>Ga0157371_10004032_pt1 | contig 12997 bp, 13 predicted proteins | sample C45metaG_FD_113462 | JGI IMG/M metagenome (GOLD analysis project Ga0157371, IMG submission 113462) | Corn rhizosphere microbial communities from Kellogg Biological Station, Michigan, USA - C4-5 metaG | ecosystem: Host-associated > Plants > Roots > Rhizosphere > Soil | place: USA: Michigan... | reverse complement strand
TGATGTTCTTCATCGGAGCCGGGTTCGCCGCCATCTGGATCTTCTGTTTCATCGCCGGTGGCCGGCTCGACCGGCGCACCGCCGCATCCGCCACTCTGCCGCCGACTGCCGGGCCGCCGACCGCTGAACCGCCCACCACCCAGCCATCCACCCCGCCCACCCACACCGAACCCCCATCGAGGAGCACCCATGACTGACACCGTTGAAGAGACCCTGGTTCTGGTGAAGCCGGATGGCGTCGCCCGCAACCTGAGCGGCGAGATCCTCCGCCGCATCGAGGCCAAGGGCTACCAGCTGGTGGACGTGCGGCTGGTCCAGGCCGACCGCGACCTGCTCGGCGCGCACTACGCCGAGCACGAGGGCAAGCCGTTCTACGAGCCGCTCATCGAGTTCATGGAGAGCGGCCCGATCGTGGCCTTCCGGGTCGCGGGCAACCGGGTCATCGAGGGTTTCCGGGCACTGGCAGGAACGACCGACCCCACCACTGCCGCGCCCGGGACCATCCGCGGCGACCTCGGTCGCGACTGGGGCGAGAAGGTGCAGCAGAACCTCGTGCACGGTTCGGACTCGCCCGAGTCGGCCCAGCGCGAACTCGCGCTCTGGTTCTCCTAGAACCTCTTCCCCTGAGCTGGGGCCGCGTCGCCGGGGCTACTTGCCCTTGGCCCTGGCGGCGGCTTCCACGAAGGCCTTGAACGCCGCAGCGTCATCGACGCCGCCCGTGTACTGCTTGCCGTCGACGAACACCGTCGGGGTGCCGCGGAACGTCGTCGGAGTCACCGTGTTCGGGAACTCCGCGCTCTGGACCCGTTGCGTCTCCGCGGCGACCCAATTGGCGAACTTCTGCGACTTCACGCAATCGGTGATTGCGGCGCTGCTCGCACCGGCGCCCTTGAGGACATCGAGGATCTGTTTGTCGCTGCGCCCAGGAGTGGACTCCGCGGGCTGGTTGACGAAAAGAGACTGCATGACGTCGTAGAACTTCGCCGGCTGGTCGTCCGCCACGCACGCGGCGGCGTTCGCCGCCCGGGTCGAATACTTGTTTCCGAGCGAATTCGGGTCGAGGAAGGAGATCGGGTGGATCTCGATCGATGCAATGCCGCTGTCGACCCATGACTTGATCTGATCGCCGTTCGTCGCCTCGAATGCCTGGCACACGGGGCACTGGAAGTCGACATAGCTGACGATGTTCACCGTAGCGGAGTACTTGGAGGGGTCAGTGGGCACCGGCTCGGCGCCCGCCTTGATGCCGGGAGTCGTGACCGCGGTCGTGGTGTTGCCGACCAGCAGGATGCCATCGCTGATCATGTTGGCCGGGCCGGCCTTGGAGGTGGACAGCTCAACCGGTTTGGGCTGGTTCACGATGACGAGCATGACGATGGCGGCGATCGCTATCACGGCCAGCCCGACACCGCCCTGCAGAAAGATCTTGTTGCGGCGGACGCGCTTGCGCTCGGCTTCGCGATCTTGGCGTGCCTTCTCGCGTGCAGCTTCGCGACGATCTTTCTTGCCCAGGTTGTTGTTATTGCTGGGTGTTGCCATCTGGCTTGTCCATCTCTTTCTGTGAGGAGGCGCACTCTGCGATGAAGCGCTGTCTGCGGCTGACGCAAGAGAAATGATGTCAGGCCAAGCCTGACGAACGTCCGTGAATCAGCATAGGGCCGGGGTGCTTCAGAGGCGGTGAACCACATCGAGTTGCAGCTGGGCGAACATGAAGATCACGACATAGGAGGTGAAGGTCAGCAGTGGCACCCAGCCGTACGATGCGGTGAAGAAATTGCGGGTTCGCTCGGGCACCGGAATGTGCCCGCTCTTCAGGGTGTAGAGCGTGACCAGCCAGAAGGTCGGAATGGTGACCAACCAGGTCGCCATGCACCATGGGCACAGCGTGGTCAGCACGAAGATGCTCTGATAGATCAGCCAGCACACGAACACGAGCGCCCCGGCCACGCCGATGTTGAAGGCGATCCAGAACCACCGGCCGAAACGGAGCCCGGCGAGCACCATGATCCCGACCATGATCACCGCGGTCCATCCGCCCACGCCCACCAAGGGGTTGGGGAAGCCGAAGAGCGAGCCCTGCCACGACTCGAGGTTCTTGCCGCACTGGACGAGCACGCTGACGTCGCAGCTGGGGGCGGTGCTCGGATCGGTGAAGGTTCCCACTTTGTCCACCGTGAGCCGCATGGCGGCGAAGAATCCGATTACCCCGGCGACGACGAGAAAGAGACCGAGACCGGCGTCCGCCCGCCCCCGCGGCATGTGGATGACGGACAGGGTGAACAGAGCCGCCATGAGCGCCAGTTGCACCAGCAGGAACACCGTGAGCGCCGAACCGACGAGTGCCAGAGAGACACTCCAGAGTTCGAATATTGTGCCGATCGCCAACACGGCGGCGAGAGTGAGCTGCCAGCCGCCCGTGAACGTTGCTCCCGCGAGTTCCGCGACACCCACTGCGAGAACCACCGCGAACACGACGAGGGCGAAAGCCGAGGACGGATAACCGAGTTCGTTGTCCGCACCCACCAGTGCGGCGGCCTTGCCTGCGGCTTCGATATTCGCGAAGGCCGTCACGGTGCCGATGAAAGAGACGAGCACACCCAGTGCGGCGACGGAGGACAGGATGGCCGCGGACCTTTTCGGACGAGCCTGCGTTTCAATCGGAGTCACCCTCGGATTATTGCATGGTGTCGATGCCGCGATGCTGGGAATGCATGCGATAATCGACTCAGTTGTCCGAGCCGCGCTCGGATTGACGCAAAGAATGCTTACCGGGTACAAAACCGGGCCGCGAGGATGTGACACACCGTTGAGAGATGCGGTGCCGGAGAACGGCAGCGCTGGCGCAGCTTGCGCCCAGGGACACCGTGTCGAATCGTAGAACGCGTCGGATAGCAAGTTCCGAACAGGAGTGACGAAGACGAGCAGAACCAGAGCCAGTGCATACCACGAGCAGCGCTCAGCGTGAGCAGTGGGCCAGGTGCCGGGGCCGGTTCTGTACCGTAAAGGATTAGCGGGGATTCGCCCAGGCGAAGAGCCGCACGAGAGAGTACCCGGCGGGGTGGCGCGGATTCCCGCAGCGGGCTAGGAGTGCACCAGCAATGGTGGATAAAAACGAAGAGAATAGCGCTGGCAATAACGAGACCGGCAAGAAGCGCGGCCGGTTGTTCGGATCGCGCAGACAGCACAAGACGGCGGATGCCGCGGCGGCCGTACCGGCTCGACCGGCGGAGGGGACCCCGGCCGTTTCGAGGGACAGCGCACCATCCGGTGGCGCACCGGTGACGGCGGCGGCGAACGCCGGCTCCGGGGCGGATGCGGTCGCCGAAACAGCCACCGCGCCCAAGCGCCGCGCGCCGGCGAAGAAGGCCGCGGAGTCGAGCGCAGAACCGAGCACGGAGTCGGGCGATACCGCGCCGAAGCGCGCCACTGCCAAGAAGGCCTCGGCGAACACCTCCGTCTTCGGTGGTGTGGCCGATGACAAGATCATCGGCAACGAGCCGGCCATCGACCCCGTCGAGAAGCCGGTTCGCAGCCGCGGAGCGAAGCGCAGCGGTGCGACGGCGGAGGCTGCGGCCGAGTCGTCGAAGCCCGAGCAGGCGCCGAGCGTCCCGTCCACGACATCCCTCCTGTTCCAGGCCCCGGATCTCCCCGTCCTGCCGCCGCGGCAGACCTCGCGCGGGCAGGACGGTCACGACCACCAGGATGACGGCGATTCACCGACGGTCCGCCGTCGTGCCCGCCGCCGCAGCGGTGAAGAGAACCACGGCGACGGCGAGGACACCCCGCCGAACACGGTGGTCAAGGTCCGGTCCCCGCGCAAGCAGGCGGAGCCGAGCAACGAGCCCCAGCGGGTGCGCGGCTCCACGAGACTCGAGGCCAAGAAGCAGCGTCGTCGTGACGGCCGCGATGCCGGTCGTCGTCGTCCGGTCATCAGCGAGGCGGAGTTCCTCGCGCGCCGGGAGAGCGTCGACCGGGTGATGGTGGTGCGTTCCAAGCACAACCGGATCCAGATCGGAGTGCTCGAAGACGGCGTGCTGGTCGAGCACTACGTGGCCAAGTCGCAGGACGCATCCCTCATCGGGAATGTCTACCTGGGGCGGGTGCAGAACGTGCTGCCCAGCATGGAGGCCGCCTTCGTCGACATCGGACGCGGCCGCAATGCCGTGCTGTACTCCGGAGAAGTCGACTGGGATGCCGCCGCCGAGAACTCGAGCGAGGGCAAGAATCAGGCGCGCCGCATCGAACTCGCGTTGAAGCCCGGCGACAAGGTGCTCGTGCAGGTCACCAAGGATCCGGTCGGCCACAAGGGGGCCAGGCTCACCAGTCAGGTCTCGCTTCCCGGCCGCTACCTCGTCTACGTGCCCAACGGGTCGATGAACGGCATCTCGCGCAAGCTGCCGGACACCGAGCGTGCCCGCCTCAAGAAGATCCTGAAGGAGGTTCTTCCGGAGAATGCCGGCGTCATCGTGCGCACGGCGGCCGAGGGTGCCACCGAGGAGCAGCTCACCCTGGACGTCAGCCGCCTGACCGCCCAGTGGGCCGAGATCAGCGCCGCGCTCGAGACGGTGCAGGCGCCCGCGCTGCTGCACAGCGAGCCGGACCTCCTGGTCAAGATCGTGCGCGACGTCTTCAACGAGGACTTCCACAAGCTCGTCATCGAGGGGGCGGATGCCGAGGGCACCATCTCCAGTTACCTGCGCCAGGTCGCCCCAGACCTGATCGATCGCATCGAGAAGTACGAGGGCACCGTCGACTCCTTCGACGAGTACCGCGTCTCGGAGCAGATCGAGAAGGCGCTCGACCGCAAGGTGTGGCTGCCATCCGGCGGCTCGCTCGTGATCGACCGCACCGAGGCGATGACCGTCGTGGACGTCAACACCGGCAAGTTCGTCGGCTCGGGGGGCAACCTCGAGGAGACCGTCACCAAGAACAACCTCGAGGCCGCGGAGGAGATCGTGCGCCAGCTCCGGTTGCGCGACATCGGCGGGATCATCGTGGTCGACTTCATCGACATGGTGCTCGAGTCGAACCGCGACCTCGTGCTGCGCCGCCTGGTCGAGTGCCTCAGCCGCGACCGGACCAAGCACCAGGTGGCCGAGGTCACCTCGCTCGGCCTGATCCAGATGACCCGCAAGAAGCTCGGTTTGGGCCTCCTGGAGTCGTTCAGCGAGCCCTGCGAGGTGTGTGCGGGCCGCGGAGTGATCGTGCGCCACGACCCCGTCACCAAGCACCGCCAGACTGCGCAGCCCGAACCGCGGCGGGGGCGCGGCAAGGGCGGCAACGGCGGCGGCAACGGCGATTCCGGGCGCAACTCCGGCGGATCCTCGCAGCAGAAGGGCGGCGGAACCCACGCCATCACCGACGACGTGAAGAACGCCCTCGCCCAGATCGCCGCGAGCACCATCCCGCACTCCGGGGATGCCGCTCCGGGGGAGGCGTCGAGCGCCGTCTCGACCGCGTCGGCGGTTGCCGTGCCCGAGGTTGGGGCGTCGGAGGCGGCGAAGTCGGATGCGGGAGCGGCCGCACAGGCGGAGCCGAAGGCCGCAGAGGTGGCGGAAGCGCCCGTCGCGATCCTCGACATTCCGGTGAAGAAGAGCACCCGCAACACCCGCAGGATCAGCGCACAGGACGCGGAGCACATCCTCGACTCCGTGCTGGAGGCGCTGCCGGAGCCGAAACAGCCCGGCCAGGGGCGTTCGCGGGTCTCGCGCCGCGCATCCAGCCAGGGGACCGTCACCACGCACAGCGACGACACCGCGAACTAGCCGCAGAAGAAGCGATCGAGGGCCGGCCCACTGGCCGGCCCTCGTGCTGTGCGGCCGACTCGTCATGGTCGACTCAGCGCGGGTCCGGTCTGGCGCTCCTGCGTTCGCGCTGGGAGACCCGCAGCCCGCTGGCCTGCAGCCGGGTCACGAAATCGCGGATGGTGACCGGCTCCGCTCCGGCGGCGACGAGTTCGTCGTAGCGGGGCTCCGGGACGTCGTAGTGGTCGAGGTCGAAGCTGCGGGCGGGCAGCCCGTTCGCCTCGGCGAAGGCGTGCAACTCCGCGAGCGAGCTGTCGCTCACCAGGTGGGCCCACAGCATCCCATGGGCCGGCCACCGGGGTTGGTCGATCAGCACGGTCATGCTCCGCAGTCTAGACAGGGCAGCGCATCCGGGCAGGGAGTCGCGAAGGATGCTGGCTTCGGTGGGGATAACTCACTAGTCTGAGGCGAAGCCGGTTCGAATCCGGGATCGCCCGGGTTCCGGCCGTTCGCATTCGAGGAGGAAGTCATGAGCCGATTCGAGGGGATGTCGTCCCGGCAGCGCGTGCTGCCCGTCGTTGTCATCGCGGCATCCGTCGTCCTGTTCGGCATGGCGAAGATCCTGGTGAACGCCATCGTGTTCTCCTTCTCGGTGCTCGCCCAGAGCGGGCCTCGGGACGGATTCGGGGCCTTGTCGGTGCTGCTGTCTCCTCTGCAGCTGTGGACCCTTGTTCCGCTCGGCCTGGGCGTGTTCGCCGGCCTGTGGCTCCTCGCCCCGATCACCGCCGGGCTGCGCTTGAGCGCGGTCGTCGCGCGGGCGCTGCTCGCCCTCGCATTCGGCGTGGTCTTCGTCTTCCTGGCCCTACTCGTGTTTGGGATGCAGGGCTGGCTCGCGGGTGCGCAGTTCTTCGGGAACAGCTCCAACCAGGCCGTGGAGTCGTTCATCTCGAACGGCGCCGATGTGGTCCCGATGGCCGTCCAAGTAACCGTCGGCACGGCGCTGGATGCGCTGCCGGTGGTCGTTTTGGCCGTAGTGTTGACGTGGAGTTGGCTCGTGCGGCACCCCGCGCGGCAGTCGGCAAGCGCCGTCGCCGCAGAGGTTTGACCGGTCTGAGAAATTTCCGGTAGTATTGACCCTTGGTGTCTGCTGGGCTGAGCCCGCGTTCTAGCGCCAAGAGACTTCTCTCAACACATAGTTAGGGTTACCAAGTGGTTTACGCAGTTGTGCGCGCCGGCGGTCGGCAGGAAAAGGTCGAGGTGGGCAGCATCGTCGTCCTCGACCGCATCAAGGCCGACAAGGATGGGAATATCGAGCTGGCACCCGTGCTGCTTGTCGATGGCAGCAAGATCACGCATGACGCCAAGTCGCTCGCGAGCGTCAAGGTCACGGCATCCGTCGTCGGCGATCTGCGCGGCCCGAAGATCGTCATCCAGAAGTTCAAGAACAAGACCGGATACAAGAAGCGCCAGGGTCACCGCCAGGAGCTCACCCGCGTCAAGATCACCAGCATCAAGTAGCTTTCACCAACACGGCTTTAGGGACTGAAGAAATGGCACATAAAAAGGGCGCAAGCTCCACCCGCAACGGTCGCGACTCGAACGCGCAGCGCCTCGGCGTCAAGCGCTTCGGCGGCCAGGTCGTCGGTGCGGGCGAGATCATCGTCCGCCAGCGCGGCACCCACTTCCACCCCGGTGTGAACGTCGGCCGGGGCGGAGACGACACGCTGTTCGCGCTCGCCGAGGGTGCCGTCGAGTTCGGTGCGAAGGGCGGCCGCAAGGTCGTCAACATCGTCGCGGCCCAGTAGGTTTTGCTGTTCGGCCGGTTTCCGGCCGTCGATTGTCAGGGTTCGAGCGGGCTTCGGCTCGCTCTCGCCTTTTAAGCACACAATCTTTGGATACACGATCAGGAGGTATGCGCCATGGCTACCTTCGTAGACCAGGTAACTCTTCACCTCAAGGCCGGTGACGGCGGCGACGGATGCGTCTCGGTGAAGCGCGAGAAGTTCAAGCCGCTTGCCGGCCCGGACGGCGGCAACGGCGGCGACGGCGGCGATATCGTCCTCGTGAGCGACCCGCAGACCACCACGCTCCTGAGTTTCCACCGCGCGCCGCACCGCAAGTCAGACAAGGGCGGCCCGGGCATGGGCGACCACCGCAACGGCGGCGACGGCGGCGAGCTGCTCCTGGCCGTTCCCGTCGGCACGGTGGTGAAGGACTCCGAGGGCAATCAGCTCATCGACCTGAGCGAGCCCGGCATGAGGTTCGTGGTTGCGCCGGGCGGGCAGGGCGGCCTCGGCAACGCGGCCCTGGCATCCACCAAGCGCAAGGCGCCCGGATTCGCGCTGCTCGGCACCCCCGGCTGGGAGGGCGACATCCTTCTCGAGCTGAAGGTCGTCGCAGACGTCGCCTTCGTCGGCTACCCCTCGGCGGGCAAGTCCAGCCTGGTCGCGGCGATCTCGGCTGCGAAACCGAAGATCGCCGACTATCCGTTCACCACGCTGCACCCGAACCTCGGCGTCGTCCAGGCGGGCGACACCCGCTACACGGTCGCGGATGTCCCCGGACTCATCGAGGGGGCCAGCGAAGGCAAGGGCCTCGGCCTCGAATTCCTGCGCCATGTCGAGCGGTGCACGGCCCTGCTGCACGTGCTCGACTGTGCGACTCTGGAGCCCGGCCGCGACCCGATCAGCGACCTGGACGTCATCCTCGGCGAGCTTGCCGCCTATCCGGTCCCGGACGGCCAGATTCCGCTGGTCGAACGGCCGCAGCTCATCGCATTGAACAAGGTGGACGTGCCAGAGGGGCGCGAGCTGGCGAACCTCGTCAAGCCGGAGCTCGAGGCGCGCGGCTACCGCGTGTTCGAGGTCTCCGCGGTGAGCCGCGACGGCATGCGCGAACTGTCCTATGCCCTCGGCGAGCTGGTGCAGGCCGACCGTGCCGCCATCGCGGCCAACCCCGTCGTCCCGCGCATCGTGCTCAGGCCGCGGGCCGTGGGCGATGCCGGCTTCACCGTCAAGGTCGAGGGCGGCTCGGGCGGCAACGTCTATCGCGTCGTCGGCGGCAAGCCGGAGCGCTGGGTCGCGCAGACGAACTTCACCAATGAGGAGGCCATCGGCTTCCTCGCGGACCGTCTCGCTAAGGCCGGCGTCGAGAACGAGCTGTTCAAGGCGGGAGCCGTCGCCGGCTCCACCGTCATCATCGGGCCGGGCAACGGCGTGGTCTTCGACTGGGAACCGACCCTCACCTCCACGGCGGAACTGATGACCGCACCGCGCGGCACGGATCCGCGGCTCATGCAGAGCGACCGGCCGACGAGCAAGACCCGCAGGCAGGAATATCTCGAGCGCATGGACGCCAAGGCCGCGGCGCGCGCCGAGCTGATCCGCGAACGCGAGGCCGGCATCTGGAATGATGATGAGGGCTTCGCGATCAAACATGAGACGACAGGCGCAGCCGACACAGCAGAGAAGGATGACTCGTCCGCAGATGCCCGAAACGACTAGCGCCGATCACGTGGCCGAACGGCTGGCTCATCGGGTGATCGCCTCTCGCGAGGAAATACCCCAGGCGCGACGCGTTGTCGTGAAGGTCGGCTCCTCGTCCATCAGCGGGCTGAACACCGCGCAGATCGCACCGCTGGTCGACGCGCTGTCCGCGGCACACGGTCGCGGAGTCGAGGTCATCCTCGTGTCGTCCGGGGCGATCGCCACCGGCATCCCGTACCTGAAGCTCGACTCCCGGCCCACCGACCTCGCGACCCAGCAGGCGGCGGCAGCGGTGGGTCAGAACGTGCTCATCTACCGCTATCAGGAGAGCCTGGACCGCTTCCACATCGTCGCCGGGCAGGTGCTGTTGACCGCGGGCGACCTGGAGAACCCCACCCATCGCAGCAACGCGCAGCGGGCCATGGAGCGCCTGCTCGGGCTGCGTATCGTCCCGATCGTGAACGAGAACGACACGGTAGCGACGCACGAGATCCGTTTCGGCGACAACGACCGGCTCGCCGCGCTGGTTTCGCAGCTCGTGCACGCCGATCTGCTCGTGCTGCTGTCGGACGTCGATGCGCTGTACACGCGCCCGCCGAAAGACCCGGGGGCGGTCAGGATCGATCGCGTCGGGGTGGACGACGAACTCGCGGGGGTCGAGTTCGGCGGCATCGGCGACACCGGGGTCGGAACCGGGGGAGCGGCGACCAAGGTCGCGGCGGCCAAGCTCGCCGCACACTCGGGGACGGCCGTGCTCCTGTCGTCGACGGCGAACGTGGCCGTGGCGCTCACCGCCGGGGCGATCGGCACCTGGTTCGACCCGTTCCAGCCCGCCCACGCCTGAGGCCGCCTCCAGCCGGGCTACGGCCTACAATTTGATCATGTCGGACACCCTTGTTTCCACGTCGTCGTTGCTCGATCGCCTCGTCGCAGCCCGCGCGGCATCGGTTCCGCTGGCCACGGCCACTGCCGAACTCAAGAACAGCGCGCTCGCGGCCATCGCCGCCGCCATCCTCGAGAATGCGGATGCCATCATCGAGGCGAACGACCTCGACCTCGCCAACGGGCGGGAGAACGGCCTGAGCGCCGCCCTGCAGGACAGGCTCCGGCTCGACCGGCCGCGCCTGGCCGGCCTCGCGGACGCGGTCCTCCAGATCGCCGCCTCATCCGATCCGGTGGGGGAGACGGTCCGCGGCAAGACCCTGCCCAACGGACTCAAGGTCAGCGAGGTCCGCGTGCCGTTCGGGGTTGTCGGCGCCATCTACGAGGCCCGGCCGAACGTGACCATCGACATCGCCGCGCTCGCGCTGAAGAGCGGCAATGCCGCGGTGCTCCGCGGCGGCAGTGCGGCGGAGAACAGCAACCGGGTGCTGGTGCGGCTCATCCAGGACGCGATCTCCTCGGTGGGAATCCCCGCGGACGCCGTGCAGACGATCGACGAGTTCGGTCGCGACGGGGCGAAGGAACTCATGCAGGCGCGCGGCTACGTCGACGTGCTGATCCCGCGCGGCAGCGCCAACCTCATCAACACCGTGGTCCTGGAGTCGAAGGTCCCCGTCATCGAGACCGGCGCCGGTGTGGTGCACGTGTTCCTCGACGAGTCCGCGGAGGCGCAGCTCTCCGCCGACCTCGTGCACAACTCCAAGGTGCAGCGGCCGAGCGTCTGCAATGCGCTCGAGACCCTGCTGGTGCACGCCGCATCCGCCGACCGCCTGCTCCCGCCCGTGCTGCAGAAACTGCGCGATGCCGGCGTGACCATCCACGCCGACGAGCGCAGCCGGGCCATCTTCGCGGATGCCGTGCCGGCCACCGAAGACGACTGGGCCACCGAATACATGTCGCTCGACGTCTCCGTGGCGGTGGTGGACGACCTGGACGCGGCCATCGAGCACATCCGCAAGTACTCCACCCATCACACCGAATCGATCGTCACCAACGACTTCGCCAACGCGGAACGCTTCCTCGCCGAGGTGGACTCGGCCGTCGTCATGGTCAATGCCTCGACCCGCTTCACCGACGGCGGAGAGTTCGGGTTCGGCGCCGAGGTGGGCATCTCCACCCAGAAGCTGCATGCGCGGGGCCCCATGGGCCTCGGCGAACTGACGAGCACAAAGTGGATTGTGCGCGGATCCGGGCAGATTCGCCGGTAGATTGGTAGTTGCTCGGCTGAACTGCCGATACGCGTGAGTGTGTGAACGGAGACACGGAATGTCGTTGCTGATTTCGGGGGTCGCTGCAGCAGCAGAGGCCCAGATGATCGCCCCTACCTGGGTCTTCCCGCTCGTGGCGGGCACCATCTTCATCGCCCTCGGCGCGGTCACCTGGAGCTTCCGCGATGTGGCCAACCGTCACAGCCACAAGGTCAACGGCGGAGCCAGCCACCACTAGGTGGTTCCTGTGGCCGGAACTGCGCACAGGCGCGCCCGCATCGGCGTCATGGGTGGGACGCTCGACCCCATCCACAACGGGCACCTTGTCGCAGCCAGCGAGGTCGCCCAGCAGCTTCACCTCGACGAGGTCGTCTTCGTCCCCACCGGCCAGCCGTACCAGAAGGCCGAAGCCAGTTCTGCGGAACACCGCTACCTGATGACGGTGATCGCGACGGCGGCCAATCCGCAGTTCACGGTCAGCCGGGTCGACATCGATCGCGTCGGCCCCACCTATACGATCGACACCCTGCGGGATCTCCACGCCGAGAGGCCGGATGCCGAGCTGTTCTTCATCTCCGGGGCGGATGCGATCGCGCAGATCCTGGACTGGAAGGACGTTGCGGAGCTGTGGTCGCTCGCGCATTTCATTGCTGTGTCTCGGCCGGGACATCCGTTGTCCATTTCCGGTTTACCTGAGTCGGACGTAAGCTTGTTGGAAGTGCCCGCCCTAGCGATTTCGTCAACCGACTGTCGAGAGCGGGTGAGCCGGGGGTTCCCGGTGTGGTATCTAGTTCCCGACGGTGTTGTTCAGTACATCTTCAAACACCACCTGTATCGGAGTTCGACATGACAGCGTGGCAGGATCAGCCGCCCCAAAGCAGGCGTCAGTTGCGTCTCAATGAACGCGCGGGCGCGCACGGCGATGACGTCGTGGGCAATCGCCAGCAGGACAGCCAGGTCGACGTGGCGGAGTCTGTCGAACCGTCGACCCTCGAACAGCCGACCATCCAGCATCCCGACATCCAGCAGCAGTCGGGGGTTGAGCCGCCTCGGGACGCCTTTGCGCGCCCCGGATGGGATGCGCCCGCCCGTCGGGACGCCGCTGCTCCTGAGAACCCCGCATCCGCGACGCATCAGCCGCGCAGCCGGGCAGAGGCCGCGATAGCGAGCGGCCGACGCTCGCTGCACAGCTTTCCGCACACCGCTCCCGCCGACCCGCACAACGCCGGGTCGACTGGTGCCGAGCCGCACGGTGCCGACTCTCAAGGTGCCGAGCCGCTCAACTACTTCACGCAGGGCCGCTCGCAGGTTCCCGTCTATGGAGGGCCATCGTTCGGCGTCAACGCCGTCACCCCGCCTCCGGCCGACGCGGACGAGCCCGGGCAGTCCGGGGTGACCGCCGGAGGTTATCGCATCCGGGACTTCAGCCCGGAATCCCGCCGCGGCGCGTTCTCGTCGACCGCGGAACCGGCGGCACCGTCGGGTGTTTCGACCGGCGGGCATCTGGACTATTACACGCAGCAGGGTCGCGGCAAGCAGGCCGCGAGCGAGCAGCCGCCGGTGGAGCAGGCTCCGGCAGGGCGCGCGTTCTCGGCACCCGGGCAGTCTCCGGCAGCTG
>Ga0157371_10004029_pt1 | contig 13002 bp, 7 predicted proteins | sample C45metaG_FD_113462 | JGI IMG/M metagenome (GOLD analysis project Ga0157371, IMG submission 113462) | Corn rhizosphere microbial communities from Kellogg Biological Station, Michigan, USA - C4-5 metaG | ecosystem: Host-associated > Plants > Roots > Rhizosphere > Soil | place: USA: Michigan... | reverse complement strand
TACTGTCCCTTGCCAGGTTGGATTCAAAATAGGGAACATCGCCATAGGTGTCCGTGAGTAAGGAATAGATCCATGACTGGCAGATCAATGATATGCCCATATAGGATTTGTTATAGTTCAGTTCTTCACTTGCAAACTTGTATATATCCTTAAAGTTGGTCAATTCTGAATACCAGCCGTTATAGAGGTAATCAGACCAGTTGGCGCGGTAATCATACCTGAAAACCCTGCCATCTCCATCGCTCATATCTACAGAAACCTGCATGAGCTCATTATTGAAATTGCGGTTGCGTAGCATATTATAAGACAATGTGCTTACAAGTGCAGGTGCGAGCAATTGCTGGGGCAATGCTCTGTTCGTATTATTAGGATCAGTATTGATCTCCTGGAAGTCTTTAGTGCAGGAACTAACTACAATGCTGCACATAACAGCTATTCCGAGTATTATTTTTTTGCTCTTATTCATTTTTAAGAAATTAAAATCCAACAATTAGATTAACTCCCATTGTGCGGGTTGATGGGAACTGACCAACTTCGAAACCACGAACAATATCTGTTCCGCTAACGGTTCCGAATTCAGGATCGAATATGGGCCATTTGGACCAGATATACAGGTCACGTCCATAAACACCTAATGTTGCCCGTTGAATACCTATTTTTTTGGTAATGCTGGTTGGTAAAGTGTAATCAAGTCTTGCTTCCCTGAATTTAATGAAGTCAGTGCTGAATGTACTTCCTTCCGCATTGTCAATGCCAAAATGTGAACGGTAGTATTCATCAATATCAGTAGCAATTACATCATTCTGTTTGTATTTGCCATCTGTTCCCATAACTACTCCATTACCGATAATACCATTATATCTACCTGGCAAAGTGTTTTTCGTTTTACCCTGTTCTGCCAGCTTGTAGTGCATCAGTGAATGTGCCACTGCACCATATTGTCCATCAAATAAAAGATTAAGACGGAAACCTTTATATTGAAATTCATTATTGAATCCAAGCTTCCATTTAGGAATAGTATTTCCCAGGAAAATAACATCCTGTGTGATCTTTGCGAATCCGGTATTGGCATCATAAACTACCTGGCCGTCAGGTGCACGCTCATATCCTCTTCCATATAGATCTCCCATGCTTCCTCCTACCTTGGCTACTATCTGACCCCCACCTACAGGGCCAGTTTGCAGCACTACAGAACTATCAGCCAGTTCTTTAATAGTATTGCTATTAGCAGAGAATACAATGCCGGTATTCCATTTCAACCCTTTCTTGGATGATATTGGAGTACCATTGAGGGATACTTCCACTCCTTTATTATTAACCTTACCTGCATTGATCAATACTTTAGTATATCCGGAAGATCTGTCAAGTATACGTTCCAGGATCTGGTCCTTAGTATTACCTGTATATAAAGCAAGGTCCATATTCAGACGATTATGGAACATCTTTATATCCAACCCAGTTTCATAGCTGACTGTTCTTAAAGATTTCAGGTCTGGATTAGCTAATATAGACGGGTTTTGTAATCCTCCACTGTATAAACTACCTGCGGAAGTATAATTATATGCCGTACGATAAGGTGTTGTTCCACCGCTACCAACACCTGAAGCAGAAAATCTAAGTTTTGCGAAATCAATAGATGACGGAAGCTTGAGTACTTCGGAGGCAATAAAGCTTAAGTTGGCCGAGGGGTAAAAAAATCCTGCATTTTCTGTTCTTGTTGGAGTAGCCAGTACACTGTTCCAGTCCTGCCTGGCAGTAAGATCGAGAAACAGGAAGTTTTTAAATGCGCCGGATACCAGTCCGTAAAAACTGTTAATAGCGTATTTGGTATTGTATGGTAATGTTACAAGTGGGCCTGCTGCATTAGACATTGAGTAGATCTGCGGGTAAATCAATGAGTCTGCCCGTACTTCATCTTTGTTGTATGTATTTCTTAAGGCACTACCACCCGCTGTTACGGAAAAATCAAAATCTTTTAGTTTTTTAGCATACCTCATCAGGAAATCCGTTGTAGCTTCCTGTGAAAAGATATTTTGAGTTCTAAAACTACCTAGCTGGTATTTTGAACCTGCATCAAATGGACGCTCTTGTGCACGCTGCTCATAGGAAAGATCAAGAGATGTTCTTACCTGCAAACTTAACTCTTTGGTGAAATTGTAGCTTGCCTGCACATTGCCCGTAATGTTATGACGATTCGAGCGATTGATAAATTCGTAGGCAACAGCATAGGGGTTTTCGGGGAAGGAACTGTAAGGATACATGATCTTTCTTCCTTCCAGCCCATTTCTCCAATAATTTCTTAACCAGTCCAGGTCAGCATTCGGCTGCCAGAAAATAAACCAGTACATGATGGACTGGTTACCATAGCCGGCACCCGGAAGATTGTCGCTCGATTTATTGGTATAATTGATCTTCGAGGAAATCTGGAGCTTCTCATTAACTTTTGAATTCACAGATAATGCTATGGTATTTCGTTTATAGCCAGTATTTGGTATGATCCATTTATTTGAAACATTAGTAACAGAAAAACGGGCAGTGGTTTTGTCAGTACCACCATCCACGCTGATTGAATTGGTAACAGTATTGCCAGTATTGAAATAGTTTTTTATTTTATTTGGATAGGGTACCCAGGGTGTTCTTTCTGTTCCCTGAGCCTGGGTGATAGGATCAAACTGGAAAAAAGATTGTCCTTCAAACCTTGGACCGTAAGCCGAACTGGTGGCGCTCGTACTAGGTCCATCTACTGATGCACCAAAAGAATAATAAGGTTTGCCATCATTACCCTGGCCGTATTCATATTGAAAATCAGGCCACCTGTTTACCTTTTCCATAGATGCATTGGAATTAAGTGTGATCCCCCAACCTTTTCTTTTTGCACTTCCCGATTTTGTAGTAATGATGATGGCTCCATTGGCGCCACGCTGTCCATATAAGGCTGCTGCGCCGGGCCCTTTTAATACACTTACGGATTCAATGTCTTCAGGGTTTATATCATTAAGACCGCTTCCATAATCTGCAGGCATATTATCACTTCCTGTACCATATGCAGTTTCACCGCCCACTGCACTTCTCCTGCCACTTCCCTGGTTGATAACAACGCCATCAACTACTATCAATGCCTCATTTTCACTACCGCCGGTAAGGTTGCTTTCACCCCTGAGAATGATCTTGTTAGATCCTGCAGGGCCGCTATTAGAACGCACCAGGTTCAGACCTGCTACTTTTCCCGACAAAGCATCTGTCCAATTGCTTGAAAGCGCCTCTGTCAACTCCTCTCCTTTCACTTTAGCAACAGAATAACCAAGGGCTTTTTCTTCTCTTTTAATTCCGAGGGCTGTTACTACAACACTTTCCATCTCAGTATTAGTACTGATCATATCAAAGTTGAGCACAGATTGGTTACCAACCCGTTTTTCAAGAGGCCTGTAGCCTACAGCAGTAACAACAAGAACCTGTTGGTCAGATGCTTTAATTGAAAAATGTCCTTTTTCATCCGTGCTGGTAAATACTTTGGTTCCTTTTACCTGCACTGTAGCTCTAACTACCGGTGCTTTGTCTTCAGAATTTCTAACCTGGCCTGTCACTGTTTTTTCCTGTGCGGATACCCAGGAGCCGGTTAGTAGCAGGAAGAAAAACAGCAGCACTCTCGGAGTGCAAAGTTTTTCTACAGCAGTCGCAAATGATCTCATACGCAAGTTGATTAAAGATTATAAATGATTAAAAAGCTTTTTCTTTATTCCAGGTTAAGGCGGTAAAAAATATAGCAAGCACGCAGGCAGCAATCAGAACTAAAAAGCCACCATTCCATCCCCAGACATCTACAACATATCCCATAGCAATATTTGCAAATAAAGCTCCTCCCAGGTATCCGAATAAACCTGTTAATCCAGCTGCAGTTCCTGCAGCTTTTTTGGGAACCAGGTCCAGGGCCTGTACACCAATAAGCATTACAGGACCATAGATAAGGAAGCCAATTATGATCAGGGCAATATTATCTATCGAAGGATGACCTGGAGGATTCTTCCAGTAAACGATAACTGCAGCCAATACTAATAACATGTAAATAATGGTTGCAGGAGCCCGCCGGCCTCTGAATACTTTGTCACTTAACCATCCACATAATAATGTTCCGGGAATACCTGCATATTCATAAGCAAAATAGGCCCATCCTGTTTCATTGACCGAAAAACCCTTTGCTTCCTTTAAATAAGTTGGTGCCCAGTCCAATACGCCATAGCGCACCAAATATATAAAGGCATTGGCGAATGCGATGTACCACAACACCCTGTTAACCAAAACATAATCTATGAAGATCTGCTTTGCTGATAATTCTTTTTCATGTTGTTGTGAATAATCTACAGGATGATCATTCTTATATGTTTCAATGGGTGGCAACCCGCAAGATTGGGGCGTATCCCTTATTAGTAAATAAGCAATGAAAGCAATAAGAATGGCAATCATTCCCGGGAAGTAAAACTTGCTTTGCCAGCTGCCGAAAATTGCCATGCCTGCAATGGCCAGCGGACCGATCAATCCACCGCCTACATTATGCGCCACATTCCAGATGGACATCTTCACTCCTCTTTCCCTGAGGGAAAACCAATGGACCATTACCCTTCCACTGGGAGGCCATCCCATTCCCTGGAACCAACCGTTGATAAAAAGCAGGCTAAACATGATGACTATTGACGAGAGCGCAAAAGGAATTGTTCCCATGGCTATCATTGTAAGAGCAGATAAAAGGAGTCCAACGGGGAGGAATATACGCGCATTACTCCGGTCGGATAAGTTTCCCATCAGGAATTTGCTGATGCCGTAAGCAATAGAAACGCCTGAAAGAGCTATTCCCAGTTCGCCCTTTGAAAAGCCTCTTTCAATAAGGTCGGGCATGGCAAGAGAAAAGTTTTTCCTCACCAGGTAATAACCTGCATAACCAATAAAAATTCCAACAAATACCTGGATCCGTTTTTTCTTATACTCTTCATCAACTTCTTTTGCTGGCATTAATTCTTTATGTGCCGGCGGTTGTAAATAAGTCAGCAATCCCATTATAGCAAGCGCTTTTAGTTTGTTTTCAGAATATATTGGTTAGCGAGACTGGTATAATTTTCAACCTGCTCTTTTTGCCAGGCCTGGTCTTTATGCATCTCCTCGGCCATGATCCTTGCCACTTCAGGGGCAATGCGAATGCTCTCACCGGCATTCAGTAACAAGGCACGTGTTCTCCTGGCAAGCACATCCTCCACCGTTCTTGCCATCTCATGCTCCACAGCCCAGCGAACCTGCATTTTATGAATCTTCAGGCTGTCGCTTATCCATTGACCAGAACTGCCATTCATTTGTTTCTTTATTAATTGGGAATCGCTACCGTAGAAATACAGTGGGTCGTTCCAATTCATGCCTTCCGCATAACCATGAATGTGCATCATCGGAGTGGTTGTTTTTTGGTGCTTCCATTGCAACTCCTTTTCCACACGATCCATCATATCTTCTCCCATTTTTCGGTAGGTAGTCCACTTACCACCCAGAATTGTAAAAAGATGGGAAGCAGAAACCATGATCTTATGACTTCTTGAAATTTCCTTTGTGGTTTGTTCTTCACCCTGTGGAGCAGCCAGGGGACGCAGGCCTGCAAACACACTCAACACATCACTGCGTGTAGGCTTCTTCGTAAAATAATCCGCAGCAGTTTCCAGTATAAAATTGATCTCTTTTTCCAGCGCCTGGGGTTCCAGGGAGGCTTCCTCCACTGGTGTATCAGTAGTGCCTAGGACCACCTTATCATGCCAGGGCACTGCAAATAACACACGCCCATCGCTTGTTTCCGGTATCATTAAGGCATGTTCTGAAGGATAAAAAGCTTTATCAAGTACCAGGTGCACACCCTGGCTCACGCATATGCTCTTTAAACTCTTTGGATTATCCATATGAAGGATATCGTCGACAAACACACCTGTGGCATTAATCACCGCTTTTGCCCTGACCCTGAAATTTTTTCCGTTTTCAGTATCCACCACAAGAGCTCCTTCAATTTTTCCCTGATTGTCTTTTAGTAAACCTGTAACCTTTATATAATTGATGGCACAGCCGCCTTTTTCTATGATGCTTTGTACCAGGTTAATAGCCAGCCTGGAATCGTCAAATTGTCCATCATGGTATAATACACCGCCCAGCAAACCTTCCTGTTTTATACCTGGGAGGCTTTCAATGGTCTTTTTCCTGGAAACAAAAACAGAAGAGCCAAGTGTCAGCCGGCCTGAAATCCAATCATACATTTTAAGGCCTAAAGTGTATTTGATCTTATCCCAGTAATTGTAAATGGGGATGATAAAAGTTTGATTCTTTACAAGATGTGGGGCATTCCTGCAAAGACGTCCTCTTTCCACACTTGCTTCCCGCACCAGTCTAATGTCGCCCTGCGCCAGGTAACGAACACCTCCATGTACTAGTTTGGTGCTCCGGCTTGAAGTTCCCTTGGCAAAGTCAGATTGTTCTAATAACAGGGTCTTATATCCCCTTGCCACAGCATCCATGGCTACTCCAAGACCAGTAGCTCCGCCGCCAATCACAAGTACATCCCATTGTTTTGACTCATCAGCTAACTGTAAAGTCAGTCGTTCCCTGTCTATAGAATTCATCTTTAATTGCAGATCATTCATTCCTTAAATATGTTTCAGTTTATTTTGTTTTATTAATCAAACTAAATAAAACGAAAGCAATTTTAACATTTATATTTAAAAACGAAAGCATTATGAAACAATAAAAAATAATTAGTTTTCCACATTTGGGGATATGACTGATTAAAGTATTTTAGATATAACTATTGGGAATTCAAATTCCTAGTTATTATTTTGTACCCTCAATGTACTTATGAGTAGTTTAACTGACCGGCATCAGCATATTATCACCAAGTTGAGAAAAGAAGGCAATGTGAAAGTTGTTGACCTTTGTTCCGAACTAAATGTTTCGTCTGTAACCATTCGAAAGGACTTGAAATTACTGGAGGACAAGCACCTCTTATTTCGAACCCATGGTGGTGGTACCATGAGCAATCCATATACTGCAGATAAGCCTGTAAAAGAAAAAGAAAAAATTCAATCGGGCGAGAAATCAAATATTGGTGAGGCCGCTGCTAATCTTGTTGAGCCTAATGATTGTATTCTTATTGCCTCCGGAACTACAGTATTATCTCTCGCCAGGAACATCTATCCTAAGGGTAACCTCACAGTGATCACAGCAGCGCTTAATGTGGCTATGGAGTTGATACGTCACCCCGAAATAGAAGTGATTCAACTGGGTGGAATATTAAGAAAAAGTTCTTCGTCTGTTACTGGCAGTTATGCAGAGAAGATCCTTGAGGATTTTTCCTGTAGTAAGCTTTTCCTGGGCGTGGACGGAATAGACCTTGAATTTGGGCTCACCACTACCAATATGATGGAGGCACAGCTTAATAAAAAAATGATTAAGGCTTCTCAAAAGACCATTGTTCTTGCGGATTCGACCAAATTTGGAAAAAGAGGCTTTGGTAGAATCTGCGGCCTGGAAGATATTGAACAAATAATCACTGACAGTGGCATTTCAGACCATATGGTGGAGAGTCTGAAGGGAATGGGAATTGAAATTACTATAGTCTAGAATTGAAAAGTATAGAAGGATTTTACTTTGCATTTCATTGAGTAAAGTTCATTAATTAATAAAGCCTCCCGGTGGGGAGGCTTTAAAATTTATTTACCTATCGAATATTATAAAGTCTTCAGCTTTTCCTGTAAGGAGGCGACTTTATCTGCCTGCTTTTTCCTTTGGTGATAATCGATCAACTGGTTGATGATCTTGCGATAGTTAGCTTTATCCTGCGCTTTTGTATGAGCATTGTCCTGGGTATACAGATCAAATGCTTTTTGAGCGTATGTATAAAACTCATCATACTTTTTATCAGTTTTTGCCACTAAGTCTGCTTTTTTTGCTTTGTCAGCAGCTGTAGTTCCCCGCACTGCCCTTAAGGCATCATCAAGATCATATATTTGATTATAGATATGTTGCGCCATAATATAGTTGGCAAATGCTGATGATTGTAAGCTTACGGCTTTTTCCAATGCTGCTTGTAACTTTTGTTGGCGGGCTTCATAATCAGAAGGCTTTTTATCATACGTATACGTATAGTTGAAAAGCTCCGTGGCGTAATCAAGTGCTAAAGGAAAATTATTGGGATATTTCTGTAGCATTTGTTCATACCGGGCCAGCCTTTTAGTAGTATCTGTGGAAGGTATGTTACCATATTCCAATGCTGTCCAATAACCCTCATCAGGGAATAATTCACGACCTAAAGCAAGGTATTTATCAGCTTTAGCTGCATCATTTTTCTTAGCATAATATTCTGCCAGCAAACCATAAACTTCTTTGTATTCCTTGTCTTTGATCTTGGCATTAGCCAACTGTTCAAAATAAGGAATAGCATCATCTTCCTTCTTAGCCAGGTATGCAGATGATGCGGTCAGGTTCACTAATTGAGTGTCAAGGACAGGAAAAGAAAATCCGTTATAAGAATAACCTCTTTTTGCAATATAAGTTTCTATATCAAGCGCATTTTTCATTTGGTCATAGGCTGCAGCATAATCCTTGTTATTATAATTTTTAACTCCTTTATTATAATACATGTCGTACAGGCTAAATAAGCCAACATTCTGATCAAGAACCATCATGGTATTCTTTGGCTCCAGCTCCTGGTACTTTTTGAAAGCATCATAGGCTTCTTTTTTCGCATCATAAGTCAGGGTACCAGTGCTGTCCTGGCGCGCTAATTCTGTATATACCTTACCCTTGTAATACCAGGCGTTTGCATTTGTCTGGTTTTTAGGGTCGGCTAATACCTTGTCAATCTTTTCCTTTGCTTCGTCATATTTTCCTTTGCTGATCTTTTCCTGGACATCATCCAGCTTCTGTGCAAAAACACTGCTGATAGATGAAGCAAGCAATACTGATAATAACAGTTTTCGCATTGTTTTCTTGTTTTTAATATTTATGATTGAACGGGATCCTCTCCTTCAGATGTATTTTCCTTTAAATTGGTTGTTTCATCTATAGGAGTTATTTCTGTAGCCACTTCATGTTCCTCAGCAACCACCTCCACTTCGTCCTGTTCGTCAACCTTTGTAATGGCTGCTATCTCATCTCCTTCATTGATCCGGATCAGTTTAACTCCTTGCGTGGCACGTCCCTGCTCCCTGATATCAGATACTTTCATCCTTATGGTAACACCGCTTTTACAAGTGATCATCATGTCCTCTTTTTCACTTACGTCAACGATCCCTATCAATCTGCCGGTCTTTTCTGTTACACTAATGGTTTTCACCCCTTTGCCTCCTCTGTTGGTAATACGATATTCTTCTACGGGTGATCTTTTACCAAAACCTTTTTCACTTACCACCATTACTGTCCTGTCTGGCGTACTTGGATTTACACAAATCATACCAACTACCTGGTCCGTAACATCATCTACTTCAATCCCACCTACGCCTATTGCACCCCGCCCGGTTGGACGAACTTTTGTTTCCGGAAAACGAATGGCACGGCCTGAAGCCACTGCCAGCATTATTTCACAATTGCCATCAGTAAGTTTGGCTTCCAGCAATTGGTCACCTTCTACAATAGTGATGGCATTAACACCCGTCTGTCTTGGACGGCTGAAATCAGCCAATGCTGTTTTCTTAATGACCCCTTTCCTGGTACAAAGAACAATGTAATGGTTGCTAACAAAATCAACATCCTGCAAATCTGCAATATCTATGATAGCCCTGATCTTGTCATCCGGGGCAATTTGTAATAAATTCTGAATGGCTCTGCCTTTACTGTTCTTTTCTCCTTCTGGTATCTGGTATACATTTAACCAGTAGCATCTTCCTTTCTCGGTAAAGAAGATCATAGTGTGATGGGTAGAAGCAACGAAAAGGTGTTCTATGTAATCCTCTTCCCTGGTCTTACCACCCACAGCTCCCCTGCCGCCCCTTCTTTGAGATCTGAACTCTGTAGCAGATGTACGTTTGATATAACCCAAATGCGAAATCGTGATAACTACATCTTCTTCCTTGATAAGATCTTTGATGCTCATCTCGTTGTCAAGGAAGGTTATATCCGTTTTACGGGCGTCCCCAAATTTATCTTTTACTTCTTTCAGCTCTGTTTTGATGATGTCAAAACGCATTCCTTCATTGGCAAGGATCTCTTTAAGGTGAGCGATCAGTTTCATCAGTTCATCATATTCCTGTTTGATCTTGTCTCTTTCCATGCCTGTCAATCGCTGCAGACGCAATTCCAGGATGGCCTTAGCCTGGATCTCATCGAGACCCCAGCCTGCATTGATCAGGTTTTCTTTAGCTACATCAGGTGTAGAAGAGGCGCGGATCAAGGCAATCACCTCGTCCAGGTGATCCAGGGCTATTAAATAACCTTGTAAAATATGAGCTCTTTTTTCAGCTTCCCTCAATTCATATTTTGTACGGCGTACCACTACCTCATGACGGAATTCAATGAACTCACTAATCATTTCCTTGAGGTTAAGCAGTCGGGGACGGCCTTTTACAATAGCTACATTATTTATACCATAGCTGGTTTGTAATTCTGTGAACTTGAATAGCTGGTTCACTACCAAATTCGCAACAGCATCCCTTTTCAGGTCTACCACAATACGGGTGCCTTCTTTATTATTGGATTCGTTGTTGATGTGTGCAACTCCTTCAATGATCTTTTCATTCACCAACTGCCCAATACGGTCGCAAAGTGAATCACGGTTTACCTGGTAAGGGACTTCCGTTATGATGATCTGCTCCCTGCCACTTGGTTTTGTATCTATATGAAGTTTTCCTCTTAATACAACCCTTCCCCTTCCAAAATGAAAACCTGCTTTTATACCTTCCATTCCGTAAATGGTGCCACCCGTTGGAAAGTCCGGGGCTTTTACGAATTGCATGAGTTCATCAATGGTGATATCGCGATTGTCTATGAAAGCTATGCAACCATCAATAACCTCACTTAAGTTATGAGGCATCATGTTCGTAGCCATACCAACAGCAATACCGCTGGAACCGTTCAACAATAATTGCGGAATACGGGTAGGTAGCACAGTTGGTTCTTCCAGGGAATCATCAAAGTTGAACTGGAAGTCAACAGTTTCCTTATCAATATCCTGCAGCATGGCTTCAGCCATACGCTGCATTCTCACCTCTGTATACCTCATGGCCGCCGGACCATCGCCGTCCTGGCTACCAAAGTTTCCTTGTCCATCAACCAGGGTATAACGCATGCTCCATTCCTGGGCCATACGCACCATAGCATCATATACAGACGAGTCACCATGTGGGTGATACTTACCTAACACCTCTCCCACTATACGGGCTGATTTCTTGTGGGCTCGATTATGAGCCATTCCCAGCTCGTTCATGGCAAAAAGGATACGGCGGTGAACAGGTTTCAAACCATCCCTAACATCTGGTAAGGCACGCCCAACGATCACTGACATGGAATAGTCAATGTAGGCGGTTTTCATTTGTTCTTCGATGTTTACTGGAATGATCCGGTTGAAATCATTTGTTTGTTGCGGTTGAATATTTTCTTCCATTCTCGGGACTTGTTAAATGCGATTTTTTAGGTCAGCAAATGTACCCTTTTTAGCCCTAAGAACCTGATGAGCTGAGGTATTTTAAGGACATATTACCATCAGATCCAAAAGTTTAGCTATATATTCCCTGTTTAACCTTTTTTGTATTGTTCGGAAGGCTGGGCACGAAATTTTTAGCAGTGGATTTGTGCCTAAATGTTAAGTTTATGGTTAACTATTTGTTGCTGCGGAATGGAAAGCTTTTTGGGCCATTTACTTTGGAAGATTTAAAGTCTTTTGAGCTTCAATCGTCTGACCAGGTGCGTATTGACCATGAACAATCTACATGGCGTTCAATATTCGAAATAGAGGCATTGCAAGACTGCCTGGAAGACAGCTTTTCAGAAACTATTTCGGATGTAAATACTGATAAAGGATCAATAGGCACGCTTACTTCACCAAGCCTTTCTTACGAACCCTTTCTTTTCAAAAAGGGATCTTTCACTATTAACTCTAAAAGCAAAAATTGTTTTCCAAAAGATCCCTATTCAGATTTTGAAGAAAATAGTATTTTATGGTTTATCAGGTTGTTTAGACAAAATCCTTTTACTGTAGCCTACGTTTTTATAATTGTTGTTTGCGGCACCATTTTATTAAAGAATATAGTTGATAAACTAATCAGGGACACTTTTCCTATGGAGCAAATTTCAATGGCTGCCAGTTCCAGATCCCAGATCAAAAAAGCTTCTGAGAAAATGTATCAAAATGCATTGGTTCGGGAATGGATACCTCCTCAACAGAAATTCAGGAAAGCTCGTAAAACAGTTGTTTCACCTCAGGATATTATAAAACACCTGACTCTTACATCAAATAAATATAAGAAAGGGTTCTTTGGAGGCATAAGTGATCTTAACCTGACTATTCACAATACATCTAATCATTTTGTTAACCAGGTAGAGATTGAATTAACCTATAAGGATAACAATGAAAAGACGCTTGATACAAAAAATTTCCAGGTTGAGTCTATTTCCCCCCATGGGAATAAGGTAATTAGTATTCCTCCTTCACGTAGGGGTGTTAAGGTTAGTTATAGAATCCTGAACATTTATGCCAGTCATCCACAGTCCTTATCAAAGGAGATATAAAGGAATACCCACTTTTCCAGATCCCATCCTATAATTTACAACCTTACATTTGTTATATAGTATGAAAAGTATTTTATTATTTGGTGCCGGTAAATCAGCAACTGTTCTGATTGATTATTTATTAAAGAACGCTGAAAAAGAACAATGGCACTTAACGCTTGCAGATGCCAATCCTGGCATGAGCGAGGAAAAGATTGGTGGATCAATTTTCGGCACTGCTGTTACTATTGATATATCTAATGAGCAAGAGAGAATATCCCTGATTAC
>Ga0157371_10004028_pt1 | contig 13003 bp, 11 predicted proteins | sample C45metaG_FD_113462 | JGI IMG/M metagenome (GOLD analysis project Ga0157371, IMG submission 113462) | Corn rhizosphere microbial communities from Kellogg Biological Station, Michigan, USA - C4-5 metaG | ecosystem: Host-associated > Plants > Roots > Rhizosphere > Soil | place: USA: Michigan... | reverse complement strand
GGCCGGGATCGAACCGGCGACACATGGATTTTCAGTCCATTGCTCTACCGACTGAGCTACCGTACCTACTTCCCGTTTGGGATTGCAAATGTAGTGTCTTTTTTTGGATGACAAAATCTTTTTCTAAAATAATTTCATTTAATTGTATTACTGCCTGATTATCTGTGTATTTATTTTTTTGTATTTTTCTTTATCCCAGTTTTTTTCTTCGATTGGCCCGATATTGATTAGGAGAGATGCGCATGTTTTTTTTAAATAACCTTGAAAAATGAAACGGATCGTCGTAACCTAACGAAGTAGCGATCTCCTTTACTTTGGTTTCTGAATTATATAATTGTACACATGCCCTTTGCAATTTCAGGTGGATCAGATAATCCATCGGAGACATTCCTGTGGATTTTTTAAACATTTTTGAGAAATGTGAAGTAGACAAATTGTTTTTACAGGCAAGATCTTCAACTGTAAGTTTTTCGGCTAAATTGTTCTTCATGTAAGCCACAGTTTCTTTTATCATGTTCTTCTCATCCTGAACCTTAACATTACTATGCTTGTCGGGATACAGAAAAGTAGCCAGGAGATGATACATGCATAAATTTGTATTTGTCAGATTTTCTTTGCTATAGCCAAGTTCTAAATTTTGGTACATGGACTCCCAAATCTGGAGGCCTTTTTCATTCAATAAGATTTGTTGTGCGCCATCATAAAGATTAATGTTAAACCCTTTATTAAAAGAATCTATATCCTTGCCGCTAAAATGTACCCAATAGATTGTCCATGGGTCATTTATATCTGCGCCGTAGCTCATAGCTACTTTTGTTGCCGGTACGATTATAAATTCATTGGGCCCAACTTCCAGGCGTGTGTTATTTATGATGAACCATCCTTTACCCCGGGTACAATAAATTAATATATTATCTGCACAGCCCTTAGGTCTTTCTCTATAATGATAGGCCGCCTTCGGGAAATAACCGATGTAGGTAACATATAACTGATTCATAACAGGATTGTCCTTAATTGCACTTTTCCATGCAGATTCAGGAATCGCTATGTATTTCTCGCCCTCAAATCCATCCTGTATTTTTTTCTCGTTCATACGTTATCGGTTTAGCAATTATAAGAATTATTCTGCTTATTTAGGTTAGTTGTTTAATCGAATTGAACATTCTGATTTTAAGAACTGGGTTTTATTAATTCATGTCTAAGTAATAAAAGCACTGAAAATAAGTGAATAGTTCATGATCTTAAATGTTTTTGCCATTTTTTTATGTATCCATGTCGCTTATTTTTGTTTAGCATGGTCACTTTTTTTAATTGGCTACAGGATAGTTTAATCCATTCTTTTTTAAAGTTTGTACATTTTAAAAGAAATTGAGGTCAGCTATTTTTAGCATCACATAAAAACCAAGTATAACAACCAGAATGACTAGAAAACTATTTTTTTTATTGCCCTTTGTTGCTTTAAATCTCAGTGCGCAGCAAAAACCATCAAAGTTATGGTATGATAAGCCTGCCAATGTATGGGAAGAGACCTTGCCGCTTGGTAACGGAAGATTAGGTATGACACCTGATGGAGGTATACTGAAAGAGAAGATTGTATTAAATGACATTACACTTTGGTCTGGCAGCCCTCAGGATGCTAATAATTACGAGGCTTATAAAAGTTTGCCAAAGATTAGAGAGTTGATTCTTCAAGGAAAAAATGATGAAGCTCAGGATCTTGTAAACAAGGATTTTGTTTGCAAAGGCCAAGGTTCAGCTGGTGCCCAATGGGGTAAATATCAGATGCTGGGAAACCTTGAAATAGATTTTACCTACGGAAGTCTAAATCCTGCCGAAGTAACACCCGAGGCATATCACAGAGAACTGTCTCTGGATAAGGCAATAGCGAATTGTAGCTATAAAATAAATGGTGTAACCTATAGAAGGGAGTATTTTACAAGCTTTGGCGGAGATGTAGATGTGATTAAAATAACAGCCGACAAGCCTGGGAAATTAAATTGCAAAATATCTATTAACCGTCCAGAAAGGTCAGCTGTAAGAACTGAGGGTACTGAACTGCAAATGTACGGACAGCTTGATAATGGTACTGATGGCAGGGGAATGCAATATCAGACCAGGGTGCGAACCGTGCTAAAGGGAGGTAAAGTTATTACAGAAAATGAAGCTCTTGTTGTTAAAAATGCAACTGAACTAATCATTTATGTTTCAGCAGCAACAGATTTTAAGGGGTTTAAGTTCAAAGAAAAAACCGCACAATTGTTGTCCGCAGCACTCAAAACTCCGTATGAATTACAAAAAAATAAACATATCGCAAATTACACGAAACTGTTTAAAAGAGTAAGCATTGATTTAGGAGAGGGTAAATCGGTGAGTCTTCCTACTAACAAAAGATTAGATCTTTTTTATAAGAACTTTGCAGATGATAAATCTTTGCCAGCTTTATTTTTTCAGTTTGGCCGGTATTTAAGTATAAGTAGCACCAGAGTGGGCTTGCTTCCTCCAAATCTTCAGGGTTTATGGGCAAATCAAATCAATACACCATGGAATGGCGATTACCATTTAGATGTAAATGTTCAGATGAACCATTGGCCTGTTGAAGTGTCAAACCTTTCTGAATTGAATTTGCCGCTAGCGGATTTGGTAAAAGGTTTGGTAAAGCCTGGAGAAAGAACTGCTAAGGCTTATTATAATGCAGAGGGGTGGATTGCCCATGTTATTACCAATGTATGGGGCTTTACGGAACCTGGAGAAAGTGCATCGTGGGGGGCAACAAATGCTGGTTCTGGCTGGTTATGTAATAACTTGTGGGATCACTACGCCTTTAGTCAGGATATAAGTTATTTAAAAAGTATTTACCCGGTTTTAAAGGGCTCAGCTAAATTCTATAAAAGTGTATTGATAAAAGATCCTAAAACAGGATGGTCTGTTACCTCACCATCGGTATCGCCAGAAAACACTTTCTATCTGCCAAATGGTAAAACAGCAAGCATATCGATGGGGCCAACTATAGATAATCAGATTGTAAGAGAGCTGTTTACCAATGTGATTACTGCCTCAAAGCTTTTAAATGTTGATGCAGAGCTTAGAAATGAGTTACAGGAAAAGCTGAAATCGGTTCCTCCGGCTGGGGTAATAAGTAAAGATGGACGGATTCAGGAATGGATAGAAGATTATAAAGAAACGGAATTACAACACCGTCATATATCACATCTGTATGGCCTGTATCCGGCATCCTTAATCACACCAATTACAACACCAGAGCTTGCTGAGGCTGCAAAGAAAACCCTTGAGGTGAGAGGCGACGATGGGCCCAGCTGGACTATAGCATATAAACTATTGTTTTGGGCCAGGTTACATGATGGGAATCGTGCTTTTAAATTATTTAAAGAAATCCTAAAACCAACTTTACGCACCGATATGAATTATGGAGCAGGGGGCGGTGTTTATCCCAATATGCTTTCGGCAGGGCCTCCTTTTCAAATTGATGGGAACTTTGGTGCTACAGCAGGAATTGCAGAGATGTTAATACAGAGCCACGATGGATTTATTGATCTTTTACCTGCCATACCTGATTCCTGGAAAGCTTACGGTTCAATTAAAGGGTTAAGGGCAAGAGGGAATTTTACAGTAGATATGAGCTGGAAAGATGGTAGGATTACCAACTATCGCATTTATTCTGCCAATCCGAGAAGGGTAAAAGTTAAAGTAAATGGAAAAGTAAGCGAAATAATGGCTTCAAGGTTGTAATAAATTAGGTAATGCTTGTAGTAATGTCAAAATCGCTTAATATTTAGGCAATAATGTAAATCTTTTTATAAGCAAATCGTCTTTTCTTTGAATTAACCGAGACACAAGCAAAACCTAATAGGAAATCATCGTAAGCAGACCTGCAAAAAGGCTGCTTATGGTAATTTCATATCTCTAAACCTAACCATTAATGAAAACCTTAAGACTTGCTGCAGCCTTAATGATTTTGATCGTTTCTCAATCAGGCATCTCCAATGCGCAAACACGTCCTTCATGGGTAACAGAAACCAAAGAACAGAAGATTAAAAGAATGAAATGGTGGACAGACGCCCGATTCGGTATGTTTATCCATTGGGGCTTATATTCTGTACCAGCCCGCCACGAGTGGGTAAAACTATACGAGAAGATTTCTGACGAAGAGTATCAGAAATATTTTAACATTTTTGAACCTGATCTTTATAATCCGAAGCAATGGGCTGCTATGGCTAAAAAGGCTGGGATGAAATATTTTGTAATTACTACTAAACACCATGAAGGGTTCAGTCTTTGGGATACTAAGTACTCAGACTTTAAGGCAACAAATACCCCAATTGGTAAAGATTTGATAAAGCCAATGGTAGAGGCCTTTAGAGCAGAAGGGATAAAAGTCGGTTTTTACTATTCTTTGATAGATTGGCATCATCCTGATTTTGTATTTGACGGCTCTCATCCTCCAACCCCAACAGGGCAGGCAGAACGTGAGGCTGCAAATAAAGGACGGGATATGAAAAAATACCAGGCCTATATGAAAAACCAGTTAACCGAATTGCTTACTCAATATGGTCAGATAGACGTATTGTTTGCAGATTTTTCATATCCTGGCAAAGGGCATGTAGAGTGGGATTCCGAAAACTTATTAAAGCTTGTTCGTAAACTTCAGCCAAACATTATAGTAAATGATCGGCTGGATCTAGACAATACAGACTGGGGCTGGGATATTAAAACACCAGAGCAGTTTATGCCACGCGAATGGATAAAGGTAAATGGTGAAAAAGTACCCTGGGAAACCTGTCAGACATTCTCTGGATCGTGGGGTTACCACCGTGATGAGAACTCATGGAAAAGTGTTCCGCAGCTTATTGCTATGCTTATTGAAACTGTTAGTAAAGGAGGGAATCTACTGTTAAATGTAGGCCCAACCGCAAGAGGGGAATTTGATCAAAGAGCTAACGAAAGGCTGGAAGGAATAGGAGAATGGATGAAACAGCATAGTCGCTCTATATATGGATGTACGCAAGCGCCTGATTCTTTTAAAATTCCTCAGAATTGTTTCCTTACTTATAACCCTGAGCGTAAAAGGCTATATATTCACTTAATGCAGTGGCCATTTAAATCATTACACCTAGAGGGGTATAAAGGCAAATTTAAGTATGCTCAATTGCTTAATGATGGTTCTGAAGTGAAGTTTTACTCGCCAACAAAAGAAGGTAGCCATACTACTGAAACTACAAAAGAGGGGGATGTAATTCTGAACCTACCTGTTCAGAAACCTAATGTTGAAGTACCTGTTATTGAATTGATTTTGGAATAACATAAAATCGTCAGGCAATTTATTTTAAAATAAATTGCCTGACGATTTGGATTAATTCTAAATAATAGCAACCTTTGCAATATCAAGAGTTTAATGTGAACATGCAGGATTTAGTTGTACTACCTTCAATAAATTTTACAGAAGTATTTAATACTACCAAAGGCGCAATTTATCAATCAGATAGTGAGAACTGCTGGTATATAGATTTTGCAGGTAAACTTGCCCGCTTTGATTATCGCAACTTACTTAAACTTAGAAAAGCAGTTTACCAGATTGATATAGAGAATTTGCTTTTAAATAGTACTAAAGCACCGGACCTTGAAATCATTTTTATCTGTGCTTGCGATCATTGTTATGTACTATCCATTTTAGAGATCATTGCCTTAAAAGAATTACTACAAGGTACATTTGTAATGTTAGAGTTGAATCATATCATATTTGATCGTTTGCATCGTATAGTAGCCTGATTAACTTAGAATTAGAATCTTTCCATATTACTCTAATATTATCTATTCTTAATTTATTGCATTATTTTTGATGTTACAATATCATTTAAAAGATAGTAATTATGAAAGATATCATTCGCGCAAAGTGCTTACTCTCATCAGATGTAGAGACACTTATTAACCAGCAAATAAAAAAAGAAGCCCACTCATCAGCTATTTATCTTTCAATGGCCTCATGGTGTAACCGTAACGGATACGATTTTTCATCTGATTACTTTTTCAAGCAAGCAGAAGAAGAAAGAGCGCATCAGCTTAAATTTTATAAGTATGTTTTAGATATGGGAGGTACAGCAATTTCTCCTGAAGTAACAAATATCAAAATTGAATATAACTCTTTCCGTGAGGTTTTTGAAGAAGCTTTGGATCAGGAAATTAATGTAACCCAATCTATTAAAAGCATTGCAGCTCGTTGCCACAAAGAACAGGATTATGTAACTCTTGAGTTTTTAAACTGGTTCTTTAGAGAACAAAGAGAAGAGGAATACAAAGCCCGTCGTGCGCTTGAACTGTTTGATGTAATTGGAGAAGAAGGAACTGGAAGATGGCAGATTGACAAACACGTTGGCCAGATTAAATACGAAAGCGAGGCTTAATCTAATTTAGCCAGTTTACACTGGTATTTAAAGGTGCATGCTGGTAAAACAGTATGTACCTTTTTTTGTTAATGGTAGTATAGGTTATGTCAAAGAAAAATAAAAAGAACAAGCACTCTAAGCAGGAGAAAAAAGATAAGAAGAAAAAAAACTGCTGTGAGAAATATCTTAGAGGGAAACGATGTAAAAATTGCCCTCTTGCCTAGTTGTGGCTCCAGCTTGACCTTTTAATTTAATATCACATTATCAGCCATATGATAGCAACGTCTGCAGCGAGGCTCATAACTATCCTTCTCTCCAAGTAATATTTTTGATTCGCTGGCTACTTTACGAAAAGAATACATAGCCGGACTTCCGCATCTAACACATACTGCATTTACTTTTGTTACCAGTTCGGCAATAGCCATTAATGCCGGAATAGGGCCAAAGGGTTTGCCCAGAAAGTCCATATCTAAGCCAGCAACAATAACCCTTATTCCCTTCTGAGCTAGTTTGTTGCAAACCTCAGGAAGGTCTTCATCAAAAAATTGAGCCTCATCAATACCAACAACTTGTGTGTCGGCATTTAAAAGTAGGATTGATGATGATGTCTCAACAGGTGTTGATTGAATCGAATTTAAATCATGAGATACCACCGCATTTTCATCATATCTGGTATCTGTTTTAGGTTTAAAGATCTCAACATTCAGCTTTGCTATCTGGGCCCTTCTTAATCTCCTTAATAATTCCTCGGTTTTTCCTGAAAACATAGAGCCGCAAATTACCTCTATGCTACCGCAAAATTCTCCTCTTCTGTAATTTTGTTCGCTGAATAACATCGTATTGTAGTACTTATAGCCTGCTAATATCAGAATTTTGTAGTACTTTTGAATGGCAAGTTACCAACATAAAAAGTTAATTCTTCCGTTATTAAACTATGATGAACCAAGGTGATATTTTCAAAAAGATAGGACAAATACTAAACGAACTTCAAGATCAGTATGAGTTTTTAGCTCATAATCCTGAACAACTTAATGAATTAGAGCTGGAATTGTTTCTGGCAAATGCTAATTTCCTGTCAGATCATGTTCAAATTGTAAAAAAGGTTAATAGTAGCAGGCCAGTAAAAGAACTACCAGAACATACATTAGATACTGTTAAAGAAACATCTGACCCTCTGATTCAGCAAGAGCCAGAGCCTGTTCAGAAAGTAGAAGAAATAGAGTTTAAAAGCCCTTCATTTGAATTTATTTTGAATGATAGTGAGCCTACAGATAAGTTTGAATTTGAAGAAAAATCTGTTGATAGTATTTTTGACAGGCCATTAAGTAAAGAAGAAGAACGCATTATTGCCGAAAAGCAAAGGCAGCAAATGGAAAGCAGGTCTGGCGAAATCGAAGAAGCTACAATTGAGGAAGCAACAATCGAAGATGAACCTGAACCAATTGAGGAGCCAGTAGTTTATAAACAAGAACCTGTGGCTATAATACAGAAAGAAGTAGAAGTTCCAAAACCTGCTTCAATACCTACACCTGAACCAGAACCTATTATTTTTAAAGCCCCTGAGCCTGTTAATGTTTTTGTGAGCCCACAAGTGCCAGAACCAGCACAACAAGAGCCTGTAAGTAATGTAAAGCCAACCTTAAACGATATTCTGGCGGGTAAGAGCAATAGCAACTCTGTTAATTTGAATTTAGAGAGCAATAAGCCTGCGATAACAGACCTAAAAAAGGGGATAACCCTTAATGAAAAGCTATTATATATTAAAGATTTGTTTAATGGCTATAACCTGGCTTATTCTGAAGCAATAGACCTGATTAATAAAATGCCAGATTTTAAAACAGCAGATACATTCCTTAAAGGTAATTATGCAGAGAAGAATAATTGGGCTTCAAAACAGACAACTGTAGATAAATTTTATGAATTGCTAAATCAGCGGTTTTCATAGCCTTAAATAAAGCCCATTCTATTTGAATCAAGCTTAAGGAATATAAACAGCAATATTGTAAAACTCCAAAGTGATGACCCTCCGTAGCTGATAAAGGGGAGGGGTATACCAATTACAGGCACAATGCCTATTGCCATTCCAATATTTATAAATACATGGAAGAATAGTATGCTGGCAACACAATATCCATACACTCTGGAGAATGTAGATCGTTGTCGTTCAGCAAGATTAATTAAACGAAGCAACAAGAATAAGAATAATCCGATAACTACTGAACAGCCAACAAATCCCCATTCTTCTCCTATTGTTGAGAAAATAAAATCAGTACTTTGTGCAGGAACATAACCATATTTTGTTTGGGTGCCCTGTAAAAACCCACGACCGGTAAGCTGGCCTGAACCAATAGCTATTTTAGATTGTATTACATTGTAACCAACACCTTTGGGATCCATCTTTAATCCCAAAATTAGCTCTATCCGAGTGCGTTGATGTGGCTTTAAAACTTTCTCGTAAGCTAGTTTTACCACAAATAAATAGGCAATTGCAATTATTGTTACTATAATGGCCGAAAACATAACCTTTTGCTTTCGCTTGTTTTGATAAACAAAGATACCTCCAATAACCAGAATAGTAGGGATTAGAATCTGCAAAGGCACAAGGAAGTCGGCCACAAATAATACTATCATTCCAAGAAAGATCAACAGGAAATAACCTGATAATCCTTCTCTGTACATTGGAAACATGAACGCTAAAAATACAAGTGCTGATCCGGCATCTGGTTGCAGCATGATAAGTACTAGCGGAATTCCCATAATTAAACCTGCAAATGCTATTGATTTCAGATCTCTGAATTTAGGGCTGAAGCTACTAATGTATCTTGCAAGTAATAAAGCAGTACCAAATTTTGCAAATTCAGAAGGTTGGAGCCTAAAACCCCCTCCTAAAGATATCCAGGCTTGGTTACCACCAACATTCCTGCCCACCAGCAAAACAATAATAAGCAGCAATACCGTAACACCATAAACAATAGGCGAGAAGACACTGAAGAATTTAGCATCTAGTAATAATATTGAAAAACCAAGAACCAAACCTGCAATAATGTAAATAAGCTGTTTGCCATAATTACTTGTAAAATTAAATACTGAAGAATCGGCGGTATTATGTGAAGGTACCGAAGCATAAATATTTACATAGCCAACAGTACACAAAGCAATATAGATTAGGATAGTAATCCAATCTACATTAAAGAAGAATCTATTGCTTTGCTGATTAATCATGTTTTTTATCTGTTATTTTTTTAGGCTCAATAGCGGGAATGATTTTTTTGAGAGAGTCTGCTTTTTTGGCTGAATCAATAGCAGCCGCTTTAGGTTTTACTTTTGACTTTGGTGGCGCCGGAAGAATTACCTGGTTTTTCATCCATTCCACTCTTTCCCTTCTGTAAGGAGGGATACTATCTTTAAGATATTTCTCTGTAATAAAACTTGCAATTGGTGCCGCGTATGTACCTCCATAACCGGCATTTTCAACAATAACCGCAATGGCAATTTTTGGATTATCTCGTGGAGCAAAGCCAATAAATACAGAGTGATTTTTGCCTCGTGGATTTTGTACTGTACCTGTTTTCCCGCACATGATAATTCCATCAATTTTTGAAGCTACAGCAGTACCCCACGGAGAATTTACAGCCTCTTGCATTCCATCAATTACAGGCCCAAAATGTGCCGCATCAACACCAACATAGTTTTTCTTTAAGTATTGCTTTTTAATCAAATGGTCTTTTCCTATTGATTTAACCAGGTGAGGTTTTATGTAATAACCTTTGTTAGCAATGGCTGCCATAATATTCGCCATTTGTAAGGGGGTTGCATCCATCTCACCCTGCCCGATAGCTAACGAAATTACAGTTGAATAGCCCCAATACTTGCCATATTTTTTTGTGTAATAAGAAGCATCGTAAAGTCGGCCTCTACGTTCTCCCGGCAAATCAATGCCAAGGGTATCTCCAAGACCCCACAATTTTACTTTCTTTTGCCAATATTCGTATGCTGCTATTTTCTGTTTTTTAAACTTTTTCTGGGTTAGTAATTTCTCAAACACATAACATGCGTAAGTATTGCATGATCTGGCAAGACCTCTTCGCAAAGCGATATTCCCATCTACGTGCTCACATTTAGTAGTGTGATTTCCAACACGAAAATAACCAGGACAATTAAAGGTAGTATTTTCATCAATAACTCCTTCCTGTAGGCCAATTAAGGCATCCAGAGGCTTAAAGGAAGATCCTGGTGAGTAGTAACCCTGTATTGGACGAATGTTAAACGCACGGTTAGGATTTTTGAGTAATTCCATATAGTTATTACCCTGTTGGCGGCCAACCATTAAGTTAGGGTCATAACCGGGGCTGCTAACAAAAGCCAGAATTTCGCCTGTAGCAGGTTCAATTGCTACTATACTTCCAACTTTGTTTTTGAGCAACTCTTCACCTAATTTCTGTATCCTAATATCAAGTGATGATATCAATTGCTCTCCTGATACTGCCATGGTATCAAATTTTCCTTCAGCATAACTCCCTTTGGGTACATTATGAACGTCATAAAGCATGTTTACAACACCTCTTTCACCCCTTAAGGCAGTCTCATAAGATTTTTCTACACCTGTTTTTCCAATGTAGTCACCCATTCTGTAGTAACCTTCAGATCTTTCAATATCCGTTGGGCTTACTTCTTTTATATATCCTAAAAAATGACCAGCTATGCTATCCGGATATTGCCTTATTGTTCTGCTTTGCACAAAAAAACCAGGGAATCGATATAGTTTTTCGGATAGAGACTGATAAATACTAACCGGGAGTTGTTTTTCAAATATGCTTGGCTGGAATCTGGACAGGTTTAAAGCTTTTTTAAAGTTTTTTCGGAATTTGATAGTGTCAATACCAATAATTTCACAAAGAGCCAGTGTGTCAAATTCTTTTACGTCATTCGGTATAACCATTAAATCGTATACCGGTTCATTCTGTACCAAAATCTTTTCGTTCCTGTCTAAAATTACCCCTCGGGCAGGAAAAGTGTATAGCTTGCGCAGTACATTACTCTCTGCCGAAAGAAAATACTTGTCGCTAAATACCTGTATATAAAAAAGAGTACCTAAAAGTATTAGAGAAACGACAATGAATAATCCTTGTACAATGTATTTCCGGTTAAACAGATTATCCATCAGCGTACCTTTCTGTTATAAAATATAAACTCGATTAAGGTCACAAGAAATAATGTAAAAATCCCGCTTAGAAGGCACTTAAGTAACGTGTAAGAAAACTCTGTTAACCTAAATGTTTCTAAAAAGAACAGCACAATATGATGCGCAAAAGTGCATAGAAAGGCATAGAGAAGAAACCATTTAATGCCCATGTTTCCGAGAGTAGGCTCCGGTTCGTCAAAACCATCCCTGCTTACTGTGACTGAAATGAATAGTATCCTTACAAAAACCAGCGTTACGCAGGCTGCGGTATGTACCCCCAATGTATCATAAAATGCATCCAAAGTTAAGCCAGTAATAAAAGCAATTAAATAAAGTAACAGGTTGGGAATTCCAAAGGGGAGCAATAGCAAAAACAATATGTAAACAAAAGGAGTTGCCATATTGTAAAAACTTAAATTCCTTAGTAAAAGAATTTGAAATAAAAGTAGTATAAACCACCTGACTATGTTTGTTAATACTAATTTACTGCTCATTGGGTAATTTCGCTTCTAATTCTGTTTGTTCCTTTGCCAGTTTATTTTTAATGACGTAAACATACTGTAAGGTACTAAAATCATTAAACAGATTAATTTCAATGGTCTTAAAGTTATCTCCTGTTGAAATACCAGTATTACTAATGGTGCCTACCGGTATTCCTGAAGGGAAAAATGAAAACCCAGATGTAACTACTGTATCCCTTAAATTCACCTTAAAGTGATTAGGAACGTCTTTAATAAATGCTTTTCTGTAATCGGAGTTCCTATCTCCCCATACCAGTGATCCAACTGCATTGGTTTTTTTAAGGCTTACACTAATATGTGTGTCTTTATGCAGCAAGGAACGCACGGTTGCCAAATGCTCAGAAACATCCTGTACAAAGCCAACTACACCCCTTCCAGGCGAAATAACGGGCATGTTAGTTTCCATGCCATCAGCCTTACCACGGTTAATAGTAATGAAATTGTTCCGGTTTGTAATAGAGTTTTTAATAACCCTGGCCGATAGATAGGTGTATTGAGGTACTCCGGAAGTGTCTCTTACTACAATATCTTTAGCCGTATCTATGTTCTTAAGGGCAAGTATCTCCGTCTTCAGTTTCGCATTCTCTACTGCCAGGCTATCATTTACAGAACCCAGATTAATGTATTTTTTTAATACATTAAGGTTGTTATAAACATCACCTACAACTTTATTTGTTGAGTTAATGGTTACGCTACGTTGGTAGGAGTTGTTTCTTACAGTAAGCACAACTCCAATAGTAAAGAATATGATGAAGAAGAAAAATGCGTTATATCTGCTTATAAAAATCCAAAGGTTACGCATATTCTAAATATAAGAGGGAAGCCCTTAGTTTATCTTCATTTAATTATTGCATTAAAAATTTGAAACCGCCAATGTTTTTTAAGGCGATACCTGTACCACG
>Ga0157371_10004026_pt1 | contig 13005 bp, 11 predicted proteins | sample C45metaG_FD_113462 | JGI IMG/M metagenome (GOLD analysis project Ga0157371, IMG submission 113462) | Corn rhizosphere microbial communities from Kellogg Biological Station, Michigan, USA - C4-5 metaG | ecosystem: Host-associated > Plants > Roots > Rhizosphere > Soil | place: USA: Michigan... | reverse complement strand
TGGCCGATGGCGGCGGGCCCACGGAGCAGGACCGGAGCGAGGGCATGCCGAGCCTTAGCGAGGCACCGAACGTCAGGGGCAAAAGCGCTTGGTTACTTGGCGCTCTTCCAAGTGACCCGCCGTAAGGGCGGAACCAATAGCCGCCGTTACCGCAGAAACGGATATGCCCCCCAACTCAGAAAAACATCACTCCTTGTCATTCCCATAATTCATGATCGACAACATCCGAATCGGCACCTGCACCAACGCCTCAGGCCCATGGGGAATCTCCCCCTCGAACGTCAGGCTGTCCCCAGCCTCCATCCGATACAGCTGATTCCCATGCCGATAAATCAACTCACCCTCAAGCAAATGGAGAAACTCGGTCCCCGGGTGAGAGAAGGTCGGAAACTCCTCACTGGCGTCATCCATGCTCACCATGTACGCCTCGAAACTCTTCTTCGGCCCACGGGTATGGTTGAGCAAATGATAGGTATGGCCTTTTTCGGTCCCGCGGCGCACCACCTCCATGCCTTGATCGGCCTTGACCAGCAGCGCGCTACCGTCCTGCTGATCGTACTCGCTGAATAACTTCGACAGGGGCAGGCCAAGCACGTCGCACAGGCGGCTCAGAGTGTCGAGACTGGTGGACACCTGGGCGTTTTCAATCTTGCTCAACATGCCCTGGCTGATATCGGCAATCTTGGCCACGTCGGACAATTTCAGGTCCTGGGCCTGGCGCTGGCGTTTGATCTGCAACCCCAGGTATTGCTCAAGCTTGAGGCGCGGCGCGGTTTCGTTCGACATAGTCATCAGGTTCTGCACACTTTCCGTTCAGTAATATTAGTTTCGCACTGAGAAAGTGCAAATCAACGCATTCACTTCCTGTTCCGGGGCGAATATTCCCACGGGGAAAAGATTTTTCCCATATATACAGCACAAAAGCGCTTTTCACCTCACGCCAACACCTCCCTGGCAAATGTGGCAAGGGCCTTGCATTCCTATTGGGAAACAAATTTTCTTTTTAGGAATAAAAAGTCAGTTAAGGCCTATCCATCATGTTTTGCCTTTCGCGAGGAGTGACGAGCAATGTTGCCAGCAGAAACCCAGCACATTATCGACAAGCACGGCATCAAGTACGTGCTTGCACAGTTTGTCGATATCCATGGCGCGGCAAAAACCAAATCGGTGCCGATCTGCGGGCTCAAGGCCGTGGCTGAAGACGGCGCCGGTTTTGCCGGTTTCGCCATCAGCGGCATGGGCATGGAGCCGCACGGGCCGGACTTCATGGCCCGCGGCGATTTGTCGACGCTGACACCGGTGCCTTGGCAACCGGGTTATGGCCGGGTCGTGTGCATCGGTCATGTCGATGGCAAGCCGCATCCCTACGACAGCCGCTACGTGCTGCAGCAGCAGATCCGTCGCCTGGAAGACAAGGGCTGGACGCTCAACACCGGCCTGGAACCCGAATTCAACCTGATGCGCCGTGACGAGCAGGGCAAGCTGCAGCTGGTCGATCTGAGCGATAACCTGGATAAGCCTTGCTACGACTACAAAGGCCTGTCGCGCTCCCGGGTGTTCCTTGAACGTCTGACTGAAGCGCTGCAAGCGGTGGATTTCGAGGTCTACCAAATCGATCACGAAGACGCCAATGGTCAGTTCGAAATCAACTACACCTACAGCGACGCCATGACCTCGGCGGACCGCTTCACCTTCTTCCGCATGGCCGCCGGCGAGATTGCCAATGACTTGGGCATGATCTGTTCGTTCATGCCCAAGCCCGATCCGAAACGTGCCGGCAACGGCATGCACTTTCACCTGTCGATCAGCAGTGCCGAGAACAAGAACCTGTTCCACGACGCCAGCGATCCGAGCGGCATGGGCCTGTCGAAAATGGCCTATCACTTCGCGGCCGGCCTGTTGGCGCACGGCCCGGCGCTGTGTGCCTTTGCCGCACCGACGGTCAACTCCTACAAGCGTCTGGTGGTGGGCAATTCGTTGTCCGGTGCGACCTGGGCGCCGGCCTTTATTGCCTTCGGTGCCAACAACCGCTCCGCGATGGTCCGCGTGCCTTACGGGCGCCTCGAATTCCGTCTGCCGGACGCCGGTTGCAATCCCTATCTGGTCAGCGCGGCCATTATCGCTGCGGGTCTCGATGGCATCGACCGTCAGTTGGAAATCGACCACGTCTGCAACGAAAACCTTTACAGCCTGAGCCTGGAGCAGATCGCCGCGCGCGGCATCAAGACCCTGCCGCAGTCGCTCAAGGAAGCCTGCGATGCGCTCGAAGCTGACCCGCTGTTCGCCGAAGTGCTGGGCCCGCAGATCGTGGGCGAGTTCATCAAGCTCAAGCGTATGGAGTGGGTCGAATACAGCCGCCATGTCAGTGACTGGGAAGTCGCGCGCTATACCGAATTTTTCTGAGCGCCGCCAAGGCGCGTTTAAACGAACCATCTTGCAGCTTGCAGCTTGAAACTTGCGGCTGCCGAACGAAGTGAGGACTGTTGTCATGTGTGGAATCGTAGGTCTTTACCTGAAAAATCCGCAGCTGGAATCCCGGCTGGGGCAGCTTTTCGAACCAATGTTGCAGGCCATGACCGATCGTGGCCCGGACAGTGCCGGCTTCGCCATCTACGGCGATGAAGTCGCCGATGGCTGGGTCAAGCTGACCCTGCAGGCCACCACCGAAGGTTTCGACTGGAAAACCCTGATGGGCGAACTGGAAGGGCGCCTTGGCTGTTCGCTGGACTGGTTCCAGAACGCTAGCGCGGCAGTGCTGAAGATCCACGCCGACGAAGCGCCGGTCCGTCTGGCCCTTGCCGAATTGGCGCCCAGCGTCCGCATCATGAGCGCCGGGCAGAGCATCGAAATCCTTAAAGGCATGGGATTGCCTCAGGAAATTTCCCAACGCTTCGGCCTGGCCGGCATGAAAGGTAGCCACATCATCGGCCACACCCGCATGGCCACTGAAAGCGCGGTGACCATGGAAGGCAGCCACCCGTTTTCCACCGGAGCGGACCTGTGCCTGGTGCACAACGGCTCGCTGTCCAACCACTTCCGCCTGCGTCAGGAACTCAAGCGCGAAGGCATCCAGTTTGAAACCGACAACGACACCGAGGTGGCCGCCGGTTACCTGACCTGGCGCCTGCAGCAGGGCGACTCGTTGAAAGAGGCGCTGGATCATGCGCTGGAACATCTCGACGGTTTCTTCACTTTCGCCATCGGCACCCGTAACGGTTTTGCGGTGATTCGCGACCCGATCGCCTGCAAGCCGGCGATCCTCGCCGAGACCGACGACTATGTCGCCATGGCCTCGGAATATCAGGCGCTGTCGAGCCTGCCAGGCATTGAAAACGCCAGGATCTGGGAGCCGGCACCGGCCACCTTGTACATCTGGGAACGCGAGTCAGCTTAAGGAGCGCACACATGAAAACCATCGATCTTTCCATTGCCACCGTGCGTGACCTCAATCAGGCGTTGCATGACCAGGTCCACGCTGTAGAAGACCGCGAGTGGGTCGTGACTCACTCCAACGGCAAGCACAACCTCGCCGTCGGGGTGAACCAGGCCGTTTCCATCGATATCCAGGGCCACGCCGGTTACTACTGCGCCGGCATGAACCAGAAGGCTTCGATCACCGTTCATGGCAATGCCGGTGTCGGCTGCGCCGAGAACATGATGTCCGGTTATGTGCGGATCAAGGGCAGCGCGTCCCAGGCTGCTGGCGCCACCGCCCATGGTGGATTGCTGGTGATCGAAGGCGATGCCGGTGCCCGTTGCGGGATTTCCATGAAAGGCATCGACATCGTGGTCGGCGGCAGCATTGGTCACATGAGCTGTTTCATGGGCCAGGCCGGGCGCCTGGTGGTGTGCGGCGATGCCGGTGATGCGTTGGGCGATTCGCTGTACGAAACCCATATTTATGTGAAGGGCAGCGTCGCGTCCCTGGGCTCGGATTGCATCGAGAAAGAGATGCGCGCCGAGCATCTGGAAGAGCTGCAGGTGCTGCTCAACCGTGCCGGTTTCGAGCACAAGGCCGCTGACTTCAAGCGCTACGGCTCGGCCCGTCAGTTGTATAACTTCAAAGTCGATAACGCGTCCGCGTATTGATTCACGCCAGGAGAACAGACATGAGCGACTCTACCAGCCCGAAAGCAGCCCCGGTATTGCGTGAATCCGCGACCTTCGACCGCCTGACCATCCAGGAAATCCAGCGTGCCGCGGAGACCGGCATCTATGACATTCGCGGCGGCGGCACCAAGCGTAAAGTGCCGCACTTCGATGACTTGCTGCTGCTCGGCGCCAGCGTGTCGCGCTACCCGCTGGAAGGCTATCGGGAGAAGTGCGGCACCGATGTGATCCTCGGCAACCGTTTCGCCAAGAAGCCGATCCACCTGAAGATTCCGGTGACCATTGCCGGCATGAGTTTCGGTGCGCTGTCCGCCAATGCCAAGGAAGCGCTCGGTCGTGGGGCAACCATCGCCGGCACCAGCACCACCACCGGCGACGGCGGCATGACGCCGGAGGAACGTGGGCAATCGCAGCACTTGGTCTATCAATATCTGCCGTCGCGTTACGGCATGAACCCGGATGACCTGCGCAAGGCCGATGCCATCGAGATCGTCTTGGGGCAGGGTGCCAAACCCGGTGGCGGCGGCATGCTGCTGGGCATGAAAGTCACCGAGCGGGTAGCCGGTATGCGCACCTTGCCGATTGGCGTCGATCAGCGCAGCGCCTGCCGCCACCCGGACTGGACCGGCCCGGATGACCTGGCGATCAAGATTGCCGAGCTGCGCGAAATCACCGATTGGGAGAAACCGATCTACGTGAAGATCGGCGCCAGCCGGCCTTACTACGACGTCAAACTGGCAGTGAAGGCCGGGGCGGATGTGATCGTGCTCGACGGTATGCAGGGCGGCACCGCGGCGACCCAGGAAGTGTTCATCGAACACGTGGGGATCCCGATTTTGCCGGCCATTCCACAAGCGGTACAGGCTTTGCAAGAAATGGGCATGCACCGAAAGGTCCAATTGATCGTTTCGGGAGGGATTCGCAACGGTGCCGACGTGGCCAAGGCCATGGCGCTGGGTGCGGACGCGGTGGCCATCGGCACGGCGGCGCTGATTGCGCTGGGCGACAACCACCCGCGACTGGATGAAGAACTGCAGAAGATCGGTTCGGCCGCAGGTTTTTATGACGACTGGCAGAACGGCCGGGACCCGGCCGGGATCACCACGCAGGATCCGGAACTGTCCAAGCGTCTGGATCCGGTGGAAGGCGGACGCCGTCTGGCCAACTACCTGCGGGTGCTGGTGCTGGAAGCCCAGACCATGGCGCGGGCGTGCGGCAAGTCACACCTGCACAACCTCGATCCTGAGGATCTGGTGGCGCTGACGGTGGAATCAGCCGCGATGGCCAGGGTGCCACTGGCCGGGACGAGCTGGATTCCGGGCTCCGGTTATTGAGTGACAGGACTGTTCCCACGCTCTGCGTGGGAATGCCTCTCGGGACGCTCTGCGTCCCGATTCTGTGACACGGAGCGTCACGGACTGCATTCCCACGCAGGAGCGTGGGACCGATCAGATCAGGGGGCCCGCCAAGAGGCCCATGAAATACCAATTGCTCACTGCCCGGCATTTCCCATTTCTTTTGCAGGAGCTTTGAACATGGTCAATCGTCTTCTAGGCAAATCCCTTCTTGGCCTGCTGGCCAGCGGCGCACTCGCGCCGTTGGCACAGGCGGCCGACGCGCCCACCTTGAACACCGGCAGCACCGCGTGGATGGTCACCGCCGCCGTGCTGGTGTTGTTCATGTGCCTGCCGGGCCTGGCCCTGTTTTATGGCGGCCTGGTACGGGCAAAAAATATGTTGTCGTTGTTCACCCAGTGTTTTGGCATCGCCGGACTGGTGGGTGTTTTATGGGTGATCTATGGCTACAGCATGGTGGTCGACACCACGGGCATGGTCGAGGGGCAAGTGACCTTCAACAGTTTTGTCGGTGGTTTGAGCCGGGCCTTTCTGGCGGGCATGACCCCGGACAGCCTGGTTGGCGAGATACCGGAAGGAGTCTTTGTGACCTTCCAGATGACCTTCGCCATCATCACTCCGGCGCTGATTGCCGGGGCATTTGCCGAGCGCATGAAATTTTCGGCGGCGCTGTGGTTCATGGCGCTGTGGTTCACCCTGGTGTATGCCCCGGTGGCTCATATGGTGTGGGGCGGTTCGGGCGCCTTGATGCATAACTGGGGCGTCCTCGATTTTGCCGGCGGGACGGCGGTGCATATCAATGCCGGCGTCGCGGCATTGGCGGCGTGTCTGATTCTCGGCAAACGCAAGGGCTACCAGAACACGCCGATGCCGGCCCACAACTTGAGCCTGACCATGGCCGGTGCGGCGATGCTCTGGGTCGGCTGGTTTGGTTTCAATATCGGCTCCGGCGGTGGCCTCAACGGCACTTCCGGGATTGTCATGCTCAACACTCAATTGGGCGCGTGCGCCGGGATTCTCGGCTGGATGTTCACCGAGTGGTTCAAGGTCGGCAAGCCAAGTGCCTTGGGGCTTGCCAGTGGTGCGCTGGCCGGTCTGGTGGGCATCACGCCGGCGTGCGCCTATGTGGGCGTTGGTGGTGCGCTGGCGATCGGTTTGCTGTGCGGGGTGTTCTGTTATTTGAGCGTCACCGTCCTCAAGCGCCGTTTCGGCTATGACGACAGCCTTGATGTGTTCGGCTTGCACGGTATCGGCGGGATGATCGGCGCGGTATTGACCGGGGTGTTCTGCGTGCCGTCGCTGGGCGGGATGGTCGAGGGCGTGACCATGGGCGCGCAAGTGGTGGCGCAAATCAAGGGTGTGCTGCTGACAACGGTGTATTGCTTCGCCGTCAGCTGGATCATTCTCAAGGTGATCAATGCCGTGATCGGCTTGCGTGCCGATGAGTCGGTGGAGGAGATGGGGCTGGATCTGGCCGAGCACAACGAGCGTGCCTATAACCATTGATGGCTGCGCTGACAGCACAACGCCGGCCATGAGCCGGCGTTGTGCCTTTTAATGTCTAGCCAGACACCGCAGTCACCTCACGCGTGCGTTTGCCAAGCCTCATCAACCCGTAATAACTCAAGGCCGGAACCAGCAGCCCGACGATCCAGGCCACGTCCACGCCGTCCAGCGCAGTGGCCACTGGCCCCACGTATAACGTGGTGTTCATGAACGGAATTTGCAGGGCGATGGCCAGCAGGAAACTGCCACACGCGATCCAGTTGATGCGCCCGTACATGCCGTTGAGGTCGAAGATATCGTCAATCCGGTACTGGCCTTTGCGCAGGCAGTAGTAGTCCACCAGATTGATCGCCGTCCAGGGGATCAGGAAGTAACTCATGAAGAAAATGAAGTTGAGGAAGAAGTTGATGAAGTCGTCCTGACCGATGGTGCATAGCGCCGTGGCGACCAGGCTGATCACCAGCATGAACACGCCGCGCACCCGTGGCGTGACCCTGAACCGGGTGAAGGGCTCGATCACCGTGATGGTCGACATGAAGGCGCCATACAGGTTGAAGACGTTGATCGACACCTGGCCATAAAGGATGAAGGCGAACAACAACACCGCGCCAGCGCCGAACAACCCGGCGACATGGCCGCCGACATTGCTGGAAAAGTCGCCGATGCCGACGCTCAGGATCGCGCCGAGGATCATCATCCACGCACCACCACTGACGGTGCCGGTGTAGCTGTACCAGAACACTTTTGCCGTGGACGTCGTGCTCGGCAGGTAGCGCGAATAATCCGCGACATACGGTGCGTAAGACAGCTGCCAGGTCACCGCGATGCTGACCGCCACCAGAAACTTCGAGAGCGAAAATCCGGTCGGCAGCCATTGCTCTGCGGGTATCGGCAGTTGCAGCGCAAGCAGCGTGGCGGCGAAAAATACCCCTAGCGAAAGCAACGACAGCCACTTCTGCAAACGGTGGATCAATCGATAGCCATACAGCGCGACAACGAAGCACAAGGCCCCGATCAGGTAGACATTGCCGGTCGCCGGCAACGGACTGACGGACGCCAGCGCCTGGGCGGCGAGCAGGGTGTTGCTGACGAAGAACCCAAGGTAGATCAACATCACGAACAGCAGCGGCAAGATGGCGCCGAGAACGCCGAACTGCGCGCGGCTCTGGATCATTTGCGGAATGCCCAGTTTGGGGCCTTGGGCAGAATGCGAGGCCATGAAAATCGCTCCCAGCAGCGAGCCGATGATCATCGCCAGGGCGCTCCAGAATAGGTTGAGTCCCATTACCACCGGCAGCGCGCCGCAGGCAATGGTCGTGATGTTCATGTTGGCGCCGAACCAAATGAAAAACAGCGAGCCGGGGTGGCCGTGGCGTTCGGACTCAGGGATGAAATCGATGCTTCTTTTTTCGACTTGCATGGCGATTACTCCTGAGTCCGGGTGAGGTGGGACTGCAACCGGGCGATAGTGCTTTCGAACTCATGAGGCTGGTGGGCAAAGAAGTCCGGCCGCCCCGGGGTCAGGCTCACGTACTCGAGGTTTTCAAGGGCTCGCAGGCATTGCTCGGTGCTCAGCATCTCCAGCGAATAGACCCAGTTGGCCATGATCAACAGGGCCGAGTGGTGTCCTGATGGGGTCGTGGTGGTACAAGCGTCGCTGACCAGGCGAATGTGGTAGCCCAAGGCGAAAGCGTCGAACACGCTGCTGAGCACGCAGACGTCGGTCAACACGCCACTGATGATCAGCGTGTCGACGCCCAGCGCCTTGAGTCGGGAATCGAGGTCGGTGCGGTGAAAGGCGCTGTAGCGACTTTTATCCAGCACCCATTCCTCTGGCTGTGGGGCCAGGCGTTCGAGGATTTGCACTTGTCGGGTGCCCGCCCGATAGCCGCTCGGGCCGCCATCGGTGGCCCGTGGTTCACCGCGCGGCATGTCGCTACCGTCGGCCTGATTGATGTGGCGGGTAAAGATCACAGGCACCCGCGCAAGGCGAGCGGTATCGAGTAGTGCCGCCGTATTGGCGATCACGGTGTCGATGTTTTCCAGGACGAAACCGTCCTCCTGTTGCATGTCGATGATCAACAGCGCGTTTTTATTGTTCATTGGGCAAACCTGATCATGAGCCGAAGCACAATGCACCGCAGACGTGCGCGATGGCGGGACGTGGGGTGCGTGGGTTTCTGTTCGGATTGATCAGTTAACTATTTGCCAGAAGCCGTTCTGCTTGGCGGAAACACTGGCACGCAGACGTTTGAGATGGATATGCGAAGCCGTCCATTCGCCGCGCAGATAAGCCTGCGCGGCGCTGGAGGGAAGGGCGAGTGATGGGCGGCGACTAGTAAACATTGCAATCGACCCTACACGTCAGTCAGCCCCCGGGCTTCGCATCCGGGGGCGCAAGGATGGAATCAGCGAAACGCCGGGACCACGTGTTTGATGAACAGCTCCAGGGATTTTTTCTTTTCCGCATGGGGCAGGCTGTTGTCGCACCAGAAGCTGAATTCGTCGACGCCCAGTTCCTGGTAATACTTGATGCGCGGAATAATTTCTTCCGGCGTGCCGATCATGGCGGTCTTGTGCAGGCTCTCCAGCTGGAACTCCGGACGCTCGGCGAATTTTTCTTCCGGGCTCGGTGCGAGGAAACCGTTGACCGGTGTTTGCTTGTTGCCGAACCAGGCGTCGAAAGTGCGGTAGAACTTCGAGATCGCCTTGGCGCCGACTTTCCAGCCTTCAGGGTCATCGACAGCGTGGACGTGGGTGTGACGCAGCACCATCAGTTGCGGGCGGGGCACGTCGGGGTTGTTGTCCAGCGCGGTCTGGAACTTGTTCTTCAGGTCGAGGACTTCTTCGTCGCCTTTCATCAGCGGGGTGACCATGACGTTGCAACCGTTGGCCACGGCGAAGTTATGGGAGTCGGGGTCGCGAGCGGCAATCCACATCGGCGGGTTGGGCTTCTGGATCGGCTTTGGCACGCTGGTGGACGTCGGGAATTTCCAGATATCGCCGTCGTGGGCGTAGTCGCCTTGCCACAGCGCGCGGACCACCGGAACCATCTCGCGCAGTGCCTGACCGCCGGACGAAGCAGGCATGCCGCCGGCCATCCGGTCGAACTCAACCTGGTAAGCGCCACGGGCCAGACCGACTTCCATACGCCCATTGCTGATCACGTCGAGCAATGCGCATTCACCGGCAACCCGCAACGGGTGCCAGAACGGCGCGATGATGGTGCCGGCGCCCAGGTGAATAGTGGTGGTCTTGGCTGCCAGGTAGGCCAGCAGCGGCATCGGGCTCGGCGAGATGGTGTACTCCATCGCGTGGTGTTCGCCGATCCAGACGGTGCTGAAACCACCGGCCTCTGCCATCAGGGTCAGTTCGGTCAAGTCTTCGAACAGCTGGCGATGGCTGACGCTCTCGTCCCAACGTTCCATGTGCACGAACAGGGAAAACTTCATGACGCTTACCTCGGATCTTTTGTTGTCGGCCTGTCGACAGGCTGTTTATCGGAGTCTCGGAATTCGCAATCTACGCAACATATTCTGAGTATTGTCTAATCAGGCGAGCACGGGCAGGGCGCCCATCTTGCCGTGGCAATACACCAGTGGCCCGGCGTTCTGCTGGGGCACGATCAGGTTCTTAACGGCGCCAACCATGATTGCGTGGTCGCCGCCCTCATATTCGCGCCACAGTTCGCATTCGATCACGGCCGTAGCGTTCGCCAGAATCGGGTTGCCCAGCTCGCTCAAGGTCCACTCGATGCCTTGCGCCTTGTCTTTGCCTTTGCGGGCGAACGCATAGGCTTCGCTTTGCTGGCCGCCGGACAGCACGTGAATGGCAAAGCGTTTGTTCTTGATCAGTACCGGATACGAGTCGGAGCTGTAGTTGGGGCAGAACAGCACCAGGGCAGGGTCCATGGACAGCGAGCTGAAGGCGCTGGCGGTCAGGCCGACGATCTGGCCGTCATCATCGAGTGTAGTGATGACAGTGACCCCGGACGGAAACGAACCCATTACTTGTTTGTAGATGGCGGCATCGATCATGGGACGGTCCTCTGGCGGTGTGGTACAGGTTTTTATGTGTTTGTAGGTCTGATGGTATACCGTAATACATAGTTTGCAAGAGCTTTTTTTTTGTGGACTGATAAACGTGAGTCATCGTTGTTTAAGCCAATGAATACGGGCGCTTTAACGATTAAGTGAGATTTTGCATCACTGGGAATAGCGGCGCAGATCGTCGCAAAAAGACCAGATCAGTCTTGTGAAAAAGTTGGAATACCATAATATGCCTGCCATCTGAGGGGCGGCCCAAGAGCTCCCCCGGTTTGGCTTCATACAAATATAAGATCAGACAAACTCGAGTTCATGCACATGTCCCAGATGTCCCGGCAAGACCCCCTGATCGAGAATCACACGGTCGATTACGTCCCTCTCGCGGAACGCCATGGGAAGGCCCGCGATCTTTTCACTTTGTGGTTCAGCACCAACATTGCGCCGCTGCCCATCGTCACCGGTGCGATGGTGGTCCAAGTGTTTCACCTCAATCTGTTCTGGGGGTTGCTGGCCATTGCGCTCGGGCACATGGTGGGAGGCCTGGTGATCGCTCTGGCCTCGGCGCAAGGCCCGCGCATGGGCATTCCGCAGATGGTCCAGAGTCGCGGCCAGTTCGGTCGTTATGGTGCGCTGCTGATCGTGTTCTTTGCCGCACTCATCTACGTCGGGTTTTTCATCTCCAATATCGTGCTGGCCGGCAAATCCATCGTCGGTATCGCGCCTTCGGTTCCGGTGCCGGCGAGCATCCTGATCGGTGCCTTGAGCGCCACGGCGATCGGGGTGATCGGTTACCGCTTCATTCATACCCTAAACCGCATCGGGACCTGGGTGATGGGCAGTGCCTTGCTGGCCGGTTTCCTCTACATCTTTGCCCACGATTTGCCAGCGGACTTCTTCACGCGCGGCAGTTTCAATGTGTCCGGCTGGCTGGCGACGGTGTCGCTGGGGATTATCTGGCAGATCAGTTTTTCGCCTTACGTGTCGGACTACTCGCGTTACCTGCCCGCCGACATCGGGATTGCCCGTCCGTTTTTCGCCACTTATCTGGGCGCAACCCTGGGCACCATTTTGTCTTTTACCTTTGGTGCGGTCGCAGTGCTGGCGACGCCGGAAGGCACTGAAGCGATGGCGGCGGTGAAGCAATCCACCGGTTGGTTGGGGCCGATTTTGATGGTGTTGTTTCTGCTTAATATCATCAGCCACAACGCCTTGAATCTGTATGGCGCGGTGCTGTCGATCATTACTTCGATCCAGACGTTTGCCAGTCAATGGACGCCGAGCATCAAGGTGCGTGTGGTGTTGTCGAGTGTGGTGTTGGCGGGCTGCTGTGTGGTGGCGTTGGGGGCTTCGGCGGATTTCATTTCGCAGTTCATCGGGTTGATTCTGGCGTTGTTGCTGGTGTTGGTGCCTTGGGCTTCGATCAACTTGATTGACTTTTATCTGATCAAGCGCGGGTGTTATGACATTGCTTCGATTTTCCGTGCGGATGGCGGGATTTACGGGCGGTTCAATTGGCATGCGATTGTGGCGTATTTCATCGGGATTGTTGTGCAGCTGCCGTTTGCCAATACGTCGTTATATGTGGGGCCGTATGCCAATCTGGTGGACGGTGCGGATTTGTCCTGGTTGGTGGGGTTGGTGGTGACGTGTCCGCTTTACTATTGCCTGGCGACGCGGGGGCAGGTGCAGGCGGGCAGGGTTTCGCGGTTGGGGTTTGCTGACTGATTACGTAGCTTGTGTTGGTTTGGTGTGCCCGGCTTTGGTCGGGCGTTTTTTTGGTCGTGTACATATCCGTTGTTTTGGTAATGGCTGCTATTGATTCCGCCCTTACGGCGGGTCACTTGGAAGAGCGCCAAGTAACCAAACGCTTGCGCCCCTGACGTACGGTGCCTCGCCTAGGCTCGGCATTCCCTCACTCCGGTCCTGCTCCGTGGGCCCGCCGCCATCGGCCATCCATGGCCGGGGGCGGCTAACCCGGCATCCATGCC
>Ga0157371_10004023_pt1 | contig 13016 bp, 12 predicted proteins | sample C45metaG_FD_113462 | JGI IMG/M metagenome (GOLD analysis project Ga0157371, IMG submission 113462) | Corn rhizosphere microbial communities from Kellogg Biological Station, Michigan, USA - C4-5 metaG | ecosystem: Host-associated > Plants > Roots > Rhizosphere > Soil | place: USA: Michigan... | reverse complement strand
ATAGGTGGGCCGCACATGGTCTTCCGGCGTGGCGCAGCTGCCGCCGCGCAATACCATCTGCCCGGACATGAACTTGCCGTTGTACTCGCCCAGGCTACCGCCCAGCGGTCGAAAACCGGGGTAGGGTCGGTAGGCGCTGGCCGTCCATTCCCAGACATCGCCATACAGCTGCTGCAGGCCATCGCCGGGCCCCGCCGCCACCGGCTGCAGGTGATCGTTCTCGACGAAGTTGCCCCACAGCGGCTCGTCCTGGGCGGCAATTTCCCATTCTTCCTCGCGCGGCAAGCGCGCCTGGGCCCAGGTGGCGAAAGCTTCGGCCTCAAAGTAGCTCAGGTGGCAGACCGGCGCCCCCAGATCCAGCTCGCGTGGCCCGCCCAGGGTCAGCTCCAGCCAGGCGTCGCCCTCGCGCTGCCAATACAGCGGCGCCTGCCAGCCGGCACGCTGGATATGGTCCCAGCCGTCCGCCAGCCACAGCGCCGTGCTGCGGTAACCACCGTCGCGAATGAATTCCAGATACTCGCCATTGCTCACTGGCCGGTTGGCCAGCTGGAAGGCCTCGGCGAACACCCGGTGCTGCGGCCGCTCGCAATCGAAGGCAAAGCCCTCCCCGCTATGGCCCACATGGCGCAGCCCCGCGGGGAATTGAATCCACTGCAGCTCGCTCGCCGCCGTACCACCCGGCTTCAGGTCGTGCCGATAAACCGGTCGTAACGGGTTCTGCGCCAGGATGTGCTTGATATCCATCAGCAGCAGTTCCTGGTGCTGCTGCTCGTGCTCCAACCCCAGTTCGACCCGCTGCAGCACCTCGTCGGGCAATTCACCGCCGCGCTGGGCGAACAGCTGCTCAATGGCCAGATCGACATGGCTGCGATAGGCGTATACCTCGCTCACCGTCGGCCGCGACAACAATCCCCGCCGCGCCCGTTCGAAGGGCGTGCCATGGGTCTTGTAATAGGAATTGAAAAGATGGTCGTAGCGCTCATCCAGCGGACGATAACCCGGTAGAAAAGGCTGCAGCACGAAGGCTTCGAAGAACCAGGTGACATGGGCCAGATGCCACTTCGGCGGGCTGACGTCCGGCATGCTCTGGATTACATAATCCTCGGCCTCCAGCGGCTCGCAAAGCCGCTCGCTGGCAGCGCGTACGCGCTGGTAACGCTGACATAGCTGTTCGACGTGCAGTGGTGAAGTGGCGATCCTGCTGGTGCGGTCTCGCATAACACGCATCCTGTGCCGGCGCCGCGGAACGCGACGGTTCTAGAGCCGACTGGATGGGGGTGGGAAAGGTTCAGGGGAAATGGCTGGGTGGCGCGGATGGCAGTTACAGCGCGCGGCATAAATACAAAAGCCGCGCAGTGCGCGGCTTTAGAAATGGTGGGCCCACATCGACTCAAATCGTTTACATCACTTTCAAAAAATCGGGTCTCACTAACGTAGCTTCACCCTTCCGATCACTGTCCTGCCTGCAAGGTTATTCGGGCGTCGACCTTTCCAATATCAGCACGATCCAGGTTGACGTCACTCAGACGCACCCCTTTGCTCTGCAAGTCGCTGAGCCACAGCAATAGCGGTTCGAACGGCACCTTGGCCATGGAGATCAACAGACCGCCGCCATCGTTGTCCAGACGTTCAAGGGGCAAGCCGCGCTGCTGTGCGGTGGCTGTCACCAGGCCTTGCAACTGCTCGGGCTCAAGCGTCACCTTGGTGACGCCCACTCCGCGTACCTTTGGAGCGTTCTCCTGGATGTAGGTGTAGAGCACTTGCTGGCTCTGGTAGTACTCTCGGGCGCGATCCAGACGTTTGATGACCGGTTGCCAGACCATCACGTAGAGCAGCACCAGAGCGAGGAACCCGGCCAGCACCGACAGCAAAAGGCGCTCACGGCTGGGCAGATGCTGCCAGCGCTGAACCAGGGGCGACTGCCTCAATTGGGCCAGCGTTTGCTCTTTCCACAAGGTCAGGGCCTTCATGCACCGCCTCCCAGCACGACACGGGCGGTAATGCCCTGCTCTTCACGGCTGGCCGAACCCAATTGCACCTTCAGCCCCCCTTCCACCAGGCGCTGGCGCAATTGTTCCAATGCGGCGAAATCCTTGGCGCGCACCTGCAAGGCCAGATCGCCACGCACCTGACTGTAATCCACCTGCACCACCGACAACGGCGACTTGGCCTCGGCAATGGCACCGGAAGCCTGCTCCAGCATGCTGATGAACCCACCTTCACTGCGCTGGCCCTGATTCAGGTGCTCGGCGAACTGCGCCCGGAGGTTCACGATGCGCTGATCCTCGGGAAACAGCTCCTTGTACAGCGCCACGCTGGCGGCATTGTAAGCATCGCCCTGGCTTTCCAGCTGCCAGGCCTGAACCACGCAGAAGCCGATGTAGCAAAACGCCCACAGCCCCAACACACCAACGAACGGTCGCCAGACAGCCCAGGCCTTGTTGTCGCTGCGCGGCGCGAACTCCCCCTGCGCCAGATCCACGGCATGGGCGCGCCCCTGAGCAAGCAACTGATAAGGCGCATCGCTAATGCCGGGCTGCACCAGGGTGCCGCAGAAATTGCGAAACTGCGGCCAGCGCTCGGCCGCGACGGCCAGACGTGCCTCCAGTTCACCACCGAGCAACACACGCTCGCCAAGTTGCAGAGCCTGTTCACCGTCCCGGGGCAGCAGATCGGCGTCCAGATAGATGGCGGCGATATTCAGTTGCAGTGCCTGCAGGTCATCCAGCCAGCCACCGAGCAGGGCACGGCGTATCGCAAATACTCGGTAGCGCCCGTCGCTGGTCATTTCACCAAGGGCCAGGTGGAAGAGTTCGACCTCTTCGGCCAGCAACTCCTCCACCGCGTATGGCAGTGCCTGGCGCATCCAGCGCGCCTTTTGCGTAGGCAGGCCGATCAGAAACGCACTGGCCACTTCCATCGGCAATACCAGTGCTACCGGTCGCCCTTCCAGGCTCTGCGCGCACTCCACGGCGGACAACCACTGGCCGTCGCCATTTTCGCGCTGCCAATACATCAGGCTCTGCTCGCCCAATTCGCGGCCAACGGCAGCGGGCAAGAAAAGGCAGTCCATGGTCATTCTCCAGATGGCTCGGCTACCGGGCTCAAGTAGCCCGGCTGGCCCGTGTCTCGGCGCAGCACCCGCACCACGCCCTTGGGATCGCGTTGCAGGGTGCTGAGCAATACCAGGCGGCGGTCGCCCAGACGTACCTCGCTGCGCACCTGATAATAGGCGCTGCCCACTCCCAGGCCGGCGGCCGTCACCCCGGTGCCGGCCAGGGCCGGCTGATCGAGGAAGCTGCGCAACTCCTTGTAACCTTCACGGCCCCGCCCGGCGAGCAGGCTTTGAGCCGATGCAGGGTCCAGGCTATCGCCCAGGCTGGATAGCACCATGGCGCTGGCGGTGTTGACGTTGAGCGGCACCTTGCCTGGCAGCACCGCGACATAAGGCAGCAAGCGGCGGTAATGCTGCTCGGTCATGCCCAGCAGCAGACGCAGCTCGGAGATGTCCTGCATCTCATGGCCGGCGGTGCGATAGGGCGGTTGCATCAGCAGATACTGATTGTCCTCTGCACCATATTCACCTGTGGGCTCCTGATCCTTGTCGAGCCAGTCGACCAGCCGCTCGGCATAGGGCTCGTCGATTTTCAGGCGCAACAACAGACGCTGGAAGCGTTTTACCGCCAGGTCATTGCGGCGCTCGTCTTGCACCAGGCTATTGAGGTTGAAGCGCCCGGCAAGATCCTCGATAGCGACGCCTATTTCGCCACCGTCGATGGGGAAGACCGGGAGCGGTTTGGCCCAAGACTCCAAAGGATGGTCGATGGTGGCGCGAGGATCGACGCCCGGGGCCTTCAGGTCGCGCAGCAGCACCGCCTGCCCAAGCGCCTCGCCGCCCAGGGCGTACTGCCAGGCCTGGCTGATCGCCAACTGATTGACGGCATTGCGGATCGACAGTTGCTGACGGGCAATCAAGCCGGCGCACACCAGGGTGACGATGGTCACCACCAGCAATACGGTGATCAGGGCTACGCCTCGCTGCCGTTTCACTGCGTGGCTCCGTTGCCGCCGCTGCCACTTTCGTCATCGGTCGGCTTCTCGGCCGGCACGGTACCGCCCTGCTCCTTCTCGCCCGGCTGCTCGCCGTCGGGCGGCTGCGCGTTACTCTCTTCTTCCGCCATGGCCGGCTCCGGCAGGCGATACAGGCGGCTTAGCTCACCGTAGTGGCGGTGCTCGATCTTCACTTCCAAAGCCAGGGGCATGCGCTTTTTCGCATCTTGTGCGTTGTGAGTGCTCTGACTCGGCGGCCACTGCTCCTGCCACTGGCCCTGATCATCGAGAAACCGCAGGTTCATCGACTGCACACCGGTGAGCACCTTTTGCACCCGTGGCTGGCTATCGACCGCCTGGTCGAGCACGTTCCAATACAGGCGTTCCAGGGTTTCCCCAGCCAGGCGCCAGCGCACTCGCTGTACCTGGGCTCGCGCACCACCCAGCGGGTTGCGCCAGCCGTTGCGGCTGAACTCCAGCGCGGCATTGCCATCGCTGGCACCCAGCTCGCCCAGCAGCGTGGCGCGCTCGTCACCATAGGCATCGCGCACGCTGCGGTTGAGAGTCTGGTTGATGTCGCGATCCAGCGAGGCGAAGGCACGGCTGAGTTCGCGCAGGTCGCGCTCGTGCTGACGGGTCGTCTCATCGGTCTTCAGCACGGTGGAAAGCATGCGGTAAGTGCCCATGGCCAGCAGGGAAAAGATCGCCACGGCGATCATCACCTCCAGCAGGGTGAAGCCGCGCTGACGGCACATCAGCTACGCACCACGAGAAAACCGACCAGGCTGTGCACCGAGCGTTCTTTCACCGGGCCACTGCTGCCACGCTCGGCCTTGGGAGCCACCCATACAGTGACGCGGCGCATACCCTTGTCACTGGTGCTCTCCACTTCACTGTGGGTTTCCCACTGGCGGCCACCGTACTCCAGGCTCTTGTCTTCACGGCCCTCACCGGGCGTGGGGAATTTCAATTGCAGTTCGCTCACGCGGTTTTCCGCGATCCAGCCAGCCAGGGTCTTGGCCTCCAATTGCTGGGCCACGATAAGGCTGCGGCTGCTGGCGGTCAGCACCGAGGCGGCGACAGTGGCGAAAATCGCCAGGGCAACCAACACTTCAAGCAGGGTAAAACCGTGCTGACGGCTCATGGCCGATCATCCATATCGGCACTGGGCAACTGGTAGCCGTCACTCGCCAAGGCATAGGCATTGCCGCCAGCGCGACGCTCCTCGAGGCGCAGGCGGAACGGCGAGAGCTCGCCGCTGGAGAGAATCAGCAGTTGCGGCACCAGGGGTTCTTTCTTTTCCTCGCGGTTGCTGGCCAGGCCGGGCTGATCGTCCTGCACGTCAGGCTCGGGCAACTTGAGTGCTTCGCCGTCCAGCTCCAGAGTAAGGCGCAGGCTGGCCGGGGCACGGTGTTCCTTCTGGCTGTCGGCCTCGCTCCAGGTACCGGAGAGGCTGTCATAGATCAGCACCTGATAACTCTCGGGCGTGACCCGCAGGCCGTATTCCTGGCCATCCAGCACGGCCTCGTCGGCCAACACGCCGATCAGCGCGGCCAGGCGCTCGGCTTCGTTACGCAACTCGCGGCTACCACTGCTGCTGCCGATGGACAGCACCGCCATGCTGACCATGGTGCCGATGATGACCAGCACCACCAGCAATTCGATCAGAGTAAAGCCGCGGGCCTGGCGCATTTATGCTCAGTTTTCCCAGTTACCGATATCGGCGTCGCTGTCGGTGCCACCCTCTTTACCGTCAGCCCCCAGCGAGTACAGGTCGAAGGGGCCTTTGGTACCTGGGGCCAGGTACTGATAGGGGTTGCCCCAGGGATCGACCGGCAGGCGTGCAAGGTAACCGTCCTTGTTCCAGTTCTTCGGTGCCGGATTGCCGCTGGGCTTTTTCACCAGGGCTTCGAGCCCCTGCTGGGTGCTCGGGTAGGCGAAGTTGTCGAGCTTGTACATGTTCAACGCGGCTGAAATCGCTTTGACGTCACCGCTGGCGACGGTGATCTTGGCCTGATCCGGACGGCTCATCACCTGCGGGACGATCAGCGCGGCAAGGATGCCGAGGATGACCACCACCACCATGATCTCGATCAGCGTAAAGCCCGCTTGCTTGAATCTTTTATTCACGTGTCACCCCACGAGTTGGTTAAGAGAAAGAATCGGCAGCAGGATGGCCAGCACGATCACCAGCACCACCGCCCCCATGAATACCAGCATCAACGGCTCGAACAGCCCGACCAGCATGGCGATGCGCGCGGCCAGGTCATTTTCCTGGTTGCGCGCGGTGCGCGAGAGCATCTGGTCGAGCTCGCCGGACTTCTCGCCGCTGGCGATCATATGCCGCATCATCGGCGGGAATTCGTTGGTCTGCTCCAGGCTGCGGGTCAGGCTGCCGCCCTCGCGCACCTTCTGCGCCGCCACCTGCACCTTGGCGCGAATGGAACGGTTGCTGATCACCTGGGAAGAAATACCCAGCGCATCCACTAGCGGCACACCGCTTCGAGTGAGGATTGCGAGAGTCGAGGCGAACCGCGCGGTATCGGTAGCCCGGGCCAGGCGACCAATCACCGGCAGGCGCAGCAACACGATGTGCCAGCGCAGGCGCGTAGCGTCACGGCGCAACGCAGCGCGGGCCATCCCGGCGCCGGCCACGGCGCCGACCAGGAACAACCAGCCCCAGTTTTTCACCAGATCGCTGGCGGCGATCAAGCCACGGGTCAATGCTGGCAGCCGCTGGCCGGAGTCCAGGAACACCTTGACCACGTCCGGCACCACATAGCCGAGCAGAAAGCCGACGATGATCAGCGAGGTGGCCATCAGAATCAGCGGGTACAGCAACGCCAGCTGCACCCGTTGCCGCGACTGCTGACGCTGCTCGGTGTAATCGGCCAACTGCTCCAGGACCAGTGACAGATGCCCCGCATGCTCACCCGCCGCCACCGTTGCTCGGTACAGTTCGGGAAATGCGGATGGGTATTCCTTGAGGCTGTTGGCCAGGCTGTTGCCCTCCAGCACCCGTGAGCGTACCGCCAGCATCATTGCCTTCACCCTTGGTGTTTCACTCTGCTCGGCGACAGCCAGCAGTGCCTCCTCGATGGGCATAGCCGCTTGTACCAAGGTCGCCAGCTGCCGTGTCAGCAGGGCGAGGTCGGCCGCCGACAGGCCGCGCTGAAAACTCCAGCCGGCGCCGCTGCTGCGCTCCTTGTGGCTGCGGGTAGGCTTCACATCCAGCGGCGCCAGTTGCTTGTCGCGCAGCAGCTGGCGCACCTGGCGGGCGCTGTCACCCTCCATTACGCCCTTGCGCTGCTGGCCCCGGCTGTCGAGGGCGATGTACTCGAAGGCGGCCATTATTCGTCGCGGCTCACACGCAGTACTTCTTCCACCGTGGTCACCCCGGCCAATACGTTGCGCCGGCCATCATCGCGGATGCTGGGCCCACTGGTGCGAGCATGGCGGGTCATTTCCTGCTCGGAAGCGGCGTTATGCACCAGGGTGCGCATATGGTCATCGAAGACCACCAGCTCATAGATGCCGGTACGACCGCGATAGCCGATCTGATTGCAGTGGCTACAGCCCTTGGCGTGGTAAAGAGTGGGCGTGGTAGCCGGGTCGATACCCAGCAGAGCGCACTCAGCGGCGTCGGCCTGGTACGGCACCTTGCATACGGGGCACAGCGTGCGCACCAGGCGCTGGGCCAGCACGCCGAGCAGCGAGGATGACAGCAGGAACGGCTCGATACCCATATCCACCAGGCGGGTGATGGCACCGATGGCCGAGTTGGTGTGCAGGGTAGAGAGCACCAAGTGCCCGGTAAGAGAGGCCTGTACCGCGATCTCGGCAGTTTCCCGGTCGCGGATCTCGCCGACCATCACCACGTCCGGGTCCTGACGCAAGATCGCCCGCAGACCACGGGCGAAGGTCATGTCCACCTTGGAATTCACCTGGGTCTGGCCGATGCCCTCCAGGTGGTATTCGATAGGGTCTTCCACGGTGAGGATGTTACGTGTGCCGTTGTTCAGGCTCACCAGGCTGGCATACAGGGTGGTGGTCTTACCCGAGCCGGTGGGGCCGGTCACCAGAATGATGCCGTGGGGCTTGCGGACCACCTCTTCCATCAAACGCTGATCGCGCGGGCTCATACCCAGGTGAGTAAGAGTCAGGCGCCCTGCTTGTTTATCCAGCAGGCGCAAAACCACTCGCTCGCCATTGGCCGAGGGCAGTGTCGACACCCGCACATCCACCTCTCGCCCACCGACCCGCAATGAAATGCGCCCATCCTGCGGCACGCGCTTCTCGGCGATATCCAGCTTGGCCATGACCTTGATCCGCGATACCAGCAAGCCGGCCAACTCGCGACGCGGCTGGACCATCTCGCGCAGAATGCCGTCAATGCGGAAGCGCACCACCAAACGTTTCTCGAAGGTCTCCACATGGATATCCGAGGCGTTTTCCTTCACCGCTTCGGAGAGGATGGCGTTGATCAGACGGATGATCGGCGCATCGTCCTCCTGCTCCATCAGGTCTTCGGTTTCCGGCAAACGCTCCGCGAGGCTGGCCAGATCCATGTCATCGCCCAGGCCCTCCACCATCTGCATGGCAGCGGAAGAGTCCTGCTGATAGGCCTCGCTCAACGCCTGATCGAAGGTAGCGATATCCACTTCCGCTACATCCAACGGCAACCCTGCAAAACGCAACGCCTCCCCCACCGCGGGCAATGACACCCCCGGGCGATAGACCACACGCGCCCCATCTGCCCCGAGGTGCAACAAGACTCCATGGCGCTTGGCAAAGGCGAACGGCAGGCGACGCAGCGCGACCGGTTCAGCGGAGGCATCAGGCGCATCGAAGGAAGGAGAAACCGACATCGCACAATCCATGTGTATACAGCGACGGAATCGCAGGCCCGAAAGCCCGGAAGGCAGCGCCAGAGGGGTACTGGCTATAAGATGGCAATTAAATCACAGGTTGGGGGGCGAATAGGTCGATCAATGCACATTGCCCACCGTCGCTAACGAGCCACCACGACCTAAAGACAGCTCGTAGCGGCTCGCACAGCTCTTAGCTAGCTCTTTGCTCAAGCAAATGAAGGATTTCACCTTTGTCGAGCAGCTTGGCAAGTCGAGCGACTGAGACTCCGTCATCGTTTACTGATCAGGATCCGCCCCCTGAGTTAAAAGGTATTCGACAGCCGCTTTATGCCCCTGCTCGACTGCATTGTGTAGGCATGTATATCCATGCTCCCCTTTGCAATTGATATCAGCTCCAGCATTCAATATCAGACGAATTTCGTTAACGTCACCTCGGCTTGCGGAATGTGGATCGGTCTATCCCCGAACAAACTAAGGCTATCAGCACTTGCACACTCCATCCCACTAAACTCGGGAAGACCCGAACACTCTGCGAGCAATCGAGAAACAAGCTCTCCTACTCCTGCACCTTTAATACCCATACATGATCGGAAAGTGGTGCATAAGAAAAAACTTAAAGGCTCTTAGTAAGCTTGTTCCTCAATCGTATCGTCTAGCCCTGGCTCAAACCCCTCGCTCCAATAGAGCTCATTAACCACGTACTGACTAATAGTAAACCCATCCGGGTAATCTATAAAACCAGGCAACGCAAGATAGCTATTAATAGCAAGAACGGCCAAGTCATGCGTGAGAAAAACCCCGAGCATCTTATACGTCTCACTTTCAGCCTCACCGTATGTGTGATGTAAAACGTAAGCCTTATCCATATCAGCACCTATATATTTAACTAGGATCTACAAAGCTTCTATCGCCCCATTTTTGTAGCTGATTATACTCAGAGCCTGGCCCTTTCGACCAATTACCTGAGCCATACTTCTGGTTCAGTATACGCGTGGCAAAGTCCTTGCCTGATTCTCCTACAGCGGGCCTTTGACCTTTTGCCCAGCTTGGTGCGCCTTTGGCACCCTCTTTACCTGAAATCCCAGGTTTATTTATCTTCCAGGGTCCGCGTGGACCTATCGGAGGAGCCATCCCAATAGTCGGGCCTGAGATACTATACGACCAACAAGCACCAACAGAATATATATTGATTAACTTTCTCTGCCCTCCATAAACAACTGTCTCCCAAAAGCTCTGTGCAGGCTCTTGACTATAGTTCTCAGCATAATACGCCTCAGCATCTGCCGCAGCGGCTTCTTGGGTGTTGAAAAGATCGCCTGGTGCCAGTCCATAACTATCGTGCAGGCTTAATGGATTCCCTTCCACATATCCGAACGTATTCAATCCCCCCGCCAATCCAATCGGATCACTTTCGACGTACCGCCCTGTCTCGGGGTCGTAATCCCTGAAGTAGTTGTAGTGCAGCCCGCTCTCACTATCATAGTACTGCCCAGGGAAGCGCAGGTTGATGGCATGCAGGCCACTGTTCGATGCGCTGACCGCCTCGCCCTCACCAAAAGCATCCGAAGCCCAGCGCCAGATTTCCTCACCGGCCTGGTTGGTGGCCAAGCGTGGGGTGTTGAGATGATCGGCGTGCAGGTAGAAACGTGTGCTGTTTGCCACGGCCCCACTGGCGTTATACGTCAGCGCCAGGCCGCCGATCGGTAAGCTGTCGAGCCACAAGTAGTACTGGCTGGTTAGCTTGACGCCGGTAGCGTCGTAGCGGGTTTCGCCCAGCAGCTGACCATCCGGGCCATACAAAAAGGTGGTCACGCCGCCACTGGTGAGCTTGTGGGTCCGTTGGCCGAGGGCGTTATAGCGGTACTCGGCCACTTGGCTGCCACTGATCTTGACCTTGGCCAAGCGGCCTTGGGGGTCATACTCCAGCTCGCGGTTGGCGCGATCCTTGGTCAGGTTGCCAGCGGCATCGCTGCTGACAGCCTGCCCATCGATCTGGGTCAGGCGGTTGCTGTTAGTGGCGTAGTTCAAGGTGGTGGATGTGCTGTTCTGAGCCTGCCCATTACTCAGAGTTGTCACCGTTTTGGTGGTGCGATTGCCCACGGCGTCATAAGCGTATGCCTGGCGACCCGTCGCCTGTTCTTCCTGGGTCAGGCGATCGAGTTCGTCGTAACCATAGAGCAGGTCACCAAAGATGCCGCCCTGCAGGCTTTCGATATTACTGTTGGCATCATAGCCATAGCTGGCTTGCCAGGGACCAACGCTTTGTTGGGTGAGGCGGTAGTCCTGGTCATGGCTGCGCAGGAGTGTCAGCCCATTGGCCCAGCTCAGGCTCTTGAGCGGGCCGAACGGCAGGTAGCTGATATCGCTGGCGAATGGGCTGGGCGACTGCGGGTTCTGAGCCGTGGTGACGCCCGTGACCTGCCCTGCGCTGTTGCGCGAATACGCAACACTGATACCGCCGGGGTAATCGATACGAACCAACTGATTGGCCGTGTCGTAGGCATAGGCAAGGTTGTCGTAAACGTCATTGCCCGCCACTTCGACGGAGCGAACCTGCTCGATCAGGTTGCCACGGGCGTCGTAGACATAACCGGTGATGCCACTGGCGTCCTGGATCGCTGTCAGCCTGCCAATGCCGTAATTGCCTTCGGCGGTGATGTCGTAGTGGTACTGGATGTTGAGTGCAGGAGTTGCCGGATACTGGCGGCCGGTCAGTCGATTGAGTGCATCGTAGGTGTAGGTGGTCTTTACACCCCGCGCATCGGTCTTGCTGATGACGTTACCAGCGGCATCATGGGTGTAGGTGGTGGTTCCACTGTCCGGGCTGATCAGTTTGGTCAGGTTGCCGAGGCCGTCATATTCATAACGGGTAGTAACACCTCGCGGGTCGACAACCTGAGTCAGGTTGTCCTGCGCATCGTAGGCCAGACCGGTGACACCCTCGAGCGGATCGGTGCTGGATACCAGGCGATTCAAGGCATCGTAGGCGCTGTTGGTGTCGTGCTGCTTGGGTGTACGGCTCAGCGTCGGATTGTCGTTGAGGTCGTAGCCATACTTATGCGTCTGCCCTTCTGCACCGACCGCACGCAGCAAACGGCCAAGCTCGTCATAGGCCCAGGTCTGTTGCTGTGCCAAGGTGCCAGAGGCATCCCTCATACGCTGCGAGGTACGATTCCCCATGGCGTCATAGGTGTATTCGACAACCTCGCCGAGATTGTTGCTTATCTGGGTCAGCCGGCGGGCAGCACTCCAGGTGTAGGCCAACCAACTGCCGTCGCCTCGGGTTACCTTGGTGATCTGCCCAATTGCATCGTGCTCGAAACTGGTAGTGGTTCCGGAAACACTGGTCGACGTCAGCCACCCCTGAGGGGCGTAGGTCAAGGTAGTGGTCACGCCATTGGCGTCCACCAGTGTTTGAGGATTGCCGTAATTGTCGAAGTTCGACAATTGGGTGATGTGGCCAAGCGCGTTGCTGACCTGGGTCAGCCGACCTTGGCTGTCGTAACTGTAGGTGGTGATGTCATTGACATCGGTCCGCGGCCCATTGGCCGTTTCGATCAGGCCAAGGTCGTTATAGGTGTAACTCCAGCTGCGCTCAGCAGCATGCCCAGCCGTAGCCAAGCAGGAAGCCAGCGCTACAGCCAGCAGGCTTGCGCGATGCAACGTCTTCATTGATCAGGTCCTTCTGAATTAACGGTTTTCGACGGTTTGACTGAGCTGTCTTCCCTGGTCGTCGTATTGGTAACGCGTGATACGGTCAGGCTCGGTAACTGCCAGCGGCAAATACAGCGACGGGTGCCACTCGGTGGTTATCGTGCGCGCTTGCGGCGTGTTACTTGCCTCGGTTCGAGTGACCTCTAGGCCGCGATCGTTGTAGCCGTAGGTGGTGACGATGCCCTTGTTGTCGGTCTTGGTCTTGAGCAGACCACGATCATCGTAGGTGAAGGTGGAGTTGCTACTTGGACAGTTGGGAGAGGGTTCTCCCTCGATCGCCACTACTTTTTTTATCCCATTGACTATCTGATACTGATAATTTGTGACTTTACCTAAGGGATTAGTAACGCTGGTGGAGCCATCAGCGTTATACGCAACACT
>Ga0157371_10004020_pt1 | contig 13025 bp, 13 predicted proteins | sample C45metaG_FD_113462 | JGI IMG/M metagenome (GOLD analysis project Ga0157371, IMG submission 113462) | Corn rhizosphere microbial communities from Kellogg Biological Station, Michigan, USA - C4-5 metaG | ecosystem: Host-associated > Plants > Roots > Rhizosphere > Soil | place: USA: Michigan... | reverse complement strand
GATCGCGACTACGTCATCCCCGAGGACGTCCAGGCCGTGCTGCCTGCAGTGGTCGGTCATCGCCTGCGCGAACGCGCCGATCCGGCCGGCCAGGGCGGTGCAGCCCTGGCGCAGTGGTTGCTGCGCGAAGTGCCGGTGTTGTGAAATGGCCGTGGGCGGGGCGCTGGCGGCGATGGCAGGCGTTGCGCACCCCGGCGGCACCCCGTGTCGAGTTGAACCAGCGGCGCATTTTCATTTTCCCCAACCGCAGTGGCGCCGGCTTCTTTGTACTGCTGCTACTGATCTTTCTGGCGGCCATCAACTATCAGAACAGCATGGCGTATGCCTTGGTGTTCTTGCTGGGGTCGTTGTTCACCGTGGCTATCCTGCAGACCTATCGCAACCTGGCTAGCCTGGTGGTCAGCAGCACCGGTGCCGTGCCGGTGTTCGTCGGCGAACACGCCCTGCTGACGGTTCGCCTGGAGAGCACCGGGCGTGAGCATCAGGCGATTGGCCTGGGTTGGTCCGGGGCGGCGTTGGTGAGCGTGGATGTCACCGCCCACCATGTCGAACAAGTGCAATTGTCGCTGCCGACCCTGACCCGTGGCTGGTTGCAGGTGCCACGCGTTCGCGTGCAGAGCCATTTCCCCCTGGGCATGCTCACCGCCTGGACCTGGCTGGACCTCGCGCAACGCGTGCGGGTGTACCCGCAGCCGCTGCCGGGCCCCATGCCGCGTAGTGCGGGAACGGCCAGCGAGCCGGATGCTGCGTTACAGCGCCAGCCGGGGCAGGGCGTCGATGATTTTCAAGGCCTGAAGCTGTACCAGCCGGGCGACTCCTGGCGCCGCTTGAACTGGAAGGCGTTTTCCCGTGGCGAAGCGCTGCTGATCAAGGATTTCGCCGACCTGCGCAGCGAGCCGTTGTGCCTGGATTTTCTCGCCTTGGGCGGGGACGTCGAGCAGCGCCTGTCACGTTTGTGTCACTGGGTGTTGAAGCTGTCGCGTCAGCAACGACCGTTCATGTTGCGCCTGCCAGGCGTCCAGCTGGACTTCGCCAGTGGTGACATTCACCGCCTGGCCTGCCTGCGCGCGCTGGCCCTGCATGGGCACCGCCGGTGAACGCCACGACGGCGATCCCGCGGGTCAGCCTCGGCTGGTTGCTGCTGGCGCAGGCCTTGGTGCTGATTCCCTTGTGGTTCCATCTGCCGCTGTGGATGTGCGGGCTCTGGCTGTTCTGCACGGTGTGGCGAGTGCAGATTCTGCGCATGCGGGCTGCGTATCCGGGGCGCTTGCTCAAGGTGCTGCTGATGGTGGCGACGGCCGTGGGCGTCTATGCCTCGCAGGGCAGCCTGATCGGGCTCGATGCGACTGCAGCGTTGCTGGTTTCCGCGTTCCTGCTCAAGCTGCTGGAGATGCGCAGTCAGCGCGACGCACGCGTGCTGATCTACCTGGGTTTTTTCTGTATTGCGGTGGCTTATCTGTTCGACGCCGGGCTGCCCTGGGCCCTGTACAGCCTGCTGCCGATCAGCACGCTGGCTGCTGCACTGATCGGTCTGCAGCAAACGCGCTTGATCGCGCGCCCGCAGGCGACGTTCAAGTTGGCGGCGACCCTGCTGGCCCAGGCGCTGCCGTTGATGATCGTGCTGTTCCTGTTCTTTCCGCGGCTACAACCGCTGTGGTCGCTGCCGCTGTCGAGCGGCCAACAGGCGATCAGCGGGATCGAAGACAGCATGACCCCCGCCGACGTCACAGAACTGGCCCGGTCGACCGCCGTGGCGTTTCGAGCCAGCTTCGACGACGGCCAGATGCCGCCCAAGCGCGCACTCTACTGGCGCGCACTGAGCCTGGATCGCTATGACGGGCGCACCTGGACACAGTCACTGGCGGTGCAGGGCCAACCGGTGCCCGCGTGGCAACCGCAGGGGCCGGCATTGCGCTATCGCGTGTTACAGGCGGCCAGCGGCAAACCCTGGCTGTTCGCCCTGGACACGGCGCGCAGCGATCAGGCCGATGTCCGCCAATTGAGCGACTTTCGCCTGCAACGCCAGCGCCCGGTCGACCAGCCGCTGATGTACACGTTGACGTCCTGGCCGCAGGCGCTGCGCGAGCCGCAGCTCAGCGAGTGGGCGCGCCGCGCTGCCTTGCAGCTTGGCCCCAGCGATCCGCGCAGCCGTGCCTGGGGCGAACAACTCAAGGCACGCTTCAGCGAGCCGCAGGCCGTGGTGGCCGAGGTGCTGCAGCAGTTCCGCACACAACCCTTCCACTACACCTTGACCCCCGTGGCATTGGGGGCCGACAGCATCGACGGCTTTCTCTTCGACAGCCGCCGGGGTTTCTGCGCCCACTACGCCGGGGCCCTGACGTATGTGCTGCGTGCAGCGGGTATTCCCGCCCGGATGGTGGTGGGTTATCAGGGCGGCGAGGTCAATCAGGCGGGCGACACGGTCACCGTCCGGCAATTCGAGGCGCACGCCTGGGTCGAATTCTGGCAGCCGGCACGTGGTTGGCAGTCGGTCGACCCCACTGCTGCCGTCGCCCCGGAACGCGTGGAGCAGGGCCTTGAACAAGCGCTGAGTGCCGATGAGCCGTTTCTGGCCGACTCGCCGTTCTCGCCGCTGCGTTACCGCCACCTGGCCTGGCTCAATGGGTTACGCCTGAGCTGGGACGAGGCCAACTATGCCTGGCAGCGCTGGGTGCTGGGTTACCAGGGGCAAGAACAGTCGAATTTTCTGGCCCATTGGTTCAAGGGCTTCGAAAGTGCAATGCTACCGCTGTCCATCGTGCTGGTGATGGCGTTGGCAAGTCTGGGCGTGCTGCGCCCCTGGCGACATCGGCCCGATCCGGATCTACGGGCCCTGGCGCTGTTCGAGAAGCTGCTGCAGCGCCACGGCCTCCAGCGTGGGCCGGCAGAGCCCAGCCTGGCCTTCGCCGAGCGGGCGGCCCGGCGATTACCGGCTCAGGCTGCCACGATCAAGGCGTTTGCCCAGGCGTTCAATGCTCGGCACTATGCCGGTGATGCCCAGGCCGGCGCATTGATGAGCGTGCATTTGAAACAACTGCGTCGACAATTGCGCGCAGTCCCCAAGCCGACGGTTCAGGAGTGAGTCACCGATGTCTTCGATTATTGACCCGATCATTGCCAACGTGCTGGCGGTGCAGATCAAGTTGTACGCGTGCCGGGCGCGCCTGGAGGATGAGACCGATCCCGAGGCCTTGCATGACCTGCGCACCAACGTTCGGCGGCTGCGCACGCTGCTGCGCCCGTTGAGAGAACTGCCGGGTGTCACCGCGGTGGAACAGTCGGCCAAGGCCCTGGGGCAACTCACCACGCCTCTGCGCGATCGCGAGGTGCTTGCCGCTCACTTGGCCGAGGCCGGCCTGACAGCGCCGGCGCAACGCCGCGTGGCGGCCATGCGCGGTGTCTATGGCCAGGTCGCCCGCTCGGCCCCGCTCGGCGATCTGCTCAGCGCACTGGACCGCTTGCCGGGGTTTCTGCGAGCTGCGCAGCGGCAGAAGCTGACCCAGGGGTTGCGCAAGCACATTCGCAAGCGTCTGGCCCGCCAGTGGAAAAAACTCAGCGACGCCCTGCAGGACCCTGCCCATGACCGGCATGAACTCAGATTGCTAGTGAAGCGCGTGCGCTACGGCGTAGAAGCCTATCCGCAACTGGAGACGCTGTCCGACCGTGGCTACCAGCATTTGAAGAAAGCCCAGGGGGCGCTCGGCGACTGGCACGACAACTGGCAGTGGCTGCTGCAGGCCGAGCAGGAGGACGACCTGCAACCTTGCGTCCGGCAATGGACCCAGGCACTGCACGATGCCGAGAAAAAGGCCGATCGTGTGGTCGAGCGGATGGCGGCGAATGTGTTGAAAAAGGGCAGCGCGCAGCGCTGATCCTCAGCTGATGAACAGCGGCGGTTTCTGCACGGCGCCGTTACGATCACGCAGCAGGGCTGTCGCTGCGACTAGGCCGATGGCCCCGATGGCAGCGCTGGCCAGGCTGCTGTCGAACACCCCGCTGAGCAGCAACAGCGCCGAGATCAGGTACAGCGGCATGGCCATCTGACTGCTCACGCGACGTTCGAGGGTCTGGTCCGATACGGGAATCATGGCGCTGCTCCTGGTAATGTCCGCTTGAACTGAAGGCTAATACCGATCGATCAGGGCCGCGAATCGAACCTGTCTATGGTCGCCATAGAGCCTCCCTCCCTTCAGTCGATCATCGGCAGCGCGAAGAATTCCCGCGCACAGGCGGTGGTGTGCGCCGCCAGGTCCTCGACACTTTCCTGGCGATGCACGGCCACCTCGCGCAGCACTTCGCCCAGAAAGGCCGGTTCGTTGCGGCCGCTCTTGGGTTTGGGGCGCAATGTGCGGGGCAGCAGGTAGGGCGCATCGCTCTCCAGCATCAGCCGGCCGCGAGGAATATTGCCGACCAGTGGTCGCAGGTGCGTACCGCGTCGCTCATCGCAGATCCAGCCGGTGATACCGATGTGCAGGTCCAGATCGAGGTAGGCGAACAGAGCGCGCTGCTCGCCGGTGAAGCAATGCACCACCATGGCTGGAATCGCGTCGCGATACTCCTTGAGCACCTCCAGCAACCGCTCGCTGGCGTCTCGTTCGTGCAAGAACACCGGCAATTGCAGTTGCGCGGCCAGGTTCAGGTGTTCTTCGAGCACCTTGACCTGTTGCGGGCGGGGCGAAAAGTCACGGTTGAAATCCAGGCCGCACTCTCCGACGGCCTGAACGCCGGGTTCCAGCAGCAGGGCGCGCAGGCGCTGCGCGCTGTCGGCGTTCCAGTCGCTGGCGCTGTGGGGGTGGATACCGGCCGTGCTGAACAGGCGCGTGCCCCGGGTGTCCAGGCGGCGACAAAGCTGCAGGGCCTCCTCACTGCCCTCCACCGACGTGCCGGTGACCACCATCTGACACACGTTCGCGGCATGGGCGCGCTCGATGATTTGCGGGTGTTTGTCGGCGAAGCTGGCGTGGGTGAGATTGACGCCGATATCGATGAGTTGCATGGTGCTACCTCAGGGCAGGAGGCCGGCTAGCATAGCAGAGCGGCGAAACCTCTAATAAAAACAAATGGAATCAAGGGCTTGTTGAACCAACGTGGCCTTGCCAGGAGAACGCATGACTTCTCGTTCACTGATCGCCGTGCTGTGCCTGATGCTCGTGGCGCCGTGGTCGGTCGCGGCGCTCGGTGCGTCGCCGTCCTCACCCAAGTCGGGCGTCCGTGACCTGACGCAGATCCGCTCCAGTCAGGTGTTACGTGTATTGGTCAACCAGAGTCGCAACAGTTCGGCCCTGATCAAGGGCGAACGAGTGGGTACCGAGAGCCAGCGCCTGCATGCCCTGGAGCGCTTTCTGACCGACACCGGCAGCGGCCGTACACTCAGGTTGCAGATGATTCCGAAAGCCAAAGGGCAGTTGATCGCGGCGTTACTGCGTGGCGAAGGCGATCTGGTCGCGCCCGGCGAATTGCTCAGTGTCCCTCGCTCGGCCGCCATCACCGCCAGCGATCCGGTGCTCAAAAGCGTGCCTTTGGTACTGGTAGGGCACAAGGGCCAGCGCCGCTATCAGCGGGTCGAGCAACTGGCCGGGAAAACCCTGGCATTGCCCGCCGGCAGTGCCGCGGGCGAGGTGATCGTCGCCCTCAATCAACGTCTGGTTGCCCGCCGATTGGCGCCGGTCAGCATCGAGTGGGCCGACCCTTCTCTGGCCGTCGAAGACGTACTGGAAATGGTCCAGGCCGGTATCTATCCCTTGACCGTGGTCGAACAGCCGATTGCCGAGCGTTGGGCCCGTGTCTGGCCCAGCTTGCGCATCGACCGGCGTGTCCCTCTGGGCAGCCCCGCGCATCTGAACTGGTACATGCGCACCGATGCGCCGCAGCTGAAGGCCAGCATCGACCGGTTTCTGGCCGGCTACCGCACGCCGGCCAATGCCGATCTGTCGCTGATCAAGGCGTACAAGGGCCAGGCCATGCTGCACTATCCGTTGGCCAGTGCCGACCGCAGCCGCCTGGAACAGCTGCGCCCGGCGCTCCAGCGCCATGCGCGCGAGCAACAGATGGACTGGCTGAACCTGGCCGCGCTGGCGTTCAAGGAGTCGCGCCTGAACCCGTCGGCGCGGGGTGCCAGTGGCGCCACCGGGCTGCTGCAGATCACCCCGGCAGCCGCCCGGCGTGTCGGGGTCGGCAGCATTCGCTCGGTCGACGACAACGTGCAGGCCGCCGCGCGTTACCTGGCCCTGATTCGTCGGCAATTCTTTTCCAGCCCGCGCCTCAACGAGCGCGAGCGCATGGCCTTCACCCTGGCCGGCTATGCCATGGGGCCCGAGCGTGTCCAGGCGATGCGCAACGAAGCGCGTCGGCAGGGCCTGAACCCCGACCAATGGTTTTTCCAGACTGAACGCATCGCTCTGGAACAGGTGGGCATGGGCGGGGTCAGGCACGTCAACACGGTGAACAAGTACTATCTGGCGCTGGAGCGCGAGCGTTCGAGCCTGGAACAGCGGCCTCGCAGCAAGGCAGTGAGCCGATGAGGGGAAGGGCAAGTTGACAGGTCCCCGCCGGGTTCTCTAGGATTGCCGCTCATGCGCCGATTTAGACAGCTACTTGCGGGGCGCAGGGGAGGCCACCTGTTCCCCAAATACCGCTAAAGCGCTGGTTCGGTGATGCCTCCCACCGCTGCCCAGCAGCTCTTCATACCTGAAGCGGGTGAGGCTGGAAATCACATCATGAGTTGCCCACGTCCCGTTGTCTGCCTGTCACCCATTCCTGCCAGCCTGAGCCGGCGCAATCCCCGTATCCTGCTGGTCGGCCAGCACCAACCGACGCTCTTGCGTTGCCTGGACGGATGGCCCCGGCGCCATGGCAAGGCGGCCGCGTTCGTCGCCCAGTTTCTTGACGAGACCCAGTCCCTGAGTCAGTTTGCCAACGATCGTTTCGACCTGGCCGTGGTGCAGTCGCCCACTGCCGAGCACGCCGGCCGGGTCATTGCGCAGCTGATCCGGGTGGCCCGTCAGGGGCTGATCACCCGGCGTTGATGGCGGGGCCGTTCGCTATGCCGCCTTTTCTCTGCCTATTGCGAGGCACCCGTTGAGTACCAAGCTGATCACCCGTGAAGGCCATGACAGTCTCAAGCAGGAGCTGGACTATCTGTGGCGAGAGCATCGACCCGACATTACCCAGAAAGTCACGTGGGCAGCCTCGTTGGGTGATCGGAGTGAAAATGCCGACTACCAATACAACAAGAAGCTGTTGCGTGAAATCGACCGCCGTATTCGCTACCTGCGCAAGCGCCTGGAAGACATGAAGGTGGTGGAATATGCGCCTGAACAGGAAGGCCGCGTGTTTTTTGGCGCCTGGGTGGAAGTGGAAAACGAGCATGAAGAGGTCAAGCGCTTCCGTATCGTCGGTTACGACGAGATCTACGGACGTAAGGACTACATCTCCATTGACTCGCCCATGGCTCGAGCCCTGCTTCGCAAAGAGGTCGGCGATGAGGCGGTGGTGCCTACGCCCGAGGGCGAGATGCTGTGGTGGATCAATCAGATAGAATACGTCGGCTGACCGCCTGCTTGCTCATGTCATGAGCAAGCAGGCGGCGAACCACCGCTCAACCCTCGCGCAACACCGTCAACGGGCTGGCATTGAGCGCTCGCCGGGTGCCGATGATACCGGCACCGCCCACGAGCAGGGCGCCGACCAGGGGCAGGCAGAGTAGCCAGGGGTGCGGGCTCCAGTGCAGATCGAACGCGTAGCGGTACAGCACCAGGCTGATCAGTTCGGTGCCCAGCGCCGCGAGTAACCCGCTGGCGGCACCCAGCAAACCGAATTCGATCCGCCGTGACTTCACCAGCAGGCGTCGCTCGGCCCCCAGCGCGCGCAGCAATGCGCCTTGGCGAATACGCTCGTCGAGGGTGGCCTGCAAGCCCGAGAACAACACGGTCAGGCCCGCCGCAAGGACGAACAGCAGCACGTACTCCACCGCCAGGGTGACCTGGGCCAGGATGCTGCGCACCTGGGCCAGCAACGCCTCGACCTGCAGGATCGTCACGGCGGGAAACGCCCGCGACAGCTCGACTATCTGCTTGTCATTGCCGGGGGGCAGGTAAAAGCTGGTCAGGTAGGTGGTGGGCAGGTCCTGCAGGGTGCCAGGCTGGAAGATCATGAAAAAGTTGGGCTGGAAGTTGTTCCAGTCTATCGTGCGCAGGCTGGTCACTTCGGCGTCACGGTCGCTGCCACCGATGTTGAAGGTCAGGCGATCGCCGAGTTTGAGCTTGAGACTTTCTGCGACGTCATCGTCGACCGATACCCCGGGCAGTTCGCTGCTCTGAGCGCTCTGCCACCAACTGCCGGCGACGATGGCGTTGCCGGCCGGCAGCTCGGCGGACCAGGTCAGGCTCAGGTCGCGTTGCACCGCGCGCTCACCGCGCGAGTCTGGCTCGACGAGGTCATTCACTTCCACCCCATTGATACGTACCAGCCGCCCTGGCATCACCGGATACAGGGGAGCGGCCTGCGCGGAAGCCTGTTGCAGGTAACGAGCGAAGTTGTCGCGGTCGTCGGGCAGGATGTTCAGGGCAAAGTAATTGGGGGCGTCTTCCGGCAACTGGTTTTGCCAGGTGTCCAGCAGTTCGCTGCGCAGCAGAGCAATCAGCGCCATGGACAGCAGGATCATGCCGAAGGCCAGGGATTGCCCGGCGGCGGCTACGGGATGGCGCAGCAGTTGGCCCAGGCCGAGGCGCCAGGGCAGCGACGAGCGCGCCAACAACCGGCGCAGGCTCTTGAGCCCCAGCAGCATCAGGCCGCCCAGCAGCAAGGCGGCGGCGACGCCACCGGCGAGCAGAGCGAAGGTCAGCAACAGGTCGAGGCTCAAGCGCCACATGATCAGGCCCAGGGCCGTCAGCGCGGTACCGTACACCACCCAACTGCTGGCCGCGATCGGCAGCATGTCGCGACGCAGCACGCGCAACGGCGGTACCCGACCAAGGCCGGCCAGGGGCGGCAAAGCGAAACCGGCCAGGGCCACCAAGCCGGTGGCGACACCCGCCAGCGCCGGCGCCAGCCCGCCGCCGGGAACGGTGCTGGGCAGCAGGCCCTGGAGCATTTCAAACAGCACCAATTGCGCCAGCCAGCCGATCCCGGCGCCGACAGCACTGGCAAGCAGGCCCAACAGGGCCAATTGCACACAGAACATCAGCATCACTTCGCGCCGCGACAGGCCCAGGCAGCGCAACAACGCGCTGGCATCGAAGCGGCGGCTGGCGAAACGGCTGGCCGACAGTGCCACGGCTACGCCGGCCAGCAGCACCGCGACCAGGCTGGCCATGTTCAGATAGCGCTCTGCCTTGCCCAGCGCACCACCGATCTGCTGATTGCTGTCGCGCAGGTGACGCCAGCGCTGATGGGGCGCCAGCCCGTCTTCGATCGACGCCTGATAGGCGGCCAGGGCATCGGGCTCGCCGCTCCAGAGCTCGCGATAACTGACCCGGCTGCCGGGCTGCACGACTTTCGTCGCCGCCAGGTCCGCCAGATTGATCATGACCCGTGGGGTCAGGCTATAGAAGTTGCCGGCACGATCCGGTTCATAGGTGAGCACCCGGCTCAGACGCAGGCTCTGGCTACCGACGTCGATGCTGTCGCCGATCTTCAGGTCCAGGGCGACCAACAGACGCTGTTCGATCCAGGCTTCGCCCGGTTGCGGGCGGCCGCCGACGGTTTCCTCGGCGAAGGGCTCGGGGGTGCTTTTCAGTTGGCCGCGCAAGGGGTAGGCGTCGTCCACCGCTTTGACGCTGGACAGTTGGATGCCGTTGTCGGTGGCTATCACGCTGGCGAACTGCACCACTTGCGAATGGATCAAGCCTCGTTGCAGGCCCTCGTCGATCTGTTCGGTACGGGCCGGCGAGGAGCCCTCCAGCACCAGGTCGGCACCGAGAAACTCGGTGGCCCGCAGTTGCATGGCGCCATTGAGGCGTGCACCGAAGTAGCCGATGGCGGTGCTCGCGGCCACCGCCACCACCAGGGCGAAGAACAATACGCGCAGCTCGCCGGCGCGGGCATCGCGCAGCAATTGGCGCGCGGCAAGACTGACGAGGCGCAGCACAGGCAAATGAACCATCAGGGCTCCAGGGGGGTAACCAGGCGACCGGCGTCGAGGCGGATGAGGCGATGGCAACGGCGTGCCAGGCGTTCGTCGTGGGTGACCAGCACCAGGGTCGTGCCGCGTTCCTGATTGAGCTGGAACAGCAGGTCACTGATGTGTTCACCGGTATGACTGTCGAGATTGCCGGTGGGTTCGTCGGCGAACAGCACGTCGGGTTCGGCGGCAAAGGCCCGGGCGAGGGCGACGCGTTGTTGTTCGCCGCCAGACAACTGGCGCGGCGAGTGCGTCAGCCGCTGGCCCAGGCCGACCCGCTCCAGCAGATTACGGGCGTGCTCGCGGGCGTCCTTGCGGCCATCCAGCTCCAGCGGCAGCATTACGTTTTCCAGCGCATTGAGGCTGTCGAGCAGTTGGAAGGACTGGAACACGAAGCCGACGTGCTCGGCTCGAACCCGCGCACGCTGGTCTTCATCGAGCGTGCTCAGGTCTTTACCGGCCAGTATGACACTGCCGGCGCTGGGCAGGTCGAGGCCGGCGAGCAGCCCCAGCAGCGTCGATTTGCCCGAGCCCGAGGCGCCGACGATGGCCAGGCTGTCGCCAGCCTGCAGGTCCAGCGACAGCGAGTGGAGAATGGTCAGGTCACCTTCCGCACTGGTGACCACTTTGCTAAGGTTCTGCGCTGAGAGAATGCTGGCGCCCATGGAGAATCCAATGCGAGTGTGGTTGAAGAGTGCTGGTCTGGCCCTGTTGTTGGCGGCACAGAATGCAATGGCGGGTAACGTGCTGATCGTGGGCGATAGTATCAGCGCAGGTTTCGGCATGGATACCCGCCAGGGCTGGGTCTCGCTGTTGCAACAGCGGCTGCAGAAGGACGGTTACCCGGACAAAGTGATCAACGCGTCGATCACCGGCGACACCTCGGCGAATGCCGCGGCACGGCTGGCGCCGCTGCTTGCAGAGCATACGCCCGAGCTAGTGGTGCTCGAGTTGGGGGGCAATGATGGCTTGCGGGGGCTGCAGCCAACTCAATTGCAACAGAATCTTGCGTCGATGATTGACCGCTCGCGTGCGGCCGGTGCCAAGGTCCTGCTGTTGGGCATGCAACTGCCGCCCAACTATGGCGTGAGGTACACCCAGGCGTTCGCCCAGGTGTATGGCGATCTGGCAAGCGAGAAGAAAGTGCCCCTGGTGCCGTTTTTTCTGGAGGGCGTGGGCGGGGTCGAAAACATGATGCAGGCCGATGGCGTGCACCCGACGGCGGGTGCCCAGGGCCGGCTGCTGGAAAATGTCTGGCCGACGCTCAAACCCCTGCTGTAAGCCTTTTATAAGCGCGGTCTTTCGGCTAATGTGGCGCCCCCGATCTGGAGCCCCCGATGCCGCGTCCCGCCTGGTCCCTGTTTGCCTATCAACTGCTTGAGCCCGATGAGCAGTTGGACCTGTTCGCCTGTCAGGAAAGCCGGGTTCATCTGGTCGCACGCCAGTTCGAACTGGGCGGCTCCATCGACCGCACCTTGTGTGGCACGTTGCTGCCTGCACAGCCTCGCTGGCTGGAAGTGCACAAGGGCATCTTCCGTGACCAGCGGTTGTGCAAGTTATGCCGGGCGATTCTGTTCGCGCAGCGCAAGGGCACCCGTCCGGTCTGGCCGGAGTTGCAGTCCGAGCCGTAGGCTGACTCCCGGCAGGCAGGTGTGACGTGTACAATCATCGCGTCCCTGTGTCTGTCATGAAGGATTTGCCGGATGTCGCCGAGTGTTACCGTCCTCACCCGTAGCCTGACCCTCGCCGCCTTGTGGGTGGCCGCCCCGGTCGTTGCGCTGGAGTTTCCCCTGCCACCTGCCGGGGAGGACATCATTGGCTCAGTCCAGACCATCACCGCTCGGTATGAAGACACCTTCGCCGACATCGCGACGGCCAACGATCTGGGTTATCTGGAAATGGTGGCGGCCAACCCGGGTGTCGACGCCTGGCTGCCAGGTGCTGGCACCGAGATCGTATTGCCCACCCGCTTCATCCTCCCCCCCGGACCTCGCGAGGGCATCGTGATCAACCTGGCGGAGTACCGGATGTATTACTACCCCAAGGGCAAGGGCGTGGTTCATACCTACCCGCTGGGTATCGGTCGGGAAGGGTGGGGGTCACCGATCGCGCAGACCAAGATCATCGCCAAGACCGCCAACCCGACCTGGACCCCGCCGGCCTCGATCAAGGCCGAGCATGCCGCTGATGGAGATCCGTTGCCCAATGTCGTCCCTGCCGGGCCGGACAACCCGCTGGGGCCGTTCAAGATGACCCTGGGTTTGCCGGGTTATCTGATCCACGGGTCGAACAAGAAATTCGGCATTGGCATGCGCACGAGCCATGGCTGCTTCCGCATGTACAACAATAACGTGCTGGAGCTGGCCGACATGGCGCCGGTGGGGACGCCGGTACGGATCATCAATGAGCCTTACAAGTTTGGCGTCAGCGCTGGCAAGGTGTATCTCGAGGCGCATACACCGCTGGATGCCGAGGGTGATCCGGCGGCGGTGGACAGGCATACGGCGGTGATCAATGCGCTGCTCCAGCGCCAGGATCTGGTGGACGATGTGCAGATGAACTGGGAGGTCGTGGTGGATGTGATCGCGGCGGAGGATGGTTTGCCGGTGGAGATTGCCAAGCCGAATCCGAATGGGGTGGTGGGGGTGGCGCCGTAAGGTCTGGGGATCTGTTCCAGACCACAGCCCACAGCGCCTGTCACCGCCGCCACTTTTGAGCTGGCCGTTGATCTGGCCGTTGATCTTGATCTTGATCTTGATCTTGATCTTGATCTTGATCTTGATCTTGATCTTGATCTTGATCTTGATCTTGATCTTCTGCCCCGTCCCCTGCAGGCCGAGTGGAGGTGTTACGCAGTGGGGAGACGAGGCAGGACGCCGAGTCAGGCGCGCTCGGCCAGGGACGG
>Ga0157371_10004019_pt1 | contig 13027 bp, 10 predicted proteins | sample C45metaG_FD_113462 | JGI IMG/M metagenome (GOLD analysis project Ga0157371, IMG submission 113462) | Corn rhizosphere microbial communities from Kellogg Biological Station, Michigan, USA - C4-5 metaG | ecosystem: Host-associated > Plants > Roots > Rhizosphere > Soil | place: USA: Michigan... | reverse complement strand
TCAGGTCGGCGGCATAGCGCGTGGCATGCACCAACACGATATGCTGAAAGCGCGCGAGGTTTTCTCCCTGCTGCAGGATAGAAAGATAGGGGCCAATGGCGGTGCCGGTCGCGAGCATCCACAGCGTATCGCATTGCGGTATCTCATCGATCACGAAAAACCCCGCCGCCTCTTTGGTCACCATCAGGCTGTCCCCGGCTTGCAGCGCGTGCAGACGTGGGCTGAGTTTGCCATCAGGTACATCAACCAGATAAAACTCCAGGTCGGGATTGTTGGGTGCATTGACGTAGGAATACGCTCGTTGCACGCGTTGTCCGTCAATCTCCAGCCCCAGTTTGGCAAATTGCCCGGCAATAAAAGGGTCTACCGGTGCGTTAACCACGAGGCTGAACAGGCTGTCAGTCCAGTTTTTCACTTCCTTTACGGTGGCGTTAACCCATTCTGCCATCGGATCGTCCTCTTCTGTTTATGCTGGCTCTACACATTATCCTGGCGGCAGATGAGCAGGATTTCTACTCTGCTGATTCTCAAAGGCTCTTATCAACAAACTTTCTGCCGCGTTTCGCGGTCTTAGCGTACAAATTCGCTTACGGCACTGCGCCAAATTGCTTACGCTGCATCGCCATCTCTTTCCGCTGATTTTGCCGTATTGAAGACAATACCTGATATTTTCTCCGCCACAGGCTGACCGCCAGCACAGTACGCTGAAAAAAGCGGCGGCTATCATGACGATATTGTGGCAGAGAAAATGAAACCCATTAAAAATCAGTATGTTTTACTGATGTTGATTGTGCTGGTCGCCGTTGGGCAGATGGCACAGACGATATACGTTCCGGCGATGGCCGAAATGGCAGAGAACCTGAACGTGCATGCAGGCATGCTGCAGCGCGTGATGGCCGCGTATCTGATCACCTATGGCGGCTCACAGCTGCTTTACGGCCCGCTTTCAGACAGTATTGGCCGTCGGCCGGTTATTTTCACCGGCATGGCCATTTTTATCCTCGGCGCGGTTACCGCTATTTTCGCCACCTCGCTCTCGGTGCTGGTGGCGGCCAGCGCCATTCAAGGCATGGGCACCGGCGTAGCGGGCGTAATGGCACGCACCATGCCGCGCGATCTCTATTCCGGTGTGGCATTACGTCAGGCAAACAGCCTGTTAAATATGGGGATTCTGGTGAGTCCGTTGCTGGCACCGGTGACCGGGGCGTTGTTGACGCATCTGTTCGGCTGGCACGCCTGCTTTGCGTTTCTGCTGCTGCTGTGCCTGGCGGTAACGGCGGCGATGGCGCGCTATCTGCCGGAAACGCGGCCACCGGTCGCCGCGCCGCTGTCGATCGTGGCGCGCTATAAGCCGCTGTTAAAAGATACGCAGTTTGCTCGTTATCTGGTGATTCTGATTGGCGCGCTGGCCGGTATCGCGGTGTTTGAAGCGAGCTGCGGCATTTTGCTGGGCGGCGTGCTGGGACTCAATGCGTTTACCGTCAGCATTCTGTTTATCCTGCCGATTCCGGCGGCGTTTTTCGGCGCCTGGTTTGCCGGCCGCGACAGCAAACCGTTCTCCACGCTGGTATGGTACGGCGTCAACAGCTGCCTGCTGGCGGGAATCATGATGTGGATCCCTGCCTGGTTTGGCGTGATGAATATCTGGACGTTGCTGGTGCCCGCATCGCTGTTTTTCTTTGGTGCGGGCATGCTGTTTCCACTGGCTACGTCAGGGGCGATGGAGCCTTACGCCTGGCTGGCGGGCACCACCGGTGCGCTGATTGGCGGCATGCAAAATCTGGGTTCCGGGGTGATCGCCTGGCTCTCGGCGTTTTTACCGCAGCATGACCAGTTTAATCTTGGCATGCTGATGTTTATTACCGCCTTGCTGATGCTGTTTTGCTGGTGGCCGCTTTCGAAGCGGCCGGTCTACGCGGCCGAGGGCGCTTAGATAATGTAAGGATGCAGCTGTGCATCCTTACGGTCCAGATAGTGCACCGACTGAATACGGCGGATGGTGCGTGATTTGCCACGGATCAGCAGTGTTTCACTGGTCGCCATATTGCCCTGGCGGGTAATGCCTTTCAGCAGGTCGCCGCTGGTAATGCCGGTGGCAGCGAAAATCACGTTATCGTTACGCGCCATCTCATCAAGCTGCAATACGCTGTTGGCCTGAATACCCATTTGCTCACAGCGTTGCAGCTCCTGTTCGCCAAGCTGGCGATTTTCCGCCGAGTCGCCTTTAACCTGATGACGAGGCAGCAGGCGGCCCTGCATATCACCATCCAGCGCGCGAATCACCGCTGCCGAAATGACGCCTTCTGGCGCACCGCCGATGCCATAAAGCACGTCCACTTCACTGTCCGGCATACAGGTCAGAATGGATGCCGCCACATCGCCATCGGGAAACGCAAAGATTCTTACGCCAAGCTGCTGCAACTGCTTGATAACGCTGTCATGGCGAGGTTTCGCCAGAATGGTCACGGTGAGCTGGCTCAGCGGTTTGTTGAGTGCGGCTGCGACACGGCGGATATTCTCTTCCAGCGGCAGATTAAGATCGATATGACCTTTGGCACCAGGGCCGACAATCAGCTTTTCCATATACATATCAGGCGCGTGCAAGAATGAGCCTTTGTCACCGACCGCCAGCACCGCCAGTGCGTTTGCCTGACCCATTGCCGTCATGCGCGTGCCTTCAATCGGATCCACCGCAATGTCCACCGCATCGCCGTTGCCGGTACCGACTTTTTCGCCAATATAGAGCATCGGCGCTTCGTCAATTTCGCCTTCGCCGATGACAATCTGGCCATCAATATCGACCCGATTAAGCATAATTCGCATGGCATTGACCGCCGCGCCGTCAGCTGCGTTTTTGTCTCCGCGGCCTAACCAGTTATAGCCAGCCAGCGCAGCGGCTTCGGTAACGCGGGAAAATTCAATGGCGAGTTCTCGTTTCATGGCATGCCTCGGAAAGGGAAAAATTGAGGCAGGAAGTGTATCACAGCGGGAAAAGGGGAGAGAATGAGCCTGCGGAGAGGGCCTCCGCAGGCTGACGGACGGGCTTACTCTTCGTGTTCTTCCCACGCTTGTGCACGGGCAACCGCACGTTTCCAGCCAGCATAACGGTGGTTACGTTCGGTGGTTTCGATGCTTGGGCGGAATTCGCGCTCAATCACCGCTTTCGCGCGCACTTCATCCAGATCGTTCCAGAAGCCTACTGCCAGGCCGGCGAGGTAAGCGGAACCCAGCGCGGTAACTTCGCGCACTTCCGGACGTTCTACGCGTGTGCCGAGAATGTCTGACTGGAACTGCATCAGGAAGTTATTGGAAACGGCACCGCCGTCCACGCGCAGTGACTGCAGGCGGGTGTTGGCATCATTCTGCATCGCTTCCAGTACATCGCGCGTTTGATAGGCGATAGATTCCAGCGTGGCGCGGATAATGTGGTTGGCATTGGCACCACGCGTCAGGCCGAACAGGGCGCCGCGTGCATACGGGTCCCAATATGGCGCGCCGAGGCCGGTAAAGGCAGGCACCATATACACGCCGTTGGCATCTTTAACTTTCATGGCAAAGTATTCAGAATCCGCTGCGTCGCTGATCAGCTTCATCTCATCACGCAGCCACTGAATCGCTGCACCACCGATAAATACCGCACCTTCCAGCGCATAGTTAACTTCACCGCGTGGGCCGCAGGCGATGGTAGTCAGCAGGCCGTGCGTCGATGTGACCGCTTCGGTGCCGGTGTTCATCAGCATAAAGCAGCCGGTGCCGTAGGTGTTTTTCGCCATGCCGGGCTGGACGCAAAGCTGGCCGTAAAGCGCAGCCTGCTGGTCACCAGCGATACCGGCGATAGGAATACGCGTACCGCCTTTACCACCGATGTTGGTCTGGCCATATACTTCAGAAGAAGATTTCACTTCTGGCAGCATTTCACGCGGAATATCAAGGATATCCAGCAGGCGCTGATCCCATTCCAGTTTGTGAATGTTGAACATCATGGTACGTGAGGCGTTGGTGTAATCGGTGATGTGCACCCGTCCCTGGGTCATTTTCCAGACCAACCAGGAATCAACGGTACCGAACAGCAGCTCGCCGCGTTTTGCGCGATCGCGCGATCCTTCTACGTGATCCAGAATCCACTTCACTTTGGTGCCGGAGAAGTACGGGTTAATTACCAGGCCGGTGGTGTGCTGGATATACTCTTCCAGACCCTCTTTTTTCAGCTTGTGGCAATAATCGGCGGTGCGCGGATCCTGCCAGACAATGGCGTTGTAGATCGGCTTGCCGGTCTCTTTGTCCCAGATGATGGTGGTTTCACGCTGGTTGGTGATACCGATTGCCGCGATTTCATCGGAGCTGATATCAGCATGCGCCAGCACTTCTACCAGCGTAGAGCTCTGCGATGCCCAGATGTCCATTGGGTCATGTTCAACCCAGCCAGCTTTCGGATAGATTTGGGTAAATTCGCGCTGTGATACGGCAACAATGTTGGCGTCATGGTCGAGCACGACGGCACGTGAACTGGTCGTGCCCTGGTCGAGTGCGACGATATATTTTTTTTCTTTAGTAGTCATGTTCAGTTCCTGATGAAATAAAGGTTAAACATTACGCTTTACGCTGTTCGGTACGCGCAACCGGCTTGTCCGCTTTGTGGGGCTCTTCAATCACGCTGACGTTAACCGGCAGATGACGCGCAATCAACGAGCGATAGCCCCACGCGCCTAAACATGCGCCTACTAACGGTCCGAAGATCGGCACCAGGAAGTAAGGAATGTCACGGCCACCGGTAAAGGCCACGTTGCCCCAGCCAGCCAGCCAGGCAAACACTTTTGGTCCGAAATCACGCGCCGGGTTAAGGGCGAAGCCGGTCAGTGGACCCATTGCGCCGCCAATAATGGCAACCAGCAGACCGATCAACAGCGGTGCCAGCGGGCCACGGGGAATACCGTTGCCATCATCTGTCAGCGCCATGATCACGCCCATCAACATTGCCGTGATAACAGCTTCAATTAAGAAGGCCTGGCCAACGCTGATTTTAGGGTTAGGATAAGTAGAGAAAATACCTGCTAAATCAAGGCTTTCAACTGTACCACGAATCATGTGGTGGCTCTGTTCGTAATCAAGGAACAGGTTGTAGTAGAGTCCATAAACCAGAGCAGCGGCGCAGAATGCACCGGCCACCTGCGCGATGATATAAGGGACAACTTTGCGAGCTTCAAAATTGGCGAAGAGACATAACGCAACGGTGACTGCTGGGTTAAGGTGCGCGCCTGAAACACCGGCAGTCATATAGGCGGCCATGGAAACGGCCAGGCCCCAGATGATGCAGATTTCCCACTGCCCGAAACTGGCGCCGGCTACCTTTAGCGCCGCCACACAGCCTGCGCCAAAGAAAATAATCATTCCGGTGCCGATAAATTCGGCTATGCACTGACCTTTAAGCGTAGGTGTACCTGTCTGGCTCATAATGAAATTCCTGAAGGGGGAGGTTAAATTTTATCAATAATTGTTCTCATTCCTTGAGTCACCCAAATCTAATGTAGGGCTGTTGTAAATTTATCGTTAACGAGCATAAACGAGAAATAGCGAAATTGAAAATTGTGTCCTCTGTCATAAAAATGTTCGTTTTCGCGTCTGGTTGTGTTCTTTATGCATCATATCTTGCTGATCTTTGACTTTCGCAAACGAAACGCAACGGCCAGAGAAGGTGAAAAAGCGCCTGCCAAACGAGATAAAATTCGGCATATGCTGAAAATTGTTACAGACTACGCCCTGTAATGGATAGCTGCTGGACTTGCACTCTCGCGCTACTTACAATCGTTGCATCGTTGTTATCCGCAGAGTTTTTGTGAAATCCTGACATCTGCGGCTACCATCATCAGCGCCTTGCGATTTAGGAGAATTCATAAGATGTCATTTGAAGTGTTTGAGAAACTGGAAGCGAAAGTACAGCAGGCGATTGATACCATCACCCTGCTGCAGATGGAAATTGAAGAGCTGAAAGAGCAGAACAACACGCTGAAGCATGAAGTTCATCAGTCAGCGGGCAACAGTGAGAATCTGGTGCGTGAGAATCAGCATCTGCGTGAAGAGCAGCATGTATGGCAAGAACGCCTGCGAGCGCTGTTGGGAAAGATGGAAGAGGTTTAAGTCCTCTGAATGCATGAACGGGTGCCACGGCACCCGTTTTGCGATCGGCACTTACTCGATATCGAGCGCATCCTCAGAAAGAATAATGCCGGTGTTGTCTGCATAAAGGTGATCGCCAGAGAAAAAGGTCACGCCGCCGAAGTTAACCCGCACGTCGCTCTCGCCAATCCCTTCACCCGCCGCACCGGCAGGAATCGCAGCAATCGCCTGAATACCAATATCCAGTTCTTCCAGATCATCGACCTGACGAACGGAGCCATAAACAACCAGGCCTTCCCATTCGTTTTGCGTTGCCAGCTGAGCCAGCGCCGCATCGACCAGCGCGCGTCGCACCGAGCCGCCGCCGTCTACCAGCAGAACCCGGCCGCGGCCGTTCTCTTCCAGCAGCTCATACAACAGGCCGTTGTCCTCGAAACATTTCACTGTAGTGATCTGTCCACCGAAAGAGGTGCGGCCACCAAAGTTGGAAAAAAGCGGTTCCACCACATTCACATCTTCATGATAGATATCGCAGAGTTCGGAAGTATCATATTTCATAGGATTTTCGTCTGTTTGCCACAGGAGCGCTAAGTATATCGCTTTCGCGGAGATGTTGGCAAAATCATCAATTGTTAAATCGTTGCGGCAGGTCAATAAAGCGGACAACTTTCGCGGCGATGGAAAGCAGGGCACGCCTGCCGTACCAATAAAAAAGGAGGCCGAAGCCTCCTTTCATCATGAACAGCGTGTTACAGAATAAAGCGGCTGAGATCTTCATCAGCCACCAGCTGATCAAGATGCTTGCCGACATATTCCGCATCGATGGTCACGGAATCGCCGCTGCGATCGCTGGCGTTGTAGGAAATCTCTTCCATCAAACGCTCAAGAACGGTATGCAGACGACGCGCACCGATGTTCTCGGTGGTTTCATTAACCTGCCATGCGGCTTCAGCGATGCGACGAATGCCGTCGTCAGTGAAGTCGATGTTAACGCCTTCGGTCGCCATCAGCGCTTTATACTGCACGGTAACCGACGCGTTTGGCTCGGTCAGGATGCGCTCGAAGTCATTGACCGTCAGCGCCTGCAGTTCAACGCGAATGGGCAGGCGACCCTGCAATTCCGGGATCAGATCGGACGGGCTGGCTACCTGGAACGCACCGGAAGCGATAAACAGAATGTGATCGGTTTTTACCATGCCGTGCTTGGTAGAAACGGTACAACCTTCCACCAGCGGCAGCAGATCGCGCTGCACGCCTTCACGGGAGACGTCCGGGCCTGAAGACTGGCCGCCGCGCTTACAGATCTTATCAATTTCGTCGACGAAAACGATGCCATGCTGCTCGACGGCATCGATCGCTTCCTGCTTCAGCTCTTCTGGATTAACCAGCTTGGCTGCTTCCTCTTCGATAAGCAGCTTCATCGCCTCTTTGATCTTCAGCTTGCGCGCATTCTGCTTTTGACCACCAAGGTTCTGGAACATTGACTGCAGCTGGCTGGTCATCTCTTCCATGCCCGGCGGCGACATGATTTCGACACCCATCGGCGCAGCGGCCAGATTGATTTCGATCTCTTTGTCATCCAGCTCGCCTTCGCGTAGCTTTTTACGGAATGACTGACGCGCGGCGGATGGCTCTGCACTCGCTTCTGGCTGGCCCCAGTTATTCTTGGCCGGTGGAATCAGCGCATCAAGGATGCGCTCTTCTGCCATCTCTTCCGCACGGTATTTGTTCTTCTCAATCGCCTGCATGCGCACCATTTTGATGGCGGCATCGGTTAAATCGCGAATAATCGAATCCACTTCTTTACCGACGTAACCGACTTCGGTGAACTTCGTGGCTTCGACTTTGATGAACGGCGCATGGGCTAACTTCGCCAGGCGGCGGGCAATTTCTGTTTTACCGACGCCGGTTGGGCCGATCATCAGGATATTTTTAGGCGTCACTTCATGGCGCAGCTCTTCATCAAGCTGCATGCGGCGCCAGCGGTTACGCAGTGCAATGGCAACGGCGCGTTTGGCGCCATCCTGACCGATGATGAAACGGTTGAGTTCACTGACGATTTCGCGTGGAGTCATTTCAGACATAGTTAATATCCTTACGCCTTAGACGATAATTCTTCGATGGTGTGATTGTGGTTGGTGTAGATGCAGATATCGCCTGCAATACCCAACGCTTTTTCAACGATGTCGCGTGCGCCCAGCTCGCTGTTTTCCAGCAGAGCGCGAGCCGCTGCCTGTGCGTAAGGACCACCAGAGCCGATCGCGATAAGATCGTTTTCGGGCTGAATGACATCACCATTACCGGTAATAATTAACGATGCGTTCTCGTCCGCCACCGCCAGCAGGGCTTCCAGCTTGCGTAACATACGATCGGTACGCCAGTCTTTTGCCAGCTCAACGGCTGCTTTAACCAGATGCCCCTGATGCATTTCCAGTTTACGTTCGAAAAGTTCAAAGAGCGTGAAGGCATCTGCGGTGCCGCCTGCGAAGCCTGCGATCACCTTATCGTTATAGAGACGACGCACTTTTTTGACGTTGCCTTTCATGACGGTATTGCCGAGAGTAGCCTGGCCATCTCCGCCAATCACTACCTGGCCGTTGCGTCGTACACTTACTATTGTTGTCACGGGCAGACCCCTTGTTACAGTGGGAAAAGCGCTTCGCGCCAGCAGGGCGCGAAGCATAATGCAACAAGATATGGGGTAGGTTTATCGGGTTTCAACCCCCGAGGGAGAGAGGAATACAGTTCGAGTGGCCAGAGGCGCGCAGACGTTTCAGCGTACTGTCAGCGGCGGCACGGCTGCTGTAAGGACCGATCACCACGCGATTCCAGCCACCGCCATTGGTAATCCGGCTTTCAAAACCTTCAAAGGCCAGCTGTGCGCGGCTTGATTCAGCCTGATCGGTACCTTTGAACGATCCACACTGCACCATCCAGCGCTGAGACGCCGCGGCTTTTGGTTTAGCGGCTGCCGTCTCTTCGCTACGCGAAGGTTGGGCTGCGGGAGGTTTCGCTGCCGTCACCGGCGCAGGCTGATTGACGCTGCTGTTTTGCTGCTGAGCCTGGCGCTGTTGTTGTTGTTGTTGCTGGCGCTGCTGCGCTTGTTGCTGCTGCTGTTGCAACTGTTGTTGATGCTGTTGCTGACGTTGCTGGGCCTGCTGCTGTTGCTGTTGTAGCTGCTGCTGGCGCTGCTGCTGTTGCTGCTGCAACTGTTGTTGTTGCAACTGCTGCTGCTGACGTTGTTGCACCTGCTGATGCTGCAACGTTTGTTGGCGCTGCGCTGGCGTTTGCTCATTCCACGGCACTTCATTCAGCTGCGTAGGCTGCTGGCGCATGTCGGCCTGCATTTGATCCAGCAGCTGGCGCTGCTCGTCGGTCAGTTGGGTTGGGGATTGCACCTCACCACCTGCAGACGGCTCGGTGGGAACCGGAACGGTAATCTGGCGATTTTCCAGCTCTTTGATATATTTCCAGCGCTCTTCCGGCTTTGGCGGTAAACCATTGCCTGGGGTTTTATGATCGGAAATGATCGGCGTGTCATCTTTTTTGTGGTGAGCGAGAAACCACAGACCACCGGCGAACGTTACCAGAACGGCAGCGGCCAATACTATCATCAGTTTTGAGACGCCAGATCCGCCTGCGCTTTTCTTGCCGCCCTTGCTACTGCGGGTGCTTCCCTTTTTACGACGCGTCGCCGTTGAACGGCCACGGCCGACATAATCTTTTTGTGCCACTCTCGTTCCGTTACTTTTAATAAAACGTTAGCCGGGGACAACGGCGTGAGATCACGCAAAAGACCCATCTGAATGCCCGGCAATAAGTCCGCCATGTTACTCAAGGGCTGGAAGTTTGACCAGAAGAGTGTGCACCAGGAATCGACTGAATATCGCTTGCCCGGGCTTATTTCCCTCGCGCGGTCGCTCGGGTGGTGCTGCCGCGTACTTTTAGCTCGGAATCGAGCAGGCGTGAGCCGTTGCTGACACGTCTGCCTTGCAGCTGCTCCAGTAATAGCAGCATCGCCTCGCGGCCTATCGCATAACGCGGTTGCGCCACCGTGGTCAATTGCGGATCGCTGTAACGTGACAGCTCAATATCATCAAATCCCACCAGCGAGAGATCCTGCGGAATACGCAGGCCCAAGGTTTTTGCCTGTGCCATCGCCCCGAGCGCCATAATATCGCTGTGACAGAACAGGGCCTGCGGGGGTTGCGGCAGCAGCATCAGCTGTTTCAGGGCGGCAGCACCCGCTTCAAAGGTAAAGTCGCCGCGAACGATATAGCGCGGGTCGACCGTCATGCCATGACGGCGCAGCGCCTGCACATACCCCTGCAGACGATAGTGGCACAGCGGCATCGCTTCCGGCCCCGCAACGCAGGCGATGCGCCGGTGGCCCAGCTCCCACAGATGATTAACCGCCTCAAAGGCTGCGGTCAGGTTATCGATGTGCACCGTTGGCAGCGACATCTCTGGCGCAAACTCGTTGGCCATTACCATTGGCGGCAGGTTGCGTTGTTCTTCAACGCTGGCATCAAAAGGCAGCTGCGAGCCGAGCAGCACCATGCCATCAATCTGCCGGGTGAGCATCAGGTTTAAAAAGGTGGTTTCCTGCTGATTCTGGTGCGCGCAGTCGCCGATTAATACCAGATAACCCTCACCGGCAGCGGTCACTTCGATGCCGCGGATGATTTCGCTGAAGAAGGGATCGCAAATGTCCGGAACGATAACCAGAATGGTGCGCGATTCGCCGCGCCGTGCGTTGCGAGTGATGGCATGAGGAGAGTATCCCACCGCCACCACCGCCTGTTCTACTTTCTGTCGTGTTGCTGCGGATACTTTTTCCGGGCTCATCAACGCGCGCGATACGGTCGCGGTTGAAACGCCCGCGTTTTCTGCCACATCCTTCATGGTGGCCGCCGCCGGTGGGTGTTTCTGCTCCAACGCTTTTCTCCTCACGCCAGCAACGCTGACCTGACCAACTGGAAATCTTGTTTTGTGGGGCTGTCATGACCGTTGCCGGTTCAGCGATCTCTTATTAACAGATTGGTATAGCAAGCCGTTACTTAATTTGCATAAAAATTGTGACTTGTGCGGCTTTTTTAGATCCCTCTCGCATAACCTCAGCGCTTAACTTTCGGTGGGATCGACATCCAGCGTCCATTTCACTTTTCGCGCGGCGGGCAGGGTGGTAATCAGCGGCAGCGTGCTTTTCAGCAGGCGCTGCAACACCGCGCGAGAAGGGTGCTGCAACAGCAGCTGCCAGCGATAACGCCCGCTGCGTTTAGCCAGCAGCGCCGGCACCGGGCCCATTACCCACAGAGAAACATCGTTTAACGGGCTGGCTTCCAGCAGATTACGCAACTGCTGTAAAAAGGCACTGGCCTGTTGGTTGTCATTGTCTTCGGCGCGAAACAGCGCATGGCTGGTGAACGGCGGCAGAAAAACCGCTTTACGCTCCAGCAGAGTCTGCTGCGCCCAACTGCCATAGCCGTGCTGCAGCAGCGTCTGCAGCAGCGGATGATCGGGATGATGCGTTTGCAGCAGCACCTCGCCCTGTTTACCTGCACGGCCGGCGCGGCCTGCGACCTGAGTATAAAGCTGTGCAAATCGCTCCGCTGAACGAAAGTCAGCGGAGAACAGCGCGCCGTCGACATCAAGCAACGAGACCAGCGTGACATCAGGAAAGTGATGGCCTTTTGCCAGCATCTGCGTGCCAATGAGAATGCGGGCGCCGCCGCGATGTACATCGGCCAGATGCTGCTCCAGCGCCCCTTTGCGGCTGGTGGTATCGCGATCGATGCGCGACAGCGGCACATCGGGAAATAGCTGACTGAGGTTCTGCTCAAGCTGCTCGGTTCCCAGGCCAACCGGCACCAGATGCGTTGATCCACATTGCGGACATTGCCAGGGCAAAGGTCGCTGGCTGTCGCAATGGTGGCAGCGCAGCTGACGATGCTGTTGATGCAGCGTGTAATAGTGATCGCAGCGCTGGCACTCGGCAATCCAGCCGCAGTCGTGGCACATCAGTGCCGGTGAAAAGCCGCGCCGGTTAAGAAACAGCAGCACCTGATTATTCGCATTAAGATGCTGGCGCATTTTAGCGATCAGCGCGGGAGAAAGGCCGCCCACTACTTTGACGCCTTTGAGATCGATCAGCTGCTGCAGCGCGGTGCTGGCGTTGCCGGCTCGTTTGTTCAGCATCAGCATGCGGTATTTTCCGCTCTGTGCGTTATGCAGCGTTTCCAGTGCGGGCGTGGCGGAACCCATAATAATGGGGATGTTCTCTTCGCGCGCGCGAAACACCGCCAGGTCACGGGCGTGATAACGCCAGCCTTCCTGCTGTTTATAAGAGCTGTCGTGCTCTTCGTCGATGATGATCACGCCGGGGCGCGCCAGCGGCGTAAAGAGCGCCGAACGCGTGCCAATCACAATCGCCGTTTCGCCCTGCCTGGCACGCAGCCAAACCGCCAGACGTTCGCCTTCATTCAGGCCAGAGTGCAGAACGTCGATCGGCACTGAAAAACGCTCGCGAAAGCGCGCAATAGTCTGCGGCGTCAGGCCAATTTCCGGCACCAGCACCAGCGCCTGACGGCCGCTTTCCAGCACGTTTTCCAGCACGCTTAAATAGACTTCCGTTTTACCCGAGCCGGTAATGCCGTTTAACAGCCAGGCGGAAAAGTGGGCATCTTCCGCTCTGATGGCGCCCACGGCCATCGCCTGCTCGGTATTCAGGCGCAGCCTTTCACCGTTGACGCGAAAGTCTGTGCGCCAGTCGTGCTGCGCGCGCGCATGCTCCTGCAACTCACACAGTCCTTTGGCCCGCAGCGTCTGCAGGATTTTGTCGGTGAGATCGAACTCGCTCACCTCATGACGATAGATCGGACGCTGACGCAGCATGGCCAGCGCCTGCTGTTGC
>Ga0157371_10004018_pt1 | contig 13027 bp, 15 predicted proteins | sample C45metaG_FD_113462 | JGI IMG/M metagenome (GOLD analysis project Ga0157371, IMG submission 113462) | Corn rhizosphere microbial communities from Kellogg Biological Station, Michigan, USA - C4-5 metaG | ecosystem: Host-associated > Plants > Roots > Rhizosphere > Soil | place: USA: Michigan... | reverse complement strand
TGAGAGTCCAGCGGATCAGAGGGCGGGAAGCACGGGTTCACCGCCCTCATCCTGTCCGTGGCAATGCGCCGGCAAGTCAAGGGACAAGACAGCGCTCTACTTGCAACGACAATGCTTCGCAGGCGTCGAACAGACCATCGACCAGCGCTGCCGACGGATAGGAGCCCGGATCGTCGTTCTCCCGGGCTACGTGTGCGGCGTGCAACATGGCGGTGAGCGCGGTGATGCCCGAGGCACTGCGGGTGGCCAAGGCCAAGTCGAAAGCGCGACCGGGCGTGAGGCGGTTTTCGGACCACGGTGTGCCGTCCGCACGATGGCCTTTGCCGTGGCCTTGCAGGAACGTGAAGAACGCAGAGGGAAGCGCGGACTCGGCTGCATCGCTGAGTGCGTCTTCCATCTTTTCGGCGAGAGCATTGGGAAGATCGCGCACGGCATCGCCGAGCAGCGCGTACAGACGAGGATAGTCGGGAAGCAGGTCAAGCATGGTGGCAACCTCGCAGTATGGCCACCTGCAGATGCAAGGTGGCGGACGGTGCGGGTTGGCGTGCCGGATACGTACCGCTAAAGCCGGCGGATCGAGAGATCCCCACGCACCGTCCGCCATGGACTGGCCGACGGTGCATTGTCGTGATTGCAGTTGTGGCTGCAAGCACGACCGGTAGCGGTACGTAAGTTCGGGACGCCAATCCCGGCCAGGGCGGGTGCCTTGGCGAGGACATGGTTGCCTCGTTGCGACGGCGATGAGAAGTAAGGAAAGCTCGTACTGGCACGTAGTTGCGGATGTTGCGTCATCGAATGCCGACTTGCGCATTGAATGGCGTACTTTGCATGCCGGATACCGCTGAGAATCTGGACCGCCCATACGCAGCGTGTTGTCAAAAGCGACACGTACCGCGCGAAACGCTGCGAGATACGGGCACACCTATCCTCAACGCGCAGAACGTCGCAATCTGCCCCGTCTGCGCTTGGTGTGTCGACCCGCCAAGGTGTCGTGGATACTTACAGAAAACGCTTCCACCGCAAGGGCTCAAAGGCCACCAAGTGACGCGCTTACTCCACGGCCATCAAGTCCGCTACCGCTCATGCCAGTAAGGTCGCCTGCTTCAATCGATTTGGAGCTGACCGTGAATTTCACTTCCTGGCGCAACATTCTCGTCGCCGCTGGTGTGGCTATCGCACTCTCTGTGGTGGCCTACAAAGACCATCATCGCCATGCCCTTACCGACGGGCTCGACGGGCGGGATGCCGTGGGCTTGGTCACCGAAGTCACCTGGGACGAGCGAAAGGGGCGAGAGAACAATTTCGTCCTGAATGTCGAGTTCGAAACTGAAGACGGCGAGGAGCGGGTGGAGAAGATTGCGGTATCCAACAGGCTCGGCAATCAGATGCGCGCTTCCGACGAGGCCGAGGAGATTGATATCCGCTATTACCTCCACGATCCGTCCGTGGCGGTGGCCGCCGGAGATACTGATAATTCACTGCTGATGCTATGGCTGGCCATTGCCTCAGGACTGGTCGCGCTGGGCCTGGCCACGGCGCGGCTCGTCAAGGGGCGGAAGGTTCAACGCGCCTGAACCAACGCTCTTGAATCGTCAGCGACCGCTCGTAGGTCGCTGCGACAGGTGGGCTCTACCTTGCCCCCGGACGTCCTGTCCGAGACCGTCAAGCGCGCCAGATCTACGACAAGGCCAGGCCGCCTTCAAGCGAGGCTCAGTGCTGGTGAAGAGGCGCCGCATGACGACGGAATGGGCCAACTTCTGCGGGTACGCATTGCCGTAGACATCCGAATGGCTCCGCAGGCTCTCGCGCCTCAATCATCTGCGCCGCCATCGGAAAATAGCCATGGGGTAAGGCATTCTGAATGTGTGATCCAGCGCTCATACCTTGGCATGAAGGGTCGAGACCTTGGAGCCCAACCGATGCGGGCCGTATAGTCAGATGACGCAGAGCAATGGAGCGCCGGTGAACATCGTCTCGCAAAGCCCCGAATCATCGGGTCGGATGGATGAAGGCCATGGAAATGAACAGTCAGCGAGACTAGGGCTGTCGCGTCTGCCCCCAGGTCTGGCGCAAGGCGCCGTGTCCCACAACGGAACCCCGTGTCGGGCCCACAAGCGATCAGGCAAGCCCTGTCTGCGGCTTCACGCTTTGAGAACCACGCTCCGTAGTCGCCCTGTACAAGCCTACCCCCGTAGTACTTCAATCAGCGACATGGACCGCTCATGCTGAAATTTCTTCCAGCTCTTCCACACGTGGCATTGATCGCGTTGATCACCCTGGCCGTTCCGGGCTGCAACAAGGAACGCTCATACCCGGTCTATCGCGAGAATCCCGCCCCCAAGGATGCGCTGCCGATTGTGATCCGGGTGGACGATGCTCCCGTGGAGATGCCAATTCCCACGGTCCTCGTCTCCTACGAGATAGACCCGCTCTGCCTCCCGCCGATCAACAACTACGAGGGCGTGCAGTACGCCCCGCAACGGCAGTCAGTTGAGTTTCCGGTGCAACGCGTCAGTGCAACCGAGTTCCGCAGCACAGTGTTCAAAGATGCAATGGAGGTTGCTGACTATTACGGGCGCGGACCATGCAGATGGACGCCAAGCTTCGTACAGGCCTCGTTCGCCCTCATCGTCGACGGCCGATCAATCAAAGCCTCTGTTCCCGCGTTCTTCCCAAAGATCGAAGTTGAAGGACGCGCCATTACATACGTAGAGAAGGCACTAAAACCCGTGTTCCCAGGGCAGACACCTGAGCGAGCGAACAGCAAGTCCCACACTCTGTTCCAGAAGCTCACACAGGATGAACGCCAGAAATATTTTCCTGTAGAGATCTCCCAAAGGATTGAAGGAGACGATCCATGAATCCAATAACGAACGCTACACTCTCAAACGCAGCCTACGAAACCCCTTCTTCAGACGGCGACTTTGTCACCATTGCGGGAATCGAGTACGAGGTCCTGGCCACACGGAATTCCAGCACCGGATATCAAGGGACCGTGTATCGCAACATTGAGTCCAAGGAGATCATCGTCGCCCATCGAGGCACTGAGTTCGATCGGCAGGCATTGATTGACGGCGGCATCGACGCTGCGATGGTCACCGCTAAAGTCAACGCACAGCTCGGAGATGCCCTTGCATTGACCAAACAGGCGGTCAAACAGGCTGAAGAAAATGGAGATGGCCCAGTGTACGTCACCGGTCATTCACTGGGTGGCGCGCTCGCACAGATCACTGCACACCATTACAACCTCCCTGGCGATGCCTTCAATCCTTACGGTGCTGCCGGGTTGGCGTACCGCATGCCCGAAGGCCAACCCGCCAATGCGGCGCCCTTCACCAACCATGTGATGGCAGGCGACCTGGTCAGCGCTGGCGGCCCGCACTACGGCAAGGTTGAGATGTACGCGCTCCCGAAGGAACTCGAGGTTCTTCGCAATGCCGAGCAGGGCCAACGCGTCGCGTCCCTCATAGCACCCGGATTGAGGAGCGGCCACGCCATCTCCGCTGCCGTGGCGGTCCAGCTGGGTGACTCCCATCGAATGGTTCATTTCCTTGACCGCATGACCGACAAGGGGCCAGTGCAGTCCGTGTTGGATGACCCCAATGCCCGGGTTACAGATCCTGAAGACCTGCGCCGGATTGCCGACTATCGCAGTGACATCCATCAACTGCGCGCGGGAGTCACGGTGCTTGCAGGCGGTGGACCTGGCCTCCTGCGCGACGGGATCAATTACCTGCGTGGCACCGAGGATGCAGGCGCATACGCTCGCCGCGAGGCCGAAGCGGAGCAGCAGCCCCGCATTGCGCTCAAACCCGGTGAGCGAATGGCACAGGACGCAACTGACAAGGGCTCTCCCTCTCTCAGCAATCCGGGCTTCTCTCCCAAGAGCCCGTTGCAGCGAAGCATCGAATCCACCTTGGACAAGGCAGGCTTGGATCCCAGGAAGGAAGGCCACCCCGACCATTCGCTCTACCGGCAGATTCGCGACGGCGTATCCGCCGTGGATGCCAAGCACGGGCGCAGCTTCGATGAAACCAGTGAGCGGGTAACAGCCAGCTTGCTGGTAACGGCCAAGAGCAACCGCCTGGAGCGCGTGGATCATGTGGTACTGGGCAACCCGCCCAGCAACGAGTCTGGCCCGCGCATGTTCGTCGTGCAGGGCGAACTCAACAACCCGGCACACCTGCGCGCATCGGTGGCGGTCAGCGAGGCGGTCAACACGCCCGTAGAGCATTCGCTTGCCAAGGTCGAGCAAGTTTCGCAGGCTCAGCAGGTCGCGCAGCACGACCACGCCCAGGAGCAGACGCAAGCGGCGATGCGCATGGGCTGAATGCAGTCATTCGAAGGCGGTGTGGATCGATACCCCTCCCGGCAGAATTCATCAGCGAAACACCCATCTGATAGTCAAACTCAGAGTTACTTAAGGCGACCTGCTGGCGAAAACCGACGTTCCTGTAGAGCCATGGACGAGGGTACCTCAGCTTCCTGTAAAGTCGCGCCAACAGAGCGAGCTTTCGCGCTGGGACAGGTCTTTTCTACAGGGAGGGAAGCATGTATCGCAGAACCGCATAGGTGCGATCAACGGAATGCGCGCCGTGGGCGTCATGGTTGACGAAAGGATGGCCGCCCATCTCAACACTGCTGAAACGGTGACGTTTGCCTTGAAGCCAGGTCGGCATCTGATGACCGCAACGGTGCTTGAGGCCTCCGGCCTGTGCGCGCTGGGCGTGACCAAGGCTGCGATCGCCAGGCAACGCTCCATCGAGATCCTCGTGGATGTGGACACCACGCGGAAGTATCGGCTTTCCTATCCGACGGTTGATTCTTCTCCGGTGATCGAGCCTGCGTTCTGACGACATTGTGTCGTTGCTGCACAAATGCAAACGCCCCTTTCGGGGCGTTTTTGCATTCTTGGCGGAGAGAGTGTCTGAGTTTAGGGCGTTCCCTAGCTTCCGTGCGCCTTCGCTAAACCAGTCTCAGCCCTTGCGCCAGCTAGGTTTCACCATCCGGGTTCGTTCGCAGGCTTTCGTGTGAAGTCGCGTCTGCCGGGTGGGTACATGGATGGGTAGGAAATGGGATTGAAGATCAATCGTCTGACGGCGAGACGGGTGGCCACGGTTACCGATCCGGGCTACCACGCCGACGGCGGCGGCCTGTACCTACAGGTGACCGCCTCGGGTGCCAAGAGTTGGGTGTTCCGCTATCGCTTTGAGGGAAGGCGCCCAGAGATGGGGCTTGGCCCGCTGCATGTGATCGGTCTGGCCGATGCGCGGGCGGCGGCTGATGCCGCGAGGAAGATGGTTCAAGCCGGGCAAGATCCCCTCGCCGGGCGGCGCGCAGCCTCGGTGGCCACGTCCTCCATCCCGACGTTCTGGGAGGCAGCCGTCGCTTACATCGCAGAGCGACAGGCCGGGTGGACCAACCCTAAGCATGCCGGCCAGTGGAGCAGCACCCTGGAAACCTATGCCAAGCCGCTACTGGGGGGACTGCGGGTGGATCGTATCGAGACCGACCACGTCCTAGCCGTACTGCGGCCGATCTGGACAACCAAGACCGAGACCGCCAGCCGGGTGCGTCAGCGAATTGAGGCCGTGCTTGATGCCGTCACGGTCCAGAAGAAGCGCTCCGGGGAGAATCCCGCCCGCTGGCGTGGGCACTTGGCCATGATCCTCCCAAAGCCGACGGCGGTGACGAAGGTCGAGAACTTTGCCGCCCTGCCCTATATCGAACTGCCGTCCTTCATGAAGGCGCTGCGCTCTAGACATGGCGAAGCAGCGCGCGCATTGGAATTCACGATTCTAACTGCGGCTCGGACAGGTATGACGCTGGGAGCCGCGCCAAAGGAGGTGGATCTCGCTGCCGGAACGTGGACCGTACCTAGCAATCGCATGAAAGCCAAGGTGGAACATACGGTGCCGCTGTCCAAGCCCGCGCTGGCGCTCGCCCGACCACGTATGGAGAGGGCCTTGTTGTTCCCCAACGAGCTCAGCAACGATCCACTCAGCGAGAACGCCATGCTCGCGCTACTGAAGCGCATGGGATACGGGCACATCACCGTCCATGGGTTCAGGTCGTGCTTCAAAGACTGGGCTAGCGAAACAACAGACTATGCCGATGACCTGTCGGAGGCCGCCCTAGCGCATCAGATTCGCGATAAGGCCAAGGCGGCCTACAAGAGAGGAAGCATGTTGGAAAAACGCCGCTTGCTCATGGAAGCCTGGGGAAGGTTCGCTCAAGGGCACGGGAAATGACTATCTTGTTAAGATCGTGTATAGAGTGTCCTGTCGCGCGGTTAAGCGCATGGGAGACGTCGTTGTGGCATTGGAAGATGGAAGGATCCTTGTTCGGTCGATCGAATTCGGCCAACCCCCGTTCAGAAAGCTCGGCAGCATGAGGATTGAATTTGCTGAGCGGGTGACTCTCATTGCGGGCCACAACGGAATCGGCAAGTCGACAATCCTTGGCCTGCTAACGAATACCTTTGGCCTGACCGGGGCCGAGCACAAAACTTTCTTCGGCGAAAGCTACTTCAAGAATATCGAAAAGATTGTTTACATTGCGAAAGAAGAAGCGGAAGCCTCAAAGGCGAACCCCAAGTCTAATCCGGTGGTTTCAGCCTCCTTCGGAAATATCATTATTCGAAAGCGATGCAGTATCACCGAACGGAAGCTGTGGAATCGCGCGCGGGTAGTCCCCCGCACAGTAGACGCCGATCCGAGCGACCCAGTGGGCCATTCGGCAAAGATTCCGCTCCCGACGATATATCTCGGCATGCGCCGCCTAGCTTCAATCGGGGAGACTGGTGACGTTGATCTGTCCAGCTCCCTCTTAAGCATGGATGAGGCCGATCGAAAAGTTATCGTTGATTTTGTCAAGTCGGTTATTCTTGGAATATCCGTAAATGACCAAGTCACGCAAACTCCGGTAAAAGCAGCGGGAGTGGTTTCGGTTCAGCCAGGTTTCGATGCCCACGATGCCATGGCAATCTCAGTTGGACAGGATAGCCTCGGCAGCATCGCTACAGCTTTCGCATCTTTTAGTAAGTTAAAACGAGATCTGGGCGACGCCTACCCTGGCGGCCTGTTAGTTATTGATGAAATTGACGTTGGGTTCCATCCGCACGCCTTAGAGCGCTTGGCCAAGGCAATTACCAAATACGCGCGGAAGTTCGATGTTCAAGTGGTTGCCACGACACACTCCCCGGCGCTTATCGAGTGCATCCACCCATCCGGGGGCGGAAATCAGAACACCCCGGACGCTGTCATTTACCTTCTTGACACAAACACTCCTCGAATCGCCGAGGATCAGTCATTGAAGTCCATTCTGGCAGATATGTCTTTGCGACAGGATATTCCTCCAGCAGTATCGAAGCCTAAACTCGGCATTTATTTTGAGGATGAAGAAGGTCGCCAGTTCTTCGATGAGCTGTACGGCAGGGGAAGGAAGATCTCGATTTCCAGACGCGCGGGAGTTTCGATTCAACCGATCGCACTCGGCGTCGGCGGGTCAAATTTACTCCAACTCCCTGACCATGACCCGATCTTCCGGGATCGCATTCTTGTTGTTGACGCCGATACAACAATCCCCAAGAAGTCCCGAGATCGCGGAAATACGGCGAAACTACCCTGCCCACCTGGTGCGCAAGGCACTGATAGATCGCCGGAAAATATGATCATCAACTTCCTTAAGGAACTGATGGACGCCAAGAGCGGTCCCTATTATAATTTGATGCTGAAAATAAATGTAGCCAACCCATCGAGCGATAAAATTCGATCAAGTTCTTCTCGGATGAGGTCAAACTCAGCGACAGGGTTTCAACCAAGAAATGGTGGATCACTCACTGGCCTACATTGAAGTCTTGGAAAATTATCGACCTCTGGATAAGTCACCACTCCGCTCAAGTTTCCACTTTCATAAGCGACTTTGAAGCAGCGGTAATACGCACTGCCACTCGCCTCCAATAACGTTCAAAGGGTTTATGTACTCGAACAAGCTCTACACGCCACTACGATATCCCGGGGGGAAAGCGAGATTCGCTCCTCTGGTTACCGAGATCATTCAAAAGAATGACCTTGGTGGCGGCCATTATCTCGAGCCATATGCCGGGGGCGCCGGGCTGGCACTGATCTTGCTAATGGATCAAGTAGTCGAGCACATCCATATCAATGATTTTGATCCGGCAGTAGCAGCCTTTTGGCGCGCTGCTGTGAACGATGGCGAGCGTTTAATTGAGCTGGTTGCCAACGCTGACGTTACGATGGAGGCTTGGCATCACTGGAGGGCGGTGATGCAAGGAAAGACACCCGCCGGCGGCCTGGAGCGTGGCTTCGCTACGCTCTTCATGAACAGGACTAATCGCTCGGGGATTCTAAAGGGTGGCGTCATTGGAGGAAAAGATCAGGCGGGCGTTTATAAACTCGACGCCCGCTTTATGCGTGACAAGATTTGCAATCGACTGCAGCTAATACACGATAAGCGCGACTTCATTCATGTATATGAGGAGGATGCAATCTCCCTTCTCAGGCGCTGCGCTACAGTAGTGCCCAAGAAGACCCTCGTATATCTTGACCCTCCTTACTACGTGAAGGGTGCCGGCCTGTACAGAAACTCATACAAGCACGAGGATCATTCAGAAATAGCAGATTTCCTAAAGACCGGGGAGCTCGGTCTTCCTTGGATTACCTCGTATGACAATGCGACTGAGATACGAGAGATGTATGCGAACGAGACGAGCGTTACATATGGGCTAAATTACACCGCTCAACGCCGCTATGTGGGCGACGAGGTTATGTTCTTTAGCGATGAACTCTCGCACGTCCCTGTTAGCTAATCCAAGCTTGAATGCCATTGGGCCTTGCGGGTAGCCAACTAGACTAGAGATCTATGGCCGGACAATTCCCACCTCGGGCCCTGACCAAGCGCTCATCGGGCTCTATGCGCCGAGCCTCGTTACCATCTGCGACTGGCGCGGCTCCAGCGCTTCCTTGACCCGCTCCAGCTCTCTTGTCCTCGCCTCAGCAAGGCGCCGGGCCTGCTGCAGCTGCGAGGCCACGGCAATGCCATGCCCAAAAGAAAAGGCACCGGATCCCGGTGCCCTTCTTAGAAGCCAGCAACTTAGAAGCCAGCAACGCCTACGAGGTAGTGAGGTTGGCCCTCATCCAGTCCCTGACGCTTTCCAGCTTCGCTCCGGTCTTCGCGTTGAAGGTCTTTTCCATTCCCCAAGATACGCCCCTGCCCTGAGCGAAGGCAGCGCGGTACTTCTTGATCATATTCGACGGGTCGTCTGCCAGCTCCCGAATCAATCGCGGAACGTCCCACACAGCGAAGTCGAAGGGGGTGCCAAACTGCTCCTCCAATATGGCCGGCAACGCTTCATACCGAATCGTGTCACCCGCAAGATAGACGATCTCGTTGCGAATCGCGGGCGTATGGAAGACGATCTGAGCGGTCATTGCGCCAATGTCATCCGGCGTGGTGAGCGTCACAGCGTTAGTCGGCGAACCCAGGGCATTCACCCTCTTTCCCTTAAGATCGATGACACCAAATTCGGGCTCGAAAAGATAGCTCGTGAACATCCCGGTGGAAATGACAACCCAGTCCATGGCGGACTGAGAACGCAGATAGTCGCGCACATCGAGCTGGGCATCGAACAGATCCTGCGGACCACCTCGCCCGATTGCGTCGAAGTCCACACCGAACTGCCAAGGGAAGTACCTCGGGATACCCGACTTCACTGCAGCACGCGCAACCTTCATCGGCGTGTCGCGGCCAGCCGCGTAACCCGTGCAGCCAATCACGGTGTCGTACTTGGAGAACATGGCCGCCAACTCGTCCACAGTGGCAGCCACTAGGTCGCCAGAAACAATGGCCACACCCAGCGAGCGGATTTCATCAACCACAACTCGCTTCTCAGGCAAGTCCGAAGCAATGGAAGCGGATCGGAGCATCACGCTGATGCTTGCGCCGTGCTCCTTCCCTAGACGGGCGAGATTCCGAATAACTGGCATTCCGAGCTCACCGGCACCCAGGACCAGGATCGCGCGGGATTGGATCGGGGTAGACATTCAAACCACCATGTGTGTGTACGATGGCGGCGATTCTGGCCCCCTCCTCATCGCGACGTAAGAAGGCACACCGATGATACCGACCGTACCGTTCATGAGTTCTGACGAGCTCCTGCGGCATTCCCAATCGATATGCGACGGCATGAGCGCGGACGACGACGGCCTTCGGCGCGAGGTTCTTGCGCACGCTGGCAGCCGCTGGTCGCTTGGCATCATTCATGCCTTGGGCGTGTACGGAACACTGCGTCACGCCGATGTAGCGCGGAGGATGAAGGGAATCACCCAGCGCATGCTGACACGCACCCTCCGCCAGCTGGAAAGGGATGGCTTGATCTACCGACACGATTTCCGAGAAGTTCCCCCTCGCGTTGAATACAGCATCACCCCGCTGGGCAAAGACCTTCTAGTTCTGATGATTCCCATGTGGACTTGGGTCGTGCAGCACGCCGAGGAGTTCCGACACTGCCGCGAGATCTACGACAGCAACCACGCCTCCCTTGTACCTGACTCGCCTGAAGACAACGAGTCTCAATAGCGGGGAATCACCTCTCCTCGTTCCTCCCTCACCCAAGCCTTCAGCGGGGCCTTCGCTCTGGGCTTCGTCACCGCCGGCGGACGGATTGGCGCCAAGGCTTCCTTGACGCGCTCCAGCTCCTTCGCCCCCGCCTCGGCCAAGCGCCGGGCCTGCTGCAGTTGTTCGGCTGTCGGCGGAAGGCCGGGCAACGGCGGTAGAAGCTCCCTCGGGGAGTCGTCCACCATCCGAGCCACAGCGGCTCGCAGCCGCATCTCTGGGTAGAGCCTGGCCGCGCACCACCGCTCGGCGTACCGCTTGCCCTGGTCGACGCTCGCCGCCCATACATCCTTGGTCTGCCACATCTTCCGGGCATCGAGATGCACTCGCACCCCGCGCTCCTTCGCCGGCGAAACCTGGGCAATCTGCCGGCCGCCCCACCACAGCACCCAGGTATCCCTCAGCTGGACCCAGCCAGAGGGTGGTGGTGCTGAGCGGAAGCCTTGGTAGCCGTGCATCGGGAGCATGGGCGGAAGGATACGGCTGGGCGTCGCACAGCCTGCGAATCGGCAAGGCCCCAGCCTGAAGCGCTCACACTTCGACAGGTGTCACATCGCTGGCCACCGTGGGGCTTTACCTACACCGGCCCGGGCAGTTTTCCGATTGCACCTATGCACAGGTGTTGCGACCGTGCAGCGGCAGTGCAGCACTACCCTACTCATGGAGAGATGGAAGTGAACTCATCGCATAACGATTGCAAAACTGCCCGCTCGAACCCTCGCCGACTGTTGTTGGGCGTGTCCCTTGCCCTGTTGTCAGTCGGCTTCGCTCAGAGCGCGTTCGCCGGTCAGTGGGTGCCAACGGGTCGCCTGCTCTGGGTGGATTCAGAGACCATCCAGCCTTATCCGGTGGCCTATACCAATTTCTGCCAGGGCGGCGTGGATGGGCCCAGCGGCGTCTACACGTACGGCGACTGGGGTCCGGAAGGGCTGGGCTCGTGCCCGACCGACGCGTACACCGGTTTTCAGAATATGAAGGGCACTGTCGGCAGCTGTAGACCAGATCCCGAAGCCGTTGGTGGCGGCTATTCCTGCGAGGAATACCACTACACCTTCAGCGGTCAATCTTTCCCAGGCCCGATGCCGGCGACCTGTAGCTCGCCGGGAGCCTATGGCGTCGGCAACTACTACCGTACAGAGCTTGTGTACTTCGGCTCTGGCGACAATCCCAACGACTACTACGACAGGTACTTCCAAAGCTCGACCGAGTACGTTTGTCAGTAGTCGGCCCTCCTGGCACCCAGTTGTATTGTCCCCGCGCCAGCGGGGACAGCTCACGCTTCCACCAAGTAAGAACCACCCCCGACCAGAGACCGAAGACAGTGCAGCCGGAGCAAGGATGCCGTCGAAGCCCAATCAGGGGTGCCGCAATCAACAAGGGCTCTACACTCGGGCGAGCCGGCGCATAGCGCAAAGCTCCAGCACAACGGAGGCTGTAGACTTCGGCACCATCAAAAGGACGCTAAGGAAACGAGCATGGCCGACACAGGGTTGTTCCTCCTCAGCGACGTTCTGGGGCAAGAAGACGACAGTGGTCGGCTGCTGCAGGTAACCCAAGTCGTGTGCCGCTGTCTGCAGTGCTCGTCCCGGTTCACCGGACGGCCCGATGAAGGGCTCTTCGATCTCCCCGGTGGCGCAATTCTCAGCTGCCCCAAGTGCCCAAATCGGCAGGCTATCAGCCTGGCCAGATTCGCCGACTTCTTGCAGAAGAGGGCTTGACCCTCAAACGCCCGGACCTTCTGCTGGCATCGCCGCTCAAGCGGCGATTGCGTACGGTTCGACCAGCGCTCTCAGCAGGTCCATCCCGGTCGCGCTCGCGGCATCGGAATCGCTGCGCTGCTTGAAGCCGGTCCAATCTGCATGAGCAAGGCTCCGCAGCTCCGACGGCTCGACAGGGAGCCAGCGCATCGGCCAGAACGGAAGCCGCCGGTAGCCCGCCCGGCCTCGCTGCAACTCAACCAAGGCGGAATGGCTCCGTGCGCTCAGAACTCGGGAATAGGCTACCGACAACCCATCCTCCGGCCCTTCGAGGTACTGAAGAAACCGTTCGCCATCGAAGAGCAAAACGCCTGTCACCCCGGCATCTCGATTGAACCGGCATGCATCATCTACGATCGCATCCAACTTGCCGTCAGACTGCCCTAGTCGCCCCTGCGCGATCGACGGACCTACCTCGCTCGCATACACAATGGCCCTTATGGGCATGGCGCACCTCCTCGCTGAGAGGCAAGACCCTAACAGCCGAAGCCGCAAATCGGTGTAGATGTATGGGCTGAATCCGTAACGATTCAGCTTCAAACTCTTGCTGAATTCGGACCCCCGTCACAAGATCTACTCGTCCCACCCTGCAGCATGCAATTCACCCCTCGGTACACGGCCATGCCAGACACAGG
>Ga0157371_10004015_pt1 | contig 13028 bp, 9 predicted proteins | sample C45metaG_FD_113462 | JGI IMG/M metagenome (GOLD analysis project Ga0157371, IMG submission 113462) | Corn rhizosphere microbial communities from Kellogg Biological Station, Michigan, USA - C4-5 metaG | ecosystem: Host-associated > Plants > Roots > Rhizosphere > Soil | place: USA: Michigan... | reverse complement strand
GTTGCGGGCGAACGCCGCAGCCTTGGCTTGTTCACGCTTGTCCGAAGGATGGCCACCGCCACCGCGATGTACCACTCGGGCAAGAACCCGCTGCGCAAGGTGACGTACAAGAGCGACGCGGTGACCATCGTCAAGAGCGAAGAGCAGCGTCGTCTGCACAAGGCGTTCTTGCGCTATCACGATCCGAAGGGCTGGCCGATGCTGCGTGAAGCGTTGACCCGCATGGGCCGCGCCGACCTGATCGGGCCGGGCAAGAATCAGTTGATTCCGTTGCATCAGCCAGCGACCGACAGCTACCAGAGCGCCCGTCGCAAGAACTCGACGCCGGCTGGCAGCCACAAAGTGGCCGGGGAAAAGACTACCAAGATCCTGACCCAGCACACCGGCCTGCCACCACGCGCCAGCGATGGCGGTAATCCGTGGGACAAGCGTGAACAGGCCAAGGCTGCGGCGTTCGCCCGCAACCAGCAGGCGGCCAAGGAGCGCAAGGACGCGGCCAAAGGCAAAGGGCCCAAGCCCGCTCGTAAGCCGGTCGTACCGCGCTAAGCCTCGCTTGAGCTGAACAGAACGCCAACCTGATCGTTCCCACGCTCCGCGTGGGAATGCCTCAAGGGACGCTCCGCGTCCAGTGACGCGGAGCGTCACGGGCTGCATTCCCACGCGGGAGCGTGGGAACGATCACGCCCCGAACCCTATATCCGCAACATTTCCGTGCAACTCCCCCCAACCAATTTCTCGCATCGCCCGATTTTGGTGCTGTACTGCCTCAAGCAAAGGAAGAAAGCGCCAGCGCCACGGGATGGCATAAGTCTTGCGCGCTTTCCAATACGCTTAAGGCTCGCAGGAGGCACGCCGTGTCGATTCATGTCGCATTGCACCACGTCACGCATTACCGCTACGACCGCGCCGTTGAGCTCGGTCCGCAGATCGTTCGCCTGCGCCCGGCCGCTCACAGTCGCACGCGGATTCTCTCCTATGCGCTGAAAGTCTCGCCCGAGCAGCACTTCATCAACTGGCAGCAGGACCCCCAGGGCAATTACCTGGCGCGATTGGTGTTCCCGGAAAAAACTTCCGAACTGCGGATCGAAGTCGATCTGCTGGCGGAGATGGCGGTGTTCAACCCCTTCGACTTCTTCCTCGAGCCTTATGCGGAAAAGATCCCTTTCGCTTACGCCGCGGATGAGCGCAAGGAACTGGCGCCCTATCTGGAAACCTTGCCCCTGACGCCGAAGTTCAAGGCCTATCTGGACGGCATCGACCGCACGCCGCTGCCCAGCGTGGATTTCCTCGTGGCGCTCAATCAGCGTCTGAGCGAAGACATCGGCTACCTGATCCGCATGGAGCCGGGCGTGCAGACGCCGGAGCACACCCTCGAACACGCCTCTGGCTCGTGCCGCGACTCGGCGTGGTTGCTGGTGCAACTGCTGCGAAATCTCGGCCTGGCGGCTCGATTCGTCTCTGGTTACCTGATCCAGCTGGCCGCCGACGTCAAAAGCCTCGACGGCCCCTCTGGCACCGAAGTGGATTTCACTGACCTGCACGCTTGGTGCGAGGTGTATTTGCCCGGTGCTGGCTGGATCGGCCTGGACGCGACCTCAGGGCTGTTTGCCGGGGAAGGACACATTCCGTTGGCGTGCAGTCCCGATCCGGGCTCTGCGGCACCGATCAGTGGCTTGGTGGAGCCGTGCGAGTGCGAATTCACCCACGAAATGTCCGTGGAGCGGATCTGGGAAGCGCCTCGGGTCACAAAGCCCTACACCGAAGAGCAGTGGCTGGCGATCCAGGCCCTGGGCCGGCAAATCGATGCTGACCTGCTCGAAGGCGATGTGCGCCTGACTATGGGCGGCGAGCCGACCTTCGTGTCCATCGATGACCCGGACGGCGCTGAATGGAACACCGCAGCGCTGGGTCCGGACAAGCGACGCCTGTCCGCCGAGCTGTTCCAACGCATGCGCAAACATTACGCGCCCCAAGGCCTGGTGCATTTCGGTCAGGGCAAGTGGTACCCCGGCGAACAATTGCCGCGCTGGTCACTGAACTGCTATTGGCGCCGCGATGGCGTGCCGATCTGGCACAACAGCGCCTTGATCGCTGATGAACAGGAAGACTACGGCGCCGATGGCGAACTGGCCGGGCGTTTTCTGGCGAGTGTCGCCGAACGCCTGAAAATTCCGACACGCTTCGTGTTTCCGGCCTACGAAGACAATTTCTATTACTTGTGGCGCGAAGGCACTTTGCCGCTGAACGTCAGCGCCGAAGACTCACGTCTGGAAGAACCGTTGGAGCGTGCACGGCTGCGCAAAGTGTTCAGCCAGGGCCTGGACAAAGTCATTGGTCAGGTCTTGCCGCTGGCGCGGACTGCCAAAGGTGATCAGTGGCAAAGCGGTCGCTGGTATCTGCGCGACGAACATTGCCGGCTGGTGCCGGGGGACTCGCCGCTGGGCTATCGCTTGCCGCTGGGCTCGCAGCCTTGGGTGAAGGCGGCGGAGTATCCGTTTATCCATCCTGCCGATCCGAACCAGGAATTTTCGGCACTGCCAGACACGATGCAGTTGAACAGCCCGGGCGTGCCGGCCGACGCGGTTGAGCGGACGCCGAAGGTCGATGAGTCCGCCGATTGGCTCACTCGCACCGCGTTCTGCGCCGAGGCCCGGGAAGGGCGGTTGTACCTGTTCATGCCGCCTCTGGAACGGGTCGAAGACTATCTGGAACTGGTCACCGCCATCGAGGCCACGGCTCAGGAACTGCATTGCCCGGTGTTGCTGGAGGGCTATGAGCCGCCGAGCGATCCGCGTCTGAGCAACTTCCGTATTACTCCTGACCCGGGTGTGATCGAGGTCAACGTGCAACCGTCCGCCACGTGGGACGAGTTGGTCGAGCGCACTGAGTTTCTGTACGAAGAGGCGCGCCAGACGCGATTGACCACCGAGAAATTCATGATCGACGGGCGACACACCGGCACCGGCGGCGGTAACCATTTCGTGCTGGGTGGCGCAATACCGGCGGACTCACCGTTTCTGCGCCGTCCGGATCTGCTGCGCAGCCTCATCAGCTACTGGCATAACCACCCGTCGCTGTCTTACCTGTTTTCCGGATTGTTCATCGGCCCGACGTCCCAGGCGCCGCGTGTCGATGAAGCGCGCAACGATGCGTTGTACGAGTTGGAAATCGCCTTCGCGCAGATGCCCGAACCTGGCGAGGCGTGTGCACCGTGGCTGGTCGACCGGTTGCTGCGCAGCTTGCTGATCGATGTGACCGGCAACACGCACCGTGCCGAGTTCTGCATCGACAAGCTCTATTCGCCGGATGGCGCGACGGGGCGGCTTGGATTGCTTGAATTGCGCGCGTTTGAAATGCCGCCGCATGCGCGTATGAGCCTGGCTCAGCAGTTGTTGCTGCGGGCGCTGGTCGCGCGGTTCTGGCGAGAGCCTTATGCACCGCCGAAGCTGGCGCGCTGGGGCACCGAGCTGCATGACCGGTTCCTGTTGCCGCACTTTATCGAGCAGGACTTCGCTGATGTGATCGTCGATCTCAATGCCGCCGGTTATCCGGTGCGGGCGGAATGGTTTGCGGCGCATCTGGAGTTTCGCTTTCCCAAGGTCGGCGACTACGCGGTCAGTGGCATTGAGCTTGAAGTACGCCAGGCGCTGGAGCCTTGGCATGTCCTGGGTGAGGAGGGCGCGGTCGGCGGCACGGTGCGCTACGTCGATTCGTCGCTGGAGCGCTTGCAGGTCAAGCTCACGGGCCTGGCACCGCAGCGTTACATGCTGACGTGCAATGGTGTCCCGGTGCCCTTGCAGCCTACCGGGCGAGTTGGCGAATTTGTCGCCGGCGTGCGCTTCCGCGCATGGCAACCGGCCAACTGCCTGCAACCCACCATCCCGGTTCACGCACCGTTGGTGTTCGACCTGCTCGACACCTGGATGCAACGTTCGCTGGGTGGCTGTCAGTACCACGTCGCCCATCCGGGCGGACGCAACTACGACAGCCTGCCGGTGAACGCCAATGAGGCCGAAAGCCGGCGGATGGCGCGGTTTTTCCGTATCGGGCACACGCCCGGGAAACTGCCTGTACCGATCCTGGAAATAAACGACGAGTTACCGATGACGCTCGATTTACGACGCTTCTAAACCGTACGCGACGCCCGGATTTTTCGTCTATCCGGGTGTCATGAGCCTGCGTTAGTCTGACCGTTCTTCGCTGTCTGCCGAGCTTTCCATGCCTGACCTGCTTGACCGCTACCCGCTGACGGCGGGCACTTATCACGAACTGCTCGACGACAGCGGTGGCGTACGCCCGCACTGGCGTCGTCTGTTCGACCAATTGCAACGCAGCACGCCAATGCAATTGGTGCAGCGTCAGGCGCTGTTGACCCGGCAGATCCAGGAAAACGGTGTGACCTACAACGTCTACGCCGACCCCAAGGGCGCTGACCGCCCGTGGGAACTTGACCTGCTGCCGCATGTGATTGCCGCTGATGAATGGGCACGGTTATCGGCCGGGATCGCCCAGCGCGCACGTTTGCTCAATGCTGTGCTGGCGGACCTCTATGGGCCGCAACGGCTGATCGCCGAAGGTCTGCTGCCGGCGGAACTGGTCTTCGGCCACAACAACTTCCTCTGGCCTTGCCAGGGCATTGCGCCGCCCGACGGGACCTTTCTGCACTTGTACGCCGTGGATCTGGCACGCACGCCTGATGGCCGCTGGTGGGTCACGGCAGATCGCACTCAAGCGCCATCCGGTGCCGGTTATGCGTTGGAAAACCGCACCATCGTGTCCCGGGCGTTTCCCGAGTTGTATCGCGATTTGAAGGTGCAGCATCTGGCCGGGTTCTTCCGCACGCTTCAGGAAACCCTTGCCCGTCAGGCGCCAAGCGATGATGAGGCGCCGCTGATCGTGCTGCTGACTCCGGGGCGTTTCAACGAAAGCTATTTCGAACATCTCTATTTGGCGCGTCAGCTCGGTTATCCGCTGGTGGAGGGCGGCGACCTCACGGTGCGCGACGCCACGGTCTACCTGAAAACCCTGAGCGGCCTGCGTAGAGTCCACGCGATCATGCGTCGCCTTGACGATGACTTCTGCGATCCGTTGGAGCTGCGCACCGACTCGGCGCTTGGTGTGCCGGGTCTGCTTGAAGCGGTGCGACAGGGGCGCGTGTTGGTGGCCAATGCCCTCGGCAGCGGCGTGTTGGAGTCGCCTGGGTTGCTGGGCTTTTTGCCGCGGATCAATCAGTTCCTGTTCAGCGAAGAGCTGATCCTGCCGTCCATCGCGACGTGGTGGTGTGGTGAAGCGCCAGTGCTGGCTCAAGCCTTGGAAAAACTGCCCGAGTTGCTGATCAAACCGGCCTTTCCGTCGCAAAGCTTCGCTCCGGTGTTTGGCCGGGATTTGAGTGAGAAACAGCGCCAGGCATTGGCAGAGCGCATGCAGGCGCGCCCTTATGCCTATGTCGCGCAAGAATTGGCGCAATTGTCTCAGGCGCCTATCTGGCAGGCCGAGGACGGTCAACTGCAACCACGCGCCATCGGCATGCGCATGTATGCGGTGGCGAGCCGCGACGGCTATCGGGTATTACCGGGTGGTTTGACTCGGGTTGCCGCAGAGGCAGACGCCGAAGTGGTGTCGATGCAACGCGGCGGTGCGAGCAAGGACACGTGGGTGCTGGGGGATCGTCCGCCGAGCGGCGAACAATGGAAAACCCAGCGCACGATCGGCGTGCATGATCTGGTGCGGCGTGATCCCTATCTGCCATCGCGGGTGGTGGAAAACCTGTTCTGGTTCGGCCGCTATTGCGAACGTTGCGATGACAGCGCCCGACTGCTGCGAATCATGCTTGCGCGCTATGTCGATGGAGACGACCCGCAGGCGCTGGAGGCCGCAGTCGATCTCGGCGAGCGCCTGAATCTGTTGCCGGAAGAGGGCACATTGCACGAGCGGTTGTTGGCCGCGTTGCTCGGCGACGACTGGCCGTTCAGCCTGCGCTCCAACCTGCAACGTTTGCAGTGGGCGGCATCGCAGGTGCGGGGCAAGCTCTCGCGGGAAAACTGGCAGGCGTTGGTGGAGTTGCAGCGCGAGGCGATGGAGCTGGAAACCGAAGAGCCGGATTTCGGCGAGTTGCTGGACTTCCTCAACCGCCTGGTGATGTCCCTCGCGGCATTGTCCGGTTTCGCCCTGGATGACATGACGCGAGACGAAGGCTGGCGCTTTTTGATGATTGGCCGGCGGATCGAGCGACTGCAATTCCTCAGTGGCAGCCTGGCGGCGTTTCTGCGCGGTGCCGGCGCGTTTGATCAGGCCGGGCTGGAATGGCTGCTGGAGCTGGGCAACAGCAGCATCACTTACCGCTCGCGGTATCTGGCCGTGGCCCAGTTGATTCCGGTGCTCGACCTGTTGCTGCTCGATGAGCAAAACCCGCACGCGGTGCTGTTCCAGTTGAAACTGGTGACCCGCACGCTCAAGCGTTTGAACGATGACTTTGGCGTGCCGCGCGAAGCCGGGCTGCCGCAGCTGGTCGAACGGCTGGCGCAGTTCGACCTGAGCTGCCTGGAGAACTCGTTGTTCGGCGAAGCCAGCGTTTGCGCCGCCATCGAGGGACTGGCCGATTTGCTGCAACAGATCGCCGATGCCAGCGGGCAGGTGTCGGATCGCCTGGCGTTGCGCCATTTCGCCCACGTCGATGATGTCAGCCAGCGCACGGTGTCCGTCTGATGAGCGCCCATTACCAGATTTTCCACGACACCCATTATCACTACGACAGCCCGGTATCCCTGGCCCAGCAACTCGCGCACCTGTGGCCCCGCGCCTGTGCCTGGCAACGCTGCACCGAGCGGCAGCTGCAGATCAGCCCCGATCCGACCTCGCGCCGCGATGAGCTGGATGTGTTCGGCAATCCGCTGACCCGGCTGGCATTCGAGAGGCCGCACGATGAATTGCTGGTCAACGCGAGTCTCACGGTCGAGGTGTTGGCCCGGCCAACGCTGGATTTCAATCAATCCCCGGCGTGGGAAGAAACCCGCAATGCACTGAGCTATAGCAGCCAGCCGCTTTCACCTGAGTTGCTGGAAGCGTGCCGTTTCCGGTTCGAATCGCCCTACGTGCATTTGAAACGCAACTTTGTCGAATTCTCGGAAAGTTGCTTCCCCGCGGGTCAGCCCTTGTTGTTGGGCGTCCAGGCATTGATGGAGAAAATCTTCAGTGAATTCACCTTCGACGCCGAAGCCACTCAAGTGGCGACGCCGTTGGTGGAAGTGCTGGAGCGACGCCGCGGGGTTTGCCAGGACTTCGCTCACCTGATGCTCGCGTGTGTGCGTTCCCGTGGGTTGGCGGCGCGTTACATCAGCGGCTACCTGCTGACCCAGCCGCCGCCGGGCCAGCCGCGACTGATCGGCGCTGACGCGTCGCATGCCTGGGTGTCGGTGTTTTGCCCGGTGCTGGGCTGGGTCGATTTTGATCCGACCAACAACGTGCAGCCGGCACTGGAACACATCACCCTGGCCTGGGGACGGGATTTTTCCGATGTTTCGCCGTTGCGTGGGGTAATTCTGGGCGGCGGGAATCATGACCCGGAAGTGCGCGTCACCGTGATGCCACTGGATTAACGCAGATCCCCTGTAGGAGTGAGCCTGCTCGCGATAGCGGTGTGTCAGAAAAATAAATGCTGAATGTGCCACTGCTATCGCGAGCAGGCTCGCTCCCACAGAGGTTTGTGCAAGTCAGTTCGGGGATGGGGTATTTCAGAGGGGACTGTGAGGGTCAGCAAAGTGACTGCTGACCCTGGACACAGATCCGGTGGGCCTGATCAGATCATCGGGCCCTGAGGGTCTCAGGCGTCGGGCGCCTGATCTTTCGGTGCTTCAGTTTCGTCTGTAGCCACTTCGCCTTCGGCATCCGGGTTCAGTGCTGCTGCTTCTTCTTCAGCTGTAGCTTTCTTGCGCTGAAGCTTTTCCTCTTTCTTCTGCTCCTTGGCCAAGTCTCTCTGACGTTTGGCGAAGGAATAATTAGGTTTAGCCATGGGCGATCCTCTGGGGTCGAAGGTGAGGTTGAGCGGCGCATATTCTGCCCTGTATCGGCACCGAGCCGTTAGCTGGGTTTTTGCTCGGCCCATTTTGGCGGGATCGAGGGTTGCCAGGCATCCAGTGCGTCGAGCAGGGTTTGCGGCGATTCGCTCACTTGCAGCATGTCACGGTGTGGTTCGCGAACGAAGCCTTCACCGACGATATGATCAAGAAAACCCGTCAACTTGCTGTAGAAACCGTTCACTTCCAACAGGCCGAGCGGTTTGCCGTGGTAGCCGAGTTGGCCCCATGTCCAGACTTCGAACAGTTCTTCCAGGGTGCCAAGGCCGCCGGGCAGGGCGATGAACGCGTCGCTGAGCTCGGCCATCCGCGCCTTGCGCGCATGCATGCCGTCGACCACTTCAAGGCGGGTCAGGCCGCTGTGGCCGATTTCCTTGTCCTTGAGACTTTGCGGAATGATGCCAATGACTTCACCGCCGGCTGCCAGCGCAGCATCGGCGACTATCCCCATCAGCCCGACGGCGCCGCCGCCATAGACCAGGGTCAACTTGCGCGCGGCCAATGCCTGCCCGAGGGCGACAGCCGCTTCACGATAAGCCGGGTGGGTGCCGGTGCTGGCACCGCAAAATACACAAACGGACGCTAAAGACATGCCTTACTCCATGGTCAGGATGGCCACAGAGTAAAGGCAGGCAAGCCGCGATCCAAGGGCTAAACTTCGCGTTCAGGTGTTTCAAAGGTGCCGCTGGCGCCACAGGCATAGGCGGCGAGCAAACTGCACAAAAAGCTGTTGATGGACATGACAGACGCTCCGGGTGAGTGATGACGACCTGATGATAGGGCCGACCTAGACGTCTGGCTGGTAGATTGTTTCGATAGGTGTCATAGCCCGAAAGTTGTATACAATTTTTGATTCAGGTCATAGGAACTTGCGAAGTTTTCAGGCAGTCTTCTGTCCATCAGCACTTCTGTTAACCCTGCCTTGGAGATTCACCATGTTTGCCAAACTTGTTGCGGTATCCCTGCTGACACTGGCCAGCAGTCAATTGATGGCTGCTGAATGCAAGGTCACTGTCGACTCGACTGATCAGATGTCCTATGACACCAAGGAAATCAGCATCGACAAGAGTTGCAAGACGTTCACCGTGGACCTGAAACACTCGGGCAGCCTGCCGAAAAACGTCATGGGCCATAACTGGGTGCTGAGCAAAACAGCTGATATGCAACCGATCGCTACCGACGGCCTGTCCGCAGGTATCGACAAGAACTACTTGAAAGAAGGTGATGCGCGCATCATCGCTCACACCAAAGTCATTGGTGCTGGCGAGACGGATTCGGTGACCTTCGACGTATCGAAACTGGCTGCTGGCGAAACCTATGGTTTCTTCTGCTCCTTCCCAGGCCACATCTCGATGATGAAAGGCACTGTTACCCTGAAGTAATTGAATTGAGCGCATAAAAAAAGCGTCCCGATAGGGACGCTTTTTTTTGTCTTGCGTTTGACTGAGTCATCGTCGATAGCATCAGTACAGACGCCGAAGATGCCTCAAGGTGTAAACGGCATCACTCGCTTGTGATGAGTCTTCTTGTACGTGTCACAAATGATCTTGAACGCTTCCTCACGTACGGGCTGGCCGTGCAGGAACGCATCGATCTCGGCGTAGGTCACGCCATGGGACGCCTCATCCGGCTTGCCGGGCGACAAGTCTTCAAGGTCGGCCGTCGGGACTTTTTCCACCAGCGACTCGGGGGCGCCGAACTGGCGGGCGATCGCACGGACCTGGTTTTTCACCAGGCCACTGAGCGGTGCGAGGTCGCAGGCACCGTCACCAAATTTGGTGAAGAACCCCATCACGGCTTCCGCCGCGTGGTCGGTACCAATGACCAGCCCGTGGGCCGCACCGGCGATGGTGTATTGAGCGACCATGCGCATCCGCGCCTTGGTGTTGCCCAGCACGAAGTCCACGGAGACGGCGTGTTTGCCTTCAAACGCCGCGACTTCACTGGCCAGGGATTTGACTGCCGGGCCAATATTTACCGTATGCCGTTCGTCCGGGGCGATGAAGTCCACCGAAGCCTGAGCGTCGTGCTCATCGAACTGAGTCTCGTACGGCAAGCGTACGGCGATGAATTTGTAACTTTTATCACCGGTTTTTTCGCGTAATTCGCGCATGGCGCGCTGGGCCAGCAGGCCGGCGGTCAGCGAATCGACACCACCGCTGATGCCCAGCACCAGCGTCTTGAGCCCGGAATTGACCAGGCAATCCTGAATGAAACGAATGCGCCGGGCGATTTCCGCATCGAGGGCGGCATGGTCGGCGAACGGTGGTTGAACCTTGAGCTGCTCAGCAATCTCACGCTGTACGGCTTGCATGAATTCACTCCTTGCTAGATGGACTGGATGCGCTGGAAAGGGCGGCAGGTACTTGGAAAACATGTCGCAAGTAGGCGACGAAATTCGGGTCTTTGCAGTGAGTCTTGCCCGGCTCATCGGAAATCTTGGCCACCGGCTGATCGTTGCAGGCGGCCATTTTAAGCACGATGCTCATCGGTTCAACACCCGGAATGTCGCACGTCAGGTTAGTCCCGATACCAAAGCTGACATTGATCCGACCACGTAGCGCGCGAAATATTTCCAGGGACTTGGGCAGCGTCAGACTGTCGGAGAACGTCAGGGTCTTGCTCATCGGGTCGATGCCGAGCTTTTGATAGTGGGCGATCGCCTTTTCTGCCCAGATCACCGGATCCCCAGAGTCATGGCGCAGGCCGTCGAAGAGCTTGGCAAAGAACAGGTCGAAGTCGTTGAGGAAGGCATCCATGGTGATGCAGTCGGTCAGGGCGATCCCCAGCAGACCCCGATACTCGCGCACCCAGCAATCGAGGGCGGCGATCTGGCTGTCGATCAGCCGTGGCCCGAGTTGCTGGTGCGCCATGATCCACTCGTGGGCCATCGTACCCAGCGGCTTCATGTCCAGCTCTCGCGCCAGGTGCACGTTGCTGGTGCCAACGAAACGCCCGGGGAAATCGTGCTTGAGCACGTTCACCACTTCTTCCTGCACACGGAACGAAAAGCGCCGGCGTGTGCCGAAATCGGCGACCTGAAGTTCGGATAATTCGTCACTGCTGGCGTTGGCGGTGAGCCAGTCGAACTTGCGATAAAGCTGTTCGCGCACCTGTTCCATCGCCACTTGCGGGTAGCGATAGCGGTTGCGCACTTCGCTGACAATCGCCAGCAGCGGTACTTCGAACAGGATCACATGCAACCACGGCCCGCGTAGACGGATGAACAACTCGCCGTTTTCAATGCCGGTGTGGACGTAGCGCAGGTTGAAGCGAAACAGCCCTAGAAAGCGCAGGAAGTCCGGCTTCATGAAGCTGATCCGCTCCATGAAGCTCAATTGATCGGCGCTCAGGCTCAACTCGGCCAGACGTTCGATCTGGACCCGGATTTCCGCCAGGTACGGGCGCAAATCCTCACTGTTACGGCAACGAAACTCCCATTCGACGTCTACGTTCGGGTAATTGTGCAGCACCGCCTGCATCATCGTCAGTTTGTAGAAGTCGGTGTCGAGCAGGTTCTGCACGATGCGATCGCCAAACACGCTCTCGCTCATAGCGGGGGTTCTCCAGGCTGGCCGTGGCCCGTGGCCACGACGTTTCAGCTGCTTCAATGAATGGGGCTAGTGGCGCATATCGGCAGTGGTGATTGCCAGCGATTTTTTTGGCTATAGCAGATCCCTGTGGGAGCGGGCTTGCTCGCGAAGAGGGAGTTCCAGTCGACATCAACGTTGCCTGACACACCGTTTTCGCGAGCAAGCCCGCTCCCACAGGGGGTGGGGCGACGCTAAATCTGCGGGGTATCCGGGTTGTCAATCTGCTCCAACATCCACTTCACAAAGTCCCGAACCTTGGGCACTTCCGCCGAATGCTCCGGATACGCCAGGTAATAGGCGTCCGTGCTGGGCATTGCGTGCTGCCAGGGTATGACCAGTTTGCCGTCGGCCAATTCCTCTTCCACCAGAAACCTCGGCAACAGCGCGACGCCGCAGCCGACTTGTGCGGCGCGGATGCACATGTAGAAGGTTTCGAAGCGCGGGCCGTGGTAGCTGTGTTCGGTGTGGTAGCCCTGACTGTCGAACCAGTCGTGCCAGGCCTGGGGTCGGGAGGCGTTTTGCAGCAGGACCAGGTCGGTGAGCTGCGTGGGATCGGTGAACGGCGTGTCCGGCATGCTGCCCGGTGCGCAAACCGGCACCAGCTCTTCGCCGAACAGCTTCAGGCATTCGGTGCCGGGGCGTGAGCCCTGGCCGAAATAGAACGCCAGGTCGCTGCGACCTTGCAGCAAGTCGTCGGCTTCCTGTTCGCTGCACAGGTCCAGATGGATCGAGGGATGGCGCAGGCGCCAGCCTTTCAAGCGCGGCACCAGCCAGCGCGCGCCGAAGGTCGGCGGCGTCGAGACCCGCAAGACTTCGGTTTCGCCGCCGTAGGAACGCAGGTAATGGGTCGACATCTCGACCTGAGTGAGGATTTTTCGCACTTCCACCAGGTACAAATCGCCGGCGGGCGTCATTTGCAGGCGTCGACGGACCCGGCGGAAGAGCAGGTGTTGCAGCAGCTCTTCAAGTTGCGCCACCTGCTTGCTGACAGCGCTTTGGGTCAGGTTCAGCTCTTCGGCGGCCCGGGTGAAGCTCAAATGCCGGGTGACGGCCTCGAAACACTGGAGGGCAGTGATCGACGGCAGGTAGCGTTTATTCAGCATGGACGGTCCTTTTTCTTGTTTCTTTTACTACCAGCAAATTCAAAGCATGAATAAACGGAATGATATCTCTCTTAAAGGTCGTTTGTTGGGTAACCTCGGGCGAGCTAAAACTACAGGTCTGATCAGTCGTGAAAATACGGCTGCACGTTTTCTGTTTTTTGCTTGAGGAGTGACCCATGGTTGCCGCATTGCTTGATCGTCTTGGTGTGAACCCGGCCCTGTACCAGAACGGCAAAGTGCCGGTGCATTCGCCGATCGAT
>Ga0157371_10004014_pt1 | contig 13029 bp, 7 predicted proteins | sample C45metaG_FD_113462 | JGI IMG/M metagenome (GOLD analysis project Ga0157371, IMG submission 113462) | Corn rhizosphere microbial communities from Kellogg Biological Station, Michigan, USA - C4-5 metaG | ecosystem: Host-associated > Plants > Roots > Rhizosphere > Soil | place: USA: Michigan... | reverse complement strand
CCTTGCTCTGGGGTGATCAAATAACCGGCCTGTACCTGAACTTCGCCGGATTCCGATGACTTCTGCCTGGACCCTCGGCCTGACCGGGGGCATCGGCAGTGGCAAGAGCGCCGCTGCCGAGCACTTCGCCCAGTTGGGTATCACCTGTGTCGATGCCGACCAGGCCGCCCGCTGGGTGGTTGAGCCCGGACGACCGGCACTGGCCGAGATCGCCAGGCATTTTTCGCCGGCCGTCTTGCAGCCAGACGGCAGCCTGAATCGGGCGGCGCTACGGGCGGCGATCTTTGCCGATCCGGCCGAGCGGCGCTGGCTGGAAGCCCTGCTGCATCCCCTCATTCGTCAGGAGATCCTGGCGGTCTTGGCCCAGGCAACGTCGCCCTATGCCATCCTGGTGTCACCGCTGCTGTTCGAGTCGGGGCAGCGGGCCCTGGTCCGGCGTGGACTGGTGATCGATGCGCCGGAAGCGCTGCAGCTGGAACGGGCCATGCGTCGCGATGGCGTGGACGAGGCCCAAGTCCGTGCCATCCTGACGGCGCAGTTGCCGCGGGCCGAGCGCCTGGCCAAGGCGGATGACGTCATCTGCAACGATGGCGATCTCGCCAAGCTCCACCTTGAGGTGGAGCGCCTGCATTCCTTTTATCTGACCCTTGACGGAGGCCAAGCATGAGCACTCTCACCGTGGACTGCCCCACCTGCGGCGCACCCGTGGAATGGAGCGAGAAGAGCGCCGATCGGCCCTTCTGCTCCCATCGTTGCAAATTGATCGACCTGGGTGCCTGGGCGGCGGAAGAACACGCCATTCCCGGCAATGAGCTGGAAGACGATCTCTATTCGGAAGACCTTAATCGGCGCGGCCACTAAGCTTTGTCTGAAAAGTGGCTGTGCTCGGCCATGCGGCGTTAGAAATCCGTTGGATCGCCAGCCCGGCCGGAATGCTCATTTACCACTCGTAAACTCGAGCGCGAGTCCGATCCGCTTCCTCACAGATTTGATTCGCTGGCGCTCACCCTGCGGGCCAGCCGTTGGCTGTTACTCCCGCTGGTCGTTGCGCCTTGCCTGACCTTCGCTCGGCGACTTCTCAGACAAGCTTAGGACGCGCCTTCCTCTATAGCCGTTGCGCCCAGGCCTGGGCGGTCGCCTGGGCCGCCTGGCGCAGCTTGGCGGCCAGCTCGGGCTTTTCGTATTCCAGCGGGCTGGACGCCGTCACCGTATGGATGCGGTCGCGCTTGATGAAGAACACCTGGGTGCCCAGCAGCGGCTTGCTGCAGGCGCTGGCGCCTTCGCCGAGGCCGTCGATGGCCTTGCATTCCAGCTGTTCGCTGAGCGATTGCACCTGCCGCCGCAGTTTGGGCAGCGCCCGACCACCATTCTCGTAGCCCGCCGACAGGCCCAGCAGGTAGTTGGCCGGCTGGCCGGTGTCACGGTCGGTGAAGGCGCAACCACCTGCGATCTGGCGGGCATAGGCCAGGGGCAGGCCGGAGGTCTGCTGGAGCAGGGGCAATGGCAGCTGGGCTTGCAGGCTGGCGCAGTCGACGGGCTCGCCATTGTCGGCATGGACGAGGGCGGCGCCCAGGAGCAGGGGAAGGGCAACGAGGAAACGCATGAAAACATCCTGTCGATGGCCGGCGGCCGGTAGGTGTCGAGTCTACCGGCTGGAGCCCCGTGATAGGCGGGCGGACGGAGCGGCTGTGCACTGCGTCATGCGTCGGCCAGCACATTGTGCGCTGGTGTCCGGCGCGGGTGATCCTTACCCTGGCCGCAGATAGCGAACAGCGAGGCGTAGGATGTCCGAGGCGCTCACTCCCGGATTCATGGTGGTACACGGCAATCGGCTCGAAGAGCTGCGCGGCCTGGCGGTCGGCTGGATGCGGCGCTATCCCCTGGCGCCGCTGGAAAACGAACAGGTGCTGGTGCAGAGCAACGGCATCGCCCAGTGGCTGAAGCTGGCGCTGGCCGAGGATCCGCGTGGGGACGACGAGGGCGGTTGCGGCGTGGCCGCGGCGCTGGAGGTCCAGCTACCGGCGGCCTTTCTCTGGCGGACCTATCGCCAGGTGCTGGGCCGCGACAGTGTGCCGCCCTCTTCGCCGCTGGATAGGGCGCCCCTGACCTGGCGCCTGATGCGGCTCTTGCCGACCCTGCTCATGCAACCGGACTTCGCTGCGCTGCGGCGCTTTCTCGACGATGACGGCGATCTGCGCAAGAGATACCAACTGGCCGAACGCCTGGCCGATCTCTATGACGGCTACCAGGTCTATCGCGCCGACTGGCTCAACGACTGGGCAGCGGGTCGCGACCTGCTGGCCAGCCTGCGCGATGCCCGGCGCCCCCTGCCGGAAAACTGCCGCTGGCAGGCGCAGCTGTGGCGGGCCCTGCTGGCGGATGTGGGCGAGGGCGGCCTGGCTCGTAGCCGGGCCGGGGTGCACCAGCGCTTTATGGAGGTGATGCAGACGGCGACCGAGCCACCGGCCGGTCTGCCACGGCGGGTGGTGATCTTTGGCCTGTCGGCGATTCCGGCACAGACCCTCGAAGCCCTGGCGGCCCTGGCCCGCTTCAGCCAGGTGCTGCTCTGCGTGCACAATCCCTGTCGCCATCACTGGTCCGACATCGTCGCCGACCAGGACCTGCTGCGGCAGAACTATCGTCGCCAGCAGCGCAAGCCGGGTATGCCCCAGACGCTGGATGCCGAGGCGCTGCACCAGCACGGCCAGCCGCTGCTGGCGAGCTGGGGCAAGCAGGGGCGCGACTATATTCACCTGCTGGACGAATTCGACGAGCCCGATGGCTATCGTCGCCTGTTCGAGGACCTCAACGGCGGCCGTATCGACCTCTTCGCCGATACCGAGCCCCAGCATCTGCTCGGCCAGTTGCAGGACGACATCCTCGAATTGCGGCCCCTGGCCGAGACCCGCGAGCGCTGGCCTGCAGTCGACCCGATGCGCGACAGGTCCATGCGCTTCCACGTGGCCCACAGTCCGCAGCGCGAGGTGGAGATCCTCCACGACCAACTGCTGGCACGCTTCAACAGCGATGGGAGCCTGAGGCCACGCGATGTCATCGTCATGGTGCCAGACATCGATGCCTATGCGCCGCACATCCGTGCGGTGTTCGGCCAGCTCGAGCGCCAGGACCCGCGCTTTATCCCCTTCAGCCTGGCCGACCAGCACCAGCGTGGCTTCCAACCGCTGCTGATCGCGCTCGAACATCTATTGCAGTTGCCCGACAGCCGCTTCGCCCTGAGCGAGATCCTCGACCTGCTGGATGTCCCGGCGCTGCGCGTGCGCTTCGGGCTGCGCGAGGGCGATCTGCCGACCTTGCACCTCTGGCTGGAAGGTGCCGGCGTGCGCTGGGGGCTGGATGCCGCGCAGCGCAGTCGCCTCGACCTGCCCGAGGGCCTGACCCAGAACACCTGGCGCTTCGGCCTGAGGCGCATGTTGCTGGGCTACGCCGTGGGCAGCGGTGCCGCCCTGGGCGATATCGAGCCCTTCGACGAGGTCGGCGGCCTGGACGCGGCGCTGGTCGGCCCGCTGGTGGATTTGCTCGATGCCTTGGACGCGGCCCAGGCGGCGCTGGCGCAGCCGGCCCGGCCAGCGGAATGGGGCGCCCGCTGGCAGGCGCTGCTGGCCCTGTTCTTCAGCGCCCAGGACGAGCACGACGAATACCTGCTGGAGCAACTGGAAAACCTGCGCGAGCGCTGGTTGGAGCTGTGCGAGGACGTGGCGCTGGATGAAGAGCTGCCGCTCACCGTGGTGCGCGAGGCCTGGCTGGCCGGGCTGGATGCCGGCGGCCTGGCCCAGCGCTTTCTCGCCGGAGCGGTCAATTTCTGCACCCTGATGCCCATGCGCGCCATTCCCTTCCGGGTGGTGTGCCTGCTGGGCATGCATGACGGTGCCTATCCGCGCATCCATCCGCCGCTGGATTTCGATCTCATGGCCCAGGACTATCGCCCCGGTGACCGCTCGCGGCGCGAGGATGATCGCTACCTGCTGCTGGAAGCGTTGCTTTCGGCGCGCGATCAGTTCTATGTCAGCTGGGTGGGACGCAGCATCCGCGACAACAGCGAGCGACCGCCGTCGGTGCTGATCGCCCAGTTGCGCGACCATCTCCAGGCCGGTTGGCGCCTGGCGGGTCATGAAGAAGAGCCCGAGCGCCTGCTCGCGGCCCTGACCCAGGAGCATCCCTTGCAGCCGTTCAGCGCCCGCTACTTCCGCGGCGAGCGCGGCTATTTCAGTTTCGCCGCCGAATGGCTGGGTGTGCATGATCGCACCCCGCGCGACAAGGATGCCCTGCTGCCACCGCTGGTGCTCGAAGAGCCCCTGGGCCTCGACGATCTGGCGCGCTTTCTGCGCGGGCCGGTGGATATGTTTTTCGCCAATAGACTCAAGGTGCATTTCGAGGCGCCCGATGCGCCGGCAGAAGACGAAGAGCCTTTCGGCCTGGACGCCTTGACCCGCTACCAACTGGGTGAGGACCTGCTGGCGGCGGCGCTGGCCGAACCGGCTGAGGCTGACCAGGCGTTGGCCGTGGCAGCCGAGCGCCTGCGCGGCAGCGGTCGTCTGCCGCTGGCAGGCTTCGGCGAGCGCGCCGGACGGGCGCTGCGCGAGCCGTTGCCGGCCGTGGTGGCCCAAGTCGAGGCCCTGACCCTGCGCTGGCCTGAACCTCTGGAAGAGGCCGTGACCCTGAATCTCGAACATCGCCAACTGCAACTGGTGGCCAACCTCGAACGCCTGCGCCGTGGCCCGGACGGGCTGCTGGCCCTGACCGCCCAGGCCAATGGGCTGGGCAATGCCCGTACCCGCAAGTGGCATCGGCTGCTGCGGCCCTGGGTGCAGCATCTGGTCGCCGCCGCCGGTGGCCTGCCGCTGACCACTGCGGTGGTGGCGACCGATCTGACCCTGCTGCTGCCACCTCTGGAGGCCGACCAGGCCCAGCGTCAGCTGAACGAGTTGCTGGACGCTTGGGCGCTGGGCCAGCGGCGCCCGTTGCCGGTGGCGCCGCGTACCGCCTTCGCCTGGTTGGGCAACGAGCCGGACAAGGCCCTGGCCGCCGCCGAGCAGGCCTATCTGGGGGAGGCGGCGACCCATCCGGCGCTGCGTCGACAATATGCCGACTTCGCCGCCCTGCTGGCCGACGAGGAGTTCGATGGTTGGTGCCAGACCCTCTATGCCCCGGTGTATACCGCCGGCTGGCAGGTCGTGGGCGGGGAGGGGCAGGCATGAGTCAGCGTCCGCTCGCCCTGCGCTTTCCGCTGCAGGGCAATCAGCTCATCGAGGCCAGTGCTGGCACCGGCAAGACCTTCACCATTTCCGCGCTCTATGTGCGCCTGGTGCTGGGGCATGGCACACCCGAGACGGCGTTCGGCCGCGAGCTGTTGCCGCCGCAGATCCTGGTGGTGACTTTCACCGAGGCCGCCACCCAGGAATTGCGTGATCGGATTCGCCAGCGCCTGGCCGAGGCGGCGCGTTTCTTCCGCGAGGAAATCGCCGCGCCCGATCCGCTGCTCGCCGAATTGCGCGAAGACTTTCCCGGCGAGGCCTGGGCCGATTGCGCCCGGCGCCTGGACATCGCCGCCCAGTGGATGGACGAGGCAGCCGTGTCCACCATCCACAGCTGGTGCCAGCGCATGCTGCGCGAGCATGCCTTCGACAGTGGCAGCCTCTTCGTGCAGAACCTGGAGCAGGACCAGAGCGAATTGCTGGCCCAGGTGGTACGCGACTACTGGCGGCGCTTCTGTTATCCCCTGGAAGGCGAGGCCCTGGACTGGGTGATCGAGCACTGGGGCGAACCCCATACCCTAGCCGTGCGCCTGCGCCCCCTGTTGAGCGACGCCCTGGGTACGCCCCAGGGCGACCCCGCCGCCTTGCTGACCATGGCCTTGGTCGAACGTCAGGCGCGACTGGCAACGCTCAAGGCGCCTTGGGGGGCTTGGGCGGAAGAATTACGCGACCTCTGCCAGGCCGGCTGCGACGCCAAGGTGGTCGATGGACGCAAGCTGCAGAAGAGATTCTTCGGGCCCTGGTGCGACAAGCTGGGCGCCTGGGCGAGGGACCCTGCCAGTGAGGACCTCGATATCGGCACCGGCTTCACCCGGCTGACCGCGGAGGGCTTCGCCGAGGTCTGGACCAAGGCCAGTCCGCCCGATCATCCGGCCCTGGCGGCCATGGCGCGTCTGCCCGGGCAACTGGCCGAGCTGCCCAGCCCCGAGGTGCCGCTGCTGGAACATGCGGCGGCCTGGGTGCAGCAGAAGTTCGAACGCGAGAAACTGCGCCGCGCCGAACTGGGCTTCGACGACATCCTCACCCGCCTGGATCGGGCATTGCAGGCCGATGGCGCCGGCGCACGGCTGGCCGCGCTGATCCGCGAGCAATTCCCGGTGGCGCTGATCGACGAGTTCCAGGACACCGATCCGGTGCAGTACCGCATCTTCAGCAGCGTCTATGGCGCGGGCGAGGGCACCGGGTTGTTCTTGATCGGCGATCCCAAGCAGGCCATCTACGCCTTCCGCGGCGCCGATATCCATACCTATCTGCAGGCCCGTCGCGCCAATGCCGGCCACCTGCACTCGCTGGACACCAACTTCCGCTCCACCGCCGCCATGGTCGCGGCGGTCAACCAGGTGTTCCAGCACGGCGAGATGACGGCGCCACGGGCGGCCTTCCTGTTCCGCCAGGGCGACGACAATCCGGTGCCCTTCGAGCCGGTCCGTGCCCAGGGACGGCGCGAGAGCCTGGAAATCGACGGCGCACCGAGCGCGGCCCTGACCTTCTGGCAACTGGCCGGCGACGAACCCCTGGCCGGTACCGCCTATCGCGCCGCCCTGGCCGAGAGCACCGCCAGCGAGATCGTCAGGCTGCTGACCCTGGCCGCGGAAGGGCGTGCAGGCTTTCGCCGGGAAGACAACGAGCTGATACCGCTGCGGCCCGCCGATATCGCCATCCTGGTGCGCGCTGGCAGCGAGGCCCAGGCGGTGCGCCAGGCGCTGGTGCGCCGTGGGGTGCGCAGCGTCTATCTGTCGGACAAGGATTCGGTGTTCGCCGCCCAGGAAGCCCGTTGCCTGCTGGACTGGCTCAAGGCCTGCGCCGAGCCCGACGTGGATCGCCGCCTGCGCGCGGCCCTAGGCAGCCTGACCCTCGACCTGCCGCTGGCCGAACTCGATGCCCTCAACCATGACGAACAGGCCTGGGAGGCGCGGGTGCTGCAGTTCCGCGGCTATCGCCAGCTCTGGCGTGGCCAGGGCGTGCTGCCCATGCTGCGGCGCCTGCTGCAGGACTTCCGCCTGCCCCAACGGCTGATGGACCGCGCCGATGGCGAGCGGGTGCTGACCAATCTGCTGCACCTCGCCGAACTCTTGCAGCGCGCCGCCGGCGAGCTGGACGGCGAGCAGGCGCTGATCCGCCACCTGGCCGAGCAACTGGCCGCCCAGGGCGCCGCCGACGAGCAGATCCTGCGCCTGGAAAGCGATGCCGAGCTGGTCAAGGTGGTGACAGTGCACAAGTCCAAGGGGCTGGAATACCCGCTGGTGTTCCTGCCCTTCGCTTGCGCCTACCGCGCCGAAGAGGGCGCCACCCTGCCGCTGCGCTATCACGACGATCAGGGCAGGGTGCAGCGAACCTTCCGCCCCTCCGCCGAGGACCTGGCCCGCGCCGATGACGAGCGGCTGGCCGAGGACCTGCGCCTGCTCTATGTCGCCCTGACCCGGGCCCGGCATGCCTGCTGGGTTGGCGTGGCGGATCTCAAGCGCGGGCGCAGCAAGGACTCCGGCTTCGCCCGCAGCGCCCTGGGCTATCTGGCCACCGGTGGCGAGCCCCTGGCGAATTCGGCGGCCCTGGGCACTGCCCTCGGCACCCTGATGGGCAGCCAGCCCAATACCCTCATCCTGCCGCTGCCCGAGGCCAATCCGGCGCGGTTGCCGGAGCCCCGCGAGGCGCCCGTGGCCCTCAAGGCGCTGACGGCCCGCCGTGCGGCCCGCGAAGACTGGTGGATCGCCTCCTACAGCGCCCTGCGCATCGGTACGCGCCTGGGCGAGGTCCGAGAGGAGGGCCAGCTCAATCTGGAACTGGACCTGGACACCCCCGCGGCGCAGAAGCTGTTCGACGACGACCGCCTCGCCCCGGACGAGGCGCGTCAGCCCACGGCTGGCGAAGACCTGCATCGCTTTCCCCGCGGCCCTGGCCCGGGCACCTTTCTGCACAGCCTGCTGGAGTGGGTCGGCGAGGAAGGCTTCACCGCCATCCAGGCGGCGCCGCAGCGGCTGGACGACCTGATCGCCCGGCGCTGCCAGCGGCGCGGCTGGAATCACTGGATTCCCATCCTGCAGAGCTGGCTGCGCCAGTTGCTGGAGCTGCCGCTGCCCTTGCCGGGTGGTGACCCGTGCCTGGGCGAACTGGCGCGCTACCAGGTGGAGATGGAATTCTGGTTCGCCACCCATGGCGTCGACCTGGAGCGCCTGGATGAGCTGGTGAGCCGTGGCACCCTCGGTGGCCAGGCGCGCCCGCTGCTGGAGCCGGGCCAGCTCAACGGTCTGTTCAAGGGCTTCATCGACCTGGTGTTCGAGCACGAGGGACGCTATTTCGTAGTGGACTACAAGTCCAACTGGCTAGGCGCCGAAGCCGGGGCCTATACCCGGGCGGCCATGGAGGATGCCGTCCTGGCCAAGCGCTACGACCTGCAGTACGTGCTCTACAGCCTGGCCGTGCATCGCCTGCTCAAGGCACGCCTACCCGACTACCACTACGAGCGCCACTTCGGTGGCGCCGTCTACCTCTTCCTGCGCGGCTGCGATCCGGCCGGCCACGGCGTCTTCGTCGAGCGGCCCGCCCAGGCCTTGATCGAGACCCTGGATCAGTTGTTCAGCGGTGCGGAGAACTCATATGTCTGATTTCAGCGCTGCTACCGAACGGCTGCTGCGCCTGGCCTCCCTGGTTCCAGAAGGCCAATTGTCGCCCCTGGACCACCGCGACGACCTCTTTCGCCTGCTGGAACTCTGGGTGCAGCGTGGCTGGCTGCGCCAGGTGGACCGGGCCTTCACCCATTTTCTCGGTGAACTCGAACCCCAGGGCGACCCGGCGGTGCTGCTGGCCGCGGCCCTGGCCAGTCATCAGCTCGGCCATGGGCATGTCTGTCTGGATCTGGCCGCCACCCTGCGCAATCCCGATGCCGCCTTGTCGCTGCCGCCCGAGGGCGACGAGGCGCGCAGTTCGCTGCTGCCCTCGCAACTGCTGCAGGGCCAGCGCCTGGAAACCTGGCGCCAGGCGCTGCTGGCCAGCGTGCTGGTCGATGGCGACGGCAGCTGTCCGGAGCGGCCGCTGGTGCTGGGCGGCGAGCGCCTCTATCTGCGGCGCTACTGGAATTACGAGCGCGAGGTGGCGGCCAGCCTGCGCCAGCGTCTGGCCCTGCCCGAGCCGTTGCCGGCAGACCTCGCCGAGCGCCTCGATCTGTTGTTTCCGCCAGATCCTGACGCGGGTGGCGAACCCGACTGGCAGAAGCTGGCCTGCGCCCTGGCGGTGCGCGGCGCCTTCAGCATCGTCACCGGTGGTCCGGGGACGGGTAAGACCACCACGGTGGTGCGGCTGCTGGCGCTGCTTCAGGCGCCCGCGGTAGCCGCCGGTCGCCCCCTGCGCATCCGCCTGGCCGCGCCCACCGGCAAGGCGGCCGCGCGCCTCACCGAATCCATCGGCGGCCAGGTCAGCCGCCTGCCGGTGGACGACGAGCTGCGCCGACACATCCCCACCGGGGTCACCACGGTGCATCGGCTGCTGGGCAGTCGACCCAACACCCGCCACTTCCGCCATCACCGCGGGCATCCCTTGCCGCTGGACGTGCTGGTGGTGGACGAAGCCTCGATGATCGACCTGGAGATGATGGCCAGTCTGTTGGCGGCCTTGCCGCCACGGGCGCGTCTGATCCTGCTCGGCGACAAGGACCAACTGGCCTCGGTTGAGGCGGGCGCGGTGCTGGGCGATCTCTGCCGCGACGCCGAGGCCGGACGCTACAGTCCGGCCACCCGGGCCTGGCTGGAAGAGGTGAGTGGCCAGTCGTTGGCGCAGACGACGCTGGCGGTCGGTGACGACCAGGGCGACGCCCTGGCCCAGCAGGTGGTGATGCTGCGGCGCTCACGGCGCTTCGGTGCCGGCAGTGGCATCGGCCAACTGGCGCGCCAGGTCAACGCCCAGGATGGCCTGGCGGCTCAACAGGTACTCATCGACGGTGGCTACGCCGATCTCCACCGGGTGCTGCTCAAGGGGCCGGAGGATCGCGCCCTGGAGCGTCTGGTGCTGGAGGGGCGCGGGCGCGCCCGGGGCTATCGTCATTACCTGGAGGTCCTGCGCCAGTCGCGGCCCCATGTGGACACCTCGCTGGAAGATCCGGCCTGGATCCGCTGGGCCGGCCAGGTGCTGGCCGCCTTCGATGATTTCCAACTGCTCTGCGCCGTGCGCAAGGGGCCCTGGGGCGTCGAAGGCCTCAACGTCCGCATCGCCAGCGCCCTGCTGGCGGCCGGCCTGCTCACCGGCGAGCATGGCTGGTACGAGGGGCGTCCGGTGCTGGTGACGCGCAACGACTACAGCCTGGGCCTGATGAACGGCGACATCGGCATCACCCTCTGCCTGCCCGATGCCACCCAGCCCGGGCGCAAGGTGCTGCGGGTCGCCTTTCCCCGTGGTGATGGCAGCGGCGGCCTGAGATTTGTCCTGCCCAGTCGTCTCGCGGCGGTGGAGACGGTCTTCGCCATGACGGTGCACAAGTCCCAGGGATCGGAATTCGCCCATACCGCGCTGCTGCTCCCTGAGCAGCTCAGCCCGGTGCTGACCAAGGAGCTGGTCTACACCGGCATCACCCGGGCGCGTGATGATTTCACCCTGATCGAGGCTCGCGGCGGCATCTTTGCCGAGGCGGTAGCGCGCCGGGTCCGCCGCGTCAGTGGCCTGGACCTGGATTTGCGAAACACTGTGTAAATGTACAGATAAATACTGGACGCTCCCGTCCCGCCTGCCTAAGGTGAGGGGAGCCGTCCGCGATGAGAGCGCCATGACTTCCCTGCCTTTCGTTTCCCTTGTGCTTCCCCTATTGCTGCTGGCTGGCTGGGCGGGTTCGGCCGTCTGGCTGACCGGGCGCCAGCGCTATCTGCAACAGCAACTCGACAGCGCCGCCGAGCGCTACGACATGCTGCGTGACGACCTGCAACGCGCCGAGCTGGCCAACGGTCGCCAGGTGGTGGAACTGGGCGCCGAGCGCGAACGTAGCGCCGCCCTGCAGCGCCAGCTGGAGGCCCATCGCGAGTTGGAGGCCGAGTTGCGCCAGCAGACCCGCCAGGCCCAGTTGCAGGCCGCCGAACAGCACGCCCTGGCCGAAGCCACCCGTGCTCAATTGCAGGGTATCCAGGAGCAGCTCGCGGAAGTGCGCGAGCGCCAGCACCGCGAGCAGCAGTTGCACGCCGAGGTGCAGGGGCGCCATGCGCGCCTGGCCGAAGAGCATGCGACGCTCAGGACCACCCTGGCGCAAAAGGAAGAGCATTTCCAGGCGCAGCAGCTACTGCTGCGCGAGAGTCGCGAGCAGCTCAAGCTGGAATTCGAGCAACTGGCCGGGCGCATCTTCGAAGCCAAGGGCCAGGCCTTTGCCCAGCACAGCCAGCAATCGCTGGATGCCCTGCTGCGCCCCTTCCGCGAGCAGATCGAAGGCTTTCGCGCCAAGGTCGAGGACATCCACCACAAGGATGTCCAGCAGCAGGCGGCCCTCGGCCAGCAGTTGCTCGACCTCAAGGAACTCAACCGCCAGATCACCCAGGAGGCCCATGACCTGGCCACCGCCCTGCGCGGCCAGAAGAAGGCCCAGGGTAACTGGGGCGAGTTGATCCTGGAAAACGTGCTGGAACGCTCTGGCCTGCGCGAGGGCCGCGACTTCGTCCGCGAGCGCAGCTTCACCACCGAGACCGGGCGCCGCCGGCCGGACGTGCTGGTCCATCTGCCGCAGAAGAAGCACCTGGTGGTGGACGCCAAGGTGTCGCTCAACGCCTACACCCGCTACGTCAACAGCGAGGACGAGGGTGAGCGCCGCCTGGCCCTGGGCGAGCACGTGCGCGCCGTGGGCGAGCGCATCCGCGAACTGGCGGACCGCGAATATTTCAGTCTGCCGGGGCTGAATTCGCCGGAGATGGTCTTTCTGTTCATTCCCATCGAATCGGCCTTCGTCGAGGCGCTCAAGGCCGACGAGAGTCTGTTCCAGCGCGCCATCGAGCAGAACGTGCTGGTGGCCACGCCCACCACGTTGCTGACCAGCCTCAACATCGTCCGCCAGCTCTGGCGCTTCGAAGACCAGAATCGCCATACCGCCGAACTGGCCGAGCGCGCGGCCAAGGTCTACGACAAGCTGCGCACCTTCCTCGGTAGCATGGATGGCATCGGCAAGAGTCTGGACAAGGCCGGCGAAGCCTATCGCAAGGCCTGCGGCCAACTGGTGGGCGGACCGGGCAACCTGGTCAAGCAGGTGGCCGATTTCAAGGAACTAGGCGTGGCGGTACGCACCGAGTTGGATGGCCAGTGGACCGAGCGGGCGGAGCTGGAGCTGACGATGGTCGAGCTGGAAGCCGCGGCCGAGTCTTCCGACCAGGGCTGAATCGACAGTAGAGGCGGGAGCCCTGGCCTGTAAGGCGCTCTGGCTAGGGATATAAACCGTAGAGCGGCTAACAAAACGTAGCGAGCGACTGTCAGGCGGGTGCGCGCGGCGCGCAGGAGCCGCGGTGTACGGGTAGATTCCGAGCACTGCACGCGCCCGTCTGGCGGACGCGCAGTAGTTTTGCTAGTTGCTCTTAGTGGTGCTCGCGGGTGGCGCGGAATTTGATCTCGGGCCAGCGCTCTTCCATCAGCGCCAGGTTGACCCGGGTCGGCGCCAGGTAGGTGAGGTGACCGCCGCCATCCACCGCCAGGTTCTCATAGGCCTTGTTCTTGAAGTCTTCGAGCTTCTTCTTGTCGTCGCACTCGATCCAGCGCGCCGACCAGACGTTGATGGCCTCGTAGGCGCACTCCACCTTGTATTCCT
>Ga0157371_10004012_pt1 | contig 13031 bp, 24 predicted proteins | sample C45metaG_FD_113462 | JGI IMG/M metagenome (GOLD analysis project Ga0157371, IMG submission 113462) | Corn rhizosphere microbial communities from Kellogg Biological Station, Michigan, USA - C4-5 metaG | ecosystem: Host-associated > Plants > Roots > Rhizosphere > Soil | place: USA: Michigan... | reverse complement strand
GCTGCGCTGCTTGCGCTTCCTGAGGCGGGTAACGCTGTCAGGGTTTGTTGGTTTCCTTCCCATTTAACTCACCAGCCGTGGCTGCCACTTTGGTTTCTCTGCTGATACAGCAATCGCCTCGCCGGTGAGGGAGGACGCGATGACGCATGGCCATCCGCTGCGCTTGATGGTGTGGCGAATGCCGTTCCTTTTGAGCACCTGAATCTGGCCAGCTTTGGTTCTGGCACCGGTGAGCGTGCAGACGTCTTCGTGCGACAGGAAGTGAATTCCGTCCATACCTACCTCTTGCCGGCCGTGGGCCGCGCTGTCTTGATGATTTGAATGGCCAGGCCGAAGCTGATCAGCAGCCAGGCGCATGTGCCAGCGAAGGCGTAGAGGAGTGCCTCAGTGGTGCCGGTGTCCAGCAGGTCGAGCCCGAGCCAGCCGAACCAGCCGATGGTTCCTACCAGGTACAGCAAAGCGCCCAGCAGTATCAGGGTGAGTTTCATAGCGAACATGGGGTGTCCTTGCCGCGCTGGGCGGCAGAAGGTGGGTTAGGGTTTGGCGACCTTGTTCCAGCCGCCCTGGCGATGGGTTTCGTGGTAGGTGTCGATATCGCGGTCCCGTCCGTGGCTTATGCGGTAGATCTTGCAGATGCGGGAGTATCCAAAGTCGCCGTACTTCACGGCCTCGAGCCTGGTCCAGCGATGGCCGAACGGCTTACAGATCAGCGTCCGGGCCGACATCACGATTACGTTCCAGAGCTTCGGGTGTCTGGAGTGCAGGTCGTTGTGGATGTGGTTTAGCCGCATCCCCATACGCCAGCGCAGTGGCCGGCTCTTGTCGCCCTTGCGAAGCGGTTCAGTGATGAGTTTTCCGATTTTTTTGAGCACAGGAATACCTCGCCCGCCCCTCATCGGCAGACATATTTGGAAAAAAGGGGTTAGGCTGACAGCCTAAGAAGTTTACTAATGGACAGGTTTTTGCCATGCAAGAAGACGGCGGTCAGCTGCTGAAAGCAGCAAACCATGTACTTCAGTTCACGATGTTTCATTTGGTTAAAGAACTGCGGGATGCGGGGATCGAAGGCCAGATTCACGAACTGCCTTCTGAGTTAAAGTCCGCTCTTCTCGATGCGATCTTTGGTGGGATCTCAGAGATACATTCCGAAATTCAAGCTGCACAGATTGAAGATTGGGACTCAAACTCAAAAGTATGGGCACTCCTTTTTATATTTGGCGAATCAAATAAAGACGATGCTCTTCTGGAGATCAGCAGAATTAACTCTGGAGAGGGGGGTGAAGAATTTGGGCTCTGTGGCATGTATGCCGCCAGGAGCTTAATTACAGCTCTTGAGTGCGGTGATACCGCAAGCGCCTGGCTCGATAGTTATGAGGGCATGTTTGCCGCAATGGCTCGACTGTCTAAAGCAATTGCCTGACGCTCCCGGCGCTCCCGGCGCTCGTGGCCTCGGCCCCTTGTAGATGAACACTTACGCGAACCAGGGGGTGGCGATCATGGCGTCACCGGTTTGATATGGCTGTCGATCCATTTCCGCATCCGCTGCCAGCGCTGCTCTGGGGTTTCGTTCCATCCACACTCGTCGTTCTCGAACACGATTTCGGCGGCCATGGCTGGCGCAATTCCGAAAGCTTCCGACACCATCTCTCGGCAATGCGCATCGATGGTGCTCATGGCGATACCACGCTTTGCACCGAGAACGCCCAGGGTGCAGAACTGGCCATCGGCTTCGAGGGTGTCTGCCACCAGGCGTTTCTCAGGCATGGCGTCCAGAGCGTCGCGCAACTCAACCAGGAACGCCTGCCCGCGCTTTCCCCTCAGCGCCGAATTCACGGCACCTCTCCAGAAGATCAAATCCCATCCGCCGCAATCATCGCTGTATCCGCTTCGGCTCACGGTGCCACCTCCCGGCGCGCCCACTGCACGTATGGGCCGTCTTCCGTATCGAAGATGCCCATGAGGAACCACTCAGGCCCTGGCGATTCGGGATTCCAGGCGGTACAGGCGGCATCTTCGTCTGGAAGGTCGTAGGTTTCGTCGCCAGAGTGCCAGCCTTGCAGCTCCAGCCCCTGTTCCTTGACCCAGGCAATGTAGGGCGCCGGGTCTTCGCCTTCGCCAAAGCTCGGAATGTTCGGGTGATACCACCAGCCGTCCGCATCGCGCTTGACCTCGACCGGCCCGAACGGCTTGTTGCCGCTGTGATCCTGGCATGGAGTGACGTACACCACGTCGGAGTAGTGCCCGCCGCCAGAGCTGAATTCCATCTTGCAGCCGCACTTGGCTGGCTCGCTGTTGACGAACACAATCTTTTCTTCAGGCATGACTTCGTCCTTGCCGCTTTAGCGGCTATCAAATTCATAGAGGGGAGGGGTATCGTTGCCACCTCAGATAGGTAGGTGCGATGTGGTCGTACACGGAGTTGAATACCGATTTTGCTGCGCCTCAAGCGTCGTCGAAGCACACGATGGACTTGCGATGGAGTGCTGGAGGGGTAACAACGGACCGTTGTTTGAGATATTTCGAAATGATGAAACGCTTCGATTCGAGGTGACGTTGTTCATACCGGATGTTCCGCTTGAGTTGCTCGAATATGCGGTTCCGATTGCCCGAGAGTGGTTGGGAGAATTTGTTCCCTATCCCTGATGCCGAATCCTTGCCGCTATAGCGGCTGACTTTGAAGGGGGAGGGGTTTCTGACAGGGTGCGCTTCGGACGCGCTATGCTTCGGTTTTCAAGGATGTGAGGAACACGGATGTCTAGCTCGGTTCAGGCCTTCGGGTTTATCTTTCTTGCGTGTGGGGCGAGCCTTCTTCATCTATGGCTTATCTGCAGGGTAATGGTTAGCAGCATCGGCGGATTGAAGAGAGCCCTGTTACTGGCGGCACTTTTACTTGCTCCGATATCTGCTCTTACGGCCGGGCAAGGCTGGTATGGAAAGCTTATCTTTCCAGAAGATATTGAGATCAGTTCGGACTAAGGGCTGCCCGCGTGAATGCAGATGTTCATTGCGTGGAAGGCGGAAAAGTTTAGGCCGGGCAGGCCGGTCATGGGGCCACTGAGGTAGATGCGCTTCATGCGACCTCCCGGTCATGACCTAGGCAGCCACCACCGGTGAAATCGAAACCTTCACACGGCGGTCCGAAGGGAAGCACCTCTTTGCCCTGCGCCAGCGCTTCGAACAGGTGATCCTTCGCTTCTTCGGAGGTGCATTCGCGACCGTCCGCGCGGAACATGCCTTTGAGCTGACGCTTGCTGAAATCGCGAATTGCCCCGCGCACGCTCAGATGGATGTGGAAGGTGCGGCCGTTCGGGCCGAAGGGGTCAGCCGTTTTTTTCTGTGGGCATGGGGATACCTTAAGGGAGTGATGGCAGGCATAATAATTTCTGCAGATAATGTAGGAACGGAGGGCTAACGGATTGACAGCGATTGAATGGACTTGGCCTTCTTGGCTAACTTTAAGCAGCTCTGCCGATATCATCACATGGCTTGGATTTGCTCTAACCTGCTGGATTGGATGGCAGGCAAGAAGAATTAGCGATTTCTTTTTTAACCGTGTCAGGGTAGGTGAAATTCTTCCAGAACTTTCAAGCGACTCGCAGGCGCTAATCAAGGCTCTTGGAGAATGGGAGAAGCCTGGAGGTACTGGTAAGACAACCCATAACGCGTTGTCTAGGGTGCGTGGGCGTCTGATTATCTTGAAAGGAAAACTTGCAGCTGAAGAAAAGAAGTCCCTAAAAGTTGTACTGGGGAAAATTGAGCATAAAAGCTTTTTGTTTTTTGCTCGTGATATTTCAGCCATTTCCCTTAACGAAGCCTGGGAGATTGCAAGGTCCCTTGATGGAATGATCGTTCAAGTTGATGGCGGTCATAAAGATTCAGCTTGGAGAAATCGATGAATACTGATTACAAATTGTCAATGCTTGTTGAAAAATTACTTCGCTCCACAAATAACGGCGAAGTTAGCTGGCGTATCGACAGTGCTCCTCGAGCCTTAACTTTGGCCACTGATAATTTCATTCCGCTGTATCTCGAAGCTAGATATAAAGGGAGCGCAGTATGCTTGTTTGAGCTCAGGGAGAAGTACTGGACGGATGTTGATGAGTTCAGCTGGACTACGTCTATCCACTTTGGGATTATCATCGGTGACAGTTTGGTAAGCGACTACTCTGAATACTCTCCTATGCTGAAGCAGTTATTTGATGTAGCTCGGGATAAAGCCTCTAACCTAGACTCCCTACTGGACGATATGCTGAATTAGTTTTGTTATTACTCACAGAGTCCATAGGCGGAAGAGCAGCTGTTCTGGCTGTCGGTGCGAGCGATCAGGTCGACCATGTCGAACTGTCGGCCCCCGCGTGCGGTGTTGCTCCAGTCGACTATTCGGTCAATTCCGTGCGTTACGGCACTGACTTTGTCATCTGAACGCACGGTGGGGTCGGTGACGGTGGCGAAGAACGTAGCCGCTCCGCGCTTGCTGGCGATGCTCACCAGTCGCTCCCATTCGCGCACTCGGCCAACTTCCTCTGGCCACCTGGCGGCGATCTGCCGGAGCTCGTCTTTCGCACACATGATGCAGGGCATGCAGCCAACGCGATTGCAGCCTTGCAAGTACAGCGGGTTCGGCTTGATGCCGGCTACCCGGTGAGCCTCGAAGACTGAATCAACAGTCCACTTCAAGATGGGACGGTAGTTGAACAGGCCGCCTCCGACCTCATCGCACTCAGGCAGGTATTTTCTGTTCAGTGACTCGTCGGCCCGCACGCCTTGCCAGGACAGCAGCATGTTGTCGCCGTCCATGAGCGGCAGGTAAACCTGCTCGATTATTGGATTGCGCTTGAGTTCGTCGGTGCAGAAGCGCGCCTTGGTGCTGGGGAATCGGCCTTTCCACAGGCATAGGTCCAAGAACGGGTTGCCAGTCGGGTGCAGGACTTCCAGAGCACCCAGCACCACCGTTTCCGGCACACCCTTTTCGCGCCACTTGGTCTCGATGAATTTGCGCTTGCCGGCGATCTGCCTGGAGAAGTCTGCCTTTACCCACCGGATGGGAACGCCCGTGGCTTCCGCCAGGTAGTGGATGTAGTCGTACGTCTCTGGATGTTCATGCCCGGTATCAGCCACTACCGCGCTGAGATTCGGCACCTCCAGCTCGCGGGCGACCAGCAGCGTAGCCGTGCTGTCTTTACCGCCGCTCATGCTGACGATGTTGTGAGTAGTCATAGGGGATCCTCGCCGGCTGGCGTGATTTAGATTTATGGGCTATTTCTCAGTATGTAGCTCACCCTGGCAGGAGGCCGACATGAGACTGCAAAGCGATATCGATGCACTCGCAGCAATCGAGGAAGACGCCCTGACGATGCTTAAGTGGATTGGTCTTCCAGACGACGAGAAGAAACGGGAGATCGTCATTTGCCTGCGGCAGATCGTTGATCTGGCGACTTATCGAAAGGAGATCAGCGAGCATTCGGAGACATTGGCTCGATAGTGCGTGGCTGGCGTGATTCATTGATATGGGGTATTACGGGTGACCGGCATGGAGCCGGATCAAGGAGATATGCTGTGGATTTATTCACCCCGCAAATAGAGGGCGATAAGCTTCACCAACATTTCCGTCGTATTTGCGAAGATTTGCCGAGCAATGAATATTGCCGAAAAGTTATAGAGCAATGGGTGGACGGATTCCCTGATAGGGACGGTAAATTCGTAAAAGAGTTTCAGACCACGTTTAACTCTAGTTTCTGGGAGATTTACTTACATGCTGCGCTTCGTGAGCTTGGGGCGGAGTTCGACTGGAGTTATTATGCGCCGGACTTTGTGTTGCGTATAAAAGGTTCTGAGTTTTTGCTGGAAGCTACAACTGCTAACGCAGCGAAAGACAGCCTCCCGGAGTGGAGTAAGTCTCTAACTCCGCCCCAGCTAGGGGAGATAAAGTTCAATGAGCTGAATCGAGTGGCAATTATTCGATTGGCGAATGCCTTTATGAATAAGTCGACCCATTATCTTGATAAGTATTCAAAACTAGAGCATGTTAAGGATAAGCCGTTTGTTATAGCCATCGCTCCGTTTGAGCAACCTTGGTTCAATCTGCAGGTTTTTCGAGCGATCGAAGCGCTGTTGTTCGATTTTTATGTAGATGAAGATGAGTATATGGCGAATCCAAGTCGCTTTCCTGATGGGCCTGAGTCGAAAAGCTTGGGTAGCGTAGCGAAAGATAATGGATCGGAAATAGAACTAGGTTTTTTCGACTGCGATCGATTTAGCCACGTTAGCGCTGTCGTTTTCAGTAGTACTGCTACATGGGGTAAAGTTGAAGCATTATCTGGAAATCCCATGTCCGTGATCGCTACTCACTGGGAAACACCGGAGGGTATTACTCGGGAAGTTTCGAGCGGCGGGAAAATTGTTGAGTCTATAACAGACGGCCTTCGCGTATACCACAATCCCTACGCTAAGCATCCGCTTTCACCCGAAGCTTTCCGCAAGGAGAGATTGGTGCAAGTGTGGACCGACCCTGATGCGCGCGAGATGGTTTTTGAGGAAGCGGAGAAAGCGTTACATCTCAGGCAGGCAATGATTATTAACCAAACGAAAGGTTTCGGGGAAGCGTCAGAACTAGAGGAGTGAAAAATCAAGGTGTCGTTTACGGTCATTCAGTCATCACCCGAATCTCGGCTCAGCTCGCGCCGGCTGGCTTTTTCAAATTCACGCGCCACTTTTTCGCTAATCACGATTTCGTGGCGCGGATACTGCAAGAACTCAAACAACTCGTGGTCGCCCATTAAGTCCATCTTCATGATGGCGATCTGCAAAACCTCGCTGATGATTGGCGTCTTGCTTCTGGTGCAGATCCGCTCCATGGCCTGCTCGATACCCGGCCTGACCTTGTGCCGCAATTCCTTCTCGGCGACCGCCAGGCGCTTCTGCGCAGCCTTGGCCGATCGTTCCTGAACTGATTTGGCCATGGCCTACCTCTTCTATTCCGCTGGCCGGCAGTGCGAGCCAGGTTTGACGTTTGCGTTGCTGGGCGCGGGCTATGCGGCGCATGCAGCGACCTTCTGCTGATTCCATGCGCCGACCGTTTCGAAGATCCGTGCGGCGTGCGCCTCATCAAGCGAAATCGCTTCAGGAATGGCAATCCAGCCCGAAGCCACCATCTGGCTTTGATTGGCCTCATCGCGCAGCTTCTTGTAGCAATGCTCGATCACGTCTTCCAGATGGTCGGAGAGGTAAACGCCATCGGGCGCCACCTCCACCGACTTGCTGTACCGGTCGCCGCGGGCGTCGATGCAGAGGGCGCTGAGGTATATCGTCCAGCGGTGGGGGATACCGCAGACGGCCTGGCCGATCTTACCGGGCGCGATGTTTTTCAGTGATTTGTAATTGATCATGCCCTGGCGGCCGCTGGGGTCGATGTTGACCACTGCGACGTGATTGGATGCCAGCAGCGAGCGGCACGATCGGGCAATGCGGGCTTGCAGGTTATGCGGCTTGCGCTTGCTCATAATGCCTCCGCAAGTTTGCGCAGCGCCTTACGTTCTGCCGCTGTGATAGGCGGCTTGCGGCGCTTGAGGATGGTTTCGGGATCGATCTTGGCCGAGCGTTTCGGCGGGACTGGGTTGCTGGGCGGGCTTGGCAACTGCGCCACGGTCCCACCAGCAGCGAGGAACTGCGCCGTGCGCTCCGATATTGAGTAGGCGTCCTGGCGGTGCTGCTCAACCAGGTTGAGGTGGTTGCTGACGTACATGGCGACCTCACTTGATTCGGATCGAACTGTCGCCGCGCTCCAAGTGAGCCCAGGTAGGTTCGGGTAGAAGTTCGTGTTCAGCATCATCACCGGCGGCCATGCGCTTGCGCACCGCTTCGTTATGCTCGCGGATCTCCTTGAGTTTGGCGGCAATGGCCTTTTTGTCCGGGGCAATGCTCGACTTCACAGTGGTCAGCTCGTCCGGCACTGCATCTTCGTTGTCTACGATCACTCGCTCGCTGCCCAGGGCCAGAGTGATGGTGAAGAGCGGTCGCTTAATCGTCTTGATGTTTGCAGCTTCCATGTTGCGGCGCAGGTAGTCGCTGATCTGCGACACGCTGTTGGACTTGATCCGCTTGAGTTCGGCCAGGCGCTCGATTTCGTTTTCGATGGTCGTCACGTCGCTTTCGATATTGCGGCGCAACATAACGATGTTGTCGGCCTTGTCGTTGAAGTCGCCTTGGACTTCGTCCATGGCATGCTGAAGGGCTTCTTTCAGGCCTTCATCGTCGGTGTCGGCCATGGCCTGGAGTTCGGCGAGTTTGCCGGTGAGTGCGTAGAGTTGAGTCATGCTGCTGCCTCCGTGCCTTTTTCAAGGTCAACTTTGCGCTCTTCGAATGCTCGAGTGATTCGCGCTATGAAAGTGGGCTCGTTGCGGCGAGTTGCCTCGCGGATGTATTTCACGTTCAGAAGCTTGAGTTCGTGAGTGGTGACGGCCTTGCCTATGGTCTCGACCGCGGAGGCAAGCCAGTCGACACGCTCCTGTTTTTGGCGAAGCATCTCGGCGTCCTTGTCCTCGGCCTTTTCAAGCTTGAACTCCTCGGTGATGGTGTCGACGTAGGTGGGATCGTCGAACATGCCCAGGTAAATGTCAGCTGCGAAGCCCAATGCTTGCAGGCACTTACCGATTCCATCGGTCAGGGATTTTTTTGCGGTATCCCAGTCAGTCAGAATTTTTCCCTGCTGCAGGTATACGAATGGTGTGTGGCCGTACTGCTGGATTGTGCATTTCTGCCCGGCCTTGCCCGTGTACCAAAGCTCTACTTTTACGGTGTGCACCTTCGCGCAGATCATCGGAGCGCCGGGCCACTCTTTCGTCGGTGCCTGGAGCGGAGCGCCTTCGTCGAATCGGTCCTCAAGGACAGTCCAGCCCCAGCCTTCGCCGCACGGGCCAAACAGCTCAGTGGCTCGATGCATCAGGTAAGTGGGGCGGATAGCGGTCCCCTTAAAGCCACCCGCGCCGGTAAATTTTTTGGTCACTTCCGGGTCGGTGGTCTCGACCTGATCCCATATCCTGGTGTTCTCAGACATCACTTATTCCTCCAGCCGTCAGCACGCTTGGCAAGGTCCTTGAAGGAAGCCGCCGGCAGCCTACTCATGTATTTTTTGTTGTCGCGGTACCATTCTTCCAGGGCAGCTTTGGGCGTCTGGATGGCAACGACGTGGGAGACCTGCTGCTTGTACGAAGTCGAGTTTGAAACCTGAGAGTGGAAGGTCCGGCTCACCACTACGGTGTTGGTCATTCCCTGCTTGACCAGGTTGTTCAGCTCTTCCTGGGATTGAACGGCAATGGCGCCAGGGTGCTTTTGCTGGAACAACCTGTAGCAGGCCTCCCGCACAAGCTCGGTGCTGCCGTACTCGACATATTCGACGTCAGGAATGCCCGCCTCGATCTTTTCCGCTACCTCATCCAGTCGCCCGGTGTCGATCCAGGCGTTTTTGGATACCTGCTTCAAATCCCAACCGCTCACCGTTTGGCGATCACGCTCAAGCTGCAAATGCTCAGGAAGAATGTCGTAGCCGTAGGTCAGGTCGGTGTCGCAAACGAAGAGCGTGCCGACGTAGAGCTTGCCGGGCCGGGAAGGAAGGATGTGGCCGTACTTGGTGCCGATGACGTCGCTCATGGGAGGCTGCATGCGCAGGCACATGCTGCGGATCTCAGCTTCGTCATCTTCGGTGAGTCCAGACACAATGAATTCCACGCCCTGATTCTGCCGGTGCGCTGGAGTCTCGTTGATGCACAGCACCTCAGCGTCGAACTGGTCGCTATGCCGAAACTCGGGAACCCATTGCTTGTTGCCATTGAGGACCTTCACGTCGTATCCGTTGCGGGTCAGCACCAGCAGGGCGATCTTGTAGCCCTCGCCGAAACTGCCGATGGCGTCGGATCGGTCAGCCTTGGACGTGCTGCCCAGTACCAGGGTGCTGGCTTCAAGTCTGGCAAACCGGCTGGTGATGAACAGCTGGCCATCGGCGAAGGCATATTCAAATGGCGACTCGCTATCCAGTGCGTTCTGTACCAGCTCCCGGATGGCCTCTTTCAGGCCCCAGTGGCGTACATAGTCTCGGGACAGCGGGAGTTCGTAGGACTTGGAGCGAATTCGATCTGTAATAGCTGCGAGCATGACTATCTCCCGCGCCATCCTTGCGGGGCGCTGTGAAGGTATTGGTTAAGAGGTGATCCGATCAGCGAGAGCGCCGAGCAGCATCAGGAAGGTGCAGAGGGAGAGGGCAGAGAAAGAGCCGCGCCAGATCAGCATGCGCCTGGTGCGCTGGTGGGGAGTCAAGACCGAATCCTCACCGCGATGCGACCGCCCTTCATGGTTGGCGCCAGGCGCTGCGGCAGATCCCGCACCAAGTCTTCACGCTTGCGCCCGATCAGTTCGTTGAAGGGAAGGCCGAAGCCCAGGATGGCAATGCGGCGCTCGATGTCGTCGAGCTGCTCGTCGATCAGCGATTTAACCGGTGCAGTGGTCATGCAGCCTCCTTGCGGTGCCTGGTGATTTTCAGCAGGCGCTGGCAGTAGTGGTTGAATTCTTCGACGGTGATTGCGTCGCCGGTGAGCATGTTGGTGATCATCCGCGCCACCACCGCCTGGGCGCCGGGCTCGCTGCTGGGATGCTCAAGCGCTTCAAGTGCCTCATCGATCAGGATGTGTGGGCTCATAGGTCCGCATCCATGTCGTCTTCTGCTTCTTCCCGCTCCGCTGCTATTGCGTCGGCGGCGTAGGGCCTGAGCAGATCCATGGCGACCTTCTCGGCGGCTTCGATGGGGCGGGGCTGGCCTATCAGGTCAGCGGCGTGTCCGCGCGAATCGGCCTGGCTGCCCAGGATCGAAGACAGGAACAGCCGGGCGAACGAATCGCGCTGGTCCAGGCCGTCGATCTGGCGCTGATTTAGGACGCCTTGCAGGTAGGTGCAGAACCGGTCGAACGTCACCACCTGCGGCTGGCCGTGGCGGCGCTTCCACTTGATGTCCATTCCGCACACCAACTGCTCGGCCGAGTGTTCCAGCCACTCCTGCTCTGCGCTCGCCTCGCTGACCTCTGGAGGCAACTGAGCGTCGAACCGCTCCTGGCATATCTTCAATGCTGCGTTCATGGTCGCCTCCAAAGTGGCGGGTTGTTCACCTGTATTCGTCAACACTCATGCCTCCCGCTGGTTGCCGATGGGCGCGGGGGAGGAGTGCTGACGTAATAGAGGCGGGGAAGTGAGTGCAAATGGCCGGATAAAAGCTTGAGCGCGGCGGGAAACCCTGCGCATTCATCCGCTATGTCGCGATGTTCGGGGGGGCAGTAACTAGCCACGATTTCTTGCCCATCAAGGAATCATCTGGAGCGGCCCATCGCTATGGAATCGATAGCTGTTTACGAGCACTGTTTGCACGTAGTCTGAATTCGACTCCACGCTCCAGTGAGTGAAAAATCATGGTTTGTTTTAATTGCTCTCAGCCAACTAACCATCCTGAGTTCGAAACCGCGCGACTAAGGCGTAGTGGGCCGTCCATACGCGAGAAATTGCGAGATGGATTGCCGATGGACTGCATTGCGTGCGGCGAAAGGTGGGTGAAGTGGACGCTTATTTCGAACGCGTCACTTGAGTGCTGGCAGCGGTTGAAATCTGGAAATTGAAATTCAACGTAGCTTCAGAGGTCACGCTGCTATCAGTAATTTTCCCAGTGCCCACCGCTCTGGATGGGCATCAGTGAAAAGATCCGTCATGCGGTAGCCTTGCAGTCAGCCGCCGTCATTCGATGGCCGTCTGCGCACTCAACAACACGAACGCCACTGGTGAATCCACGCTCAGCGTTGAGCCTGTTCGCCTCTCGAATGCAGGCGGCCAGGCTCTCGTCCGCAAACACCCGCAGCTCACCATGCCCTGTGATGTGAATTACTTTGTTCATCGTCTTGCCCTCGGTTGTCATCCCAAGCAGCCCTCGCAAGAAGGCTGCTCAGTGATGCTTTCCGCCGTGACCCGACTTATCGGATCGTCTCGACACCCATCTTCAAATCCCGGTCTATTAAGTCGGCATGAGCATGCAAGCCAGATATAGCTCCGACGCACACCCTTGGAAGTTCGCTAGCAGCGATTCTTAGCTGTCTGACTTTTTCAATCTGCCAAGCGGCATGCGCACTCATCGGGTCGACGAACATTCCAAGGCTCTTCATCGACCTTGTTCCGTCTCGGATTCTTGCTCTGAATCTGCCGAGCTTCTTGTCCTGAACGACACCTATAGGCCAGCTACCGCGAATCTTTCCGCTGGCGATGAGTAGGTTGTTGATGCGCTGAGGTATGAAGCAGCACATATCAGGGGAGTAGCACTTGTTATTAGGCTTTATCAGATCTTTATCGAGCACCCACCATCGATGAAGATGATCACGCTCAAGGTAGCCGGGAGCCAATTGACACCACTCTGCAAACTCCTGATATCCGGAGAAGCCGTTGGTTGTTCCTGCATATGATAAATTTGCTCGCTGTGCCGATCCGCCTGCCAGTGATCGGTCTACAACCTGGTCGTATAGAGACCCTGACCTTGTGTGATGCTGGATGTGTTTTTCGGAAGTCGTTTCCATCCAGTTTCGAATCCATAATCGTTGCGAGTCTTTTTCATCAAAATCATGCCGCACATGCAAGCGTGGCTTTCTTTCACTCATCCCTTTTTTCTCCGAGGTCGGAATCCCAATGACCGCTGTCGCCAACGGTCATCAGTGATATTTCCTACCAGTCACCCGCATAACACCTGGCGTCGGTCACCGGCTTGAATCAAATGTTCTTCCAGCCGCGGGCCTTTCGGCTTGTTCTCCCGCTGGATAACTGTTCTTGGCGCTTTACGCTGCACGCCCGGGTCAGTTGCCAACCCTCTGAACCGTTAAGGCCGGTTCATCGCCGCCCTTGAATCTGGGCCGGTGGTGATCCGGCAACGGGTGTCGCTAAAGAGCGGTGCAGCTCTTGCTACTGGGCGGCATCTTTCATTGCTGGCTTGAGGTGATAATCACAGAGTGTGTTTGTCG
>Ga0157371_10004011_pt1 | contig 13033 bp, 10 predicted proteins | sample C45metaG_FD_113462 | JGI IMG/M metagenome (GOLD analysis project Ga0157371, IMG submission 113462) | Corn rhizosphere microbial communities from Kellogg Biological Station, Michigan, USA - C4-5 metaG | ecosystem: Host-associated > Plants > Roots > Rhizosphere > Soil | place: USA: Michigan... | reverse complement strand
TGTGAGCTTCCTGCGCCATTTCAAGCGCGGGATTCGGGCACGGGTGGGGAGGTCGGTTACGGTCATCCGGATGAGCCCCAAAACCGTCCAAGCGCTCTCGTTGCTTTTGATCGCAGGAGCGGTGGTCCTTGGGGCGTTTGCAATCAGCGCCGGCCATTGGATCACCCTTTGCACCGCGGTGCTGATCATCCTCGCGCAGGCGTTGACCATCCGAAAGGCACGCAACGCCCGGGAGAACTAGGCGCCGCTAGTTCGTCGGCGCCGGGTTCTTCAGCCGTTTGCGGGCGGCGACGGAGGAGCGCGGTCCCTACTTGAACCGGAAGCTGGTGAGGTCGGCGCCGAAGAGGGGGTTATCGACGACCTTGCTGAGGTCGACCTGCTTGGAGACGAAGGTGGAGAAGATGCGGGTTCCGTAGGGGACCCACGGGGCCAGCTTCATGTAAGACCGGTCGAGCGCTGCGTACTTGGCTTCCTGGGCTTGCCCGAGGGGCTTTTCTCTCAGGCTCGCAATCCTTGAGTTCAATGAGGGAACGTCGATCTGGGCGAAGTTGCCGTTATTGGTCGGAAGGATGCTCGGGCCGGCTAGGAGGGGCTGGAACCAGTCGTTGGGGTGGGGATAGTCGACAAACCAGTCGCTCCAGCCAGTGTCGAGGTTCGGCGTCGAGGTGTTCCCGATCACCGTGAAGTAGTTGTCGGCGCCCACCGTCTTCAATCGTGCGTGGAAGCCGAGTTCGCGCAGAACGCTTGCGTAATAGAGCCCCGCTTCATAGTTGGGGGATTCGTTGTCGGTCCAGACGGTGATTCTGCGGTCGCGCGGGTGGGCCTGGCGGAGCAGCCGTCGTGCTTTGGCCATGTCGTGGGGGTAGAGATCGAAGCGCCGGTATCCGGGCATCCCCGGTGGCAGGATCTGATGCGCTGGACTGAGCTGATCGGCGTAGATGCGTTGCAGAGCTGAAGCATCTACCGCGTAGTTGACGGCCCTTCGGACCTCGAGGTCGTCGAAGGGCGGCTTCTGGGTGTTCATCCAGAAGTAGTAGGTACTGAGGTCCGGGTAGGTGCGGAATTGAGTGCCCCCGTACTTCTTGAGGACTTCTGCGTAGCGGGCCGCGGACGGCGGGTTCTCCATCCAGGCGAAGGTGCCCGTTTCGATGCCATCGATCTGCTTCTCGTTGTTGCGCGTTACCTGGACGTCGATGTGGTCGACGTGACCGCCTGGGAGTTGTGGGATCAGCTTGCCGTTGTGCGCGCCCCATTCCGGATTGCGCGAGTAGGTCCAGCCGGCGCCGGGCTGGGACCTGGTGATCGCGTAAGGGCCGGTCGCCGGGGGAGGATGGGAGCTCGCGTCCCAGAACGGAGTGGTGGAAGGCACCGGCGCAACGAACATCAGCGCCAGCTCCTGCGTGAACGTGCCAGAGGGCTTGGTCAGGTGGATGACGATCCTGCCCGTGCGCTCGTTGGTCACGATCCCGCTGATCCCGCGGCTCCTCTTCCGCAGGAACTGCCTCGCCCCGACGATGTCCGTGTAGAAGGGGTAGCCGCCCGAGTAAAGCCTGAACATGCGCTCTACGGCGTACTCGAAGTCCGAGGCGCCGACCGCCATGCCGTTTGAGTACCGGAGGCCGTGCCGCAGAAAGAGGGTGTAGGTGCGCCCGCCGTGGGTGATCTTCGGCAGGCTCTTGGCAAGGCCGGGGATGACTTCCGCACCCGCCTTGCCTCCCGCGTGGCGGTAGGTGAGGAGCGGGATGTAGGTGTCGTACATCGCCGTCCAGCCTTCCTGGGTGTAGGAGAGCTGCGGGTCCATGTAGTCGGGGAAGGAGGCGTAGGTGGCGTGCAGGACCGAAGGTCCCGCCGCCCGTCCCTCGGCTCCGGCGTCCGCCGTCGCGGCGGGCAGGCAGAGGCCGATCGCCGCGAATACGGCAAGGCCCAACAGCTTTAGATCCCCCGCCCACCTCATCGCGGGCAGACTAATGGGGAGAGCAGCCGGTAGTCGACGCCGCTAGTTCGTCGGCGCCGGGATCTTCAGCCGTTTGCGGGCGGCGACGACGGCGGCGACGGAGGAGCGGCAGGCTTTGGCGATCTCGCCGTTGCCGTGGCCGGGGCGGCGGCGGACCTCGAACTCGACGAGGGCGGCGCGGCGGAGCTTGGCGCGGTCCTCGAGCGAGCCGCTGGGGGCGGCGGCGAGGGCGGCCTGGGCGGCGCGCTCACGCCGGCAGAGCAGGCAGAAGGTGCCCTCCTTGGAGGTCGCCCAGCTCGCGGGCAACTCGACCTTCTCGCCGCCGAGGCGGCTGACGGTGACCCCGCACTGATCGCAGGTCCATTTTTTCGCGGTAGAGGTGCTCATAAGACGATTGGGCCGGCAGCGAGGCCTGCCGAACCCGTACATCCAACGGTAGCAAAGTGGTCTATTCGGCCTGCTAAATCGCGGTTTTTGCAGGTCCAAGAAGCGGCCCTCTTACACTTGTTGCATGCCTAGCGAGGGAGCCTCGGAGCCCACTTACACGCTCTATCGCCGCGGTCTCGAGCTGCTCGAGGACGGCGACTTCGAGCACGCGACGGCGCCGCTCGCCGAGGCCGCCCGCCGGGCGCCGGAGAAGAGCTCGATCCGCGAGGCCCTCGGCCGCGCCTACTTCCGCTCCGGCCGCTTCGCCCCGGCCGCGGTCGAGTTCGAGGCCGTGGTCGAGACCCACCCGGTCAACGACTTCGCCCACTTCTGCCTCGGCCGCGCCCTCAGCAAGACCGGCCAGAAGCGCCGCGCCCGCCACCACCTGGCGCTCGCCTCGAACCTGCGGCCGGATCGCCGCGACTACCGCTACTACCGCCGCCTCCTCGACGCCGAGACGGGGTAGGTGGCGGGGCGGACGTCGCCGCCCCGCCGAAGTGTGACTAGCTGAGGAGTGGGAGGACGCAGCGGAATTTCTTGGTCACGTTGAACGCTGCATAGTTAATTCCTCCGGCTGCTGAGACGGTTACAACTGCATAGGAGTTCAAGCCCGAGAGGTTCGTGAGGTCGGAGGTCCACTCGTCTTCCGCCGCCAGCGTGATGTCCGGCTGTTGAGAGAACGCAGCGAGGAGCAGCGGGTCCGGAAGTTCCCCGCCTTCGTTGGCGCAAACCGAAGCGGCGGCCGCCGGAGTGAGAGCGCTGGAGCTCCGCGCCGTCTGCCAGCAAGCCCCGGCGAAGAGGCGAGTCCCCTGCTTGCAGCCCGCGTGGTAGCCGTTGACGTACTGCGCGTTGACCGCGTTGGCGGCGTTGAGCGCCGTCTCCGCGTCCTTCGCCGACTCCGCCGTGTCGGCGTGGACGGCAGAGGGCACCTGACCGAGGGTGGAGACGTCCACCTGTAGCCCGGTCACCGAGCCTGGCGCCAACCGGTCTCCTTGAATCGACCCCGGCGCCACCTGCATGCTCGGGATCGCCCCCGGCTTCAGCCGGTTGGCCGGCACCGAGTGCAGCACCAGCCGATTCCCCGGCAGCGACTTCACCTTCACCGAGTGCCCGTTGATCTTCCCCGCCGCGTACACCGTCCCGGCTAGCGCCGCCACCAGTGCCACTGCCGCAACCACCAGCGCCGGCACCTGCCGCCAGATTCCCCTGCTCATCGTTTCTCCTTCGAGTCGTTTGGACGAGGCCCCGCCCACTGGACGAGGGCACATAAAGCGGCGGCAACCTAATCGACGAATTCAGCGTCTGGACAGATGTCACCCCTGGGTTCGGCAAACGTTCGAAATGAGCTCAACCCCAAAATAAACAGCGTGACCGCTTCATTAATTTCACCGGTAATAAAAACTCAACCGAGTTTTGGGTATTGCATTCCGTCTCGCGTGTAGAAAGGATGCGCGCCGACTCGGTACGCGCTAGGTATCGCGGGTTCCGGGGGTCGACCTGGAGCCGCAACATTGCCGGCCTTGGCGGCGATCTCGCTGCGTTACAGGAAAGCGGCAAAGAAATCACCTTGCAGTTGACTAACCTGCACGGGGACGTGTCGGCCACGGCCGCGATCAATCCGGAAGTCACGGGTCTGAAAGCCGCCTTCACCTACGACGAGTTCGGGAATCCGACCTCGGGTACCGCAGGACGCTTCGGCTGGCTTGGCGGGAAGCAGCGCGGGACCGAACTGCCGTCCGGGGTGATCCAGATGGGCGCGCGGAGTTACATCCCACAGCTGGGTCGTTTCCTTTCCCCTGACCCTGTGCGTGGGGGGTCGGCGAATGCCTATGACTATGCCGGGCAGGATCCGATCAACAATTGGGATCCTTCAGGAGATGTGTACTGCAATATGGTCCATGGTCATCGGGTGTGCGCCAATGACGCCACCGGGCTCCACCGCAGAGTGAAACACTACCGACGGCAGTTTGCTCGCGAAAAAGCCACCGCCAGCGCCCTGGCCCACCATCATCCGTCCATTGTCTTCCACTGTAATTGTGAAACGAAGTCTGATCAGAGTACGTTCGAAAGCATCGTCTCTTCCGTCGTTAATGCGTTAGGTGGTGCAGCTTCGGTGAACTATCGAGGCGCTTATGCAGTAATCTCCGACGGGGACATAATCAAAGCGGCTAAGCAGGCCTTCAAGCTCGAGCAGGCCTGGGATCCAGAAAATCTGGCCCAGGCGTGGCGTTGCGGATGGTGGCTAAGTGGCGGGTCGGGAAGCTCGGGCGACTGTGATCCCACTACTCTAATCTTGGGTGAACCCGAAAAGGCTCGCTGACCGGGGTGAATGGGGTGAAAATGTGGTTGAACGTCTATTGATACTAGGAATCCTCGTCTTAGTGATTGGCCTTCCAGCTGGCATCACTTGGGCGAAGGGTCAGCGAGAGGCCTTTTTTCTCGGCTGGCTTCTCCTCGGCATGATCTGGGTAGTGGCGGCATGTCGGCTCGCACGGCCAGATTCTCTGTGGGCCAGACGTTTCTATGGACCAAAAAAACTACACCGTGCGGAAGAGCGATTCGGTCGTTTGGAGGTCAGCGAACCGACTTAAGCTCAAGGATCGTCATCGCCATTGACGCCGCTCCGCAGGGTGTTGCTGATTGGGCGATAAGCGGCCGACCCGTAGCCCAAACGGGACCGGAAGATAGACTTGGGGCCAAATGGTGAGTTGCGCCGACAACAGTCGGAAACGGCGGCGTATGCGGCTAATTCACATCTGTGCCGTCTGCTTTTCGACGGCCGCTCTCGGTCTGGCGCTGGTCTCAGGCGACCCAGTAGTAACGGCGTGCGTGGTGACTTGCTTTCTCACGCTCTTCGCGCTTGGGCTCGGTGTGTGGAGGGATCTCAAGAGCAATGGGTAAGGCGCAGTGAAAAGCTATGTGTTCATCGTGCCTTTTGCTGTGGGCATCGGCTTTGCTCTAATCGGACCCCTGCTCTGGCATCTCCGCGAGGACGCTGGCGTTAGGTTGGCGCGAGCAGTTTGGAAGCGGCGGTGAAGACGAGGATGAGCTTGTGAAAGAGCGCGCGGACATACTTCGGTCGATGGAGCCCTTTAGTTGGAAAATCATTGTGTTGCTAACGGCTATTCTGATCGCGATTTGCTTTGCTTTCGGGGTAGTCGTTGCGACTGGTGGCGTTGTGTTGTATATAGGCGGGGTAGTAGTAGTTGCTGCTCTGATCGCATTATTTAACAAGGTACTGTGCGCTCAACTTCCCCAGCTACCAGGGCGCAGAGGCAGGGATATTGGCTAGGCGAGCAGCAATTATGAGCACGTGTGAGAAAACGTTACTTCTAGTCGGCATCATGTGTTCAGGGTTGGCTGCCGGTCTTTAGTGCAGCCAGACACTCACGATGGTCTCTTTGGTCTCGCTCTAGGAGCCGTTCTTCTATTGTTGGCGGTGGGCTTTTGGCAGTCCAAATGATTCCAGGAGTGGCATCCCGTGATTCAGGCCCGCTTCGCTGAGGGTAGCCCTGGATCCCGCATGGCAGGCGGTTAGCGGCAATCCACGCCGAGTCTACGGCCACGAGGAGCGCATGACTAAAGATCGTGATCTTGGTGGCGCTGGTCCGAGCCTCACGCACCCGCCAACTGAGAGAATCGGCTCGAACAATTCATACAAAGGCAAGCCTTTGTCGCCATTGGTGCCCGCTCCGCAAGGCTTCCTTGATTGGGGTACGAAGGGCTGGACTGTCGCTTAATGGCGGCCGGAAGAACCGCTAGTCCTTCTTGCCGGTCTAGGGGTGGTGCTACTCTTGGCGCTCATTCTAGGAACCGCAATGGCCGCATCTGGTGGCAACAACCAAGATTCCCCAACCCGCGGAACAGTGGTCGAGGTAAATCCACGCGATATAGCAGAGCTTGTTTGCCCTGAGGACGCAGGCACTCCCTTGTGGAAGTTGAAGTCGTAGAAGTCGACCCAGCAATCTCTCTGTAAGGCCCGACCCTTCTTGGAAGACTATTGGACCATCGAACAAGTGGATCCAACCGATAGGGCTGCTCTTCTTGCGTGGGCATCGACCATTTGCGACGGATTGGATATTGAGGAAGCCGCCAGGGCCATCAATGTGCCGCCTACCGCTGATGCAGTAGTTGCCGCACTGACTGATTCTCTGCCCGCTGATATTCGCGGAGAAGTGGAACAGGCTTGCTATCGGGCGCTAAGAGCGGACCAGAGCCAGAAGGCGTAGCTACATAGACCATGGACATGGAGCAAAGATGGCGTTAGTTCAGGTGCAGCGCATGTCCGGTGGGTATGCGGAGCATCTGGGTCCGTTTTGAGGTCTGGCTCGATGGCAGTGTGGTGGGCTTGCTCGGTTCGGGCCAGCGTGCCGCTTTTTATCTGGGGCTCCTTCTCTTAGGCATGATCTGGGTGGTCGCGGCCTGCAGACTCGCTCGTCCCGGATCCTGGTGGGCCAGGCACTTTTACGGCCCAAAGAAGCTGCGACGGGCCGAAGAGCGGTTTGGAAGTGGCTTTTAATTGGAGGGCTACGAAGCCTCTGCAGGGGAAACTCAATGATGTGCTGGCTAGCGGCGGTACCGGCTGAAACCTACATCCCCCTTGCAATTGGATCTGGCGTTGCGGCAATTGGTGTCCTTGTATATATCTCAAGATACGAGCCTCCTGCGACCGAGAGCGACCTAGCTAGAGCCTGGCCTCGGCGTCGATGTCTAGCTCTGAAAATTGTGTCCGGGCTCTATGTTGCGCTGGCGTGCCTACTGTTGATCGTCTCCTTGGTGCTTGGAGGGAGTGGCTTCGTCCTGGCCGCGTCGCTTCTCGTCGCGGTGGCTGTCGGGATGTCTCTGAGCCTCTGGGCAGGGAATCGTGATGGGGCTGATTAGAGGCCACTTGATCGCAGGGAGGCAGGTCCCGTGGCCGCTGTGCTTCTTCCCACTGTTTCGCTGGGCGCGGCGGTCGTCGCTTGGCGCCTTGAACGGCGGGACGCTCCGTGACCAATTAGGCTCCCCCTATGGGAGAGGATCCGGCTCGTGCCACCTACGACGCCTTTGCGCCGATCTACAACGAGTTCAACCATCTCAACGACTATGAGATGTGGCTGGGCGAAGTGCTCCTGCCTGAGCTGGAGAAGCATGGGCTGAGGCGGGGGAGGGCGTTGGACGTGGGCTGCGGGACCGGTCGCGCCTTCGGACCGCTGCTGCGGCGTGGCTGGGAGGTGCGGGCTTGTGATCTCTCGCCCGGGATGCTTGAGCGGGCGCGGGAGGAGGGTGGCGATCAGGTGCAGCTTGATGTCGTCGACATGCGCGAGCTGCCGGTCTACGGTGAGTTCGAGCTCGTGCTTTCGATGAACGACGCGGTCAACTACCTGCTCGGCGACGATGACTTCGAGCGGGCACTGGCGCGGATGCGGGCCAACCTCGCCGACGACGGTCTCCTGCTCTTCGACGTCAACTCGAAAGGCACCTACGACTCCGGGTTCTGGTCGGGCGCCAGCCACACCGTCGAGCACGAAGGCCGCAGGTGGACCTGGTCGGGCATCGGCAAGCTGGAGGATGAGCCCGGCGTCTACGAAACGCGGATCGAAGGAGACGGCATCGACGAGCCGATCGTCCACCGCGAGCGCTTCCGCTCAGAGGCCGAGATCCGCGAGGCGATGCGTGCCGCCGGCCTCGATTGCCTCGCGGTGCTTGGCATGCAGGAGATCGACAACAAGGTCGTGCTCTCCGACCCGCCGGATGAAGGCCGCGACTACAAGGTCGTCTACATCGGGAGCAAGGCTGAGTGACCGTTTAGGCTCGGAGGAATTCGGGCGACCTGAACGCCAGCAGAGCAACAGTGGCAGGGATTCGCTCCCCTTCTGCGCTTGCGAGGCGCTCCGCTGAAGCGCGCTCAAGCCGTGCCAGTTGCTCAAGGGTCTCATCTAACGCACGACCCAACTTCTCCCAGGCCCGACGATCGAACTGCACCGTCTTCCAGGAGAGAAATCGATCGATCTCGGCGTCGAACGTGTCGGCTGCGACTGCATCGTTGACCCTCTCCATGAGGCCGTCAAGCATCGAGACTGAACACGCGCTCCTGGCCTCCAGCGGCAGCTTCTCCCAAGCGGCCGCGTTGAAGTGGGCGCGCCGAACGGCTCGGTAGAATTTCTCAACGCTGCCGCGCCGCGTGCCGCCTTTCAGTTCTTCTACAACCTCGAGATACCCCCACTTTCTAAGCTGACGGAAATACCGCGCCACTGTGGGTAGATCTGGCCCGCCGATCTCCTCTAGGAACTGTTTCGGGCTCATCGGGCGGGTGTGGAGCTCTTGAAGAATGCGATTACGCCACGGATTGGCTAGCGCCTTGGCGGTGCGGGCACTCATTATGAAGTGAGGTCGCTCGTCGGTTGACGGGGACGCTTCTCGTTCTCGAAGGGTCGTTCGCTTTGGGGGTGAACGGAAAGAAAGCAAACCAACCGTCGCCAGAATCGTCTCGTCCGGTAGGCACATGCGCCCTACGGATTCCACTTCTAACACCTCCAGTTCTGCAAGGACCATGTCTAGCTGCTGCGAGTACTCGCTCCACGCTCGTCGGTCCAATAGAACGGTCTTCCAAGAAAGGTGACGATCTTTCTCAGCATCGAAGGTGCCCGCCTCGACTGCCTCCGTGATCCGAGAGATCAGGCCTTCCATCATGGAGTGCGAGCACTCGCTCCGGAGGTAACGGGGAAGCTGACTCCAGCTCTCGGTATCGAAATGGACGCGCTGGATTCCCCGGTAAACCTTTTCCACAGCGCCTCGCCGCCGGCCACCTCGCCGTTCTTCTGCGATTTCGAGAAACCCCCACTCCTTCAATTCACGAAAGTAGCGCGCGATGGCTGGAAGACTTGGGCCTCCGATTTTTTCCGTGAATTCTTTTGGACTCATCGGCCGCAGGAGGAGCTCAGCCAGGATGCGGTTGCGCCATGGGTTAGCCAAAGGCTTCGCCACGCGCGCGCTTAGGGCGAGCGGAGAAGGGCCGATTTTGTCTCTTCGCTCCAAGGGGGCCTCAATTCTCAGTGAAAATTGAACAGGAAAAGTCTCCCACAGTAGTTCGTTTCGACCCAGATTGGTGTCTCTAACTGCCAGTATTTGAGCTCGGAGCGCTGGTAATTGGCGATTCCTGCCCGCTCTGGATCTAGGGAAGGGAGGTGAGGAAAGATGAAGCTGAGTGCTGCTGATGTGACGCTGCCGGTTTTCGCAACCTCCAAGGGTAATTAGGCTGGCAGGGCGGCTCTCAACGGCCAGACGTGGGGGCCGCCCTATCGAAGAAAAACTTGTGGGGATTGGCACATGTTTGGTGCCTCTAACTGCCTTTGTTAAACGCGCTTCCCTTCATTACGGTGCGCAACAGTTCTTTATTGATCGTGTGCGCTCTCGTAACCGCTGAAGCAGGAGAGGTGATGGTGAAGAGGGATTCTGTTGCGACGAAGGATGGACGACTTCCTGCTCGGCTGGCGGCGCCGCTCGAGCCGAAGTTGCAGGACGCTCTGGGCCACCCGGTACGGCGTGAGGTCCTACGCACCCTCAACCATGATGGTCGGTCGCGGAGCGTGGCCGAGATTGGAAGCGCGCTTCGCGCCTTTCGCCCCAGCCAGGTCGACTACCACCTGCAGGTCCTTCGGCGATCGGGTGCGGTTGCGTCGTTGCCTGCGGACCTTGGGGCGGCTCGGGGTCCAGCTCGCTTCGCCTCTTCTGTTTCCGGCAACGGGAAGGTCCGCGCCGTCCTGCGTGCGACGGAGCAGTGGGACAGGGAGCGGCGGGAAGCTGCGGTGGAGGCGAACAGCTCACCTCTCCTGACGATGTTCCGCGTTCCTCGGCCGGTCCGCACTATCCGTCTCCGCGGTCGCAGCGAAGTGGATGGGGAGCACGGTCTTTGACGAGGAAGCGGACTGCGCTCGACCGGATCTTGAGCGCTTTCAACCACCCGGTCCGTCGTCGTATTTTGAGGGAGCTCGTCGACGGTCCGGCCAGCGCCAGCATGCTCTCGCGCAAGTTGAGGGTGGAACTGGGGATCGCGTCCTACCACCTGCGCGCGGTCCTGGACACGCAGTGCAAGGTGGTGGAACTGGTCGACAGCGTGCAAGGGCGCGGCTCGCTGGAAAAGATCTACGGGCTCAGGGGCTTCGATGGGCCGCTGCTGGATCTGCCCGCTGCCGGCGAGCCGGGGAGCCGCGAGGAGATGGCGTGGACGATCGCGCTGGCACAGCGTCTGTTCGAAGCGACGAGAGACGCCCGCTAGTCAGGCCGAAGTTGCGTCGTTAGCGTCCGGGCACCGTGCCCGACCTGCTGATCCTCTTCCTCGCCGCCTGCGGCACCGCCCTTGCCACCGGGCTGGGGGCGATTCCGGTCTGGTTCCTCGGCGACCGGGCGGCGGCGCTGACGCCGTTCCTGCTTGGGATCGCCGCCGGGGTGATGGGGGTCGCTTCGATCTTCGGTCTCCTGGTCCCGGCCGCCGAAGAAGGGTCGGCCTGGGCCGTGCTGGCTGGTCTCTTCAGCGGCGGGGTGCTGCTGGGGGTGGCGCGGCGGCGGCTCGAGCCGGAGGCCGCCTTCATGGGCCGCCGCGGGCCGGGGGCGCGGACCTCGGCGCTGGTCTTCGGCGTCCTCTTCGTCCACAGCCTGCCGGAGGGCCTAGCTGTGGGGACCGCTTACGCCTCCGAACGCGCCGGTCTCGGCCTCTTTGTGATCGTCGCGATCGCGATCCAGAATGTCCCCGAGGGGACCAGCGTCGCGATCCCGATGGAGGTGGCCGGCTTCAGCCGGGCGCGGCAGTTCTGGGCGGCGGTCGGCACCAGCGCCCCGCAGCCGGTCGGCGCGCTGATCGCCTACCTCGCGGTCGAAGAGGTGACGGCGCTGCTGCCGTTCTCCTTCGCCTTCGCCGCCGGCGCGATGCTGAGCCTGATCGCGATCGAGATGCTGCCGCAGGCCTACGGGCAGCGCCGCCCCCTCGGTCCCAGTCTCGGCCTCCTCGCCGGCGCCCTGGCAATGCTCGGGCTCGATCTTCTTCTTGGCGTATAAATCAAGTCGCGACTTTGGTTCAAGTTGTATAACTGGCCCAGTGACCAGTCTGGCTGTCGAGATCAAGGAGATCCTCAAAGCGGAGGCGCAGGAAGCGCTGGATGCGGGCTGGGCAGAGGTGCGCGAAGAGACGGCCTCGGTCGGGCTGACCCTCCACCTGGAGCCGATGAAGCTCGACGCGGCGCCGCTCGAAGTCTACTTCGACTCCGACGAGTTGCTGGTCTGCTCGCCGGGCCGCAAGGAGATGGTCTGCGACTTCTACGCCGAGGACCCGGAGGAGATGAAGCGGCAGGTGCGGGCGCTTACCGCGGCGGTCGTCAGCGGCACCTACTGCGAGCGGGTGCAGGAGGGCACGACCGAGGTAGTCGCCGAGTGGCCGGGTCCCGACGGCAAGCAGGAGGCGACGCGGAGCCTGCTGATGATCCGCAAACCGGGGAAGCACAGCTGGCGCGAGGTCAGCTACGAGCCCTACAGCTAGGCCCCGCTAGCCCAGCTAGAGGAGGGCAAGCACGCCCAGCGCCACCACGCTGATCGCGACCACCGCCAGGGCGATCGCCGTCGTCGCCCGGTCGAAGCGGCCGAGCGCGTGCTCGCCCATCAGCTCGCGGTCGGCCGCCAGCGAGCGGACGAACGGCAGCAGCGCCAGCAGCAGGACGGCGTTCAGCGCCTGGGTGAGGAAGAGGACTTGGATCAGCGGCGCCCCTGGGATCAGCACCAGGCAGGCCGAGACCGCGGTCACGGCGCCGAAGCTGAGGTAAAAGGTGCGGGCCTCCTCGAAGCTGTCGTTGAGGTCGGCGCGCCGCCCGAGCGTCTCGGAGAGCGAGTAGGCGGTGGAGAGGGGGACGATCGCCGCCGCCAGCAGCGCCGCGCCGAGGAAGCCGAGCCCGAAGAGGGTCGCCGCGCCGCCGCCGACGAACGGCTCCAGGGCGCGGGCGGCGTCGCTGGCGTCGTTGATGTCGATGCCAAGCGGGTGCAGGGTCGCCGCGCAGGCTATGACGACGAAGAAGCCGATGACGCCGGTCAGCACGGCGCCGACGACGACGTCGACCCGCTCGTAGCGAAGGTCCTTCACCTGCAGGCGCTTGTCAACCGCGTAGGACTGGATGAAGGCGAGGCCCCAGGGCGCCAGCGTCGTCCCCACCGTCGCCACCGCGACCAAGACCGCGTCGCGGTTGAGCGGGATGCTGGGAACGACGAGCCCGCGGGCGGCGGCGCCCCAGTCGGGGTGGGCGGCGATCCCGGCGATCACGTAGGCGACGAAGACCGAGCTGAGGAGAAGCAGCAGGTGCTCGACTTTGTGGAAGTTCTCGCGCAGGACGAGGGCGGAGATGACGATCGCCGCCAGCGGCACGCTGACGTAGCGGCTCATCCCGGTCAGCAGGTCCATGCCCGCCGCGACCCCGGCGAACTCGGCGCAGAGGGTGCCGGTGTTGGCGACGAGGAGCGCCGCCATCACCAGCGCCGCGGCGCGGCGGCCGAAGCGCTCGCGGACCAGCGTCAGCAGTCCCTTGCCGGTGACGACGCCGAGGCGGACCCCGACCTCGTGGAAGACGATCAGCGCCGCGGTCGAGACCGCGAGGACCCAGAGCAGCTCGTAGCCGTAGCGGGCGCCGAGGATCA
>Ga0157371_10004006_pt1 | contig 13050 bp, 8 predicted proteins | sample C45metaG_FD_113462 | JGI IMG/M metagenome (GOLD analysis project Ga0157371, IMG submission 113462) | Corn rhizosphere microbial communities from Kellogg Biological Station, Michigan, USA - C4-5 metaG | ecosystem: Host-associated > Plants > Roots > Rhizosphere > Soil | place: USA: Michigan... | reverse complement strand
TCCTTCGGCTGTAAAAAATTCTTTGCAGCGGGCGGTTTTTAAAATTGTTCCACCCCGCTGGATAATGTTAGCGACACTTTTGCTTTCCATCTTAAAAATGTCGTTGTCAATCATTCCCATATACCCGCGCATGATACCATATACTTCCAGATTATGGTAGATGCCGGTTCGAACCACCGCTCTTATAGCCGCATTCATTCCGGGCGCATCGCCGCCGGAAGTCAGCACCCCGATTTTTGTTACTTTACTTTCCAAGATTTTAAAAAATTACCTGATAAATAGTTTTCCTTTTAAAAATGCGCCAAAAATACACATTTACAATTATTAAATTGAAAGATCATTGTACCTAAATCAATTTATCCATTTTATATTCAAAATTTTCTAAAATAAAACAGCTTTAGCCACGGATTTACTCCACGACTAAAGCTGTCAAATGCTTTTATTGATAATTTTTTAAAGAAGCTGCTCTTGCATTCAGGCTGGTTCTTCTACCTGTTTTTTCAATTCAAGTTGACAATCGATGTTTACGGTATCACCCACCAAAACTCCACCGGTTTCCAATGGCGCATTCCAATTCAATTCCCAATCTTTCCTGTTGATTTTTCCATTTACACTTACGCCGGCCACTTCATTACCCCACGGATCTTTTTGCATCCCTTCAAATTCTACGTCAAGCTTTATTCTTTTAGTGATTCCCTTAATGGTCAAATCACCCCACAATTCATAATGACTATCATCTTTTTTTTCAACTGTGTTTGAACGAAATGTAATTTCTTTATGATTTTTTGTGTCAAAAAAATCCTCACTTCTCAGGTGCTCGTCACGTTTTTCATCATTTGTTTCCAGCGAATTCGGGTTCATCCAAAAATCTATTTCAGCTGTAGTTAAATCGTCGCCTGTTGTATAAATGCTGGAATTAAATTCTTTAAAAACGCCTTTCACATTGATCATCATCAGGTGTTTAACCTTAAAAGCTATTTCGCTGTGACTGCTATCAATTTCCCATTTTGTCTTTGTTGCCATAGGTATAATATTTTAAAGTTTTCAATTAAGATTCGTTGATCTGTATAAACAGGCACAATAGCCTTGCCAATCTTGGCCCTGGCGGAGTAGTAAACCAATAAATAACCACGATTTTTATTTCATTCCAATAGATTTGGATCAAGGAAATAAAAAAGAATTAACGCCAGCTTTTTGCAATTGTCTCTTTATCTTCCCGCTTTTTGAAAAAAACACTTTGAAATTATTTCTATATTTTTAGATTTATTAAAGTTTACCAAATATGCCTCATCCTCTTTTTCGTAAGAAAAGTATTGCCTCCATTTTAACTGATGCGCAATCAGGCCTTTCAGATGCTACGCATTCTGCTTCAGGATTAAAAAAAGTATTGCGGGTGAAGGATCTTACGGCCATGGGAATTGCGGCGGTTGTAGGTGCGGGTATTTTTTCGACAATCGGCAATGCTTCTTTTCAGGGTGGACCGGGCGTTTCCATTTTATTTGTGCTTACGGCCGTTTGTTGTGGTTTTTCTGCCATGTGTTATGCAGAATTTGCTTCGCGGATTCCTGTCAGCGGCAGTGCTTATACCTATGCCTATGCTTCTTTTGGAGAATTGATTGCGTGGATCATTGGTTGGGATTTACTGATGGAATATGCGATAGGAAATATTGCTGTAGCCATTTCATGGAGCCAATATTTTGTAAATCTTTTGGAAGGACTGCACATTCATGTTCCGGCTTTTTTAACTACCGATTACTTAAGTGCCTCAAGGGCCTTTAACGAGGCAAACTCGTCGTTATTAAAAGGAGAGAGTTTAGCGAATCTGCCGCAAAATATCCGTGAAGGTTATAATGCATGGATTCATGCACCGCACCTTGGAAATTTTAAACTGATCGCTGATATTCCTGCTCTTGCCATTGTGTTTTTTATCACCTGGCTGGTTTATACGGGTATAAAAGAAACCAGGAAAGCGACTAACTGGATGGTTGGATTTAAAATTATCATTCTCATTGCAGTAATAGCGATCGGCTGTTTTTATGTTGCACCGGCGAATTGGAGTCCATTTTTGCCTAATGGTTTCGGAGGAATGATGAAGGGAGTGTCGGCTGTGTTCTTTGCTTATATCGGCTTTGATGCAATTTCAACAACCGCGGAAGAATGTAAAAATCCTCAAAGAGATTTGCCGAAAGGCATGATTTATTCATTGCTTATTTGCACCGTTTTATACATTGCCATTGCTTTGGTTTTAACGGGGATGGTATCTTATAAAGATTTGCAGGTGGGCGATCCCCTGGCCTTTGTTTTTAAAAGAATCGGATTGAATCAAATCAGCTACATTATTTCTTTTAGTGCCGTAATTGCTACCGCGAGCGTCTTGCTGGTTTTTCAAATGGGACAGCCAAGAATCTGGATGAGTATGAGCCGCGATGGGTTATTACCCAAAGCATTCAGTCGCATTCATCCAAAATATAAAACGCCTTCTTTCGCAACAATTATCACCGGTCTTTTTGTAGCAATACCGGCTTTGTTTTTAAACCTGACGGAAGTTACCGACTTAACCAGTATCGGTACTTTGTTTGCTTTTGTATTAGTTTGTGGCGGAGTACTTCTTTTACCAAAAAGAGAAGAAGGTGAGGCGGCTCCGAAGTTTAAAATTCCCTATATCAACTCACAATTTATTGTACCGGTTTTATTTGTTATAGGCGTTATTTTCTTCTGGAAAAATTTTCTTGGTCTTTTTGATTTTGCAGCCGGGTGGGAAGTATTTAAAGATAAACTGCCCTTCTTCTTGTTCATAATTCTTTCCATTGGCCTCACAGTCGCATCTTTTGTAAAAAAGCTTTCTCTTATCCCTGTTCTCGGCCTGGCGAGTTGTTTTTACTTGATGACAGAATTAGGTTTTACGAACTGGATGCGCTTTGTGATCTGGCTGATTATCGGTTTATTTATTTATTTCCTTTACAGCCGCAAACACAGCAAGCTCGCGCCCGAGGATTTGACGTAAAATAAAAATTAAGATTTAAAGTTCGTTTACTACAAATCTTTATCCTTCAACGCCGTTTTTAATCTTACGAACGCTTCCATGGCGGCATATTTGGTAAGACCAAGGCTTGCATAAAGATTAGCTGTATTGGCGTTTCTCTCTTCCGCTCGTTGCCAGAATTCGCGTTCATCGCTGCCCTGGAAAGGCACAGAATCTTTTTGAGATTGGTGAATAAAAATGCCATAGCGTTTCTTTCTCACCTGTTCAGGGCTCATCGGAACGGCCATTTCTATTTCACTGATGTCCCACTCTTCCCATGCACCTTTATAAAGCCAAACATAGCAGTCCTTCAGCCAATCATCGCCTTCATTTTCTATTCTGTCGAGAGCTGCAAGAATGATATCCAGGCAAACTTTATGTGTCCCATGAGGATCCGCAAGATCGCCGGCACAAAAAATCTGTTGAGGTTTTATTTTTCGTATAAGGTCGACCGTTATATCAACGTCTTCTTCGCCCATTGGTTTTTTCTCGATCGTTCCTGTTTCATAAAATGGTAAGTTCATAAAATGGATCTGGTCATCAGTCAGCCCGACGTATTTACACGTTGCCCGCGCTTCACACCTGCGGATCAAACCCTTTATCTCTCTTATTTCCTGGCTATCCTGTTCGGTAGTCTTTTTTTCTTTTAAAAAGTTGGATGATTCGTGAAGTATTTTTTTGCTGATGGTATCATCGATGTGAAATATTTTTTCGAAGCCGACCGCAAAATCAAGAAATCTTGTTACAAATTCGTCCGTCACCGCAATATTTCCGCTGGTTTGGTAAGCTACGTTTACGTCATGGCCCTGGTCATGCAGGCGCATAAAAGTTCCACCCATACTAATAATATCATCATCAGGATGAGGTGAAAAAATCAAAACTTTTTTCGGATAAGGTTCGCTTCTCTCTGGATGATTGGGCATAACCGCGTTTGGCTTGCCCCCTGGCCATCCTGTTATTGAATCGCGAAGCATATAATATACTTCAAGATTTATATCATACGCATTTCCTTTTTCAACCAGAAGGTCGCTCAGACCTGATTCGTTGTAGTCATGATCGGTAAGACTTAAGACAGGCTTATTCAATTGCATGGCCATATTTATCACGGCCTTTTTGATCATTTTTGGCGTCCATTCACACTCACCTGTAAGCCAAGGCGATTTAAACTTCGTGAGGTCTGAAGCCGCAAATTCATCTAAAACAAATGAGCAACTATCATGGTGTTGCAGTAAGGAAGCCGGAATTTCTTCAGTGGGTCTTCCTTCAACTGCTTTTTGAATCACCGGCGCTTTTGTTTTACCCCACGCCATCAGCACTATTTTGCGTGATTTCATTATCGTACTAATACCCATCGTGATCGCCATTCTTGGCACTTCCGAAATATTTCCGAATTCCTGCGAATTAGCCATCCTCGTTGAATTATCGAGAGAGATTAAACGCGTTTTTGAATACATGGGTGAGCCCGGTTCGTTAAAACCAATATGCCCGTTTACCCCGATACCGAGAATCTGCAAATCGATTCCTCCTGCTTCTTCTATTTTTTGTTCATAGTCGGCACAATGTTCTTTGATTTTATCTTTTGGAATCATCCCGTTGGGAAGGAAATAATTTTGAGGATCAATATCTGTTTGTTCAAATAAATATTTCCGCATGAAATAGTGGTAGCTGTTCAGGGCATCAGCTTCCATCGGGTAATATTGATCAAGATTGAAAGTGATAACATTCTTAAAACTCAATCCTTCTTCATTGTGCATCCGTACTAATTCAGCATACAAGGACTTTGGCGTAGAACCGGTTGCCAGTCCTATTACGGCTTTTTTCCCCTGCGCGTTCTTTTCACGTATTAATACTGAAATCAGCTCGGCGACGTAATGAGAACCTTCTTTTGGGGTTTTAAAAATTTCGACAGGAATTTTTTCCAGAGAATCAGAGAGATTAATGTTAAGGGACATGTTGCTTGAGTTTCGAATGATATTTTAGATGCAAATCTATTGGAAATAGTAGAATTCCAATTAATCACCTTCCTTTATTAAAGTTGTAAAAATAATTGTTTTAGTAATAAGCCTAAGTTTATCCTCACCGTTCAAATTTAGAGTTGCAAAAATGCGAAATACCTCTCTCGGCATCAAATTGCTTATGATTGTTTTTTTTAATTGAAAAATCGATACATATATTATTGCGGTCATTTTCAAACAGTTTATTAGTTGGGGAATTTTATGGGGAATTTTTTGCACAAAATTTGGCCTTTTGGCACAAAAGTTGACTAAAGTGGGGCAGTATAGCGCCTTGAGGAGTTAAAAAAAATTGAAAAAAAATTAACCCCAAGTACTATGCCAAATTATTTTACCGCTGTTAAATTAAAATGCAAGAAGAAAATGAAAGAAATACTGCTTATATAATAATCTTCACAATTAATCGTTATGTAAAGGTTTAAGAAAAGTAACGCTAACCTTCTTAAATCGCACTCAGCTATGAAATGAGTGTTAGAATATTTAATCCCAATATCCTAATAGCAATCCTATGCTACCGAGAAAACCTATGAAATTACTGTTCCTGCTAATGTTAATTGTTTTTAATTCCAGTGTAATAGCCGGTACTCCCGCGGGTAATCCGATTGCCATTGCAGGTCCTGACCAAACTATTTATTTGAGTCAGGCTTCGAGTGTGACACTTAACGGGAGCGCAAGTTCAAGCGGCTCCTATGAATGGACAGACGTATCTACTGATTACAAGAGCGGGGCAACCATTACTTCTCCCAGCTCAGCGGTTACCACTGTGACTGGATTGAAGCAGGGGGTTTGGTATTTTCAATTGGCGGTAACAAGTAACGGTATGACGGCTACAGATGTAGTCGTGATAAGAGTTGACTACGATTTACCCCCCTCCAATGGGACTTTAATACATACCTTTCAACTTGATGCAAATGCGTCAGTAATTAATGACCGGCACGATACCGGTTCCTATTTTCCGGTAACTGATTTGAACTACTCTCAATCAGGTAATGACCCAAACCATTTTTTCCTTTTTAGGGATCGGTTAAACGGTTTGGGAATCGACAATGAAGATGGGAAGCTTTACAGTACCATTCAGGACGGATATGCGGGAACGGATGGTTTTCCGAGAAGTGAAATAAGTCTCGCTGATTATGATTTTCTTATCGATACTTCACATACATATGTATTTGAATGGAAGGGCTATTTTCCTCAGAATGTAAACTACCTGACAAGTTGGTATCAAATTCTTACTATGTTTCAGATCCATGGTGGCGTGCAAGTACCGACAGTATTTGGCTTTGATTTGGAGGCAGATGGCAATTTAGTTCTGGGGGACGTGTATGATGACTATAGTGGAACGGATTATGGGAAGGGAACTGGTCTAAAAACCGTCACCAAAAACTTTTCAACACTCGATAATTTCTACAATAATACGCATACGATCAGGGTAACAGTAAGGGAGGGCCGTGGCTATCCGGGGCAAACCGCTTTTATCAAAGTTGAATTAGACGGGATAGAAAGTTATTTCAGGAATACCGGACAGGTGGGTTCGTCTCATTGGGACGATTACGTAAAATTTGGCGGATTATACGATTGGAATAGTGCAATGGTAAGCGGTAACGATCTTTGGCGCGGAAGGAAATTTCAGTTGGTTACAGAGGCATTTAATGTTTATGCTCTAAGCAGTAATCAATCTCCGAAAGCAAATGCGGGTAGTGATCAAACATTAACCCTGCCCAATAGTACCGCTAACCTGTCGGGAACTGGTTCCGACCCTGATGGCACTATTTCATCTTATCAATGGACGCAAGTTTCAGGTCCTTCCAGTACTGCCGTAATTAAAAATCCTAACTCAGCATCTACGAGTGTGAATGGATAGACTGCGGGAGTTTATCAATTCCAATTAGAAGTTACGGATAATCAGGGCGCAAAAGCAAGGAGCACCACGACGGTGACAGTTAAAGCAGCAGGGAACGTCCCTCCTTCAGCCAGCGCCGGCACGGATCAGACGATTACTCTTCCTGTGAATGAAGCGCAACTTTCAGGAAGTGGAACTGATGGTGACGGCACCATTGTTTCCTATGGATGGACTAAGATCTTGGGACCTGCAGCGACAATCACAGATACATCCTCAGCAACGACGAAAGTAACGGGGTTAGTTCAGGGGACCTATAAGTTTGAATTGACGGTAAAAGATGATAAAGGTGCCACAGCAAAGGATACAATTCTGGTAACAGTTAAGGCTGCCGCAAATATAAACAAAGCACCGACAGCCAACGCAGGTTCAGATAAGGCCATAACCCTTCCCACAGATAGCATACGACTTTCCGGAAGTGGAACTGATAGCGATGGAACAGTTGTTTCCTATTCCTGGAACAAGATATCAGGACCGTCGGCATTCATTACGGACAGTTCTTCTGCGGTAACTACCGCAAAGAATCTTCTGCAGGGAATTTACGAGTTTGAATTAACGGTCGCTGATAATAAAGGAGCGGCAGGAAAGGATACCGTTAAGGTAACAGTAAATCAAGCAGCAACAACTACGGCAAATAAACCTCCGGTTGCAAACGCAGGTGCTGATCAAAATATAACGCTGCCTAATAACAATGCAAAGTTGACAGGGTCTGGTTCTGATAGTGACGGACAAGTTGTTTCATTTTTATGGACAAAAATATCCGGGCCGGCCCAGGGAGATTTAAAGAATTATTCATCAGCTTCCACACCTTTAAAAGGTATTGTACAAGGTACCTATCAATTTGAATTAACTGTGACTGACAACAAAGGTGCAACAGCAAAAGATACAGTTAAGATATTTGTGAACACATCAAAATCAAATACGATCATCAATATTCCGCCAGTGGCGAATGCCGGTTTTGATCAAAACATTACTCTGCCAGCAGACAGTGTGCAGCTTTCAGGAAATGGAACCGATGAAGATGGAACAGTCGTTTCCTATGAATGGACCAATATTTCGGGTTTGGGATCAACCATAGTAGACAAATCTTCGGCAGCCACAAAAGTGACGGGATTAGCGCCGGGTACTTATCGTTTTGAATTGATTGTAACTGATGATAAAGGGGCAACCGGAAAGGATACTGTAAATGTAACGGTGAAGGCTGCGCACGCAACTAATTCTGTAAATAAAGCGCCGGTAGCCAATGCAGGTGCAGATAAAAGTATTACCCTTCCCACAAATAGTATACAGCTTTCGGGAAGCGGATCTGATAGCGATGGAACAGTTGTGTCGTATTCGTGGACCAAGATTTCCGGACCAGCCTCCAACATCACTGACAGTTCTTTGGCAACCACAAAAGTGACGGGATTAGCGCAGGGTACTTATCGTTTTGAATTGACGGTAACCGATGATAAAGGGGCAACCGGAAAAGATACAGTAAGGGTAACAGTGAACGCTGAGCCAGCAACTACTTCTATCAATAAAGCGCCGACAGCTGACGCAGGTCCGGATGAAAGCATTACGATTCCCACAAACAGTATACAGCTGTCGGGAAGCGGAACTGATGTAGACGGAACTATTTCCAGCTTTGGCTGGACAAAAATTTCGGGTCCGTCAACTTTCGCATTAGTGAATTCGTCATCACCAATTGGGACCGTCAACTCCCTGGTAGAAGGTGTTTATCAATTTGAATTAGTGGTAACCGACGATCAGGGAGCCATAGGAAAAGACACTGTGAAAGTCACCGTTAATGCCGCCAAAATTGTTAATCAAAAGCCAGTTGCGAATGCGGGGGCAGACCAGGTTCTAAATTTGCCCGACGATTCTACTTCATTAAATGGAATCGGATCTGATCGTGACGGCACCATAGCCTCTTACGGGTGGACAAAAATATCAGGACCTTCTTCTTACGTTATTAGAACTCCTTCTTTGGCAAATACAAAGATATCCGATCTGCAGGAAGGTGTTTATCAATTTCAATTGAAAGTTTCCGACGACAAGGGAGGTTCTGCGATGGATACAATTCAGATTACCGTAAATGCAGCAGTTGTTACCACTAATGAACCGGTGAATCAGCCACCTGTCGCGAACGCAGGAACCGACGTGACAACAGTGTCATCTGCAAGTTCAGTAACTTTAACCGGAACAGGAACTGATAAGGACGGTTCAATTTCAAACTTTCTTTGGAAGCAATTAACAGGACCGTCGATCGCTGATATAGCTCAGGAAAATTCTGCAACGACAAGCGTAGGCAACTTGACCGGAGGAACTTACGAATTTGAGTTAATTGTCACTGATAATAAAGGTGCAGTTGGAAAGGATACAGTAAATGTAACGGTTGCACTTGAAAGGCTTGCTCCTAAGACAGGAAAATTGAGCGTTTATCCAAATCCTGTTCATGATATTGCCACGGTTGAGGTTACTGCTCCCCAAAACAATACAAATGTTGGGATTGTGATTACTGACATGTCAGGAACAACAGTACTTAAAAAAGAATTTGTTTCAAACTCAAGCCAGGTAAACCAACAAATTGACATGAGCGGTCTTGTAAAGGGCGTTTATGTTGTATCCGTATTCTTTGATGGTATGGAAAAACAATCCGTTAAGGTTGTGAGATTATAAAAGAGTTCTAACTCGGCAGGATAAAAAGAAAAAAGGGAATGTAAACCTCGATTTACATTCCCTTTTTTGAATTGGTTTAGTGCGATTATTCTTTTTTTTCTATCCGTTGGACACGGAGAAAATTGTCTGAATTTCTGCTTTGAAAGGTTGAATCCAAAGAAATAAGGTAGTGATCTCGTAACGATTTTTGAATCATTTCCCTGGTCAAAAATTTTTTGTATTTGAAACCGGTTATAGATTCGGTCACGAGAATCATCGATTTATTGCCAGAGTTGATCGATTCAATCTCTTTATTTAAATCTGACGTGTCTGTTATCCGTTCTTCATAATAGTCTTTATCATACTTAATTGCAGGGAGAGGATAGAGCGGATTGGTTCCATTATAGTAATAGTTAAATGGCGGTAAAATACTCTTGCCATAGAAAATGACCGGTTCATTTTTCATCTCCACTTTTTCAATATAATCGGACACGAGCTTAAAATTATAGGTCTTTTCAGGGTATCGATATTTAACGGCCAGTAAACAAATAAAATACAAACTAATCGCTCCAAAAAAGATTTCTGTTTTCGGCAAAACGTTCAAAACCGAAAATAACAACACGAATAATGAAAAAGTGATAATCATATACTTCTCCTGAAAAATTAAACTTAATGAGGGAACCAGAATTATATACAGTACCATACAAACAAAAAGCATGAAAAGAATCAGTTTTAATATCTTCTTATAGGCAGAGTTAAAAAAGGCTTCATCTCTCATAACCTTGAAAAAAGCAAAACCGAAAACCAAAATAAAAGGGATTTTTATTATCCATCGTGAAAGCTGAGACAAGGGAAGAGAGCCCAAAGACATTATAAAATCCTGTGGCGTTCTGATTACATCAAATATATGTTTGACGTTCACATTTAAATGGGTTTGAGCCATGGATAGTTGGTCCGGAATAAAAATAAGATTCGGCAAAAACAGCAATATTACCGGGGCACAATAGAGGCAAAATTTAAAAAAGATCGTCTTGTTTTTAAATATCAGCAAGCCAATCGCAAATGAGGTAATAAGAAAAACAAAAAAATACTGTGTATACAATCCGATCAATGAAACCACCATCAGAATGTACAAATATTTATTTCTATTTTCTATATAAAATCGGAGAAAGTAATACACACTCAAAGTGGAAAGCAGGACGACAAGTGCATACAATCGTATCTCAAGAGCCGCCCAAACTGTAAATGGGTTTAATAAAAATACAACAACCAGCCATCGAACATTCTTTTTACCTGTTACAAGTCCACAGAGCCTTTCGAAAAAATAAGCAGAGGAGGCAATGAAAACAACTGAGAGCATTCGTGCGAAGAAAATGCTTGAATTAATCAGACGCCAAAGCGCTAGCAATACAAAATAAAAGGGGGGCTGGCCTTCAAAGTTGTAGGAAAGCTTTAAAACCTCTGCCAGGTTGTGCGAAGAAGTATTTAGCGAATAAGATTCATCTTCCCAAATGTAGATTCTGCCGGCCAAATAAGTCAGAACGACAAAATAGATTAGCAGGAAAAAGATGAAGTAAAGGTTTGTGGGCGACTTAGTTTTGGTTTTCATTTTATAATTCATATCCACGCAATAAAATTCTAATTATGCAGTAAATCAACAAATAAGGTCACTTTTCATTTTGTTTTTTTATTGAAGTTCCAAGATGAAATAATTCTTCAAAATAGCGTTTGCTTTGCAGTGACAAAAAGCCGAGGCTGAGAAACTGAATAGCTGCAATAAAAGTAATTCCGCCTACGATAAATGACTGCGGATTTTTTCGGAATTGCAATGCAAGGCTGCTAGAAAATGAGGCATTTGCAGCTGCAGAATGTGATAAATCTGCAAGCGTGTCAACCAAAAGCCAGATAAGTTCATACATAGAAAGCAACATCAGAAAAGTACCGATGGCGAGGAAAAAAATGTATGGACGAAAAATAAAACTGGACATGATTCCCGAAAAGAAGCTTCGTAAAATCTTAATGCTTGAGGTCCTCTGATTTTTATACTTATTTTGCTCCGTCCAGTCAAGATGAGCAGGTATTTCAACTATTCGTGCCCGAAGGATCATTGCCTTATACAGAATTTCGGGACTGATTTCATAGTCTTTTGTTTTTAAATTGAGATTACGAATGAAGGTTCCACGATAAGCTCTTACCATAGAAGTGTAGGTATGGTATTTATCCTGGGCAGCAACGCGCATAAATTTGTTTACCCATTTGCTCATTATCTTTCTCGAAAACGGAACAGCGGTCACTTTTCCTCCTTTCATGTATGGAGACGCAATTACAATGTCCGCTGAATCTTCAATAAGCCTTTCTACCATTTGTTGAATGTATTCAACTCCGTAACTAAGATCAACATCGAGAACAACAATTATATTACCATTTGAATTTTTAAACCCTGTTTTCAGCGCATTTCCAAGGTTTAAATTTGTGGGGTGATGAATAACTTTAATGTTCGTGTTGGCTTTAGAATAATGATTCGCTATTTCACCTGTCTTATCTTTGCTACCGTCATTAACGATTACAATTTCCCAATCATACCGGGCCTGCAAGTCCTGCATGTAGTCAATAATTATGTTCAAATTAGACGGCAGTATTGCCTCTTCGTTGAAGCAGGGAATTACAATACTTATAAAGGGTTTATCAATCAATTCCATATTTAATGGTTCAAATAAATATAATATCTCTCTATCTCTTTTTGAAAATGTACCACTTCAAATCCAGTGGTGGATAGGCAAGTGTTATTTTGCCGATAGTCGTTTTCAAAAAATTAAACACAGGCTTCTTAAAAATAAATTTCGGAGTATTTTTAGCAATGATTTCTAAAGCATGACTTCCTTTTATTTTTTTCGATGGTCTGCCGTGTGTCACGAAATCAAATCCGTAATCGTCAAATAGTTGTGTCAATGTCGCGTCGGAGAACCAATTGACCACACTCGGGGGACAGTACTCATGCCAGCTCTTACCAAAGAAACGGGCCACCGCACTTCGATGGTCCCATGATTCTACCAACACCAATCCTTCCTTTTTTACCAATCCTTCGAGCTTTTCCATCGCCTTATTCAAATTGTGAAAACTTCCAATCACTTCTATTAAATTAACAAGGTCAAATTTTTCTTCGGTCTGAAAACTTTCTAAATCTCCGGTTATAATATTTAGATTTAATTCTTTTTTGCCATAGGCTGCGACCGTCTCATTCGGTTCAAGTCCCACACATTCCCATCCCGCCTCTTCAAATCCTTTCAGGTAGAAACCTGCGGCACAACCTACATCCAGCACCTTGCCAGGCTTTGCATATTTTGAAATCGTCTTTGCATATTTCACGCCCGACTTATATAATTCGTTTTTTTCTTCCAGGTAATTAGGATAGCCTGCGCCGCCTGCAAAAAAATAATCATCAGAATAAACTTTCTCGAGGTGATTGCTGATGTCTTTTA
>Ga0157371_10004001_pt1 | contig 13061 bp, 15 predicted proteins | sample C45metaG_FD_113462 | JGI IMG/M metagenome (GOLD analysis project Ga0157371, IMG submission 113462) | Corn rhizosphere microbial communities from Kellogg Biological Station, Michigan, USA - C4-5 metaG | ecosystem: Host-associated > Plants > Roots > Rhizosphere > Soil | place: USA: Michigan... | reverse complement strand
GAAGGCTGGCGACGACCAGGTAGTAACCTACCAGTTGCAGAGTAAGGACGGAAGTATGATCACCCATAAGTTTACGGTGAAGCCCGATTACATGGTTGATTTTGATCTCTCTATTAACGGTGCCAATCAACTGTTGTCGAACAATGTTTTATTGCTCACCTGGCAGAACCGGGCGGTGCGGCAGCAGAAGGATATTAACTATGAAAGGCAGCAGTCGCAGATTGGTTATAGGGTAGATGGGGACTATGATCATAGTTCGGCCGTCAGCTCCAATACCGAGGAGTTTAAAAAGCCTGTGAATTGGGTGGCTGTTAAACAGCAGTTTTTCACTACAACCTTTATTGACAAGAATAATTTTTCCGGCGGAAGTATTAATTGGGTGGCGTCGGCGGATGATAAGACGATTGTTTCTGCTACTGCCAATTTAAGAATACCGGTGAGCGGCGCCAGCGCTACTGTTCCACTTGCTATTTATTACGGTCCGACCGATTATAAGACGCTGAAAAAGTATGGCAACGATATGATGGAGATGGTGGACCTTGGAAGAGGAATGTGGGCCTTTGTTAAGTACATCAACCGGTGGATTGTGATCCCTGTCTTTGACTTCCTGTCGAAGCTTACCACTAATTACGGTATTGTAATTCTTTTGCTCACCTTATTCATTCGTTTGCTTACTTCTCCATTGATGTATCCCGGTTACCTGACCAGTGCGAAGATGAAGATATTGCGACCAGAGTTGGAGCAGCTGAAAGCGAAATATCCTGAGCAACAGCAATATGCCATGGAGCAGATGAAGTTTATGAGGGAAGCGGGCGTCAACCAGTTTGCGGGTTGTTTACCGAGCTTGTTGCAGATCCCGATCTTCTTTGCGTTGTATAGCTTTTTTAACTCGAATGTTGCGCTAAGAGGTCAAAGCTTCCTTTGGTCGCATGACCTGTCGCAATATGATTCTATTGTGAAGTTTGGGTTCACAGTTCCGCTGTTAGGTGATCACTTGAGCTTATTCACCGTGACTGCGGCATTGACCAGCTTTTTGATTTCGTTGAATAGTATGAGCAATACGCCTGACCAGGGGAATCCTGTGTTAAAGTATATGCCTTATTTCTTCCCTGTGATCTTATTGTTCATCTTTAACAAACTTCCTTCCGGTTTGACGTGGTATTATACTGTTTCGAACGTAATTACGTTAGCCCTGCAGTTTGTCATTCAGAACTATATTATTAACCACGATCGCCTTATCGCTCAGATAGATGCTAATCGTAAGAAGCCTAAGAAGCAGTCGAAGTGGCAGGAGCGGATCGCGCAGATGCAGGAGCAGCAGAAGCAGATGCAAGATACCCGGAACAAGGGTCGCCGTTAAACGTTAACATTTAGATCCCGTCCAATAGACGGGATTTTTATTTACGCAACTAATGTAGATATTTGATCCGTCTATTAAAGGAAATAGGTGTTTATGAAAAAGATGACTTGGTTTTTGTCGCTTTTATTGTTTACTGTCTCAGCGTCGGCGCAGAAAAAGTTTACTGAAGGCACGATATCTTATGATGTTGTGATCACGACGGGTTCCGATAAGCCAAAAAACGCTGATTTCCTGGATGGGACAACGGTCGTCAATTACATAAAAGGTGATAAGAGCCGGACCGAAATGGTCAGCCCGTTGGGGACACTGACTACGGTTTACGACGGCACCAAAAGTTCTATCGTTATCCTGAAAGACATTGGTGAACAGAAGTATATGATCACGCTGACACCGAACGACTGGAAGGATGCGAACAAGAAGTACGAAGGCATCAGCTTTTCGTACGAGGATGGTGAAAAGACGATTCTTGACTACAAGTGCAAAAAAGCCGTTGCGAAATTACAGGATGGTACGAGCTACACTGTTTGGTACGCGCCTGATCTTGTTCCTGTTAACAAGAACTTTCAATACGAAACGAGGACCCTGCCAGGTTTGGCGATGGAATATGAGACCGTGAACGCAAAGGGAGAGAAAACGACTTATACGGTTTCCAAAATCAACTTCAATCCGGTTCCTGCATCAAAATTTGATTTGCCCAAGGCGGGCTACAGGGTGATGACTTATGCTGAAAGTAAAGCAGGAAGTTAGAACCTGGGCGGTGCAGGGTTAAATTTAATCTTATCCAGGAGCACTTTCTTTTTCAAAGGCAGGATATAAGTAGTATTGCCTTTCTGATAAGTAACTACCGTGTTCAACATGATAAATCTTTGCGGCTCAGTAGGAGCGAACAAGCTGTTGCTCTTGTAGTTATAGTGTGATCTTAATGAAATGCTGCTATAGGAGTTAGAAGAAGCATTATAGAATTTATTGCCTTTCTTACCACCGTCTCCCAACGTCGCAAAAGCTGCCAGCGAGGCTGTAACCAGCACAGCAGTAGCTACTTTCCTTTGTATAAAACGTTTGATTTTAGTGGCGGCAAATTTCATTCTGGCACAAATATAGGCATAAAAATTAACATTCTTCCAACCTCTTTCCGTTTCCTTTATGGTATTATTAACGCTTGGGGAGAGAAAATGTTACGTCGGAGGGGCTTTTTTTTAGAAGAAACAAGTAATTTGTACTAACAGAACTTCAATGAAGACAGATCCATACCACGATAGAGAAAGCATCACAGAACTACTAAAACAATATAACAACCTTAGAAACGGCGCAAACAGCATATTTCTTGACGAAGAAGCATTTGAAAAAATCATAGACTATTTTGACGACCAGGACGATTTGGGACGGGCTTTAGAGGCCGCCGAAACGGCTATTGAATACTATCCCTATTCGGGAGCCTTACTCATTCGAAAAGCTGACCTCTTACTGGCAACGAGGAAATACAACGAGGCCCTCCAGATGCTGGAAAGGGCGGAGCTTTTTGACTCCACTGATATTAATCTTTTCATTCTTAAGACCGACGCTTACCTGGCGATGGATATGCAGGAAAAGGCAGTCGACGTGCTGGAGCAGGCGATTCATTCATTTGAGGGGAATGAAAAGATTGAGCTATTGTTTGAACTGGCTGATGTTTACGACGATTATGAAGAATTCGACAAAGTATTTGATTGTTTAAAGGTGATACTGGAAGAAGATCCCACTAACGAGGAGGCGCTTTACAAGATCTGTTTCTGGACCGATTTCACGGGCCGGAACGAGGAGAGTATTCGCCTGCACCTCGAGATCATCGACGAGCATCCTTATAGTGAGTTGGCCTGGTTCAACCTGGCCGCAGCTTACCAGGGTTTGAAGCTATACGAGAAAGCAATTGATGCTTACCTATATGCGATCGTCATTGACGAGAAGTTTGATTATGCCTACCGCAACATCGGGGATGCCTATATAAGGCTCAGGAAATACAAGGAAGCCATTGAAGCTTTAGAGAAAGTGTTGGAATTATCGAAGCCGGAGGAGGTGATCTATGAAGCGATCGGCCATTGCTACGACCGGCTTAAAAACTTTGCGCAGGCGAGGTTCCATTACCGCAAAGCATTACACCTTAATCCCGACGAGAGTAAGCTTCATTATAAGATAGCCTGCACGTATTATAATGAAGGTCAGTGGGCGAGCGCCGCGAAACAGTTGGAATCGGCTTTGAAGATACATCGCCTGCAGGCGGAGTATAACCTCCTGATGGGAGAGTGTAAGCTTCAACTTAACGAGTTGAAGGAAGCAGTTCAATACCTGTCGACGGCGGTGAGAGTGAGACCGAGGAATATCTCGGGTTGGGAAGCGCTTATACGCTGTCTTTATTCGGCTGAATTCTACACGGAAGCAAAGCAACAGACGCTGGCTGCACTCGAACATACCAACAATAAAGCGATATTCTACTATTATTTGAGTGCTATACTGTTTGCGATGAACAAGTCGAAAGAAGCGCTGTTGTACCTGCAAAAGGCTCTTTCCAGTGCCCCCAAACATTTGAAGAAGTTCATTCAACTTAATCCTTCGATATTGCAGAATTCTTTAGTGGTTGACATTATAGCGGAGCACAAAAAGAATCGTTAAGTAACAAGAATCAGGCAGGGATTTTTTTTACTTCCCTATTTTTGCGGGCAAATAAACCACTGCACAGAATGAATTTCAATCTCTCGCAGATTCCTGAGCGCAATCAAAGGCCACGTACATCAGGCATCACAATGGTAATGGATAAGGGTTTGAGTGTTGAGGAAGCCAAAAACTTTATGAGCGTTTCGTATCCCCATGTCGATGTAGTGAAACTTGGCTTTGGAACTTCTTACGTTACTCCTAATCTTGAAGAAAAGCTCAAGGTCTACCGATCCTATGACGTACCGGTATATTTTGGAGGTACTTTGTTTGAGGCCTTTCTTATCAGGAACCAGTTTGAAGATTATATATCAGTATGCAAGAACTTTGGCATCAGTTGGATGGAAGTGAGCGATGGCTCTATTACTATCCCTCATGCTGAAAAGTGTGGATATATCGAAAAGCTTACGAAGCACGGGACTGTATTAAGTGAAGTGGGAAGCAAAGATGCTGCTCACATCATTCCTCCCTATAAATGGATTGAACTGATGCGCGCCGAGTTAAATGCAGGCGCCAGCTATGTGATTGCAGAAGCAAGGGAGGCAGGTAATGTAGGTATTTACCGCGGTACAGGTGAAGTAAGAGAAGGACTGGTGCAGGAAATTCTTACACAGATACCCGGGGAGAAAGTTCTTTGGGAAGCACCACAAAAGGCGCAACAGCTTTACTTCATTGAATTGCTTGGGTGCAATGTAAACCTTGGAAATATTGCTCCAACGGAAGTGCTGCCGCTGGAATCTATGCGCTTAGGTTTAAGAGGCGATACTTTTCATCTCTTCCTTGGAAAGGAACATGCTTAAAAGATGCTGAGTGGTGAATGATGAGTGGTGAGCAAGGGCCGCTTTTATAGGGAGGGTGAAGGGCCATACAACGCTTTGAAGGCGTACAAGAGCTCATAGAAGCAAGAGAAGGGGAACCATACAAGGCATTGAAGGCATACAAGGAGGGAATATAAGATTGTGAATGGTGAGTGGTGAATGGTGAATGTTGAGCAAGGGCCGCTTTTATAAGGGGAAGGTGAAGGGAACCATACAAGGCATACAAGACATATAAGAGCTCATAGAAGCAAGAGAAGGGGAACCATACAAGGCATACAAGACATACAAGAGTTCATAGAAGTTGCCATCCGCTTGAGACCGGCTACCAACTCTGGTTGAGTGACGATTTGTTCCGAGAAAACAAAACAAAGCAGATGAACCGTTTTGGATTGATAGGTAAGACGCTGAAGCATTCGTTTTCCAAAAGCTATTTTGAAAAGAAGTTCCAGGAACTGGGAATTACCGATTCCATTTATGAGAACTACGAGCTGTCATCTATTGAACAATTCCCCGGGCTACTCAACAACACCGAGATAAGAGGGTTTAATGTTACTATCCCATATAAGGAAGAGATCATTCCGTTCCTCGATTCCAAAAACGAAATCGTTGAATCTATAGGCGCTTGCAACTGCATCAAGGTGGCGGAAGGAAGGTTGCACGGATTCAACACGGATGCTGTTGCTTTCAGAAATTCATTGCAGAAATATCTGCAGCCCCATCACAAGTGTGCATTGATACTTGGCACAGGAGGTGCATCGAAAGCAGTTCAGTACGCATTGAAGGAACTGAATATCGACTACGTGTTGGTATCCCGTCATAAGAAACAGAACCAGTTGGGGTATGAAGACGTTGGAGATGATACGGTGGCCAATCACCAGATTATCATTAATACCACGCCTCTTGGAATGTTTCCCAATGTGGACGTGGATCCGCCCATTCCTTACCCGGCGCTCACTCATAACCACTTACTTTACGACCTGACCTACAATCCGCCGAAAACAAAGTTTCTTCAGAAAGGCGAATCGATGGGCGCCCGAATAATCAACGGGTACGAAATGCTTGTGGCACAGGCAGAAGAAAGCTGGAGGATCTGGAACCAGTAGGGGATAGTTTATGAAGTGGTGTTTGCCATACCGTTATCAGGCTGTAATTTTTCTTTCACTGGCGAAGGGACGGCTATAACCTTCTTTGCTTCGTAGTTGTAACAAACCATTCCTGTTTTGGCAGTGGCTACAATAGCTTCATTACGCATTAGCTTGTAAAACAGGTCGAACCCGGCCCTGCTGAAATTATCGGCGGTGACGAAAGCTGTGACAACATCGCCGTAAAACAATTCTGCTTTGAATTCGATGGCTGCATCGCTCATGATCAGGCTTGCGCCGTCAAGATTCAATTCATTGTAACCATGATGTTTTAAAAACTGGACTCTTGCTTCGTGAACAAGGGTCAATATTGTATCGTTGCCAACGTGGCCACCATAATTGAGATCGGTTATACGAATTGGAATGTTAGTTGAAAATGAGAACGTCCCCGGTAACTCAATCTTGATCCTTGCCATGACCAAGATTACTGATTTTCCTGTAGACTTTTTAATATCTGCAGCAGACCGTTGAAATCTGCCGTCATTGCCGATGCTGCAAACTTCTCACGAAGTTGTTGTAGCCGCTCCTTGCATACGAAGTCGTCTGTAGGGCAGGCAAAGGCGCTAAAGATCTTCTTGGGAAGACGAATGGCGTTTCCGTCACCATCGCTGTAGATCATGTATTTATCGGAAGGCAGGGAAGAACTGACTGTTTCATTTCTCTGAGCATGGTGCGGTAATAAATCTTCCTCGAGTGCAGCAGAAACTTTATCGTGAAACAATTCTTTTGACTTAGTTGTATTGGCTTTTGCAATCACCCTCTCGCTGTCATGACCAACTGTTGCCAGGGTTTCCAGTGTTGAAGGAGATTTGGGCCTGTCATTCTTCACCTGGCTTGCCACATTATGAGAGGGCAATTCTGATTCCGTTTTTTTGCTGATGAGCAAAGAAGTGAGAATGGCCAGGAAAGCAAAGATGGCTATAGCTCCAGAGTATTTTAGTGGCCTTCTATACTTAACATAGAAGGGGATGACCTTTGCTTTTCGGGTAGAACTTGTGGTGAGCTCAGTATCTATTTTGTTCCAAACGCCGGGAGAGGGAATTGATTCGAAGTTGTATAATCTTTCTGTGATGGCCGGAGAAAACTGTTCATTCAAAGACGTAGCTATGTTATTCCAAACCCCTTCCGGAGGCTGAACCTCATAATGCAAAAGCTTATCCTGGAGTTGGTTGGTCATGGTTACGGTATTTGCTTTCTTTTTTCGATGAAGGTCTTGACAAGGTCCTGCAAAATCAACTTGGCTCTCGATAGTTGTGATTTGCTGGTCCCTTCACTAATGCCCAGCATTTCGGCTATTTGCTTATGTGCATATCCTTCCACCACGTACATATTAAAAACAGTTCTGTAACCGGGTGACAGTTGCTGAATAAGCTGGATAATATCTTTTTCAGCAAGGCTATCCAAAACAGAGAGATACTTGCCCTCGACCGTGTTTTCTTCTGTTTCGGTTATCGGTTGCAGGTAAGTTTTCTTCCTGAAATGTTCAATGGCCGTATTGACAAAGATCCTCCTTATCCATCCTTCAAAAGACCCATCTCCCCGATAGCTGTTGATCTTGTTGAATATCTTAATAAACCCTTCCTGTAAAATATCTTCTGCCTCTTCGGCATTGCTCGCATAACGCAGGCAAACACCATACATTCTTGGAGCAAACCGGTTGTACAACTCCTGTTGCATTTTCCGTTCGCCCCTCCGGCATCCCTCTAGTAAGTCGGATTCGGAAATTATTTGGTTGCTTGGCCTACTCAAATTTCAAACGTTTAAAGGTTTTATCTTATTTGTTAATGCGGGCTACTGTCGGTGAAATTATTCAAAAATGTTACCAGCTTATCCATTGCCTTTCTTCTATGGCTAAAGCGGTTTTTCTCATCCATAGTCATCTCGGCAAATGTTTTACCTGAGCCTGTTGGAATGAACACAGGGTCATAGCCAAAGCCCATATTTCCTCTTCTCTCTGAAACGATTGTTCCCTCGCAAACGCCTTCAAAAAAATGTTCATTCTCACCGAGTAACAGGCAAATAACGGTTCTGAACCTTGCTTCCCGGTCCGAAGACCCGTCCAGTTTGGAGAGAAGCTTATCGATGTTCTTATCAAATGATTTATCCTCACCGGCATAGCGCGCACTATGCACGCCCGGTTCGTTGCCAAGAGAATAGACCTCAAGTCCAGTGTCTTCACTAAAGCAGTTCGAATGGGTAAGCCGGTGGATGGTCCTTGCTTTTTCTGAAGCGTTTTCCTGCAGCGTATCGTGCGGCTCGGGAATGTCGATGTCGATACCTGCTTCCTTTAAGCTGATGATCGAAAAGTTCTTTGGAACGGCGGCGCGTATTTCATCCACCTTGTGTTGGTTATTGGTAGCAAAAACAATGGTCATTCTTTTATTCAAATTTTAAGGAGGGCTTTTAAAGAGTTCCATAGGCTCCCTTTGAGTCCTTTATCATTCTCAACCTGGGTAAGTGTCGGTGCCTTTAGATATGTACGATTATTGAAGGCCTGGAGTTGAAAGGTGGGAAAGTTTATTGGTAGACCTATGTCAGGAGGTTCTACACCAAAGAGTATGATATCCCTTGCTTCGAGATCAATGATGTTTTGCAAATCCGTTTCGTCGATGCCGTTGCTGTTTACGATGCCGATATCTGCAATACTCATTTTACAGGCAGCAAGAACATTCGTTAGAAAGGTGAGTTCGTGGTCGGGCAAGAAGGGGACGGAATCGTGCGAAACAATTACCAGCACTTTTTTTTGATTGTTACCCAGGTATTTCACTTGCCTTTTTGCAGGCATCGTCTTAGTGTTGGTTTCAACAAGTGAATCCTTGTATAAATCGGCCAGGAGGTTGCTCTTGAGTTGAATGTTATTTAGGCTCATTATATGATTTGCGTTAGCGAGTGACTACCGATTTTTTTGTTTCTTTGTTGCTAAATTATACTGAATATGGTTGCGACGACAGATATTACTATACACAAGGTGGAGCAAAGTAAGCTGCACGACCTGGACCTGGAAAATTTACCCTTTGGAAAATATTTTACAGATCACATGTTAGAGGCCGACTTTGAAAACGGTGAATGGAAGAATGTTGAGATCAAACCCTATCAACCACTTTTATTGAGTCCTTCATTGGCCGCCCTTCACTACGGACAGGCAATCTTCGAAGGCATTAAAGCCTATCGCGATAAAGACGGACATGCATACATTTTCAGACCTTACGATAACTACAAGCGCTTTAATATTTCTGCAGAAAGGATGGCGTTGGCTCATGTTCCCGAAGAGATATTTATGGAGGGAATGAAGCAGCTGGTTGCCCTGGACAAGAACTGGATACCTGCTTCGGAGGACCATTCCCTTTACATCCGTCCTTTCATGTTTTCTTCAGATGAATTGATTGGGGTTCGCCCTTCAGAGAATTATAAATTCCTCACCATTTTAAGCCCAACGGGCCCTTATTATTCGGCTCCTATGAGGATTTATGTAGAGGAGCAATATGTGCGAGCTGTAGAGGGCGGTATTGGCTATGCCAAAGCAGCCGGTAATTACGGCGCTTCGATGTACCCGACTGCACTTGCCCGCAAGAGGGGATATGACCAGGTGCTCTGGACAGACGCCTTCGAGCATAAGTATGTGCAGGAAATCGGTACAATGAATGTCGTATTCATTATTGGAAACAAAGCGATTACGCCCGATTTGAAGTCTGGAACCATCCTGGCAGGGGTTACCCGCGACAGCGTACTGACCTTGCTGAACGAAGCCGGCTTGACGGTGGAGGAAAGACCTTTAAGCATCGATGAGGTCATTGATGCTTATAAAGCGGGGACTTTCCGCGAAGTATTTGGCACCGGTACCGCAGCAACCATTTCAATGCTGAAAGAACTACGCTATAAAGATTTCGTCATGACCTTCGATACCGACCAGTGGGAAGTTGCTCCAATGATCAAAAAATGGCTGAATGACATCCGCGAGGGTAGAAGGGAAGACAAGTATGGCTGGATGGTCAAGGTGGCATAATTGTTAAGATTCTTTTATACTAAGTCCCAAATCGATTGATTTGGGATTTTTATTTTGAACATACGGCGTCATCGCATACCTTTGCCATCCCAAAAATTTAAAGGTTTAGAATGCCTACTATTCAACAATTAGTACGTAAAGGAAGAGAAATCATTCGTGCAAAAAGCAAGTCCAGGGCTTTGGATAGCTGTCCTCAGCGTCGTGGAGTGTGTACGCGTGTTTATACAACTACGCCCAAAAAGCCTAACTCAGCCCTTCGTAAAGTGGCTAAAGTGCGCTTAACCAATAAGGTAGAGGTCATTGCCTACATTCCGGGTGAAGGACACAACCTGCAGGAACACTCAATCGTCCTGATCCGTGGTGGTCGTGTTAAGGACTTACCGGGTGTACGTTACCATATCGTACGCGGTTCTTTGGATACTGCTGGTGTTAAAGACCGTAAGAAGAGCCGTTCCAAGTACGGTACTAAGAAAGAAAAAGGTGGCGGCGCTAAACCGGCAGGAAAGAAATAATCACTGATTGCAGGGATTTCTGAGTGATTTCACAGATTAGTCCGGCAATCGAAAGTCTCTAGAGTTATAAGAAGGTTAAGTAGCTGAAGAAATCAGCGAAATCCTTAAATCCTAGAATCAGTAATAAATAACGACCGCGTTACAGAGTAAAGTTTTAATACTTGAAGACATTCTGCCGCCGCGGTGACTTAAAAATTAAAATCAATGCGTAAATCACAAGCCAAAAAACTCCCTCTCGCTCCGGACCCAAGGTACAATGACAAGCTCGTCACACGTTTTGTGAACAACATCATGTGGGAAGGCAAGAAAAGCGTTGCCTACGATATTTTCTACAATGCACTGGAAAGGGTGTCTAAGCAAACAGGTGAAGATGGATACGAGGTGTGGAAAAGAGCCTTATCCAATGTAACTCCTGCTGTTGAAGTAAGAAGCCGCCGTATTGGTGGTGCTACCTTCCAGATCCCTTCTGAGGTTCGTCCTGACAGGAAGATCTCTTTGAGCATGAAATGGCTGATCCGCTATAGCCGTGAAAGAAATGGCCGTAGCATGGCTGACAAGTTAGCCAATGAAATTGCAGCTGCTGCCAAGGGTGAAGGTGCTGCTTTCAAGAAGAAAGAGGATACCCACCGTATGGCCGAAGCCAACAAGGCTTTTGCCCACTTCAAGGTTTAATTGAAACGAACGTTATAAACGAAAAATCCTCTCATTCGAGAGGATTTTTTATTGTCAGGTTTGATTGTCTCAGGCATTGCCATTGTCCATACCGCCTCCGTTTCCGCCGGCCATACCGCTATCGAATACGTCTGTAGTTGGAGTAGTTACACCTTCAGGAGTTTGTGTCCCGGTGTTGATATCAGAACCCTGGTACTGTGCTCCTGCGCCACTTGAAGTTGCGCCTGCTGACGAGCCGCGTCGCCCACCACGGGAAGAAGAACCACCTTTTTTAGCAACCTGGGTCTTTGTTCCTTTGCTCGCAGAAGCCAATCCACGGCTGCTGCGGCTGGCTGAAGAACCACCTTTCTTAGCGCCTGAAGATTTTTTGGCTGCTGCTTTTTTTGGAGCGGCTTTCTTTGGAGCGGCTTTTTTGGAAGCGGCTTTCTTAGGCGCTGCCTTTTTAGCTCCGCCTTTTTTTGCGACGGCCTTCTTAGCTCCGCCTTTTTTTGCACTGCCTTTTTTGGGTGCACTCTTTTTAGCGCCGCCTTTCTTTGCTGTAACTTTTCTCAAAGCGGATTTTTTGGCACCGCCTTTTTTAGCACCACCTCTACCAGACGAGCCGCGGGAAGACTTTTTAGAAGCGCCTTTTTTAGCTGCTTTTTTAGAAGCACCTTTTTTTGATCTGCCGCCTCCGGAGGATTTACTTCCACCTTTTTTTCCAGCGGCTGCTTTCTTGGTTGATTTTGCCATTTTAATGGTTTTGATTTAAATGAAAAAATGGGTTTTGATAAGTAAGTATAATTTCCTTTTTGAAATTACGATGATGTAAATGATTTGCAAAAATTATGCTCAGCAAAGATCATTTTTTATTTCATGTCTCCGGAGCAACGGGTGGTTGTTTTTATACAACCGTCTTAACAAACATTGTTTCCCCGGACTGCATTTCTTGCGGTGTATTTTCCTACCTTTGCACACTCAATTTTCATTTTGGCAGAATACCGTCCTTTTATGATGCCGGTGAAGGTTGACAGACAAGGGGCAAATCGCACGAAATTGCGACAGCAAAAGGGTCAAAGTTCAATGCCATTTGTTCCATCAAAATCCTTCGTTTCTTGAAGCAGAAGGGGGTGATTTAAACACATTTATCAATTATAATAATCATGGCTGATCTGAGATTTCAACGCAACTTCGGTATTGCCGCCCACATTGATGCCGGTAAAACCACAACCACCGAGCGTATCCTTCGATACACCGGGATGATCCACAAGATTGGTGAGGTGCACGAAGGCGCTGCAACTACCGACTGGATGGAACAGGAAAAAGAAAGGGGTATCACCATTACCTCTGCCGCTGTCAGCTGCCAGTGGAACTTTCCTACTGTTTTGGGTAAACCAACTCCCGAAACCAAAAAATACTATTTCAACATCATCGATACTCCGGGTCACGTTGACTTCACCATCGAGGTTGAACGTTCCATGCGCGTATTGGATGGTTTGATTGCGTTGTTCTCTGCAGTAGACGGGGTAGAACCCCAGTCTGAGACCGTATGGCGCCAGGCTAACCGTTACCGCGTACCCCGTATCGGTTTCGTTAACAAGATGGACCGCCAGGGTGCCGACTTTTTGATGGTGGTAAACCAGGTCAAAGAGATGCTCGGGGCTAAAGCCGTTCCTCTCCAGTTACCGATCGGTGCTGAGGATAATTTCACAGGTGTAGTCGACCTGATCAAGATGAAAGGTATCGTTTGGCACATGGAAACCGAAGGAATGACCTTCGATGAGATCCCTGTTCCGGAAGATATGAAAGAGGATGTTGAGTTGTGGAGACAGAGCCTCATCGAAGCAGTTGCAGAATACGACGATAAATTATTGGAGAAATTCTTCGATG
>Ga0157371_10003998_pt1 | contig 13065 bp, 15 predicted proteins | sample C45metaG_FD_113462 | JGI IMG/M metagenome (GOLD analysis project Ga0157371, IMG submission 113462) | Corn rhizosphere microbial communities from Kellogg Biological Station, Michigan, USA - C4-5 metaG | ecosystem: Host-associated > Plants > Roots > Rhizosphere > Soil | place: USA: Michigan... | reverse complement strand
GTTTCATAGGGGTACTATATGCTAGCAAGTAGATTCTAATGATTAAGTAGTTTTGAATTAATAGAATTTTTCTGTTGGAAGTAGTTTAGGAGAATTGGTTAGGAACCGAGACCAATTATATTTTGAATACATTCCACGAGCTACTAGAGGTATTATTTTACAATAAATAACGTTATATGGCTAAACGAGACCAATATGTATGTAACCACAACCAATTGACTTCTAAGCGAGATCAATTATATTTTATATACATTCCATGAGTTTCTAGAGGTATTATTTTACAATAAATAACGTTATATGGCTTAACGAGACCAATATGTATGTAACCACAACCAATTGACTTCTAACCGAGATCAAATGACGACTAACCGAGACCATCTCATCCCAAAGCGAGACCAAATATTTTTTAAAATGCCAAAATTGAATTTTGAAGCATAAATAAGGATCAGAATTCAATTTTCCCATCATTTTTGTGCAATCTACCGTATAAAAATCGCGTTTTCATCGTTTTATTACACTAATACTATTATGGTATTCTAGCGGCGAGGTGATTTGATGATAGCAAAAAAATATTCCACTACTCTATATGTAGAAGCACTAAAAGCACTGTATAAACGTCTGCCAAGGAAGCATCCAAAGCTTAAATTGATTCAAGATGAATACCATCAAAAGGTTGCAGGTGATTTAGGTGAAGAAGTTGTGATGAAAGTGTTGGAGCAAGTACAATTGCCGTATAAGTTTTATGTATTCCACAATATTTCGTTATACACAGAATCTCTTTTTCAAATGGATATATTAATAATTTCCCCTTATTATGCGGTTATTTTTGAGGTGAAAAATATAAAAGGAGAAATTTCATTTACAACAAATCCCCTACAGCTTGTGCGAAAACTCGAAACTGGCGAAATCAATACATATGATAGCCCAGTTCTTCAACTAGAGGAATACGTATATCACTTAAACCAATTATTACGTGGCAAGCACATTCATTTGCCAATCTATAGTGCCATTGTCTTTGCGTTCACTAGTTATATAAAAACCTCTCCAAGTAATACAATTGTTTTGTCACGAAAAGAAATCAAATCTTTTTTAAGAAAAATCAAGATAGACAAACCTCTCCTTTCAAGTGAAGATCTAGATAAACTCAAAGACTGGATTCTAAACTCTAATTATGATTTTCTTCCCTTCCCTATATGCAACCACTTCTCTATATCACCTGAATCCATTTTAAAAGGAGTAGAATGCGTTCAGTGTGGTTTAATTGGCATGAGAAAGGTAAGTCATAATTGGTTTTGTCCACGCTGTAAAATCTATCACAAAAAGGCTCACGAACAAGCATTGAGGGATTATTTCTTTATCTATAAAAATACGATGACTAACAAGGAATGTCAGCAATTTTTAATATTAAATAACAAGCATGAAGCAACAAGAATTCTGAAAAACAGCATGCTAATGAAGACCGGTCAATCTCGGAACGCTAAATATAGCATCCTATTTTCGAAAGTAAATGGCTTAACGAGAACAATTTAAACTAAACCACAACTTACTCGGAAATTCGACACCATATTTCTTTCTAAGCTTAATCTTTACGAATAACGATTATTGTCTAATCTAGACTAAATATCCCCAAAACACACCAGTCACAACCATTCCCTCTATCCTTAAGCAATTGAAAAAAGCACTATCCATGTATACTTGGATAGTGCTTTACATATATTATTATACGAATTGTACTGTTTTCTCTGTGCTTTCGCTTCCGATGCGTTCGATATCTGCACCAAGTGCTGCAAGCTTCTTGTCAAAATCGACATAGCCGCGATCTAAGTGATATAGCTCTGTAACACGAGTTATACCTTCTGCGACTAAACCAGCGATGATTAATGCTGCTGCAGCGCGTAAGTCCGTTGCTGCAACTTCTGCACCTTGTAAATTAGATGGAGACTCCATGATCACAGAGCGACCTTCAATTTTCATATTACCATTCATGCGTCTGAATTCTTCCACGTGCATAAAACGATTTTCGAAAACTGTTTCCGTAATGATACCTGTTCCGTGTGCTGTCATCATTAATGCCATCATCTGCGATTGCATATCAGTAGGGAAACCAGGATGTGGCATTGTTTTAATATCTACAGATTTTAAATCGCCTGTAGATCGTATACGAAGACCTTCATCCTCTTCTGTGATTTCGATACCCATTTCTTGCATTTTAGAAATTAGAGCCGTCATATGCTCAGGCACGGCGTTTTCAATGAGAACATCGCCTTTTGTAATCGCTGCTGCTACCATAAAAGTACCAGCTTCGATGCGATCCGGGATAATATGGTGTTCCGTACCGTGAAGTTCAGTTACACCCTCAATTCGAATTGTATCCGTACCAGCACCTTTTACACTGCCGCCCATTTCATTGATAAAATTAGCTAAATCGACAATTTCCGGTTCCTTAGCAGCGTTTTCGATTACTGTCGTACCTTCTGCAAGTGCTGCTGCAGTCATGATATTTTCAGTAGCGCCAACACTTGGTACATCTAAATAAATTTTTGCACCTTGTAAGCGACCATTTGTTTTTGCTTCTACAAAACCATGTCCGAATGAAATTTCTGCACCCATTGCTTCAAAGCCTTTTAAATGTTGATCGATTGGTCTTGATCCGATTGCACAACCGCCTGGAAGAGCTACACGAGCAAATCCATTACGCGCTAAAATTGGTCCCATAACAAGTATAGAAGCACGCATTTTACGTACATACTCAAATTGTGCCTCACTAGAAAGTCTTTGTTGTGAATCAATGATCACTTCATTTTTCTCGGGACTATATGTTATTTCTGTATTTAAACTTTTTAAAACTTCATTTATTGTCAAAACATCTGCAAGTGTCGGTACATCTTTAATAATATTTTTTCCCTTTGTCGCAAGTAAAGCTGCTGCTAGAACTGGTAGAACAGCATTTTTAGCTCCTTCTACTCGCACTTTACCTTGTAACGTTTGGCCGCCTTTAACAACGATTTTATCCACTTCGTTCCCTCCGAGTTCATTATCCTCATTTGCTTTTATATAAAAGAAATATGTATGATGTCATATTTTAGGTTTACAAAACATTATCATCATACAACGTATTTCGACTATATACAAGCATCTAAAACACTATTTTCAATGGCTTTATTGGTAAATTTTCTTGTTCTATTATACGTAATACCCTGTCTTTTCGTGTAGATAATTATAAATTACCCTACAATGTTTCTCCTAAAACCTATTAGAAAAGAAATTTCCCAGGAAATATGAGGAGATTCTACATGCTCATACAAACTTGTCCATAATTTGCATGAGCATATAGGATCTAATTAAATAGATACTGTAATTGACTTGACCATGCAGTTAGATTTAAGAAAAAATTTGCAACGCTAGAGCCAATCATAACACTAGCTAAAATATAAAAAAGCTGAGCTTGAAACACGTGATTTTTTTTAATAAGCTTGTCTACCATTAATGATTGTAACGCATAAAAGGCAATACCTATAAAGAAAATATTGGCTAAAATTGCAATCACTGCTTGCTCCCCATTCAATAAGCCCATTATATTTCCCTCTCTTTCTATTTCTTAAAGATAAAAAACGGACAGAAATAAATCTGCCCGTTACATAACCATTCAAATTAAATGTTACCCTCATAAACGTTGATACGATTCATTGCACGTTTCAAAGCAAGGTCAGCACGATTGAAATCAATCGAATCTTGCTTAGTTTGAAGACGTTCTTCTGCACGTTTCATCGCTTCTTTTGCACGAGCTAAATCGATCGTTGAAGCAACCTCGGCTGATTGTGTTAAAATCGTAACCTTTTCAGGACGAACTTCTACAAATCCTCCGTTTACTGCAACGTACTCGGTTTTCCCATCTTTTTTCAACTTAACTACACCAATAACAAGTGGCGCAACCGTTGGAATATGACCAGGTAAAATACCGATTTCACCGGATGCTGTTTTAGCGATAATCATGTCTACTTCAGAATCGTATACCGGGCCGTCGGGAGTGACAATATTGACTGTAAGTGTCTTCATATTTTTACCTCCAGGTCCGAATTATTATACTTCTACGCCCATGCTTTTCGCTTTTTCAACAACTTCTTCAATGCGTCCTACTAGACGGAAAGCATCTTCTGGTAAGTGGTCATATTTTCCTTCAAGAATTTGTTTAAATCCTTCAACAGTTTCCTTAACTGGAACGTATGAACCTTTTTGACCTGTAAATTGTTCTGCAACATGGAAGTTTTGAGATAGGTAGAACTGAATACGACGAGCACGGTTAACCGTTGACTTGTCTTCGTCACCTAATTCATCCATACCTAAGATTGCAATGATATCTTGAAGCTCTTTATAGCGTTGTAATGTAGATTGTACTTGACGAGCTACATTATAATGCTCTTGACCTACGATTTCTGGAGAAAGCGCACGAGAAGAAGAAGCTAAAGGATCCACGGCTGGGTAGATACCCATCTCAGATAATTTACGCTCTAAGTTTGTTGTTGCATCTAAGTGAGCAAAAGTTGTCGCTGGAGCTGGATCCGTATAGTCATCGGCTGGTACATAAATCGCTTGGATTGATGTTACAGAACCAGTATTAGTTGACGTGATACGCTCTTGCAATTGACCCATTTCAGTAGCAAGTGTTGGTTGGTAACCAGCTGCAGATGGCATACGACCTAAAAGAGCCGAAACCTCAGAACCTGCTTGTGTGAAACGGAAGATATTATCGATGAATAAAAGTACGTCTGCACCTTGCTCATCACGGAAATATTCAGCCATTGTAAGACCAGTTAAAGCTACACGCATACGTGCGCCAGGTGGCTCATTCATTTGACCGAATACCATTGCTGTTTTCTTAATAACGCCTGAATCGCTCATCTCGTGGAATAAGTCATTTCCTTCACGCGTACGCTCACCAACACCAGCGAATACCGAAATACCACCATGTTCTTGAGCAATGTTGTTAATAAGTTCTTGGATAAGAACTGTTTTCCCTACGCCGGCACCACCGAATAGACCGATTTTACCACCTTTAATATATGGTGCTAAAAGATCTACTACTTTGATACCTGTTTCAAGAATTTCAACTTCTGTTGAAAGGTTTTCGAATGTTGGAGCTTGACGGTGAATTGGATCACGACGGTCTTCCGCTGAAATCTCTTCCCCTAAGTCAATAACATCACCTAGTACGTTGAATACACGTCCTAATGTTACGTCACCAACTGGAACAGAAATTGCTGCACCAGCATCGATTACCTCTGTACCACGCTTAAGGCCGTCAGTTGATGCCATAGCAATAGTACGAACAGAGTCATCTCCTAAGTGTAAAGCTACTTCTAATGTTAACGTTGAAGGCGCTTGGTTTGGACGTTCAATCGCTACAGTTAATGCATTATAGATAGCTGGTAAATGGCCATTGTCAAACTTTACGTCAACAACTGGACCCATTACTTGTAGTACTTGTCCTTTGTTCACTACTGTTCCCTCCTGTCTTACTTTTCTTCACTATTCTAGAGCCGCTGCGCCGCCTACAATTTCCGTAATTTCTTGCGTAATTGCTGCTTGGCGTGCTCGGTTATAAACTAATGTTAAGTTGCTAATTAAATCAGCTGCGTTGTCTGTCGCACTCTTCATGGCGGACATACGTGAAGCATGTTCACTGGCTTTACCATCGAGTAATGCACCAAAAATTAGGCTTTCCGCATATTGAGGAAGTAACACTTCAAGAATTGCTTCAGCTGAAGGTTCAAATTCATAAGAAGCTGTTGTGCCTGTTTCTACTGCAATATCCGTAAGTGGCAGTACCTTTTTCTCTGTAACTTCACTAGAAATGGCACTGACAAAGTGGTTGTAGTACATATAAAGTTCATCATATGTACCATCCGTGAACATACCAACAGCTTTGCGCGCTATTTCTTTAATATCAGAAAAAGCAGGTTGATCTGGTAAACCTATAACTTCTCCGATTACATTCGAACCACGTTTTTGGAAGAAGTCACGTCCCATACGACCAATTGCTAAAACTACATACTCATCTTTTGACGAATGTCGCTCCGCTATAGCATTTGCAACAGCACGTATAACGTTACTGTTGTAAGCTCCAGCTAAACCACGATCTGAAGTAATGACAAGATATGCTGTCTTTTTCACAGGACGAGAAGTTAACATTGGATGTCCACTATCACTTGTACCTGATGCAATTGCACCTACTACTTCTTGAATTTTCGCCATGTAAGGAACATATGCTTTCGCATTTTCTTCCGCACGGCTCAATTTAGATGCAGAAACCATTTGCATGGCTTTCGTAATTTGACTTGTTTTCTTTGTAGACGTAATTTTACTTTTAATGTCGCGTAATGATGCCACTGGTATTTCACCACCTTATCGTTTTTTTCACTTAGACAAAAGAATTATTCAGATTTAGCGAAAGTCTTTTTAAACGCAGTAATTGCATTATTCAAGTCTTCTTCTGAAGGAAGATCTTTAGTCGTGCGAATATGATCTAAAACGTTTGTGTGGTTTGAATCTATCCAGCTGTTTAATTCAGCTTCAAAACGAGTAATATCTTTAACTGGAATATCATCTAAATGGCCACGTGTTAGAGCGTATAAAATAAGTACTTGTTTTTCCACTTTAATAGGGCTATTCAAGTCTTGTTTTAATACTTCTACTGTACGTACACCACGATTAAGTTTTGCTTGAGTTGCAGCGTCAAGATCTGATCCAAATTGAGAGAATGCTTCAAGTTCACGGAATGCAGCTAAGTCAAGACGTAGTGTACCCGCAACTTTTTTCATTGCTTTAATTTGAGCTGAACCACCAACACGAGATACAGATAAACCAGCATTGATTGCTGGACGTACGCCCGAGAAGAATAGATCAGATTGTAAGAAGATTTGACCATCTGTAATAGAAATTACGTTTGTTGGAATATAAGCAGAGATATCTCCAGCTTGCGTTTCAACGAACGGTAATGCTGTGATAGAACCAGCACCAAGTGTTTCATTTAACTTCGCAGCGCGCTCAAGAAGACGGCTGTGTAAGTAGAATACATCCCCTGGATATGCTTCACGACCTGGAGGACGACGAAGTAGTAATGAAAGTTCACGGTATGCAGCAGCTTGTTTTGATAAATCATCATAAACGATTAACACATGCTTGCCTTCAAACATGAACTCTTCAGCCATTGTTACACCAGCATAAGGAGCTAGGTAAAGTAATGGAGCTGGTTGTGATGCAGATGCAGTTACAACGATTGTGTAATCTAAAGCACCTTTTTTACGAAGTGTTTCTACAACGTTACGAACAGTCGATTCTTTTTGACCGATAGCAACATAGATACAAATCATATCTTGGTCTGCTTGGTTAAGAATTGCATCAATCGCAACAGATGTTTTACCTGTTTGACGGTCACCGATGATTAACTCACGTTGCCCACGTCCGATTGGTACAAGAGCGTCAATTGCTTTAATACCTGTTTGAAGTGGCTCATGTACTGATTTACGCGCCATAACTCCTTGTGCAGGGCTTTCGATTGGACGAGATTTAGTAGTTGCAATAGGACCTAGTCCGTCAACTGGTTGGCCAAGTGGATTGACAACGCGGCCAATCAATTCTTTACCAACAGGAACTTCCATAATACGGCCAGTTCGACGTACTTCATCGCCTTCTTTGATGTCTGTGTATGGTCCAAGGATAACGATACCAACGTTATTCGCTTCCAAGTTTTGTGCCATACCTAACACACCAGTTGAGAATTCTAATAATTCTCCAGCCATGACGTTGTCGAGGCCATGAGCAAGAGCGATACCGTCACCAATTTTAATGACTGTACCAACGTCGCTAACTTTCATCTCAGATTCATAATTCTCAATCTGCTGTTTAATCAAGACACTGATTTCTTCAGCTTTGATGCTCATGTATGTCACCTCTCTAAATTCATAATATTAACCGATCAAGTTACGTTTTAAGCGATCTAGTTTTGTACTTAGACTGCTATCGTAAATGCGGTTTCCGATTTGAACACGCATTCCACCAATGATTGATGGATCTACAATGTTTTGAATACGTAAAGATTGTTTCCCTACATTTTTTGCAAATACAGTAGAGACGTTTGCACGCTCTTCTTCTGTTAATTCACGTGTAGTATATACTTTCGCTTCTGCAACACCTTGTGCATCGTACGAAAGTGCCATAAATTCAGTAATAATGCCTGAAACTTCACCTAATCTTTTCTTATCAATAAGCACTAAAAGTGTATTAATAACAATTGGATTAGCATTGTTGAAAACTTCGCGGATTAACTCTTTTTTCTTGTCTAATGAAAGCTTTGGAGATGTGAATAAAGTTTTCAAATCTTTATTGCCATTCCAGACAACTTTAAGTTCGCGTAGATCATTTTCTACTGATTGAAGCTCATTTTTTTGTTGTGCTAATTCGAATAAAGCGATTGCGTAACGTTTAGCTGCAGTTGAATTACTCACTTAGCTTCCCCTGCCTTCGCAATCGTTGCCTCGATTAGCGCACGGTTATCTTCTTCCGAAACTTCTTTTTCAAGAACTTTGGACGCTGCAAGTACTGAAAGTGAAACTACTTCTTCACGTACTGCTGCAATCGCTCTTTCTTTTTCTGTATCGATTTCACGGATAGCAGATTCTTTCAAACGCGCTGCTTCAGTACGAGCAGTTGTGATAATTTCTTCACGAGATGCTTCGCCTTGCTTTTTCGCATTTTCTACAATCGCTAATGCTTCTGTACGCGCTTCTTTTAATAAGTCACGTTGTTCTTCAAGTAATCGCGCTGATTCATTGCGGCTATTTTCTGCTGCTTCGATTTCGCTTGCGATTAACTCTTCACGTTGATTCATAATACCCATAAGCGGGCCCCATGCTACTTTCTTCAATAAAAACATAAGTAGTGTAAAGAAGAATAAAGTAGCTAAGATATCCCATATATTCAAGCCATGGCCACTCGCACCAAGTACAAGGTAATCAAAAGACACGATTGTTTCACTCCTTTCAAACGCTAATAAGAGATCTTACTTCTATAATGTAATGTTATACTCATTGTTTTCTAATTCATAAAGAGAATGGCGGAAATGTTTCCGCCATTTCATCCTGTTGAAGTTGTTCTTATTTGTTTAATACGATGAACGCGATAACTGCTGCGATGATTGGAAGTGCCTCAACTAATGCTACCCCAATGAACATAACTGTTTGTAAAGATCCACGCGCTTCTGGTTGACGAGCGATACCCTCTACTGTTTTTGAAACGATTAAACCGTTACCGATACCTGCACCAAGTGCACCTAAACCGATTGCTATAGCTGCTGCTAAAAGACCAACTGAACCTACCATTGTGTAATTTCCTCCTTGGAATGTTGTTTTATTTATTTCTGCTTAGTAATACTGAGCAGTTATATTAATGGTCAGACGACACTTTATGTGACATATAAACCATTGTTAACATAACGAAAATGAATGCTTGGATTCCACCGATAAATAGTGAGAAACCTTGCCATGCCATTGCTGGAATAATTGCTCCAACAAAGCCAAAAATATTAGATGTTGCTAAGCCTGCAAGTAGTCCTAAAAGAACTTCCCCTGCATAGATATTTCCGTAAAGACGTAGACCGAGTGTCAACGTATTTGCGAATTCTTCCATTACTTTTAAAGGAGCTAAAAAAGGAAGTGGTTTTAAGTAATCTTTACCATATTCTTTTATGCCCTTCGCTTTGATACCATAGTAGTGCGTTAATAGAATAATCATTACTGCAAGTGTCATCGTTACCGTCGGATCTGCTGTTGGAGATTTCCACCAAAGCACACCATCATACGATATCGAAAATGGTAGACCTAACACGTTTGCTACAAAAACAAACATGATTAATGTGATACCAAGAATATGGAATCTTCCACCTGTTTGCCAGTCAAAGTTACTTTTAATAATGCCTTTTACGAAGTCCATAATCCACTCCATGAAGTTCTGCATACCAGTTGGCTTCAGCTTCAAGTTTCTTGTCGCTATAAAAGCGATCAAAAATACGATGAGTGTTGTGACTGCAAGCATCAGGATATTCGACCAGTTTCCGTGCATCCCTAAAAACTCAAAAGTGGGATTTTTATGTTCCACGATTAATTCACCTCACTTTCACAATCTCATTGTTGGTGTCTTGCATAATACATAATTCGTTCTACTAAAAGCAGAACATAGGGAATCATTAATCCAATGACTGTGCTTATAACATGAATATACTGTGGAAGTGCAAGTGCTATTGCAACAGCTGCAACGCCAGATGCGAAGCGGAATGTTGTACCGAGACCTGCTCGTCCTTTTCCATTTGTTAACACACGGTCAAATTTCTCCATTCTACGTACTAGAATCCAGAAATTATACAGACCAAACAAAGAACCTAGTGCTAAGCCTGCAAAAATTGTCGAATACGGGGTAAACCCCCAACCTAGCGCACATACTGCGAGCAAAAAAAATATGTACTTTTTCTGCTTTTTATAGATATGTTGCATTTCATGCATTGGTCTTTAGTCTCCTGAATCATATTTTCGAATGGTAGCAATAAGTGCTATCACGCCAACCGAGAGGCCGAGTAATAGGCATATTACTAAAAATACTGGAGTGGTTCCATAAGTATTGTCAATCCACATTCCTGTGAATGTACCTATTAAGATAGAACCAACAAGCTGTGAGAGAATCGCTGAATACATAGCTATCCCTTGTAACGGACGTCTTATTTGACGCATAAAAGTTTCCTCACGTTTTTCCTGTTAAAGTAAAAACTGTGAATCTAGTAGAAAGTTGATACATCAAGTGTTTCAAGCACGAAACACCTATATTGATTATCCTTTGTAAGCATACAATAGGGCCAATTTGATGTCAATTAGTAGAAGTGAAAAACTTCACAAATACTTCTCATTTGACATCTTATCGACAAATTTAAAAAATTATTTTTGTTTTAAATATTCTTTTAAAGCATCCACTATCTTTTCTGAAGCTTTGCCATCCCCATAAGGATTACTCGCTTTCGCCATTTCGTTATAAGCAGTTGGGTTAGATAAAAGCTCATTTGCTAATCGGAAAATAGTTTCTTCTTCAGTTCCTGCTAGTTTCAACGTTCCAGCTTCAATTCCTTCTGGTCGTTCTGTTGTATCGCGAAGAACGATTACTGGTTTCCCTAACGAAGGCGCTTCTTCTTGAACTCCACCAGAATCCGTCAGAATAATAAATGATCTAGCCGCGAAATTGTGAAAATCTAATACTTCTAACGGTTCGATTAAATGAATACGATCATTTTCTCCAAGAATGTCGTTTGCTATTTCTCTTACCGCTGGGTTCATATGAACCGGATACACTACTTGTACATCCTCATGTTCTACTAATAATCGATTAATAGCTCGGAACATATTGCGCATTGGCTCTCCCAAATTTTCTCGACGATGGGCTGTTAAAAGAATTACTCGACTATTTTGTAGCTTCTCTAAAATAGGATGCGTATAATCTTCTTTTACAGTTGTTTGAAGTGCATCAATCGCTGTATTACCAGTAACAAAAATCCGATCACTTAGCTTATTTTCAGCAAGTAAATTTGCTCGAGATTTTTCCGTTGGCGCAAAATGTATATCTGCCATTACTCCCGTTAGTTGTCTATTCATTTCTTCAGGAAAAGGAGAATATTTATTCCATGTACGAAGTCCTGCTTCTACATGACCGATTGCAATTTGGTTATAAAAAGCCGCTAGACTAGCAACAAATGTTGTAGACGTATCTCCATGAACGAGCACGATGTCTGGTTGTGCTTCTTTCATGACTGCGTCAAGACCTTCAAGTGCTCTAGTTGTTATATCAACTAAAGTTTGACGATCCTTCATCATATTTAAATCATAATCCGGCTTTATATTAAATGTTTCAAGCACTTGGTCAAGCATTTGACGATGTTGAGCCGTCACTGTAACGATTGATTCAATTTCTTCTTGATGTTTTTGAAGTTCAAGAACAAGAGGAGCCATTTTTATCGCTTCTGGTCTCGTTCCAAATATCGTCATTACTTTCCATTTACGCATGAAATTTATACACTCCTTTTATTTCGTACCGAATAAACGGTCACCAGCGTCACCTAAGCCAGGCACGATATAGCCATGGTCATTTAGTTTTTCATCAAGTGCAGCAATATAAATATCTACATCTGGATGTGCTTTTTGAAGAGCTTCTACACCTTCTGGAGCTGCGATTAGACACATAAACTTAATACTTGTTGCTCCGCGTTTTTTTAGTGAATTAACAGCTTCTATTGCAGAACCACCCGTTGCAAGCATTGGATCCACTAGAATGAAATCACGATCTGCAACGTCTGCAGGAAGTTTTACGTAGTATTCTACTGGTTGCAATGTTTCTGGATCACGGTAAAGACCAATATGCCCAACTTTTGCAGCAGGAATCAGTTTTAATATACCATCAATCATTCCAATTCCAGCTCGTAGTATAGGAACAATCCCTAATTTTTTCCCAGCTAATACTTTCGATTTTGTGGTCTGTACAGGTGTTTCTACTTCCGTTTCTTCTAATGGAAGATCACGAGTAATTTCAAAGGCCATGAGTGTAGCTACCTCATCTACAAGTTCACGGAATTCCTTTGTTCCAGTGTTTACATCACGGATATATGTAAGTTTGTGTTGAATAAGCGGGTGATCGAATACAAATACTTTTGGCATATTGCATAACTCCTTTATCTTTTAATTTAAATTCTATTAATTATAACAAAAAAAGCAGTTCACATACTAGTAAACCCAAGTTTTAATATTGCGTCTATTTCTCCAGAGTTCCTCGTTTGTAAAAACATACCTAAAGAAGAAAACAAAGTATGGCTTCACAGTGGATAATACAAAAATCAGTGTTCCTTTTAAACTCCATATTATGCATTTAAGGTTATTATTTTTTTCCAATGTATTGATTTCCGTTCCAGACGGACGCTTTCCGCGGGCATGGCTTCAGTCTCCTCAGTCAACAAGATGTTGGTCACGAAGGCGTTGAGGC
>Ga0157371_10003994_pt1 | contig 13069 bp, 8 predicted proteins | sample C45metaG_FD_113462 | JGI IMG/M metagenome (GOLD analysis project Ga0157371, IMG submission 113462) | Corn rhizosphere microbial communities from Kellogg Biological Station, Michigan, USA - C4-5 metaG | ecosystem: Host-associated > Plants > Roots > Rhizosphere > Soil | place: USA: Michigan... | reverse complement strand
GCGCTTCGGCAATCTGCATGTCCGGGCTGTCGTGCAGCGCTTCGCGGATCAGACCGTCGAGTTGCGGGTCGCCAAGGCTGGTCCACCAGTCGCTTTTCGGCCATGCCGCAGGCGACAGGGTCACACCGTTGAGGGATTGGCCGGCCTTCAGGCTTTTCGCGTCGAGATTTTTGCCTTGGGTATCGAGGCCGCTGTAATTGGCGCATCCGGCAAGGATCATCGCCGACAGCACCAGCGTCAGGCTGCTGCGCAAGGTTTTACTGCTCATTGTGTTCACCTAAGCGCTGGATGGTGATCGGGTCACCGGCGGCCAGCAGGATTTTCTTGAGGATGTATTCCAGGGTCTTCAACTCGTCCGGGGAGATCGCGCCAGCCAGTTCATTCATCGCGTCGGCGCCGATCTGCGGCAGCCGATCCGTCAACTGCTGGCCCTGTTCGGTCAGGGTCAGTTGCACTTGGCGGCGATCACCTGCGCTGCGTTGGCGAGCCAGGAAGCCCTTCTGCTCCAGACGATCGAGCATGCGTGTCATCGAACCGCTGTCCAGCGACAGGTGCCGGCACAGCTCGGCCGGGGTATCGACGCCGAACTGGGCCATGATGATCAACACTTTGAACTGCGCGGCAGTGATGCCGTGGGGTTCCATGTGGGTGTCGATGATCCGGTCCTTGAGCAATGCGGCGCGGCCCAGCAACAGGCCGAGATGGCAGGTTTTGAATTCGTCCGGGGTGAAATGCTTCATGTGCCCACCTAATAACTGCCTAGGCAGTGAATATATGTCGAGATGTTACTGCCTAGGCAGCGAATGTCAACGCAATAGTTAGGTTGCTTTGTAATTAGTTGACCAATGGACTGGGTCTTTATGCTGAACAGGCGTGCGTCATCGCCAACCTGCTGGCGACGGGTACAACCCAGGTGTAGCGACAATCAGGATTCATCGAGACAACGGGCACACGCGTCGGCGCCGCTATCCAGAACCTGGGGCTGGTGATCACTCAGGCAAAATCCAGCAGCGGCAACCAGCAAGGTTTTCAGGGGCTGGCAAGCCTAATACGCCCCTTATCTGCGGATCGCGGCAAGGTCATATAGGAATCGCCTGATATCCCTCGGCAGGCAGCGTGTTTAACGTACCGCGCTCCTTGGCCGACACGTATAGCCCTGTTCATGAAGCGATTAAAACCGCACCACCCCTTGCTCACCGTTGTTGCAGCGACTTTACTGGTTTGCTCGTTGGAGGCGATGGCAGCGAATTGCACGTTCCTCGGTGCCACCACCACACAAACCCTCAACTTCGGCGCAAGCCTCGCCAATGGTGGCCTGACAATCCCGGCCGACACGCCCGATGGCACAGTGGTCTACCAGGACACCGCACAGCAATCTCTCTCGCACAGTTGGTCGTGCAATGCGACCTCACAATACGGCGTGGCAGTCAATCCCGCGCTTGGCACCCCAACCAGCACCGTAACGACCTTCCCCTTGGGCAAGACCGGCCTCTCGTTCCGTATCTGGATGGATATGCTAAGTCGCTATGAGCCTTCCCTGTTTGCAATCAGCCCGAAAAGCTACAGCGTGGTATCCGGCGCAATCCGGCTGGAAATCGTCAAGTCAGGCCCACTGGCATCGCAAGTCAGGATTGATGCCGGCAATCTGGGCGATCTGCGATCTGGTGAGCTGATCCTGAACAAATTCAACCTGAGCAATGCTCTGGTGTTGAATGCGGCCTCCTGCCAGACCCCGTCCGTACCAGTCGCCATGGGCGATGACTATCAACTCAACGAGTTTGCCGAGGCGGGAGCGAAACCTCGCACGGTGCACTTCGACATCGGCTTGAACCAGTGCCAGACCGGCATCAAGAAAGTCACCTACTCGCTCAAGGCCAACACCCCGGTCATCGACGCCAAAAAAGGCATCGTCGCGCTCAACGGCAGCTCCACCGCTAAAGGCATTGGCCTGCAACTGATGAATGACCTCGGGCAACCGATGGCACTGGATACCACCTACCCGTTCGACGCGTTCACCACCACCGGCACCAGCTTCAAGATTCCCTTGTCGGCCACGTATTACCGCCTGGAGACAAGTGAACTCAAGGCCGGCAGTGCCAACACCGAAGTCACCTTCATCGTGAACTACCTGTAACGATCTACTGCCTGCCGGTAATAAGGTTCATCTGCTTTTCCCGGCCTCTGGCCGTCTCAATAGTGCCGGGATGAGATTGAAGAACTACCTTCGCCCGATCAGCTCTACACCCCATGCTGTACGGTACCTGCTAGGCACCTTTGCCTTGGTGCTGCTGTGGGGCATTCTGGGCGGTTTCCAGCGCTTCCTGTTGTTTACCTTCAACAACGAAGCGCCCCAGCGGCGCAGCTACATGAGCAGCGCGATCGCCAAAGTGCATACCATTTTCACCACCCGCAAAGCCCGGCTGAAAGCCTGTACCCGTCGGCCACCCGCAAAACCAAAACAGATTGGCCGGTATCCGATGAAGAGCTCCGCCTGTGGCTCGGTCAAACGCCGGCCAGCAATGAATTGAAGAAGTGCTAGATGCTGGATGACATCGGCAATTTCTACTCCGCGGCCTGCCTTCACGAATCAAAGCGCCTGACCCGTCCCAGGATGATGTCGGCAAGGACCGCAGTTCGTCCTTGAACCTGGTATCAGCCCCCTGTACCAGCTCGAAGATCGACCGCACGCAGGTGTAGGGCTAGAACGCCAACCAGGAGCCGGCGCAGGCGCTGACCAGCATTGCCAGCCTGGATCGACAGTCGGATCTGACGCTGCTGGCCGAGGGCGCGGAAACCACGCAAGAACTTGCTATGTTGCGTAAAATCGACTGCACTCAGGTTCAGGCCGTCCTGGTCTCCCCCGCAGTGCCTTCGGATCAATTCCAGCAGTTGCTGCCCATGGCGGGCCGGCGCAAGCGTACTCATGCGCAAGCGGGCGTTGACGGCTGTCACTTGCCATCGAGGTCACTGTGTCCAACGGCTCTCCCATCACTGCTGCCCAGGCCCTCTAATGCCACATCCCAACGCCTTTCTGGAGAAACTCGCCAGCAGTTCATCGCGCCTGAACAAGAGCCTGCTGGTGCTCGGCGCCCTGGTGTTGCTGTTGCTGGGTATCAGCTATGTGGGGGTGACGCGCATGATCGAAGAGCGGCGCGAAACCTTGCAATTTCACTTTGCCCGGCTGATGGAGAATGTCCACGAACAGGAAGTGTTCCTGCAGGATATTGCCCGGGAAAGCGCCAAGGGCGAACGGCTGCCCAATGCCATGTTGCCGCCCTACTCACAAAAACCCCTGCCCGATGAAGGGCCGAACATTTACGAAGGCCGCGGCCTGCCGTTTTCGCTGCCCTATAGCTTGAAGATCAATACGGACAGGATTGCCCCCAGCCAATACCCGAAAATCTTTGCGCTGGGTACCCATCTGGCGGCCTATTACAGTGCGTTCTGGTCGGCCTCGCACTATCAGTCTCCGCAGGTTGTCCTGATCAATGGCCCCGACAATTTTGACCTGGCCGTACCCTCCGTCGGGCGTTTGCGCGGTACGGGGCAGTTACCGATGCAGACGGGCCATCTGGTCGATGTGATGACCCAGGTGAACAAACGCCTGCGCGGGCACAACTCGCCATTGCCAGATCTTCAGGTGCGCTGGGAACCCTATGTCTCTTCCGAGGACGACAAGAGCGCGCCCACCCTGCTGGCTTACGTGAGTATCAACCTGGCGAAAACCGCATTGACCGTCGAGGGCGCCGATACCTGGGTGGTACTGGGCTCGCTGATGAACCTGTCCCAGGTCAACAACATCGAACGGCTGATGCAGTGGTCGATCTACGATGACTTCACCTTGATCACCCCCCGTGGCGTGGTATTGACCGGTGCTCTGAAACCCGGCCAGGTGCTGGATGAAGGGGTGAATTTCAACCGCGACGGCCTGGTGTTCAAACTGAGCAGCCCCGGGGAGCAACACTGGACGGCGATCTACGTCATCAGCCTGCGCAGTTTCCTCGACTACGCGCTGTGGCCATTGCTGTGCCTGGTTGCTCTGGTGCTTGCGCTGCTCGGTTGCAGTCGGGCGGTCAATCGCTGGTACCAGGCCCGGGTCATCCTGCCCGCGCAGAGGGCGCACGCCAGCATCGCCGAAAGCGAGGCGTTCAGCCGCACGGTGATCGATACGGCGCCGACCGGCCTGTGCGTGATTCGCCACAGCGATCACCACGTACTGCTGGAAAACCAGCGCGCCCAGCAATGGCACGACAACGGCCGGTTGATAAGCTTGCTCACGCCCCTTACGGGCCCCGGTCACGCCGATCTTGAAATCAATGGGCGCCACCTGCACGTCGCCTTTGTGCCCACCCGCTATCAGGGCCAGGACGCCTGGTTATGTGCGTTGCATGACGTGACCCGGCATGTCGAAGATGCGGCGGCGCTGGAAGAAGCGCGCCAGGCCGCCGACTCGGCAAACCAGGCCAAGAGCCGCTTCCTCGCTACCATGAGCCACGAGATCCGCACTCCCCTGTACGGCGTGCTGGGAACTCTGGAGCTGCTCGGCCTGACCTCGCTCGCCCCGCGCCAGCAGGATTACCTGCACACCATCCAGCGCTCCTCCGCCACGTTGTTCCAACTGATCAGCGATGTGCTGGATGTGTCGAAAATCGAAGCCGGACAGATGACCCTCGAACTTCAGGATTTCTGCCCGCTGCAACTGACCGAAGACACCGTGCGCACCTACAGCGCCTTCGCCCGATCCAAGGGCCTGCTGCTCTATGCCTGCATCGACCCGGCGCTGCCGGACCGGTTGCGCGGTGACACGATACGGATTCGCCAGATCCTCAACAACCTGCTGAGCAACGCCATCAAGTTCACCGATAACGGTCGCGTGGTGCTGCGGGTTCAGTTGCTGGAAAGCGACGATGGCCGCGCCCACGTGCAGTGGCAGGTCAGCGATTCGGGAGGAGGAATTTCCCTGGCGCAACAGCAACAACTGTTCGACCCTTTCTATCAGGTCAACGATGCCACTGAACAGGCCGGTGCCGGATTGGGACTGGCCATTTGCAAATGGCTGTGCGAGTTGATGGAGGGCCAGTTGAACCTAGTCAGCGAGCCCGGGCTCGGCAGCAGTTTCACCCTTCAACTCGCACTGGAACACGCACCCGGTGAGCTGGCCGGTTGCCCTGTGTTCAACCCCGGCAGCAGCATCGTCTATGTGCGTGCGCAGGTCACTGAGCAGGCACAACACCTGATCGCCTGGCTCAACCGTTTTGGCCTCGACTGCCACCCGCTGAGGCCCGATACACCGGCGTCATCGGCACTGCTGGTAGAGCTTTCCCCCCTGGCCGATACCGCGGCCTGGCCCGGTCCGAAGGTCGTCGCCAGGGCGGATGGCCCCAACCCTGCGCAATTGCGCGGTACCGACCGAGAAGTCGACGCCCATGATGTCCGCGCGATCGCCTGGGCGATTTACCAGGCCCAGCACGGCGTCAGCGCCGACAGCCAACCTTCGTCGCCGGAAAAGCCCCGGCAGTTGAATCTGCAAGTGCTGGTGGCGGAAGACAATGTGATCAACTCGGCGATCATCAAGGAGCAACTGGAAGTGCTGGGCTGCTCGGTGGTCGTCGCGGCCAATGGCGAGCTGGCCCTGGCGCAGTGGTCGCCCGGACGCTTCGATCTGCTGCTGACCGACGTCAACATGCCGGTCATGAACGGCTACCAATTGGCCACGGCGTTACGGCTTCAGGATCAGACGCTGCCGATTATCGGCGTCACCGCCAACGCCTTGCGCGAAGAAGGCGAGCGCTGCGCCGACGTCGGCATGAACGCCTGGATGGTCAAGCCACTGAACCTCGCCACCCTGCGCGCGCACCTGGAAAGACATTGCAAAATCGCCCTGCCGGCGACCAGCGTTGCCCCTCTAAAGCTGTCACCGAAAATGCGCGAACTGTTTGTCACGACGCTGCGCCAGGACATGCAGACCACGCTGACGGCATTGGACAACGCCGATGCCCATCGCGTGGCGCAACAGCTGCACAGCATGGCCGGTGCATTGGGTGCGGTACAGCTCGAAGAACTGGCCACAACCTTCGTCGAACTGGAGTGCCGCCTGAACGGCCTGAGCGTGACCCACGCACTGGACCTGGAGGTGCGCCAGAAGCTGGCTCGATTGAAAGACCTGCTGGACACCCTTGAATAATTTCACTGCGGATAATCAGCCATGGAAACCCTCAAGGTTGCCATTGCCGATGACCACCCCATCGTCCTGGTGGGGGTGCGAGAGCTGGTTGAGCGCGGCCAGTGCTTTCGCGTGGTGGGCGAAGCCGTTTGCTCCAGCGAGCTGATCAACCTGCTCGAAACCCGCCAGGTGAATCTGGTCATCACCGATTTCAACATGCCCGGCGACTCGACCTACGGCGATGGTCTGAAACTGATGGAATACCTGACGCGGCACTTCCCCGACGTGCGGATGCTGGTGCTGACGATGATTTCCAACCCGCTGATCCTGACGCGCCTGCAAGAGCTCGGGGTGCAGGCCATCATCCAGAAAAACCAGCTGCATAACGAAATCGAAACGGCGCTCAAGGCCATTGCCCGGGGCAAGCCGGTGCGCAGCAGCGGCCCACCGCCGACCTCGGTGATCACCAACAATGCCGGCCTCGACGAGCGCTTTACTCGCCTGTCGCCCAAGGAGCACAAAATCTTGCGTTTGTTTGTTTCGGGAATGGCCGTTAGCGAGATTGCCCGGAGTCTGAACAGAAGTGCCAAGACAATAAGCACTCAGAAGATATCGGCCATGCGCAAACTTGAAGTCAGCAGCGACCAGGACTTGTCGGCTTACTGCTTAGAGCGAAACTTGTTCAACTAACAGCTCCAAAAAATCCACTTATACACGACTTCTAGGAATCGTCTGATGTCCCATCAAAAGTGCGTGTTATATCGTGTTGTTGCTTTAATACCACCTATTGGAAAACAACATGAAAAAGATGACTCGCGCACTTCTCGCCCTTTCGATCATTGCCGCTACCGGAAATGCTCTGGCAGCCGATCCGGTTACACCAACCAAGGCTGGCAGCGGCACTATCAACTTCACCGGTACCATCAACAACGATGCCTGTTCGGTTGAAGGCGCCGGAAGCAACAAGACCATTTCAGTCGCCATGGGCGAAGTTTCGATCAAGGACATGGGCACCGCCACTGCACCTAAAGGCAACGGCACCCTGAGCGCCGAGAACTTCGACATGAAGATCAACTGCAACGCTGGAACCAAGGTCGCGATGATCTTCGAACCAACCAGGGGCGCAGGTTCGGGCATTGAACCCGGCACCAAGGTGCTGCGCCTGATCGATGGCCTGGGGGCTGCGAAAGGTATCGGCATTGCGCTGCTTGATTCCAATGGCGCCGTGATCGACCTCAGCTCGCCGAGCACCGCAAAAATCGAAAACACTCTGCAAGACAGCAACGCCACCCTCAAATTCTCCGCAGCCTACGTAACCACCGTCGATCCGAAACTGGCTGTTGCCGGTCGTGGCGACGCCACCCTGCCGTTCACGCTGCAATACGAATAACCCGCGCGAACACACAAGCCTGGTGCGGGGCCGTTCGGCCCTGCGCCCTCATTAAATTGCGCGGTAGCCCTCATGTTTTATCGTCACTCACTGTCCTTTTGTGCAGGCCTGCTGGGCCTGTTCGTGGTCAATCAGGCCATGGCCGGGATTTCCTTGAGCAGCACCCGTCTGATTTTCGACGGCCAGCACAAGGAGGCCGGAATCACCGTGCGTAACAGCGGTGAAGATGTGTTGATCCAGTCGTGGATCGACACCGACTCCAGCGAAACCGCAGCCGTACCCTTTGCTGTGACGCCGCCCCTGGTGCGCGTCAGCGGCGACGAACAGCAAATATTGCGGGTGATCTACGAAGGCGCGGGCATGCCGACCGACCGCGAGTCGGTGGTGTGGCTCAATGTGCAAGAGATCCCTAAAGCGGCGAAATCCGAGAACACGTTGCAACTGGCCGTACGCCAGCGCATCAAGGTGTTCTTCCGCCCGGCAGGCCTGAAAAGCAACGCCTATCTGGCACCGAGCGAACTGACCTGGCGGCTGACAGAACAAGCCGGCAAGAGCTTGTTGGTGGTGAATAACCCAGGCCGGTATCACGTGTCGATTGCAGATATCACACTTCAATCCGGCACCATCAGTGAACACCCCTTCGATTCGATGATGATTGCCCCCGGCGAACAAAAAAGCTTCCCCCTTAAACAACTTCACAACGCCAATACAGCCCGCCTTTCATTTAGCAGTATTAATGACTATGGCGCACAAGATCGTTATGGCGCGCAACTTACCAACAGTGCTGATACCCGAGCCAGTTTGAATAAACAAACCCCATAACTTACGTGCCGCTGTGACGGCTGCACTTCCACTGTATTTCTCTTCGCTCCGTTAGTTCGTATCGGAGGTGATATAGGGTTCCTGAATGTTTTTACTCAAGCGCGACGGATGGGCGCCGTTTTCGATTGCCCTGGTTTTCAGCTGCACCTGCCTTGCCGATGACGAAGAACAGTTCAATACCTCGTTTCTGCAAGGCGCAACGTCTTCTGTCGATCTGCAATCACTGCTCGCCAGCAGCCGCGTGCTGCCCGGCATCTATCGGGTGGACCTGTACGGCAACGAGACGCTGGTCGGGCGCCGCGACATCGATTTTCGTCGCCCTCCCGGCACGAACAAGGTCGAGGCCTGCCTGACTCTGGAGATGGTGCAGCAATTGGGGGTCGACATCGGCAAGCTGCAGGCCAGCGGCAAACTGAGCAGCGAAGATCCCGACACCTGCCTGGACCTGCCCGCCTTGATCGATCACGCCAGCGTGCGTTACGACGTGCCCCGTCTGCGCTTGATGGTCAGTGTCCCGCAAAGCGCCATGGCGCGTGGCCGACGTGGTTATGTCGACCCGGCCCTGTGGGACGAAGGCGTTCCCGCCGCGTTCATCAACTATCAGTTGAGCAGCAGCCGCAACGGCACTCAGGGTGAAAGCACCCTGTCCAACAACGTCGGCCTGCGCAACGGCATCAACCTCGGCGCCTGGCGCTTGCGTAACGAATCGAACTTCAACAGCAGCACCGGCCGCCCTAGCACATTCAAAAGTAACCGCAGCTATCTGCAACATGACGTGACTGCCCTGAAAGGCCAGTTCAGCGCCGGGGATATCTTTTCAGATGCCGACCTGTTCGACAGCGTGCGCTATCGCGGCCTGAAGCTGGCGTCCGACGACGGTATGCGTGCCGACAGCGAGCGCGGTTATGCGCCGATCATTCGCGGCATTGCGCAGTCCAGCGCCACCGTGGAGATCCGCCAGGACAGCTACCTTCTCTACACCGCCAATGTGCCGCCGGGGCCGTTCGAAATCAGCGATATCTACCCCAGCGGCTCCAACGGCGACCTGGAAGTGACGATTATCGAAGCCGATGGTCGCCGCCGGGTGACGGTGCAGGCATTTTCCAGCCTGCCGATCATGGTCCGTGAGGGCCAGTTGAAGTACAGCGTCTCGGCCGGCCAGTACAACAGCAACAGCGATGACCAGCAGTCACCACAATTTTTCAGCAGCACCCTGGCGTACGGCATCAGCAGTAACTTGTCCGGGATCGTCGGGGTGCAGGCCTCGGAAAACTTCAAGGCGCTGTCCGTCGGAGCTGGCCGCAATACGACTATCGGTGCCGTCTCACTGGACTTGACCCACTCCGTGAGCAGCACTTTCGGCGCAACCATCACCGGCAACAGCCTGCGCGCCCTGTATGCGAAGACGTTCACCGGCACCGACACCAACTTCACCCTCGCCGCCTATCGCTACTCGACCGAGGGCTATCGCACCCTCACCGAGCACGTCGAGGAACTGAGCAACGACGGCCAGAAGCGTATCGGCAACTCGAAAACCCGTACCGACCTGACCGTCAACCAGAGCCTGGGCCGAAACCAGCGATACGGCAGCATCTACATCAACGCCAGCGACCAGCGTTACTGGGGACGCGGTGGTTCGCAAAGCCTGTCGGCGGGTTACAGCAACTATTGGGGCGATGTGAGCTACAACCTCGGCGCCACCTACTCCAAGGATGTCGGCAACTACGGGCCGGCGAACAATGACACGCTGGTGAACCTGTCCGTATCGTTCCCGCTGGGCTCCAAGCCTCGTGCACCCCGCGCCTTCGTCTCGGCCAGCACGCAGAAGTCCGGCGACACCACGCAAATGGGTATCAACGGCTATCTGTCGCAAGACAGCGACACCTATTACTCGGTGCAAGCCGGCAACAGCAGCACTGGAGGCAGCTCAGGCTCGGTCAACCTCAGTACCCGCACCTCGGTAATGGATATCAGTGCCGGCTACAGCCAGGGGCGCGGCTACAACTCGAAAAACCTTAACCTGTCAGGCTCGATCGTCGGCCATGGCGGCGGGATCAACCTGGGACAGACCGTGGGCGAGACGTTCGCGCTGGCGCAGGTCGAAGGCGTGGAAGGGGTGAAAATCGGCAGCTTCTCCGGAGCCAGGACCGGCAGCAACGGCTTCGCCGTGGTCCCCAATGCGCAGCCCTATCGCGTAAACTGGATCAACCTCGACACTCGAGACCTGGGCGCCGATATCGAGATCGACAGCGCGACCCGGCAAGTGGTGCCACGTCGTGGTGCCGTGGTGCTGGCGCGTTACACCAGCAAGACCGGACGGCGAGTGCAGTTCGCGCTGTTCGACGCCCGACACCAGCCGATTCCGTTTGGTGCGTCGCTCGAAGACAGCGCCGGCAAACAGTTGGCGATCTCTGACCCTGGTGGCAAGGCTCTGGCGCTGGTTGAAGCCGACGCCGGTACCCTGACCATCAACTGGCAGGGCCAGCGCTGTGAAGCGCCTTATGCGTTGCCCGAACGCAACACCGCGCTGAACTATGAGCGGGCGACACTGGTGTGCCGCCCCTGATTCCTCAGAAATCGCGCTTGTAAAAGATATCCAGGGAGCTGGCGAAACCGCTCGCCGCTTCCAGATAGACCTTCTTGCTCAGCTTGTAACGCAGAGCGATGGTACTGGCCGGCTCAAAGACCCCGACGCCATAGCGCAGGCTGAGCCTTTCGGAAATGGCGCCGCTGGCCACCACGCTGGTGTTGTTGCCGCTGCCCTGGGTATCGAGTTGGAAGTCCTGAATGCCCAGATTCTTGGCAATGCCGCCAGTCAGTTCCGAGCTGCCCATCAGCCCCAGCCCGAGAGCCGCCTGGGCCAGCATGTTGTTGTCTTCACCGGTGGACGTCAGCGGGCGCCCCAGGACCAGATAGGACAGCGCCTGCTCCTGGCTCATGGCCGGCTCCGAAAAGATCTGCGTCGCCGGTTGCTCGGCGCTGCCGCTCAGGCGGATGCCGGCAATCACGTCGTCAGTCTGGCGCACGGCCTCGATGTCCAGGTAAGGCTGGTCGATGGGGCCGGCAAACAGCAGCCGCGCACGACGCACGGTCAAGCGCTGGCCGTAGGCCCGATAGCGGCCGTCGTTGAGCCACAGCTCACCGCGGGTATCCATGTTGTCACCAATGTGCACGTGCCCCTGCAGGTTGGCAGTCAGGCCGAAACCGCTGAAGGCCAGCTTGTCCTGGCCCACCTCCACATCGATGTTCATAGCCATGGCCATGGGCTTTTTGCCGTCGTCGGTCTGCTGGCCGACGATCACCGTGTCGTCGGAGACCTTGACCGTCGAGGGCGGCAATTCGCGCACGGTGATCTGGCCCTTGGGGATCAGCACCTTGCCGGCAATCGCCAGCTTTTCCTCCTGCAGCGAGATCTTCAGGTCCGGCGCCACCTCCAGCGCTGCATAGGGCTCCACCGTCACCGGCAGTTGGGTGCCCTTGAGGCTCAGGTCCACCAATAGCGCCCGGCCCCAAGCGATGTTGCCATTGAGGCTGCCCTGCCCGGCCTTGCCGCTTTTCCAGCCGCCGTTGAGCTGCACGCTCTCGCCAGCGATCTGCGCGCTCAGTTGCAGGTCTTCAAGGCTGATGGGCAACTCGGAGCCGGACACCTCGCCCCCGGACAACTGCACGTTGCCGTTGACCTGAGGCGCCAGCAGGCCGCCAGACAAACGACCGCTGCCATTGAGGCTGCCGCTGAGCTTTTCCACCATGGGCACGAACGGCCGCGCCACGGACAGATCCAGGCCACTGAGGCGGAAATCACCGGACAGCGGTTTGCTTTTCGGCAACGGATTGATCTGCGCCTGGAGCATCAGCTCACCCAGTTTGCCGCCGTCGAACTGCAACTGCGTGTCGATGCGCCGCGGGGTGAGGCGGGTATTGAGCTTCAACGCCTGATAGGGGAAATCCAGCCACTGGTCCTTTTCCTTGACCCGCAGGGTGCCACCGCTGGCGTCCAGCATGATCTGGCCCTGGGGCCCGCTGGCCGGCAAGTCCAGCTGCACATCGGCATTGAGCATGCCCTTCCAGGCGAAATCCTTGGGCAGCCACTGCGCCAGGCTGTCTAGGGGGAAACGCTTGAGGTGATAACGCAGTTTCGGGTCCGGCATCAGCCGCTGGTCTTCACCGCACAGGCTGGCATCGCCGCTGGCCCAGCAGTGGGCACCGAAGTTCAGCGTGCCGTTGGCCAGCCGCTCAAGCCGGGCCGGGTTCTGCAGCTTCCAATCCTGGCCGCCGGTCTGTACATCACCGCTGGCCAGGCGCCCGCGCCAGTTGCCCTGGTCCAGGACGCCATCCAGGCCCAGGGCCAGTTTCAACAGTGGTCCTTGCAGGTCCAGTTGCAGTTTCTGTTTCTTGATGTCGCCCTGGCCGGCCAGGGTCAGGGTCCCCAACTGCGTGTCGCCCAGTTGAATCCCGCTGCCCTTGAGGTCCACCTGGGCCTTTTGCGCACCATCCAGAGTGGCGTCCAACTTGAGGTTCTGCAGGCGGTTTTCGGCAAAGGCCAGTTGCTGCCCGGCCAGGTCCAGCTTGCCCTGTGGCGCCTTGAGGGTGCCGGCCAGGTCCAGCCGACCGTTGAGCTGCCCACGCAACTCGGGCCAGAGCTGACCCAGGCGCGGCATCTTGATCTCCAGCTGGCCGGCGATCTTCTGTTGCAG
>Ga0157371_10003992_pt1 | contig 13075 bp, 14 predicted proteins | sample C45metaG_FD_113462 | JGI IMG/M metagenome (GOLD analysis project Ga0157371, IMG submission 113462) | Corn rhizosphere microbial communities from Kellogg Biological Station, Michigan, USA - C4-5 metaG | ecosystem: Host-associated > Plants > Roots > Rhizosphere > Soil | place: USA: Michigan... | reverse complement strand
TAGCGTGATCACGTCCTTGTTGCCGGTCGCGGTGACGAAGATGTCGGCGCGCGGCGCGGCGTCCTCCATGGTGGTGACCTCGTAGCCCTCCATCGAAGCCTGCAGCGCGCAGATCGGATCGATCTCCGAGACCATCACGCGGCATCCGGCATTGCGAAGCGACGCGGCTGAGCCTTTCCCCACGTCGCCGAAGCCCGCGACCATCGCCACCTTGCCCGCCATCATCACGTCGGTGCCACGGCGGATGCCGTCAACCAGGCTCTCGCGGCAGCCGTAGAGATTGTCGAACTTCGATTTGGTGACGCTGTCATTGACGTTGATCGCTGAAAATAGCAGCGTGCCTTTCCTCTGCATCTCATAAAGACGATGCACGCCAGTGGTAGTCTCCTCGGTCACGCCGCGGATGTTCTTGGCGATCTCGGAGTACCAGCCGGGCTTGTCCTTAAGACGCTGCTTGATCGTGGCGAACACGACCTCTTCCTCCTCGTTGGTCGCTTTGTCGAGAAAGGCCGTGTCGCCCTTCTCGGCACGCACGCCGAGATGGACGAGCAGCGTGGCGTCGCCGCCGTCGTCGAGGATCATGTTCGGAGTGCCGCCGTCGGCCCATTCGAAGATGCGGTGGGTGTAATCCCAATATTCCTCGAGGCTCTCACCCTTATAGGCGAATACAGGGATGCCCTTGGCGGCGATCGCCGCGGCGGCGTGGTCTTGAGTCGAATAGATGTTGCATGAGGCCCAGCGGATATCGGCGCCGAGCGCCGCAAGCGTCTCGATCAGGACTGCCGTCTGGATGGTCATGTGGAGGGAACCCGCAACGCGCGCGCCTTTGAGCGGCTTCTTGGCCGCATATTCCTCACGCACGGCCATCAGTCCCGGCATCTCCGTCTTGGCGATGGCGATCTCTTTGCGGCCCCACTCGGCGAGCCCGATATCTCTCACATGGTAGTTCATTGCCCTACTTACTCCTGGCCTCAGACTATAAAGATATAAATAACTCCTTATACGTTTTCTAGTGCTCTGACCAGCGCCCAGAGCGGGGGCAGACGGTTAGCAGGGGATGAGGCGGTCGGGCTGAAACGCCTAGGATCTGGCCGACAAATAGAGGGCGGCCATGACGAGGCAAAGTGCAATGAATTGCAGCGCCACCCGCCAGCGCATCAAGGTCTGGCTGACCTCTGGCCTGGGCCTCGCCACCATGTTCCACAACCCGAGCACAAGCACGATGGCCACCGCCCCAAGAGCGAGCGGAATGGCAAAATAGACGACCTTGGCGAGGTCGACTCGACCGGGTAGCTGGGAAATCGTGCTTATCAGCTTGGCATAATAAAAATAGAGGGCAATCATAACGAAGGCGACGACGCTTCCGGCGAGTCCGAAAGCAAGAACGTGGCGCACGTGATGTCCCGTGACGCCGCCTCTCGCCTCGACTTCGGAGAGGACCGGTGCCTCATCGTCGTTCTTTGCCTTCGCCGCCATGCTCCCTGACTCCGATCCGGACCGCAGGTTCGCCGCGGTAGGACTTGGCGGGTGCGGAGGGGAGTGCGTCGTGGAGCTCGTTTCGGGTCCCTTAGCTGTGATGGGCCGCAACGCTCCTGACACATTCCGACAACACGTCAGTCGGTGCTGCTTGGCTGAGATCGCCGAGACTAAGCATGCCGATCATGCGCTTGTTCGCGTTGATCACGGGCAATCTGCGGATCTGCAGCTGTTCCATATGCTGCACTGCTTTGGCGAGATCATCGCTCTCTCGGCAGCAATGTATGCCCGGTGTCATCACGTCCCGCGCCGTCGCGCGGCTTGCATCGAAACCATTCTTCGCCAAGCCATTGCAGACGATGTCTCGGTCGGTCACCATGCCGATAAGGCGATCGTTCTCGCCGATGGGAATTGCGCCGATGTCGTGCTTGCGCATCAACCTCGCGATTTCGGCGATGGGGGTATCAGGACCAACCCACTCGACGCCCTTGTGCATCGCCATTTGAACTTTCATCGCGGACCTCCCTTTGCGTGCTGCTGCGACCGCATCACCGCTTTCCATGTGGCTGAGCTCTTCCTTGCTTATCTTCTCAAGCCGAGCTTCCTTTTGGCCAAGGTCGGCTTCTTTTGCCTTTTGCTGGGCCGACTTGGCCGCGGTGCGGCCTTCCATATGCCTAAGCTCTTCTCTGATCGCCTTTGCCAGCTCGGCTTTCTTCTGACCGAGGTCGGCTTGTGAGCGATGAGCCTGCCGAATATTGCCGCTCGATTGGCGCTTGCTTGCCATTTTGGCCTCCCTTTGCGTGATTTCTGATTTGATGGAAGAACGCGCGCCGAAGCGATTTGTTCGTCGCCTACGGGCCATGAAGCCTGCCGCCGAAGTGAGAGATTTCGCTTAAAAGATGCGGCGAATCCGGCGAATGCCGGGGCTTCCTGCTAGTCCTCTTCGCCGAAACCGCTTTCGACGAGCTTGATCAGCGCCTCAAGCGCAGTGTTCGCTTCCTGCCCCTCGGTCTCGATCAGGATCGAGTGGCCTTGCCCGGCGGCAAGCATCATCAGCCCCATGATGGAGGTGCCGCCCACAGTATGGCCTTCCCGCGTCACGCGTACCGTGGCGGTGTAGCTCGCCGCGCAACGGACGAACTGAGCCGAGGCCCGCGCATGCAGGCCCTTTTTGTTGGGGATCACCACCTCGGCGAAATAGAGGCCGTCGGGAGCTTCCTCCTCACTCGTCTTGCGCCGGGTAACCTGCTCCATCGCTTCTGTCATCGCTTCGAGGTTGACATTGAGAAATCTATCGCAGTGCTAGCTGGCAGCGAGGATCTGACTTGCTACGCTAATATACTTGCGTCCGGCCTCTTGTGCTTGTGTGATTGCTTCCTCCAGCTTGCACTCGCCTCTAACGCTCGCAAGCTTGACCAGCATCGGCAAATTGACGCCCGCAATCACCTCCACATTGGAGCGCTCCATAGCGGAGATGGCGAGATTCGACGGCGTACCGCCGAACATGTCGGTGAGGACCACCACGCCGCCGCCGCTGTCGACGCGGGCAAGCGCGGTCAGCATGTCGCTCCGCCTTACGTCGAGATCGTCGTCAGGGCCGATCGAGATGGTCTCGATCTGCTCCTGCGGCCCGACCACATGCTCGAGGGCGGCACGGAATTCGTGCGCGAGCTTGCCGTGCGTGACGATGACGACACCGATCATGTTGCCTCTTGGGTGAATGCCGCACGGCCAAAGGCGGTTATCTTTGTCGGGAGCGGTGCCATGCGCAAGTCAAAGCTTTCGCACGTCAGAGAGGTTGTTCGGGCGCCAATAAAAGCGCCAGTTTCAATTTGAGAGGCGCCGAAGCCTCGAATGGATCCAGCTTCACCACCGGCACCGGAACGCCCGCGATTATGGTCCGTTCCCATGGCTCAGGCGGCATCCTCGGTATGTTCTCCCCGCTCACGAGATCGCAAACGAGGACGAGCTTCGCTTGCGCCAGAAACGGAACTGTTACGATTCCCAGTCCTCTCACCTCGATCTTGCCGGCGATCGTGTCGGGCGCCGAGACGATGAGAGACTTTTGCGAGCTCGGCTCCGCCCACACCTGATCGTCGGCGACGAGTTGCGGCTTGAGCTCGCCTTCCCCTTGCAGCGCCATGAATCGCAGTGCGAGGTCCGACTTCCCCACGCCCGATCCGCCGCGCAGCAACGCCGCGCGCCGGCCGAGAGCGACAGCCGTGCCGTGGACGAGCTTGCGCGCCTCTCTCAAGCATGCCTCGTTCAAGTCCGGATGGTTAGGTTGCCGGCAGCCGCATCACAAAGCGCGCGCCGCCGCTTCTGCCCGCGCTTGCATCGCCCTTGCCGCGCCCCACGCCCTTCGGGGGACGGTTCTCGGCCCACAGCCGCCCGCCATGCGCGACCGCTATCTGGCGCGAGATATTGAGGCCTAGCCCCGAGTTCTGGCCGAAGTTTTCCTGCGGCCGGTCGGTATAGAAGCGCTCGAAAATGCGCTCGAGATTCTCGTCCGGAATGCCTGGCCCTTCATCCTCGACCGAGATCTGAATCTCGTGCCCCATGCGACGTACGAGTACCGCGACGCGCCCTCCCGGCGGGGAGAAGGAGATCGCGTTGTCGAGCAGATTGACGATGACTTGGCTCAAGCGGCTGTCATGACCCATGACCCGGTAAGGCCACGCGCCAGGGGCGTAAGCAATGTCGAGCACGACCTCGGGCGTATCGTCGCGGTGGATGTCGTTGAACAGCGATACGGTGGTGCGCAAGAGCTCCGCCATATCGACTGCGGTCGCATCCTCGCGCGCAAGCTCTGCATCAAGCCGCGAGGCGTCGGAGATGTCGCTGATCAGGCGGTCGAGCCGCTTCACGTCATGCTTGATGATCTCCATCAGCCGCTCTCTCGAGTCGTCGTTCTTGGCGAGGGGGAGCGTCTCGGTCGCGCTACGCAAGGAAGTAAGAGGATTCTTGAGCTCATGTGCCACATCGGCGGCGAAGCTCTCGATGGCATCGATGCGCTTATAGAGCGCGTTGGTCATGTCGCGCAGCGCGCCTGAGAGATGGCCGATCTCGTCAGTGCGGTCGGTGAAGTCGGGAATCTGGGCGCGCGCCTTGACGCTGTGGCGCACGCTCTCTGCCGCAGCCGAGAGTCGCTGCACGGGGCCGGCGATGGTGTTGGCGAGGATGATCGACAGCACGATGGTGACGGCAGCCGCGAACAGCGAGACGCGCACGATGCCCCACCTTTCGGCAGAGACGATATTGTCGATGTCGCCGCCCCGCGTTGAAAGCAGAAGGACGCCGAGTACGGCTCGCATGCGCTGGATCGGTACGGCAACCGACACCACGAGCTCGCCCTTGTCGTTGACGCGCACGATCGGCACCGAGGTTCCGGTGAGCGCCGTCGCCACCTCGGGGTATGCCTTGCCGTTGGCTCCGCCGATCTCGGTATAGAGCGGCAGATCGTATTGGCTCATGCGCGTCTTCACCGTTTGCCAGAAACGACTTAGCGCATCGGGCTTTTCCGCATCCGGCGGCGGCAGGTCGTAACGCAAGACCTCACCGCGCGAGTAGAACGTGTCGGAGTCGAGGATCAGGGCGCCGTCCCGGTTATAGACGCGGGCACGGCTTCCCGTTGGCTTCACCAAGGGCCGCAGGATCGGGGCGGCGCGCTCAGGGTCGATGGTGAAATCCAGCGAATTCGACAGATCTTCGTCGTCGCTGTCCTGGGTGTGTTCCGTCTCAAGCAGCTTCTCGGGATCGAGCTGCACTTCGTTGGTATCGACACCGGCCGACGCCGCGATGGCGCGAGCGATGATCTCGCCTTGCGTGGCGAGGCTCTGCACCTTGGCGTCGATCAGCCCCGCCCTGAACTGATTGAGGTAGAGAATGCCGGAGACGAGGATCGCGAGCCCGATCAGGTTGAGCACCATAATGCGGCGCGTGAGGCTGGAGAAGCCGTTGCGGAAAGGGAGATGCTCGACGAGCCACCCGACCGCGCTTCGCATGCGATCGCGCGAGATGCGCACGACGCTACGAACGCGCTCCTTGACGGTTGCGGCGTCAGGCCTTTGCCAGGACCTGTCGGCCTCGGCGGTCATCGGCTAGTTCCGTCACTCTTTGAACCGGTAGCCAACGCCATAAAGCGTCTCGATCACGTCGAAGCTTGAATCGACAGCCTTGAACTTCTTGCGCAACCGCTTGATGTGGCTGTCAATGGTGCGGTCGTCGACATAGACCTGGTCGTCATAAGCCGCATCCATCAATGCGTTGCGCGACTTGACGACGCCGGGACGGAGCGCGAGCGCCTGCAGGATCAGGAACTCGGTGACGGTGAGGGTTACGCGGTGGCCCTTCCAGGTGCAGGTGTGCCGCTCCTCGTCCATCACGAGGTTGCCACGCTCGATCAGTTGCTTGCCCGGTTGCGGCTCGGTGGCAGCACCGGGCCCGGTGCCGTCGCGCGGCGCCGAACGGCGGAGGATCGATTTGACGCGCTCGACCAGCAGGCGCTGGCTGAACGGCTTCTTGATGAAATCGTCGGCGCCCATCTTGAGGCCGAAGAGCTCATCGATCTCCTCGTCCTTGGAGGTCAGAAAGATCACCGGCAGGTCGGACTTCTGGCGCAGCCGGCGGAGCAGTTCCATCCCGTCCATGCGCGGCATCTTGATATCGAGAATGGCGAGGTCGGGCCGGTCCGAAGTGAGGCCCTCGAGGCCGGAGGCGCCGTCGGTGTAGGTGGAGACGTTGTATCCTTCCGCCTCGAGCGTCAGCGAGACGGAGGTGAGGATGTTGCGGTCATCGTCCACCAGGGCGATCTTAGGCATCCAAGTCCCTTTCTTTGGGTCAGTTGGCTTGTCGGCCAGGGCCTGCCAAATGTGGCGGAACGAGATTGCCACAAATGCGCACAAACTAAGGCGCCCAACCGCTATACACTAGACGGCTCCGAGCCGCCATTCCTTGGGTCCTGCCGGCCGAAAACTCAAACTTCCGTCTTACGACCGATTGCCCGCTGTTCCCCAACGGCCGCTGCGCCCTAGGTGTTGCGCATCGCCGATAATTCAAGGCTAGAGGGGAAAATGGTCCGGACTGCGGAGCTTGTTGGCCGGCTCGACGGCATTGCGCGCATCCGCCGCGGCGGCAATCGGGCGCAACTGGTAACCGCCGCACTTATGGCGGGCGAAGGGCAACTGACCAATTCCGGGGCGCTCAGCGTCAGCACGGGGCCGCATACCGGCCGGTCGCCGAAGGACAAGTTCGTTGTCCGCGATGCGCTTACCGGCCCCAACGTCTGGTGGGATAATACCGCGGCGATGGCGCCCGAGGCGTTCGACCTGCTGCTGGACGACATGCTCGACTACGCAAGCGGCCGCGACCTTTACCGCGAAGAGCTCAGCGCCGGAGCCGGCGGGGATTTCCGCATCGCCGTCGACGTCTTCACCGAAACGGCATGGCACGCACTCTTCATCCGCAATCTGCTGCGGCCAGCGGGCGGCGAGCAGACGATGTCCGCCTTGGTGCTGCAGCTTCCCGGCTTTGCTGCCGATCCGAGGCGGCACGGGGTGCGCAGCGGCACCGTCATCGCGCTCGACATGAGCCGGAACATCGTTCTCATCGGCGGCACGGCCTATGCCGGCGAGATCAAGAAGTCGGTCTTCTCGCTGATCAACTTCCATGCTCCGCTGCGCGGCATCCTGCCGATGCATTGCTCGGCCAATCTCGGCGACGACGGCACGGCCCTGTTCTTCGGTCTTTCGGGCACCGGTAAGACGACGCTGAGCTCCGATCCGGCCCGACCGCTGATCGGCGACGACGAGCATTTGTGGAGCGACGCCGGCATCGCCAACATCGAAGGCGGCTGCTACGCCAAGACGGCACGGCTGAGCGCCGCTGCCGAGCCGGAGATCCACGCGGCCTCACGGACCTTTTCAACGGTGCTCGAGAATGTCGGCGTCGTCGACGGCGAACCTGACTTCGACGACCTCTCGCTGACCGAAAATACCCGCGCCGCCTACCCGCTTTCGACGCTGCGCGCGGTGGCTCCGGCGGGCACCGGGCCGACGCCGGCGACGGTGGTGTTCCTCACCGCCGATGCGTTCGGCGTGCTGCCGCCGATCGCGCGGCTGACGCCGGAGCAGGCGGTCGAGCACTTCCTCGCCGGCTACACCGCCAAGGTGGCCGGTACCGAGCGCGGCGTCACCGAGCCGACCGCGACCTTCTCGGCCTGCTTTGGCGCGCCCTTCATGTCGCATCATCCGCGCGTCTATGGCGACCTCTTGGAGCAGCGGCTCGCGTCCAGCGGCGCCGCGGTCTGGCTGATCAACACCGGCTGGATCGGCGGGGCCTACGGCACCGGCCAGCGGATCGACATCGCCGCGACGCGGCGCCTGGTGGCCGCGGCGCTCTCGGGCGAGCTCGACGAGGCGCCGATCCGCATCGACCCCAATTTCGGCTTCGCGGTGCCGCTTGCGGTCGAGGGCCTGCCCAAGCGGCTGCTCGACCCGCGCGCCAACTGGCGCGACGCCCGCGCCTACGACACGGCGGCGGCGAGCCTCGCCAAGATGTTTGCCGAGAACGCCCGGCGGCTGGAGCGGGCGCCGGAACTGGCCGCAGCGGAATAGGCCGCAACACCAACAAAAAACCCGGCTTCGGCCGGGTGGTGGGTGGGCTCTTCGCTGGGGGCCTCAGTTCGCGGAGTAGAACTCGTGGGCGCCGATGGTGGCGACGCGGCGGAATTTGTTGGACCAGTCGGGGTCCACCCAGAGCGTATGGTAGTACATCGCCGAGTTCGGGATCACGCCGGGCCGCTCGCCTTGCTTGAACTCGCTGTAGGCCACGGCCGCCATCTTGGTCGCCTTGGTCCAGGCCGGCACCTCGGTGCCCATGTCGGACTTGCCGTCGCAGGCGAAGGTGAACTGGCAGCGATGGAAGCCCTGGTCGGCATTCTGGTAGACCACGCCGCACAGGGTCGAGGGGAACTGGTGGCTCATGGCGCGGTTGATGATCACGTTGGCGACGGCCCACTGGCCCTGCTCGCTCTCGCCCCGCGCCTCGTGATAGATCGCCTGGGTCAGGCAGAGCTTTTCGGAATTGGCGACCTGGACCTTCTTGACGGTCGGCACAAAGCCTTTTTCCGCGTAGTTGGCGAGCACTGTGTCGGTCAGGGCCGGCTGCGTCGCGACGCTGTTGATCGCGTCGAGCGCCTGGCTTTTGACGCCACGGGTGCGGTCGATATAGCCGAGCAGCATCTGCTGGGTCAGTTGTCCCTGCGGCGCCACGTCGACGTTGAAGCTCTTGAGCTTTTGCTGGCGCGCCACATAGGCGGCGAGCAGGTCGTTGGTCAGTTCCGGCTGCGCGGTGGCAAAGCTCGGGCGAAGCGGAACGGTGGCCGGAGTTTCGCGCGCCGCCATCAGCGTCGGCGTCAGTTCCGCCGGGGTCACGAAGCCAGGCTTGAGATTGAGGTCGTCGGCGTGGGCCGGGGCAGAAACGACAACAGCCATGAACGCGGCAGCGCCCAGGGCCATCACCATCTGCAGCGCGCGAGCTAGCGCGTTTGCCCTCAATCCCCCGTCCTTCCCGCGGCCCGCCCCCGTGGCGAAACCAGCTTTTGGCCGTTCAGCGCGGTGAACCTAGCTGAGGATTTTGGTCCTGCAAACCAGAATTTACCGCGTTTTAACCATACATCTTAGGTTGCTAAGGCGAGGTTAACGGGCCGAAAGCCTAGGGAAAAGCCCTGATCCGGCAAGGCTTTGGGCGTGGTGAGCGGGTGCTTGCGACCTGCAATCGTAGTTAATTCAAATGCCATCCGTTGCACCGCCGCAACGCACGACAAATGCCTTTCGGCGCCGGTTCGAAGCATGGTAATTTGAGACGCCAGTGGCCATTTGCGGCCATGCCCGGACCACTGGAGTTTCCAATGCCAAACCTGCTTTTTGCCGAGGCGCCCGACGGCACGCGCCTGCCGGTGATCGATCTCAGCCTGCCGCAGTTCGCCGTTCCCGATTCGCCCCAGGCGGTCGCCGAGCTCGAAGCCAGGGCGCTGGCGGAGGAACGCAAGCGCGGCCCGGTGCAGCGTGCGGCGATGGCGGTGATGCTCAAGGCCATGGCCGGCCAGTCGCGGCTGATCCAGGCGCTGCAGGACGCGCGCAAGGGGTTTTTGAGCGGTACGGCGACCTATGTGATGAAGCTCGGGCCCGACAATCTCGTGCCGCCCTATGCCAGCGAGATCGACAAGCGGGTGGCCGACGCGCCGATCGTCACCTCGATGCGGCTCAGGCTGGCGCAGGTCGCAACGCTGCTGGCCGAAGCGCTGGCCCCGGCCCTCGCTGGCAACACGGCGCCGCTGGCGATCGTCGAAATCGCCGGCGGGCCGTCGTCGGACGCGCTCAACGCCCTGATCAAGCTGGAGCAGCAGGGGCTGCTGGCCGGGCGGACGAGCCAGATCCTGATCTACGATCTCGACAGCGATGGCCCGGCCTTCGCCAGCGCAATGCTGGCCGCCCTCAAGACCGGCCCGCTGGCTGGCCGCGACATCAGCCTCAACCACATTCGGGGTAACTGGAGCGACCGGGCGGCGCTCGGCCGCCTCATCGACGGCCTGCCCGCCGACGCGGTGATCGCCGCGACCTCGGAGGGCGGGCTGTTCGAATACGGCTCGGACAGCGATATCCTCGGCGTGCTCGAGGTGCTGGGCGCGCGCGTCGGCAGCGTCACCGGCTCGGTGACGCGCGACGGCGAGCTCAACCGGCTGATGCGGCGCGAGGCGAGCTCGAACGTGATCCCGCGCGGGCTCGACCGCTTCGGCGCACTGATCGCGCCGACCGGCTGGCGGATCGCCCGGTCGGCGGGGGCGGTGCTGTCGGACCAGGTGCTGCTGGTGCGGACCTAGGCGGGCACGCCGAAGGCGGCGGCGCGCACCGCGTGCAGGCTCGGCATCACCGTGCAGAGCTCCCGCACCTCGTCGGTGGGCGGGATGAGGTCAGGCACCATGATGGTCTGCATGCCGGCGCCATGCGCGGCGCGGATGCCCGAGTGCGAATCCTCGATGGCGAGGCAATCGGCCGGCATGAGGCCCAAAAGCCTGGCCGCGGTGAGATACGGCTCGGGATGCGGCTTGGGGTTCTGCACATCGTCGCGCGTCACCACCGTGTGAAACAGATCGAGCAGCCCGGCGGTGCCCAGGTGCGTCAGCGCATGCGCAGCGCGCGACGAGGTGGCGACGGCCGCCGGGATGTCGCGACGCTTGAGCTCGGCCAGGAATTCGCTGACGCCGGGCTTCACCGGCACCGCCTCCTGCATCCGGGCATGCATCAACCGCCGGCACTCGGCGTCGAACAGCTCGTAGGGGAAGCTCAGGCCGTAGGCCTCGACCAGCAGCTGGTTGGTCGCCTCGTGCGAGGCGCCGACCATGCGGCCATGCACCTCGGTGGTCATCGCAAAGCCGAGGTCGCGCGTCACGTCCCAGACGATCTCCTTGAACACGAGCTCGGTGTCGAGGAGCGTGCCGTCCATGTCGAAGACGACGGCGGAAAAGGGCCGGAGCGAGGTCATGGCCGGCATGTAGGCCGCTTCGGCGCCCGGCGCCACTGTTCTTATTGCGCGGTCGAGCTGCCGGAGGCCTGCTCCGAGTCCGGCGCCGAACTGGCAGCGCTTCCGGCCTCGCCGGGCAGCAGGGTGATCGGCACCTCGAAGGTCACGTCCTTGTTCGCCGCCCGGTCGTGCAGGACGTATTGCAGCTTGTAGGCGCCGGGCTGGAACGAGGTCAGCGTCGCGTCGAGGGTCAGGAACGTCTCGAGCAGGTGCTCGCGCGACTTGATGTTGGCGCTCAAAAACTTCGCCTGGCTGGCGACGGTCTGGCCGGTGGCGTTGAGCAGGTTGAGGTCGGCATCGAGCAATTCCGACTGCGTGCCGTCGCCGTTGTCGTGCCAGCCATAGCCGAGCACCTCGACATAGACGTGGATCTTTTCGCCCGGCTTGAAGTCCGAGCTGTCGCGCGGCGTGTAGTTGCCGTAGCCGGTCGCCGGCGCCTCGGTGAGCGTGACGTTGCGCACGCTCAGCGGCAGATCCTCGAAGATCGAGACCAGCGCCTGGTGCGCCGCGTCGTAGGCATTGAGGCTGCTCTCGGCCGCGGCCGGCGCGGTCAGCAGCAGGCCCAGGGCAAGCGCGGCGGCAAGTTTCAGCATGGCATCGCCTTTTTGCAGTGAGCCTAAAGCTGCACCGCCGACTCCGGCAAGAGTAAGGAACCGGCGCCCGCGCGAGAACATTTCCTGAACGAGAGCAAGGAGACACCGTGCAAATGGATACCGCGATCAACGCCAACGCCGCGCCAGCCCCCGGCGACAACACCGTGAAAGCCCCCGAAGACTGGACCACCGGCGACGACCCGATGACCGGCGCGCAGCTCAGCTACCTCAAGACGCTGTGCGAACAGGCGCACGAGATGGAGATGTACGCCGAGGATCTGAGCAAGGCGGAGGCGAGCCGAAGGATCGATGCACTAAGGGAGAAGCTGGGGCTGGCGGAGAAGGGGTAATCTCTCCGCTCCGTCATTTTGCAATTTCGGTTCCGTCATCCGCAATATCGGTTCCGTCATCCGCGGGCTTGACCCGCGGACCCAGCGGGATTGTCCTCTTGCACGGGACGTCGTGCTTACCTCCACCCTCTGGTGTCACAGTCAGCCTTTCTGGGTGGCCGGATCAAGTCCGGCCATGACGGAACGGGAGGTATTGCGCGGGTTGCGGCGTTGGCGAAGAGTGCGAGGACAGGCTTCGGAGGTCGGGGGAGTGGCCGCCTACGTCTATATGATGAGCAACAAGCGGTACGGCACTATCTATGTCGGCGTCACCAACGACATCGTGCGGCGGGGCTGGGAGCATCGCGAGGGGATGCTACCGGGGTTCACCAGCAGTTATGGACTGCGCGATCTGGTCTGGTTCGAGGAACACGAGTCGATCGGCGCGGCGATCCAGCGCGAACACACGATGAAGCACTGGCCGCGCAAGTGGAAGACGGCGCTGGTCGATGCGATGAATCCGGCGTGGGACGACTTGTATCCGACGTTGTTGTAGTCTTACCCCGGCACAACTTTTGACGGCCGTCATCCCCAATCCCTCCGGTCCGTCATCCGCGGGCTTGACCCGCGGACCCAGCAAACTTGTCAGCTTGCGGCGAATGAAGTGCGCGCCTCTTCGCCCTCCGTACGCCGACAACCTTTCGGGGTGGCCGGATCAAGTCCGGCCATGACGGAACGGAGGAGCAAGAGCGGGGGGTCCCCGCCTTCGCGGGGATGAGACACCGTAGATTACTCCTCCTCCAGCGCCTGCACCGTCAGCTCATCCTCCGAGCCGCAGTACTTGCGCAGCGCCTCGATGAATACCGGCTCTTTCGGGGCGGCGTGGTGGAACAGGGTTACACAGGAGCGGAACTTCAGATCGTCCGGGGTGCCGAAGATCTGGTGGAGGGTGCGGCCGTCGAGGGCGTTGACGAGGCCGGTGCATTCGAGCAGCCGCGGGCCGAGTACCGGGTGGCGGAGATACTCGCGCGCCTCGTCGAGATCGGCGATGCCGTAGAATTTCGCGGTGGGGCTGCGGCCCAGCGCGCTGAGCTG
>Ga0157371_10003990_pt1 | contig 13079 bp, 15 predicted proteins | sample C45metaG_FD_113462 | JGI IMG/M metagenome (GOLD analysis project Ga0157371, IMG submission 113462) | Corn rhizosphere microbial communities from Kellogg Biological Station, Michigan, USA - C4-5 metaG | ecosystem: Host-associated > Plants > Roots > Rhizosphere > Soil | place: USA: Michigan... | reverse complement strand
TTATCAGCGGGCGGATCATCAGCCGTACCGGGAAATATCGCCTGTTCCCGATCCTCGGCACGCTGCTCGGCGTGGTGGGGATGTTTTTACTGACGCGCATTTCAATCACGTCGCCAACCTGGCAGCTTTATCTGTTCACCAGCGTGCTGGGCATGGGGCTGGGACTGGTGATGCAGGTGCTGGTGCTGGCGGTGCAAAACAGCGTGTCGGCGGATCAATACGGCGTAGCCACCTCTGGCGTCACGCTCTTCCGTTCCATTGGCGGGGCCATTGGCGTTGCGCTGTTTGGCGCGGTATTCACGAATATTCTGCAATCGGGGCTGATGGACAGCCTTCCGGAAGGCGCGGAACTGCCGCGCGAGCTGAACCCGACCGCCATCCACCATCTGCCTGACGCTCTGAGGCTGGACTACCTTGATGCCTTCGGCTCGGCCATTCATGCGGTATTCCTGCTGGCGGCAGGGATTATGGTGCTGGCGTTTGCGCTGTCGTGGTTTTTACGGGAAGCGCCGCTGCGTCGGCAGGCGTGATGCCCATCGCCCGGTGGCGCTTTGCTTACCGGGCCTACAACACCTCCGCGCGTAGGCCGGGTAAGCGCAGCGCCACCCGGCAATAGGCCGCATATAACTTATCCTTCTTATTGATTCCTTTTCGTTTTTTAGCGCGCCGTCGCGTTGTCGATATAGTCTTCAAAACGTCTAACAAAAGGAACTGTCTCTTGAAACTTCGACTGGGTGCGCTTCTCCTGACTGGCCTGCTGCTCGCGGGCTGTGACCAAAGCAGCAATGATGCCAAACACATTAAGGTCGGCGTGATTAATGGTGCCGAGCAGGACGTGGCGGAGGTCGCTAAAAAGGTGGCAAAAGAGAAATACGGTCTGGACGTGGAGCTGGTGGGCTTTAGCGGATCGCTGCTGCCCAACGATGCCACTAACCAGGGGGAGCTGGATGCCAACGTCTTCCAGCACCGCCCGTTCCTCGCAGAAGATAACAAGGCGCACGGCTACAAGCTGGTTGCCGTTGCAAACACCTTCGTTTTCCCGATGGCTGGCTATTCCCGCAAGATTAAATCGGTGAATGAACTGAAAGACGGCGCAACGATTGCCATTCCTAACGATCCAACCAACCTCGGTCGCGCGCTGCTGCTGCTGCAAAAAGAGAAGCTGATTGCCCTGAAGCCGGACGTTGGCCTGCTGCCGACGGCGCTGGATATCACCGCAAACCCTAAAAATCTGAAGATTATGGAGCTGGAAGGCGCGCAGCTGCCGCGCGTGCTGGACGATCCGAAGGTGGATGTCGCCATTATTAGTACCACCTACCTCCAGCAAACCGGCCTGTCGCCGGTTCATGACAGCGTCTTCATTGAAGATAAAAATTCGCCGTATGTGAACATTGTCGTGACGCGTGAGGACAAGAAAAATGCGGAAAACGTGAAGGAATTCATACAGTCGTATCAGTCGCCTGAGGTGGCAAAAGCGGCCGAAACGATCTTCAACGGCGGCGCGGTGCCAGGCTGGTAAGTTTGGCCCAATTCCATCGATCATCGCCCTTTAGCCCACATCGTAACGCGTGGTCACGGGCTATTCTCCTTATCACACCCACCGGAGAATAGCCCATGAACATTACACAGATTCGCAATGCCACTCAGCTGATTACCTACGCGGGAAAACGTTTTTTAGTTGACCCCATGTTCGCGCCGAAAGGGGCTTACCCGGGTTTCCCGGGTACGGCGCATGCAGATATTCGTAACCCGACCGTTGACCTGCCTGTTGAGGTTACTACGCTGCTCGATGCCGACGCGGTGATTGTCACCCACACGCATGACGATCATTGGGATCAAACCGCCATTGCACAGATCGCCAAAGACAAACCGATTTATGTACAAAACGACAGCGACGCCGCGCTACTGCGCAGCCAGGGATTTACCCACCTGACGGTGATGACCGAAGAGACCGCATTTGATGACGTAAGCATCGTGAAAACCCACGGCGGCCAGCACGGAACCGATCGCGCTTATGCCGTGCCGGACCTGGCGGAGCGCCTGGGCGAGGCCTGCGGCGTCGTCTTCCGTCATCCTGACGAAAAGACGCTTTATATCGCGGGGGATACCATCTGGCGCGAAGAGGTGGCGACCGACATGCAAAAGCACCAGCCGGATGTCGTGGTACTGAACGCCGGTTACGCGCATGTGATTGGTTTTGGCCCCATTATCATGGGCGAACAGGATGTGCTGAACGTGCATTTTCTGTTGCCTGAGGCGCAGATTGTGGCGACCCATATGGAGGCCATCAACCACTGTCTGCTGACCCGCCGCGCGCTGCGTGAATACGCCGAAGCCAACCAGTTTAGTGATGCGTTGAGCATTCCCCAGGATGGTGAAAGCGTTATATTCTGAGCACCACAGAGGGAAGGAGAGAGTGATGTCACTATTCCATGTTGCCATTGTCGCGGTGGACGGGTTTAGCCCGTTCCACTACTCCGTTCCCTGCATTTTGTTCGGCGATACGGTATCGGGCGAAAAGCGCTTTAATGTCACGATATGCGCTGAAAAACCAGGGTTTCTGACATCAAAAGACGGTTTTTCGCTCAATGCTACGCAGGATTACTCTGCCATTGAGCAGGCTGATATTGTTGTCGTGCCCTACTGGCAGCACGTCCTGGAACGCCCGCCCCAGACGTTGATCGACAGCCTGGTGAAGGCGAGAGACAATGGCGCTGAAATTGTCGGGCTGTGTCTGGGGTCGTTTGTGCTGGGCTATGCGGGCATCCTTGACGGCAAGCGCGCAGCTACACACTGGGAGTTTGAACATCAGTTCCAGTCGCTCTTCCCGCAAGTCCAGTTGGATATCAATGCCCTCTACGTGGATGACGGCAATATCATCACCTCTGCCGGAACCGCGGCTGCGCTGGACTGCTGCCTGTATATCATTCGCCAGCGGTTTGGCAGCGTCGTCGCCAACCAGATTGCCCGGCGGATGATTGTGCCGCCGCACCGCGAGGGCGGTCAGGCGCAGTTTATTGCTCAGCCTGTTCCGAATGACACCCGCGATGCACGTATCAATTGCCTGATCGACTATCTACAGCAGCACATTTCCGAACCGCATAGCCTTGACTCGCTGGCGGACGTGGTTTCGATGAGCCGCCGCACCCTGACGCGTCATTTTATTAAAGCCACGGGGATGAGCGTTGCCGACTGGCTTACCGCCGAGCGCCTGCGGCGCAGCCAGATCCTGCTTGAAGCCGGAAATATGCCGATTGAGCGCGTGGCTGAGCTGGTGGGGTTTAATTCCGCCGTCACCTGGCGACAGCAGTTTAAGGCGCGTTTTGGGGTCAGTCCGGCGGAGTGGCGGAAGACCTTTCGGACTCATTCGTAGGCCGGGTAAGCGCAGCGCCACCCGGCGTTTACCCCAGCCTCTCCACCTTCGTTTCCCCTTCCACCATCGACAGCTGATAAAGCGAAAACGATCGCTGTTTCTCAATTAAATTCGCCAGTTCCGGCGAGTGGCTGGTGAGCCAGATCTGCGAGTAGCGGCTGGCCTCGGCGATTAAGCTCGCCAGCGCGGGCAGCATCTGCGGATGCAGGCTGTTTTCCGGTTCGTTCAACGCGATAAAGGCCGGCGGACGCGGGCTTAATAGCGCCACCGCCAGGCACAGAAAACGCAGAGTGCCGTCGGAGAACTCCGCCGGCTCCAGCGGTCTGCTTAGCCCTTCACGCTGCATCATCATCCGGAAGCGTCCGCCGGTGTTGTCGCTGTAGAACACGCAGCCGGGGAAGGCCTGGTCGAGAATGCGCATCAGCAGCAGTTCGTCGCCAATTTCCACGATGGTCTGGAACGCCGCCGCCAGGTTTGCGCCGTCGCTGGCCAGCACCGGGGAGCGGAAACCGACCTGAGGTGCGCGCATGGCCGAGCCGATTGATACAGAAAACTCGTGATAAAAGCGCCAGTTACGCAGCGACTCGCGCATCTGCGACACTTCCGGGTAGAGATGCGGCTCGCCAAGCTGGCCGAACACCGATTCGTTCTCATACAGCGTGCCGCTGTGGGTGACTTTCTCGTGATGCACGTTATTCAGAAACACTGCCTGATTCCTGCGCTTCATCAGCTGTGACGACGGTCGGCGGTATTGACCACTCAGCCAGATGGACTCTTCTTTGATCACCGGATCGAGTTGAAATTGTGAGGGGTAAGGCAGTTTTTCGACAAAGCCTACCTGCAGCTCGTATTCGTAGGTTTCGGTTTCAACGGCCAAATTCATCCGCCGCAGCTGGTCGCTGCGAGTTTTGCCTGCCCAGAACACTTTTAAAATCCCACCCTCGTTCGCCAGTGCCTGCGAAAACTGCCCCTGCGCGGCGCTGTGCATCAGGTGGATCGCTTTGTAGATATTTGATTTTCCGGTGCCGTTTGGGCCAAAGACGATGTTGAGCTGTTCCAGCTCCAGCGACATTTCGCGAATCGAGCGGTAGTTTTGAATGTGCAGGGTGGTGATCACAGGCAGTCCCTTTTTTGCGTTACTGGCCTGTATATAATTACAGTATTTTGCGTGGAATGCAAAAAAGAGACGACAGTGAGGGTGTCGTCTAAACGGGGTACTGCTTTGGGCCTCTATGGGTCAATTGGGCCTTCGCATTTTTATCGTCAGGTTACTGCCAGACGCAGACCCAAATCATCAGGATAGGGATCAAAGTAGTTTTGCGTCATCAGATACCGGTCAGGATATTCGGCCATATAGTGTTTCAGCAGCGTCAGCGGCGCGAGGATGGGCAGCAGCCCGTCGCGATAGTGCAGGATCACATCGCGCAGTTCGACGCGCTGGCGGCTGTTCAGCTGGTTACGGAAATAGCCCTGGATATGCATTAGCACGTTGGTATGGTTTTTCCGCGAAGCGGGCTTTTTCAGGATCGTCATCAGCTTTTCGCGGTACGCCACGAAGAAAGCGTCCAGATCTTCCCATTCATGCAGCGACGCAACGAACGGGCCAATCTCGCGGTAGCCCGCCTGATGGTGCGCCAGCAGCTGCAATTTATAGCGGCTGTGGAAATCCAGCAGCGCGCGGCGCGTCAGGCCTTTAGCACGCAGCGTGTTCAGCTCGTGCAGGGCAAATACCCGCTCGATAAAGTTTTCCCGCAGCACCGGGTCGTGCAGCCGACCGTCTTCCTCCACGGGCAGCCACGGGTAGGTTTCAAGCAGGGCGGCGGTGAACAGCCCGACACCCTCCTTGCGGCCCCGGTTGCCGTTTTCATCATACAGCCGCACGCGTTCCATGCCGCAGCTTGGCGATTTTGCGCAGACGATAAATCCCGACAGATCGCCGATTTTTGGCAGATAGTCCGCCGTAAAGTCGGCCATTTTCTGCGTAATATCATCATGGGGTGGCTTGCTGAAGCGGAGCTGCGTTTCGCCGCTGTCCGTCAGCGTCAGGCGTATGGCCGGGCGAGGCGTTGGCAGGCCAATCGCCATTTCCGGGCAGACGGGCCTGAAACTCACCCACTGGGCCAGTTCATCCATGACAAAGCCCATACGCTTGTGTCCGCCGTCAAAGCGAACGGCAGACCCGGTCAAACATCCGCTAATACCGAGCACAGGTTTTGTTGTCATGGTGTGGTCCTCCCGTTCTTCTCTTTAAAACTTACACAACATGACTAATTTGTCCAAGTATTAGCGGAATTATTTTTTATTTCCTTTTAAAATCAACGTTTCTTAACTGCCTTTGTAAGTTGAATAACCGTACTGGCTCAGCAGGAGAGGGATGTGCAGCTTTTCGTTGGTGCGGGTTACGGTGAACAGCACCGGGATTTCCGGGAAGAAGGAGTCCAGCTTCTTCCCGTGGAAGTAATCTGCGGTTTTAAAGGTCACTTTATAGACGCCGGGCTGCATATCCTGATCCTGCGGATAAAGCGATTTGATGCGGCCGTCATGGTCAGTTTTGCCGCTGGCAATTGGGGTCCATTTGTCCTGCTGCTGTTTTTCCAGCGTGACGGTAACGTCCGATGGCGGCATCCCGGTTTGCTGGTCAAGAATGTGTACGCTCAGCGTGCCGGCAGGGGCGCTAAAGGCGGCAGGGGCAAAGGCCAGGGTAGTCAGCATCAGCAGAGAGGCAGTTTTTTTCATTGTGTTTTCCTGTGGGGTTGTCGGTCACAGGAAAACGTTAGCATTTGTGGCGCGGGAAAATATTCAACTTTTCGTGAAGATTCCCACAGGAGAAAATGATTAGAGGATAATCACTTCAAGCGATACCTGCTGCTGCCACTGCTCGATCTGCTTTTTGCGCGCGGCGGTGAGTTTACCGCGCGTGACCAGAAGCCAGTGGCGGTCCGGGAAAATCTCCGGGGCCAGCGTGGCGGGCGGCGTGGGTAAAATATCGATACGGTGGCCTTGCCCGGTGCGGGTTAAGGCTTCGAGCCAGACTTCGCATGGGTCATTCAGGTTCCAGCCGCAGAGCAGGATGTTGTCGCCCGGCGCTTTTTTATCGCCTTCCAGGCAAAACGAGGTGTAGGCGATGATGATGCCGTCGAGGATCTCGCGCAGGGTCATGGCGGCAGCGACGTTTGCCGATACCTGACTGCGTAGCGGACGCAGCACGTTCGCGACCAGTTCTGGTCTTGGGTACTCGCGCCCTGCGTCGTAAATCATCTGGCGCAGGGACTCGATTTTGCCGTCCTGCAGGCGCTGTAACATGGTCTGCTGCAGCGTGAGCCAGTTGTTGGTCAGGCGCGACGTAGGGCGCTCCAGCAGCGGTTTGACCTGGCCAATCGGGACGCCTTTTTTTACCCAGTCGAGGATTTTTAGCGCCTGCTGGACGTCCTCATCGCTGTACTGGCGGTGACCGCCCTCCGTGCGCTGAGGCTTGAGTAAGCCGTAGCGCCGCTGCCAGGCCCGCAGCGTGGTGGCGGTGATCCCGCTGAGTCTGGCGAATTCGCCGATGGAGTAAGCCATGTCCGTGTCCAGAGTTGAGGAATACTCTCAATATACTACGAATTTTCGCGGACGGGATGAAGCGCCGCCGCGGTGCACTACACTTAATTTCCAACCGTGCAAATGAAAGGAATTCTCATGAAGCTATGGCCTGTTGTGACCGGTGTTGCCATTGCCCTGACGCTGGTAGCCTGTAAATCCCCCACCCCGCCGAAGGGCGTGCAGCCCATTTCCGGTTTTGACGCCAGCCGCTATCTTGGCAAATGGTACGAAGTCGCTCGCCTGGAAAACCGCTTTGAACGCGGCCTGGAGCAGGTTACCGCCACCTACGGCAAGCGCAGAGACGGCGGCATCAGCGTACTTAACCGCGGCTACGACCCGGTGAAGAACAAGTGGAATGAGAGCGAGGGTAAAGCCTACTTTACCGGCGAACCGACCACGGCCGCGCTGAAGGTGTCCTTCTTCGGCCCGTTCTACGGCGGGTATAACGTGATCAAACTGGACGATAAGTACCAGTACGCGCTGGTCAGCGGCCCTAACCGCGACTACCTGTGGATCCTGTCGCGCACGCCAACCATCCCGGATGCGGTGAAACAGGATTACCTGAACACCGCGCGCGGTCTGGGCTTCCAGGTTGACCAGTTGGTGTGGGTGAAGCAGTGAAGATCGTGCTTTCTTCGTAGGGTATTACTGGCTCGCCTGGATAGACTTCCGTTAAAAGCCTAACGGAGGAAAGACGACATGAACTGGCAGCCTTTTCGCGGCGATGCACCGGAAAATATGACGATTTTCAGTGCGTCCTTTCCCGACGTCAGCGATCGGTGGCCGATGAAAGACGATACCGTCCGGGAGATAAATGCCATCGATCGGGGACTGAAAGCCGATCCGGCGCTCCGCCCTCCTTTTGTTGAATGGGAAGAGGGCGGCCAGGCGGTGCTTGTCCCGCAGAACCGCTATTCCGAACAAGCCTTTCGCAACCGTCCGGCGCTCACCGCCTGGCGAACCCGGCTGGTTCCCTCTGCGCTGGCACTTTTTGTGGTGCAAAACCCGCTGGAAGAGCGTCTTCCCGAAGGGACGAAAATGGACAGCGATAGTCGCCAGTGGTTTATCCACGCCAATGATGCCATCGGCGTGCGCTCCCGCGCCCGCGTGCTGGCCGCGCTGGTGGAGAAATACATTCACAACGAAAGTGAAAATAACTGGGTCAGCCTGGCGAGCGGGGCCGCCATCCCGGTGCTGGAAGCGCTCCGCAATGCCGAACTTGATGGTCAGCACGTGTATCTCACGCTGGTCGACAAAGATGCCGTCGCTCTGAGCTGGGCCGAAACCATGGCGGCGCAGGAAGGGATTGTGGTGGGCGAACAGCTAACCCTCCTCAGACGCGACCTGCTCCATACGCTGGTGCGTAACGAGGACCTGCTGCTGGATCTGGGCGAGCATCAGGCCGAACTGGTTGATGCGTTGGGGATTTTCGAATACTTCAACGATACCGATGCGGTGATTTTTCTCCAACGCGCGCTGCGGCTTGTCAGGCCCGGCGGCGCGGTGATTGTGTCGAACATGCTCACCAGCAGCCCGCAAATTGACTTTGTGCTGCGAGGGATCGGCTGGGAGGATATTTATCCGAGGTCGTTACAGCAGCTTCAGGATATCCACCTCGCGGCGGGCGTGCCGGTGGAAAACGTCACCGTGGTGGTGCCGAAGGACGGGGTGTACGCGGTGATGGAGATTAGGGTAGGGGATGAAAAACCGCACGGTCAGTTTCCTCTCCCTGAGGGAGAGGGTTAGGGTGAGGGGAGAACAGACCGCAAAGCGTGGCTTGAAATAGTTCGGTTTTCCAATCATGATCCCCCCATGAAAATAGAAACCGCACTCTTCGCACACTTCGAACGTCTGGTCGCGATCTGGGAATCCTCCGTTCGCGCCACCCATCACTTTCTACAGGAAAGCGATATTGCGGCGCTGCGCCCGTTATTGCTCAACGCGTATCTGCCAAACCTCACCGTCGTGATGGCCAGCGATGACGCAGGCGTTATTCACGGCTTTTTAGGCGTGGATGAAAACCGCATTGAAATGCTGTTTGTTGACGATGTGAGCCGCGGGAAGGGCGTCGGGAAATTGCTGCTGCAACACGCCATCACAGCGTTCGGCGCGAACGAGGTGGACGTGAATGAGCAAAACCCGCAGGGCGTCGCGTTTTATCGCCATATGGGGTTTGAGCAGGTCGGGCGCTCGGAACTGGACGGGCAGGGGAATCCGTTTCCGTTGTTGCATATGAAGCTGAGCAGGAATATCGGGATTAGCGCTTAGCCTGCTTATCCCATTTTAATAAGCCGATGATATCTTTCTCACCTTCGGCTTCTTTCAACAGGCGCTGCTTTTTTTCAAACTCAATGTATTCTGAGCACGCCTTTTCATCAGCCGCTTTCTTGCTGATTTTGCCTGCTCCTTCTAAAACGTCCCGGTCGTTAAATTGCAGGAACTGATCGAGCTTGGTTTGCCAGTCTCGTAAAAATACCTGCTTGCGGCGTTTGGCCTGATCTTCGGCAAAATCGAGCCACATATTAACGACGCGATTAAGCTCGCTCACCTCATCCTGAGACAGATAATTTTTTGCTGTGGTGACATCGCTTTTACGGACTTCTTCGCCTTTATAGCTGGTCAGCCCCATATGCGGTTGCGTGGCGTCCGCACGTTGGTGAATCAACTCAGCAGCGGTAAGGCCCGTGCAGGCGAAATGCAGTTTATTCTGGATGGTCTGGAAGAATTGCGTGGTTTCTTTGAGTGATGGCTGATAATCAGCGGCTAATGCAAAAATCTCCCTCACCCGGAGATAAACCCGGCGTTCGCTGGCTCGTATATCGCGAATGCGTTCCAGCATTTCATCGAAATAGTCAGGTACGGCGGACGATCCGACAGGTGGATTTTTCAGGCGCTCGTCGTCCATAACGAAGCCTTTTACCAGATATTCCTGCAGCGTTTGGGTGGCCCACTGGCGGAACTGTGTACCTCGCGTGGAGCGGACGCGATAGCCGATGGCGAGAATAACGGGCAGGCTAAAATATTGAACGTTATATACTTTACCATCGCTGGCAGTTGTTCGGTAAAACCGAACAACTGAATTTTCGACCAGCTCACCCTCATCAAAAATATTCTTGATATGCCCGCTGATCGTTGCTTTGGCTTTGCCGTATAACTCACAGATCGTGGCCTGTGAGAGCCACAACGTATCGCTTTCGAAGCGGCATTCAATGCGAACTTTTCCATCCTTGCTGGCAAACATGACGAACTCACCGGCTGGTGAATTGATTAATTCTTCATATGTCATGCTGCCCCCACCTCATGAGGTTGATGTCGGTAAGTTCGTAGTATGCCAGAAACAGCCGCTAAGCCCGGAGGTTTGTATTTGATTTTGCGAGGCGCTTTCCAGCATGCGGAGTTTGGATGGCCGCAAGCGCGTTCTCTATCTCAATAAGCTTTGCTTTCGTCCGTTTATAATCATCCTGCAACCTCTGCTCCTGCTCGTTATACGCCACCAGAACGATGCACCCTTTCATGACTTTTATCGTGACCTGCTGTCCGGTATCAAAACCTGCTGCGCGTAGCCACTTGCCGGAAAGGATGATTTTCGGCGTGGATTTGTCGAAAACATTCGGGCGGTATCCCACAATTAACGAACGCTCGGTTCCGGATTGGTCTGTGTCTGGGGTAGAATGCGAACCAGCCATAATCAACTCCTTGATAGTTGGTGAGGTTAGCTCTCGTCCGGTATTGCGAGTACCTGACGGGGGCGTTTCAATCTCAGGTTATCGTGTGATAAGGTACGTACCTGAATGATGATATCTTGCTCTTGTAGGTACGTACATGTCAACGGCTAAACGTGACCCAAATCAGTCAAAATCCGGAAAAGCACCAACTTTTCAGATTCGTATTACGCCGGAGTTGAAGGCGCAGTTTGAGGCTGCGGCGAAGGCTGAAGGGGTGAGTTTGGGAAACTGGCTCAAAAATTTAGGAAGAAAACAACTTAAAAAATTAGGAGTTGAGCCAGAATCATAATTTTATAGTTCAAGTCGATATGGAAATTCAGAGTATACTATATCCAAATCTTCTAATATTTTATTAAAAATTAATTCTAAGTCGTAACTGACGTCTTGTAGTGGTAATGATTCAGGAATTCTATGTAATCTATGTAATGGATTGCCACATGTTGTAAATTCTGCTTCTCTTACTGCACCCCAGTGGCCATGGGCGAATCCTGAAGTCCACGAGTAGTAAGTATCATAGAATTCCTTTAAATTTGCTTCAATGCATAATTTTCTTAAATCTAAATTTGTCCAGTTACCCAATTCTATGTCTAAATACTCCTCCCACGTATCCTCACTAGCTATTATTTCAAGGGTCTCATGATTAATGTACTTTGGTGTGGTTAAATTTTCATCGAATCTGAGTGCATTGAGTTTTGCTTGCCCCGCACCATATTTACGCCATTTGTTCCATAATGCGCCCTCATTTTTGTTGATTAGATAATGCAGGGTGACGTAATTTTCAAATAAACTTCTCAACGATAATCGTCCCAGGATGCCTGACGATACATTCCCCTCAATACTCTCTTTGACAAGTCTTAGAGAGTAAAGGGTGATTCCAAAGATACAATCATGCTTTGCATCGATCTCAGTAGTGCTATGGGTCTTTTTCCAATGAGTTATTAGCTGATCATGCAGTAAATTTATTGGACTGATATCATTATTATTTATTTGAGATTTTGGCTCGTCTTTTTCTAAACTTAAACATGGTGTGTTTTCCCAACATTCATTCCAAAATCCCGTTGGCCAAATTTTATTTTCTATAGTGAAGGTCATTTCTAATGAACGAATCATAGGCCTTACATGGCGCTGATCGCCTAAGTTAGGATAATGTACCAACTCCTCTAGTATATCTCCTGGTATGTGGATTTTATTAGCAGCCACTAACACCATAATTCTTAACCAACGACAATCAGTAGCTTCTTGAGTTTGATGGAAAAGAGTTTTTCCGACTGCTAACATTAAGAGGTTTATATCTGGCCTAGATGTAGGTAAGTATTTATACCAACTTTCTTTGGCTGGAAGTGACGGAAATAATCTAAGGATAGTAAGTGCTTCTGCGATCTGTCTATCAGAAGTAATTACTTTAATTAACTGCTCTCTTAAATCTTCATCAAGCTCAGAAATGCTTGTAACAGAAATATCTTTAATCTTATCTTTTAAAGGATGGTTTTTAATGAAAAGAATGATTTTTCTGAAATGTGTCAAGGCTAACTCTTGAGAGTAAGCACTACGAATTACGATCGCCCATATCATCTCTGGTAATCGGTCGTATGTCCAATTGGAATGTAAAAACCGTCCCTCAAGTTTGTTTTCAAGTTGACTGAATGCTGGTTTTAAAGTTTTCCCTTGTTTTTTATGCTCACGTAAAGTTGTGCGGCTCTTTCCACTTTTATTTCGCTTATTTTTACTTACCGGCATATTAATATCCTTATAGGTTTTTATTTTCTATGGAGATTACTTATATCATTTCTGAGGGCTATTCTGAAATCGTTTCTTGCATTCCAAATTTTATCTATTTGAACCTTTGTATAGCTATCACAATTACCTGGCGCATTACCAAGGGATTTTCTTAGATTATAATAAGCACTAATTACTTCTTTAGATAAGAATAAACCTGCTTCATCCTCAACCCATGAATTTAAATTTTTCAATATTCTGAGTTGTTGCTCTCTTGGGATGATACCACCATGTTCTTGAATTTTTTTTATTTTTGAGGAAATCTTAAAGGCTGCTGGATAAAGCTCAATCCTCTTTTCATACAGAATATTCGTGTACTTGTTTTTTAATTCTTTCTCGAATCTTATTTGTGATATTTTAGTTTGAAATCGATTAGTAAAAAAGCCAACTATGGATACTAAGATAGACACGCTTGCCGCAATAATTGCAACTACTATCTTTTCAGAATATTCCATGTCGATATTCCTTTAATTTAGAGATATCAAATCGGAGATAAATAATTTTGGCGGAAGATCACAGGAGTCGAACCTGCCCGGGAACGCTGGCGTCCCCAACTGGATTTGAAGTCCAGCCACCTCACCGGAGATGACGATCTTCCGCGCCTCGATTGCTACATGGAGGCG
>Ga0157371_10003987_pt1 | contig 13085 bp, 11 predicted proteins | sample C45metaG_FD_113462 | JGI IMG/M metagenome (GOLD analysis project Ga0157371, IMG submission 113462) | Corn rhizosphere microbial communities from Kellogg Biological Station, Michigan, USA - C4-5 metaG | ecosystem: Host-associated > Plants > Roots > Rhizosphere > Soil | place: USA: Michigan... | reverse complement strand
TTTTCACCCCGTTCCATCATCCCGGTAACCCTGGCGTGCGTAACCGGTGCGGCCGGTCATCATTTGCTCTTTGGATCGTCTCCTGTTTTTGCAATAGATCACATTATTGAAACGCCCGGAAACACAGCGTTGGCCATATATAGTGCTATCGGAATTGTAATTGGCCTGCTTTCAGTGTTCGTTAGCAGAATGGTTTATATGGTTGAAGATGCATTTGAAAAGCTGCCAGTTCATTGGATGTGGTGGCCAGCCCTTGGTGGATTGGTCGTAGGAATTGTTGGTTATTTTTCCCCGCACACCTTAGGCGTCGGTTATGATAATATTACGAATATTCTTTCCGGCAAAATGACGATCGGCTTTTTGGCAGGTATTTGCATTTTTAAATTTATATCGTGGTCTATTGCGTTAGGAAGCGGTACGTCCGGAGGAACACTTGCCCCGTTATTTATTGTTGGTGGCGCGGCAGGAGCACTTGCCGGCATTGCTCTTCTGGATTGGTTTCCTTCTTCAGGTATTTCCGTATCTCTTTGCGCGCTTGTAGGCATGTCCGCAATGTTTACAGGTGCATCCAGGGCTTTTATTACCTCTGTTATCTTTGCAATTGAAACTACAGGTCAATCTAATACCCTACTGCCACTTCTCGGTGCCTGCAGCGGCTCTTATATCGTCTCTTTTTTCCTAATGAAGAATACTATTATGACGGAAAAAATATCGCGGCGGGGTGTTAGAACACCAGATTCTTACGAACCGGACGTTTTAGAAAAGGTCGCGGTTGCAGAAGTGATGCAGCCTGCAGGTGAAATTATAAATAATGACCAGAGTATTGAAGAAGTACTTAAATTGTTGAAAAAAGAAAGTAAACAAGTTTCACCCTACCTGGTCGTTTCTGATTCGCAAGGCAATTTTAAAGGGCTTTTAAAATGTACCTCTCTCTTGAACAGAGAATACGACCTGGGAACCAGGATCGGGAAACTAGCTGTACGAACCAGTTCTACAATCTTTGCTACAGATACCCTTCGCGAGGCAGTAGAGAAAATGGCTGCGCTGAAGGTAGAGGCGCTGCCGGTAACTGATGATGGTAGTACGATCAGCGGAATTATTTCCTTCGAAAGTATTATGACTGCTTATCGCCGAAACAGTAGTTTGAACGGAAAAAACCAGATAATTTCCTTAAAAAGAAGAGGACTGAAAGTACTTCTAAAAGGCAGGAGGAGATGGAAAGGGGAATAGAGTTTCTCCTTTTGTGGCACTTTCAGTAAACCAACAATTACTGTTGAATTTTTTTCTGAAATGCAACCCACTAAATTTTTAAAAATTTTTACAAAGATCATTTATCTTTCTATTTATTTTCCGGAATAGTGCCGTTGATACGTCGTAATCAACCCCTAAATTGCCGTATCTGCACCTGATAAAATTTGAATTCAATTCTAACTTTGTCAATGTGATAGAAGTCTTCAAAACGAACGTTCCGGATAACCGATCGGCTAAAAAGCTCATCGAAGTGCTTTGCCAGCATTTTCCTGGCTGCTGCATCAACTTTGATTTGGATGATTATGATAAAATTTTAAGGGTGGAAGGAGAAGATTTCATCACTGAAAATGTGAGGATAATTATAAATGAAAACGGGTTTACGTGTGAAATTCTGGATTAGCATTGCCGTAATAAATTATTTTTTTACTATTAAAATAAATAACAATGAAAGCTGTCAACCCTTACCTGAACTTCGACGGCCAGGCCGAAGAAGCAATGAACTTTTATAAGTCAGTATTCGGCGGTGATTTTGCCGGCAATGGCGTTATGCGCATGGGCGATGCGCCCGGAATGTCCGGTCTGTCAGAAGAAGAAAAAAATCGTGTGATGCATGTATCATTGCCTTTAAACAATGAGATTATGCTGATGGCAAGCGACATCCTTCCTTCAATGGGTCATAAGTTAATAGTGGGCAACAATAATTATATTAGTCTCGCACCCGAAAGTCGTGAGGAGGCGGATCGTCTATTCAACGGGCTATCCCAGCAGGGCCAGGTAGAAATGCCAATGCAGGACCAGTTCTGGGGAGATTATTTTGGGAGCTTTAAAGATAAATACGGTGTTTGCTGGATGATCAATTATAGTAAAGGACAACAGGCTTGATAATTTAATCAGCAAATGTTGAATGAAAATTAGCGACTTTCGTTGAACTTCTTGTTAGTTATTGATCGAGAAAATTATTGATTATATCAACAATATACATTTGCGTCCATTCCGGGTTTTCGAGGAATTCGAGTGCACCCATATAAGCGCCATGTTTTCCGGGTAGGATCACTAATTGAGCATCAGGAATTGTTCTGTACATTTCAACCGCATGCTCCACACTTCCCACATCATTGTTGCCGTTAATAATCAATGTCGGTGCTTTTATAGATCGTATTTGTTCATCTCTCCAATCTTTAAATGACTTCATTTTTTGTACGTCTTTATTAAACATATTCTGTAGCGCATCTGTATCGTTGTTTACTTTCAGAAAAGCATCTTTTAAAGATTGAGGCATAACATCAATGGTGGCGTTATCAAAACCTTTCCAAAACGCAGGCACCGCTGCACTGCGTTTATAAAATGCAGATGCAATAATTAATTTATTTACAAGATCAGGATGCCGAAGATGCATTTCAATCAACATCTGCGCACCATTACTGTAACCGAAAAAATCTGCTTTCGTAATTTTTAAATTGTCTAATAAAGTTGCCACATCATCCGCATCCTGTTGAACGCTTAGATCAGTTGAGCGGTCAGATGTGCGCCCATGCGCCTGTAAATCCATTGCAATAAGTTGCCGCGTTTTTGAAAGTAAAGGAATGATATTTCCGAACGTACTTTGTATGGTAGAACCACCTCCATGCACTAACACGAGGGGTTTGCCTTCACCATAAATTTCATAATACATTTTAAGTCCATTCACTTGTGAGTACCCCCTTTCAATCTTATTATCGTTCATTTCATTACAATTTAATTGTATCGGTTTCTTATAATCACCCTGATGATATTTACTGATTTTTATAAAATGACGGCTAATTTACAAGATATCACATCTTAAATCTAACCGGATAAGTTTCGTGAGAAAAATGAAATTACCAAAGCGTTTGTCCATTACCGTTGTACTGCCCATGCAAGTCCGTCAGGGCCGCCGCCGACATCAAGGTGGCCGGTAACTTCCAAAGTTTTAAGACTAATGATTGCCACATAATTATCAGGCGTGCAGGCTACAAAAACACGCGATCCATCAGGGTCCATTAATATGCCTGCCGCGCCGTGGCCAATGTTCAACTTTTTAATTTCTGTGCGTGTTTGAGCATTATAAATTGTAAGCGCTCCCGACCTAAGGCTGGAGATAAAAACCTTGCTTCCCTCAGGCGTAAATTTTAAACGATTAGCTCCAAAAACTTTTGCATCAATTGTTGACGACACTTTTTTTGCCTGCAGGTCAATAATGTAAATTCTGCCATTGTCGCTCGATACGGTCCATAATTCTTTGCCATCTGGCGATACATCAAAACCTTCTGCACCTTTTGCTGTCGGGATAATAGTTTGTTCCCAATTTTCGTGGGGTATTCCGCCGGGTGGCATGGTCCTGGTTTCACCGGGTTTCTTGCTTATCGGCGGTTGCATTAAAGGAGGAGGCGACCCCGCAGTTATCGGTGTATCTATCAAAAGACTTACTGTTCCTGACGCAACATTGGTGGTGTAAATTTTTTTGCCATCGTCGCTTACGTAGATCATATGAGTTCTGTCTTGTCCTGTTCCCATGCACCATTCGATTTTATTATTTGCAGGATCGTACCGTGCGACCGCTTTGGAACCTTCCGCAGTAAACCAAAGATTTCCGGCAACAAATGTGAGCCCATGAGGACCAAATAGCGGTCTCGTATCGATGGTCGTTAAAGATTTCATTGTCAGCAGGTCAATTCCATCCAACTCATGCAACCTCCCTCCGCCATAGATTGAAACATACGCCGTCTTTCCATCAGCAGATGCTATCACTTCATGCGGATCAATTCCGACAGGAACTTTCCCCAAAACTTTTAATGTAACCGGATCAACAATAGCAAGCGCTTGATCTGTTTTTGAAAGTGCAAGTAATCGTGATTGCGCTTTACACGCCCAGGAAGAAATTAATATAAAAAAGAAAATAGTAGTTTGAAAAAGGAATGAATTTTTCAACCGGCTCATGATGAAAAATTTTGGGTGGAAGATGGATTATAAAATTAAGGGATATTTTTCTCTTGTTTCCATTCCTTTTTAAAATGGAAAATAAGCAGATTGCAATACTTCCATTTATGAATTCCACTTCCTTCAAAATTCCTTCTTTTCATATTTTTTCAAAAACAGAGTAAACAAACAAAGGCAGAAGATTTTTATGTTATCGTTAAAGGGATTTTGAAAATCGAACTGGTTGAAAATTGAATATCTTCATTCTTATTTTAATTAATTGCTATGCGAAAGATATTTTCTTGTTTGTTGATTTTTATTTTTCTTTTTATTCAAAAAAGCGAAGCTCAAAAACCAGTTCTTGTTTCTGACAACGGAAGGCACACCCTTTTTGTAAATGGCAAACCATTTTTTATTCTTGGAGGACAAGTTCACAATTCGAGTGCGTGGCCAGCAATTCTTCCGCAGGTTTGGAAGAGCGCAGAATTTATGCATCTTAATACTTTGGAAGTTCCAATCTATTGGGAACAAATAGAACCGCAACAAGGGAAATTTGATTTTTCTTTGGTTGATCTTTTGCTTTTCGAAGCGAGGGCGCATCATGTTCATCTCGTGCTTTTATGGTTTGGAACCTGGAAAAACGGTAGTAATCATTACGTGCCGGGCTGGATGAAAAAAGAGCCTGAAAAATATCCAAACATTACCGGAAAAAATGGTAAGCGGAACGATTCTCCATCACCCTTGTCGGAGGCGACTTTGCAGGCGGACGTACACGCTTTCACGGCCTTGATGCATCATTTAAAAGAAGCGGATAAGCTGCATACCGTCATTATGGTGCAGGTGGAAAACGAAGCCGGAACATGGGGGAGTGTTCGCGATTATTCGCCGAAGGCGCAACGGCTTTTTGAAGGGCAGGTTCCTGCAGTTTTGCTTAAGCCGGAGATTTTAAAATCATTAAACGTACCTGTCGTTTCTTCCGGTACATGGAAGGATGTTTTTGGCGACAGGGCCGATGAATATTTTCATGCATGGAATGTGGCTTCGTTCATTGGTAAAGTGGCTGCCGCGGGAAAAAAGGAATATCCGTTACCGATGTATACAAATGCGGCTCTTCGTGATCCGCTCACCAATCCACCCGCAACGAATTACGAGAGTGGTGGTCCAACCGACAATGTGATCACGATCTGGAAAACCGCTGCGCCCGCACTTGAATTCGTTGCGCCTGATATTTATCTTGATGGAAATAAACGTGTACTTAAAGTGCTCGATTTATACAGCCGGAAAGACAATGCCTTATTTGTTCCTGAGGCGGGATTGAATGTAGTGAATGCAAAATATTTGTCTGAAGTGCTTTCACATGGCGGCATCGGGTTTTCTCCTTTCGGCATAGATAACAGCGGTGATACAACAGCTGATAAAGATTTGCAGGAAATACTCGCTCCCTATGCAGCAGAATATGTCCTTTGCGAAACTATGCTTCCGCAACTGGCGGAATGGGCAACAGATGCCAAGATAAAATCCGTCGTGGAAGGCGATGACCATAAAGACGGAACTGTAGATTTAGGCAACTGGCAATGCACGGTGGTTTTTGGAGGAAACGGAAGAGCCAATACTGCACCGGTTTATAAAAAGCCTGTGGGCAAAGCGATGTTCATTGAACTACGTGAAGATTCTTTCCTGGTAAGTGGAATGCGCTGCCACATTCGCTTTCAGCCGGCAGGAGAATTTGAGGGCAAAGCGTGGCAATATATAAAAGTGGAAGAAGGGATATACAAAAATGGCGCGTTTATTCCTATGAGGATTTTAAATGGAGATGAAACCGATTGGGGAGGGCCGGGGTTTGGGGAGACGCCTTTATTGTTAAGGATAACTTTGGTTAGAAGATGACGTAATTATTGGATTATTAATTATTACTAATTATGATCACAAAGATGGTTTTCGCTTGTTTCAAACAGGAAATAATTCTTTTAAGAAAGCCGAATATGGAATAACGAACAAGGAATAATGAATATTGAAGTTCTACCGGCTTTTCTATCTTTTAATTATGGATCGATCATCACATGAGCATGATAAGTTCCCGGATCCATCAGCCAGGGCATTCCCGGTGCTGAAGGCTTTTCCGGCAAACCTGTGCTTGCAGCTGTAGCAAAAGGAACATAAATTACATAGCGCAGGTAACCATTTTTTACATCGCCGGTGGAATGATTTACGTCTTTTGCTGAAGCTGAATAAACATATAATGTGGCCGGCGTTTTTGGCATCTTCAGCGTTCCTTCATTTACTTCTTTTCCTCTTTCGTCAAAAAGTTGTTTGCCCGACATTCCCTGCTTTCTCAAATCGCGACCTCTTTCCATCAGTGGTTCCAGCTCTTTTGTATAACAAGCTACAGAAAAACCGGTATCCCGCGGATCATCTGCCAGGCAAATCATTTCATTCGTTCCCTTTCTTATAACAGCGAGGTTGCTATCGGCATCATACCCATACACGGTAGCGCTGTCTCTCTTTTCAGGTGGCGCAGCCAGCAAAGCCAGTTTTATCTGGATGTTTGCATCCGGCACGTCGGCTTTATAAGGCAGCGATTCCTGCACCAATGATGCAGTATTGGTTTTGACGTTTGTAGAATCTGAAGATGAAGACTTGGTTGTACCCTTTTGATTACAACTGAAGAAGAATGTGCTTGCTAAAAGGTAGAAAGAAATACGTTTCATGATCAAACAATTTTAGGTTTAAACGACCAGTAACAAATTAAAGATAATTAATTTTCTTAGGCGGAACATGTCACCATTTTATTTTAGCACGGCGAACTTACTATTTCTATCGTCCGCTGAATTGGAATTTTTGTATGCCGACCAGATTAGAAACAGCAGACTAACAAAAAAGCACGATTTTATCAAAGAAATAAACAGCAGATTCCTACTTTAACAGGCAGATGAAGACAGGATCAATTGTGAACAGGAACAGGATTTCTTGCAAGAATGGTTTTCACTTCATCGATGTCGTCTTCTTAAAGGCAGGCTTTTTTTCTAACTCCTCAATTTCTTTGAACATGAAAAGCATGTCGTTAATGTTCTCCAGGGCAGGTGATGATGCTTATAGATTCCGTGCCAATTCACCATTCTTATCTGCCTCAATAAGTTTTTTTAACTTCCTCGTCAGCCTGACATCGTTTGTGGGATTGTCGCAGTAGGCCAACAATATTTGCCAACTTCCAATCTTAATTTTTTCCTGCTCTGTGCATTGAACTTTATTTTCCAAACAAAATTTGACCATTGATGCCATGTAAATTCCCAGCAGCTCAGGATCGTTGCTTAAAATTTTTTCACTGTTTCCAAATGTGAAACCATAATCAGGCGTACCCGACATCCACTTAGCCACAAATTTCTGGCAATTCAGCCTGTCAATCTTGTCTTTGTCAATAGGATTGGAAAGCAAGGCATTGGCAGCCACCAAAGCATAGGTGTTCGCAGCCCTGTAATCATCCGGCTTGTCTAATTTGATTTGGGTAAAATCCGGCACATTTTGCGCATATAAAAAAGTTGTCGTCAGTAAGGCAATCAAAAGAAAAAGTGTTTTTTTCATATTCTGGTTTTTGGGCTGCGTTTCGTTCAGGCCGATGGCTAGTACGATTTAAAAATATCGATGAAGATATATAAAAAGGTGAATGAAATTGGCTCATGTTCCCAGTAAAGAAATAAATTATGAAGATTTTCATTTTACAAGTCCATGCCTTTCTCCAATTTTTTAAAATGGTAAAAGACATGGTTTATCAATACAACTTTATATAAACTGAATATCTATTTTTGCGACATGCAAAAACCGGTATTGATAATTAAATTGGGCACAGCGGTTTTATCCGATGAGAAAGGAATCAACACGAAAGTGATAAGAAAAGTGGCGTCTGAGATAGCAACACTTTCGCGGAAATACAATGTAGTACTGGTTTCCAGCGGCGCAGTAGGCAGCGGAAAAAAGTTTTTACATCACTATAAAGGTTCGCTCACAGAACGGAAAGCCGCAGCAGCGATAGGGAATCCGATCCTCATCATGTTGTACCAAAAATATTTCGCAACCTACAACATCCATGTTGCGCAGGCTTTATGTGAACGTCATCATTTTTCAAATCGCCTCCAGTTTGTACAACTCAAAGAAACTTTTGATGCTTTCTGGCAAAATGGAATCGTGCCCATCGTAAATGAAAATGATCTTGTGAGCAATGTAGAGCTCAAGTTTTCTGACAATGATGAACTTGCTACGTTAATTTCAGTGGGCTTTAACGCAGAAACAATGATCATTTGCACTTCTGTCGGCGGATTTATGAATGATGAAAAAAAGATTATACCGCTGGTTGACAGGATCGATAATAAAATTTTAGCGTTCGTAAAAAACGATAAAACGGATGTTGGTCTTGGCGGTATGGTATCAAAGCTTACGTTTACCAGGCTTGCGAACTCTCTTGGAATAAAAGTGGTCATTTGCGGTCTTAATTCAGCTGCTCCTTTTACCGATGCCTTGAATGGCAAAAATGGTACTACCTTTATTGCGCAACACTCAGATCTGAAAGCCAGGCAAAAATGGCTGGCAAGCGGAAGTATTACTTTGGGAAGTATTGTGATGGACAAAGGAGCTGTAAAGGCTTTGCTCCAGAGAAAAAGTTTGCTTACTGTTGGTGTAAAGAATGTGGATGGCAAATTTACCGCCGGGGAAGTGGTTCAACTGTTGAATGAAGAGGAACAAATAGTAGGCGTGGCAAAAGTAAAACTCGCTGCCCAAGCCATCCAGGATAGCACTGCAACAAAAAATATAGTGGCGGCTCATGCAGATGACATTGTTTTATTTTAAAAAGAAAAGATGAGCCAGGTTTTATCATTATTACAGAAAACACACAAAGCATCTGTGCAATTGCGCAGGATCAATGATGAGCAACTGCAAAAGATGCTGCTTATGCTCGCGGATGCGCTGGAAAAAAACAATCATCGTATTCTTGAAGCAAACAAAAAAGATCTTGCCAAACACGATCCTGGCAATCCCCGCAATGACAGGTTGATGCTGAACGAACAGCGTGTAGCCAATATCGCAAATGCCATCCGAAACGTAAGCCAGCTTCCGGATCCGTGCGGAAAAGTTCTGGAGAAACGAACATTGAAGAATGGATTGCAGCTTGAAAAGATTTCCGTTCCGCTTGGCGTGGTGGGAGCTATTTATGAATCGAGGCCCAATGTGACATTTGATATTGCAGCGTTGTGCCTGCGTAGTCATAACGGATGCGTGCTGAAAGGAAGTATCGATGCTCATGAAACGAATAAAGTGGAAGTGGAAATTATTAAAAATGTGTTGAAGGAAAATAATATTGATGAAGATTGCGTGGCGCTATTGCCCGCGGAACGGGAAACAGTACAGGAACTGTTTACATCTACAAAATATGTGGACGTATTGATTCCGCGCGGTTCTGACAGTTTGATACAATTTGTACGGAAAAATAGTTTGGTGCCGGTGATTGAAACGGGCGCGGGCGTTTGTCACGTTTACGTGGAAAAAGATGCTGATTTAAAAAAGGCTGTAGATATTGTTGTGAATGCAAAGGTTTCAAGGCCATCTGTTTGCAATGCCGCAGATGCAATTCTTGTTGACAAACCTGTTGCAAAAGAATTTTTGAAACAATTACAACCGGCGTTTAATAAATACAGTGTTGAAATTTTTGCAGATGCGAATGCATACGACTTACTAAAAGATTATCCTCATTTGCAAAAAGCGACGCCGGAGGATTTTGGGCGTGAATTTTTAAGCCTGAAATGTGCGGTGAAGGTAGTAGATGATATTGACGAAGCTTTGGAACACATTGCAGAATATTCTACCAAACATTCGGAAGCAATCGTTTCTGAAAACAGACAGCAGTGTGAACGATTTTTACAGGAGGTAGATGCGGCCGCGGTTTATTCCAACGCTTCTACCAGGTTTACTGACGGTGAAGAATTTGGTCTTGGTGCAGAAATAGGAATCTCCACGCAAAAACTACATGCGCGCGGCCCATTCGCTTTGGAAAAACTGGTTACCGAAAAGTGGGTCGTGAGAGGCGAAGGGCAGGTGAGGTAAAAGTATCATAACCGTAATGTGTATACGAAGAATAGTTTTGGAAAAGTTATTGATTTGATTTTAATCTTCATCAACATACAATACATTATGAAAATAATTCTCACGGCTTTATTGGGATTGATTACAGTTGCTGCACAATCTCAGCTGCCATCACCGGACATCATCTCTACATCCAAAGGGGATATAACCATTCAGCCCGTGTTTCATGCCTCACTGGTACTGTCGTTTAATAACACCACGATCTATGTTGATCCGGTAAACGGTGCAGACATTTATAAAAAAATAAGTAAGCCCAATCTTATTTTGATTACGCATGTGCACGGAGATCACTTTGATATGAAAACGTTGCAAGGCCTTGATCTTTCACTTGCAACTTTCGTGGTTCCACAATCAGTTGCAGACAAAATGCCTGCAGAATGGAAAGATAAAATCGTGGTACTTCATAATGGAGAGAGTACTACTAAACAAGGAATTCCCATCACTGCTATTGCCATGTATAATATGCCCGGCGACTCTACGGTGCATCATCCAAAAGGGAAGGGCAACGGCTATGTACTTAACCTCGGAGGAAAAAGATTTTATGTTTCTGGTGATACTGAAGCAACACCCGAAATGAGGAGTTTAAAAAATATCGATGTTGCTTTTGTTTGTATGAACTTGCCATATACCATGGATGAAGAAGAGGCCGCCAGCGGTGTTCTCGCATTCAAACCGAAGATCGTTTATCCTTATCATTACCGCACACCTAACGGCTTCAGTGACGTAGCGAAGTTTAAATCTTCGGTAAATAGAGATGATCCTTCGATCGACGTGCGTTTGAGAAACTGGTACATTTGTAATCAATAACTGTGATTCTTCGAAAAATGAATATTTTGTCTTCCCGATTAAATAAATAAAAAAAACCGGTGCAAATGTTTACACCGGTGTAGCTTATAACTCATAAAATAACTTTCAAATCAAGTTACTTCAATCCTTGCAACGCCGCATTCATATTCCTTACTGCTTCGGCACTCTTGTTGAATTTTGCCTGTTCTTCTTCAGTCAAATGGAAATCAATAATTTTTTCCCATCCATTTTTTCCAATTACAACCGGCACGCCGATGCATATATCTTGTTGTCCATATTCGCCATCAAGCATTACGCAACACGGAATTAATTTCTTTTCATCACGAACGATCGCTTCCACCAAAGTTGCGCCAGCAGCGCCCGGAGCATACCATGCGCTGGTGCCTAATAATTTGGTAAGTGTAGCACCGCCTACCATTGTATCAGCAGCTACTTTTTGTAAAGTGGCTTCATCCAGGTAATTAGAAACGGGTGTTCCCTGGTAAGTGGCTAATCTTGTGAGTGGAATCATGGTTGTGTCACCATGTCCGCCTATCACAACACCTTGCAGATCCTGTGCAGAAACGTTCATCGCCTGTGATAAAAAATATTTGAACCTTGAGCTGTCCAATAATCCGCCCATTCCGATCACGCGGTTTTTTGGAAGACCGGTTGCTTTTAAAGTTAGATAAGTCATTGTATCCATTGGGTTGCTTATAACGACAATTATAGCATCAGGCGATTGATCCAATATTTTTGAAGTAACATCTTTTACGATGCCTGCGTTTATGCCAATCAACTCTTCACGAGTCATTCCCGGTTTACGCGGAATGCCCGAAGTGACCACTACCACATCGCTGCCTTTGGTTTTGGAATAATCATTCGTGCTTCCGATGATCTTTGTGTCGCTTCCGAGCATGGTTGCGCTCTGTAAAAAATCCATCGCTTTTCCTTCAGTGATTCCTTCTTTAATGTCGAGCATTACCAGTTCCTCACAAAGTTCTTTGCGGGCAATGTTGTCGGCACAGGTAGCGCCTACTGCACCGGCGCCTACTACAGTTACTTTCATCTTGTTGTATAATTTATTTTAAAAAATTGGGTTATCGGTCAAAGGTAATTAATTGTGGTATTGTTATAGTTGATTTTAATCATCGATGTTTTTGGGCAGGGATTACAAAGATTTTTTTCGCCACAAGGATTCCAAGGCACGAAGAAAAGAAGAAAAAATGAAGGTGCCCATTTGCAGTAAACGAAGAAATTGGATGGATTTTTATTTTTCATTTTTTACCCGAACGCGCACAGGAGGAAAGACCGAAGAGTTTTTCGCCACGCATTACGCGCATGCGACGGATTTTTAAGAAGCAATCAGTGTGAAATCTTCCTTGGTAGTAAACGAAGAAATTCTTTGACTTTCTATTTTGAATTTACCCAACGGCAGCGAAGCGTTTCCACGATTAGTGTAATTAGAAATAATTCGTGAAATCAAAAACAATAAAACAACTTGACAATAAAACCGACTTTTACTGATTCAACGCATCAACTACATCCTGCAGTTTAATAACTCCGCTGAAAGAATTTACATACTTCCCCTGTTTGTCGTAAACCACAAGATCAGGATACATCTGAACGTGATAATAAGGAAGGAAGAAATCTTTTTTATCCCAACCCATTGTTATTTGGGGGTAGGAAGCGATATCAAAATTATGATAGAAAGCCATCATCTCACTGTATGGAAGCCAGGTCACCATTAATATCTGAACATTTTTGAAATGATCCATATATTTTTCCAGTTCTTTGGTTTCATTCTGGCAATGGCCACACTCAGGGCTGAAGATCATCAGTAATGTAGGTTTATTTTTTTTGAGATCATGATTGGTATAAACAGTGCTGTCCGGTGCTTTATAAATAGTAAAATTTGGAATTGTTGGATCTTTCACAAACTCTGGCCGATGATCCGCGGCAGTATCTGCTTGTGAAAATCCTGC
>Ga0157371_10003985_pt1 | contig 13086 bp, 6 predicted proteins | sample C45metaG_FD_113462 | JGI IMG/M metagenome (GOLD analysis project Ga0157371, IMG submission 113462) | Corn rhizosphere microbial communities from Kellogg Biological Station, Michigan, USA - C4-5 metaG | ecosystem: Host-associated > Plants > Roots > Rhizosphere > Soil | place: USA: Michigan... | reverse complement strand
CTATTGCTGGTATAAAAAGGCACATCGCCAAAATCATCTATCAGCAAATAGTAAAACCAGGCCCGCAATACTTTAGCTTCGGCAATTTTTGATTCATCAGCCTTGGCCTGGGTCAATTGATCGATAGCCAGATTGGCCGTATAAACTGATTTATAAAGCCAGTTCCAGGTATTACCAATAATAGATGCGCTTGGCAGCCATTGCCGCTGGTAAAGTTGGGCAAAATCAAGTTGCCAATCGCCTGTGTTACGGTGTGGGATCACCTGCTCATCAGACGAAAAGCAGTTCAGATCGTACCAACCATTATCAGCACCGGCATACCCAACCCCGCCCCAGTTACCACCCACCTGCGAGTAAACGCCAGCCAAAGCAACATCCGCGCCTTTAGCCGAGCCGTAAAACTGATCGGCAGGGTATTTATCGTATACATTTTCACTAACCTTAGTACAGCTTACAGCTCCCAGGCCAATAATTAAAATGCTTGTTAATATCTTTTTCATGTGTTCTCTGTCTCCAATAATTATTTCAACACTACATTTAAACCAAAGGAAAAGGTGCGTGTACGTGGGTAAATACCATAATCGCCACCAGAGCCATTACCGCCACTTACATTTAGTTCAGGGTCGATACCGCTGTATTTGGTAATAACCAACAGGTTAGTACCGGTAAGCGATACGCGTAACGAACTGATGTATTTAATATTAGCTGTATTGAAGCGATACCCGAATGATAGGTTTTCCCAGCGCAGAAACGAACCGCTTTCCAACCAAAGATCTGAACCATATTGTGAAGTATATAAACCCATTGGAACAGCACTTTGCAGTACATTTGCTTTACCCAAATTTTCGAAATAGCTTAATTGCGAACGGATCTGGTTATAAATCTTGTTACCACCAGAGCCACGCCATACCATCGAAGCATCGAAGTTTTTATAGCTGAATGATGGGGTGAATGCATAAGTATATTTGGGAGTAGCCTGGCCCTCATAAACCCTGTCGGCACTTTGATTGCCCTGATCAATAACACCGTCTTTGTTTTGGTCCACTACGGTTTCGGCGTTGGCAGCATCTTTACCTGCATGTTTCAGGATATAGAACGTTCCGATAGGTTTCCCTTTAATGAGGAATGAGTTTGAGCCCCAGCCCACAAAATCGGTATTCAAGGGAACGCCGCCTATAGATCCACTCAGGTTAAGTACTTTATTTTTAAGCAATGAACCGTTACCGGCAAGTATCAATGAAGTGTTTTTGGTTTTGATTAGCTGGTAACTTAAGGTTAACTCCAAACCACGATTAAGCAAACTGCCTACGTTAGCAGCTATACTTGGGTACGGATAAGGAGGCTGTGGCACGGTGTAATTAAACAGCAGGTTATCTGTTGTGGCTGTGTACGCGTCGATTGATCCGTTTAAACGGTCATTAAGCGTCGTAAAATCCAAACCGATATTGGTTTGCTTGCGGGTTTCCCATTTTAAGTCAGGGTTCGCATTCTGACTAATCACAAAATTGGTGATTTGCTGCCCGCCGAAGTAGGTAACGCCTGCATACCCCACTAACTGTAGTGAGTTTTGCGGTGCCAGGCCTTGTTGGTTACCCGTAATACCCCAGCCACCACGCAGTTTAAAGTTGCTAAACACGTGCTGATCTTTCAGGAAAGATTCTTCAGTTAATCTCCAGGCAACCGATGCCGAAGGGAAATTACCCCATTTATTATTCACTCCAAAAACAGATGAACCATCGCGTCTGTAGCTTGCAGTTAACAGGTATTTATTTTGGTATGAGTAATTTACCCTGCCTAAATAAGATACCAGCTTCCTGTCATTTTTATATGATGACATATCCCCTGGAGTAACTTTACTTAGGTCGCCCAATTGAAGCGCATTATAAGTAGCAATATCATTGATGAAACCTTTGGCCTGAGCGAAGTTGCCGTTGTAAGTTTGTCCCTGCCACTCGTACACGGCTATCGCATCTAAATGGTGTATACCAAAATCTTTTTTATAGTTCAGGCTGATATCCATCAGGCGTTCATCCTGGTGATAGTTGCTAATGTTGGCAATACCCTGGTTATCGATGGCTGATGCCACGGTAGATTCGGCAGGCAAGTAATAGCCTGTATTGCCGTCAACCTTACGCCAACTGCCAAACCAACCGGCCGTTAATCCTTTTGTAAGTTCAATATCGGCCCTTAAGCTGCCAAACAGGTTGTTATTTTTTACATTGTTAACAACCGTTTGGGCAACTGCATAGGGGTTAATATATTGGAACACGTTAGGGTCGGTATAGTAAGTACCATCGGTATTGTAAACAGGATCTGTTGGACGGGTTACGTAAATATTACTGAACAGATTTGATGTAAACGCTGCACGGCCAATACTTGGCGGGCTGTAATTTGCATTGTCAATACCATTATTGAGGTTCATGGTAAGCGTAAGCTTGTCATCAAGTGCTTTTTGGGTTGCCTGGATCCTGCCGATGTAGTTTTTGTAATTAGACTTGATAACGATGCCATTTTGCAAAATAGCGCTGATGGAAGCCCGGTAGTTAAAGCCATTGGCACCACCACCAAACGACAGCGTATGGTTTTGTGTTACACCGTTGCGGGTAAGCAGGTTGTACCAATCGGTATTTGAACCATGATTGGCAGATGCAGGTACGCCATAAATCTGGGCTTGCTGCCACCATTGGTCGGCATTAAGGGTTGGCAACCTTTTGGAGATCACATCGAGTGATGAATTTTCGTTGTACTCTACCGTACTGCTGCCATTCTTGTTTTTTTTGGTGGTGATGATGATAACACCTGGGGCGCCTCGCGAGCCGTAAATAGCCGTGGCAGAAGCATCTTTTAAAACATCCACCGATTCAATTTCGGAAGGAGGAACTTGTTTCAGCAGATCCATATTACCCTGCACTCCATCAACCACAACCAGCGGATCATTACCCCCGATAAGCGATGTAATACCACGGATACGTACACTTGGCGCAGTGCCTGGTTCGCTACCGGTTTGGGTAACGCTTACCCCAGCTGCTTTACCGGTTAACTGCTGTAACGGGTTGGTTATTGGACCGGGGTTCAAATCTTTAGAACCGAGATTGGTAACCGCACCTGTCAGATCTGTTTTACGCACCGAACCATAACCGATGACAACAACATCCGCCAGTGATTTGGAATTGGGTACCAGCTTTACCGTTAAAGGCTGATTAGAATTAAGCACTCTTTCGGCTGTTACATAGCCAACAAAAGTGATGGTTACCGTTAGCGATTTCGCACCGGTTTGTTGCAAAGAAAACAAACCGTCATTGTCGGTAACGGTCGATGTGTTTGTTCCCTTAATGCGAATAGTAGCACCGGGCAGCGGACCGTTCAGTTCATCAACAACCTTACCGGTAAAAGCGCTTTTTTGCGCGAAAGCTGTAATTACGAAAGCTAAAAACAGCATGGTTAAGCCATACTTAAATAAGTAAACTTTGTTCATATAATTGGGTTTAATTGGTTTATTAAAAACCACCGGCAGGTTACCGGTTGCTTTCATCAAAGTAAAAGCGCATTAAAACCAAAAACAACGGATATGAAAGGCGATATTAAAAATATGGGAATGTTTTATTGTTTAAGTAATTGAAAATTAATTATTTATATAGATTTTCAACAAGGGGATATATAGATTTTTGTGAGGAAGAATATGGACGTAAATCAAACAAATACCTAACACTTAATACAACATTGATGATTTTTAAGCTCGCAAAAGCGCGAAGATGCAAAGAAAAAACTTTTCGTCTTCGCGCCTTTACGAGAGCATATTTTATCACGAAACTTTACGCCAGGTCCGGTACTTCTTTTACGGCTTTGATGAGCATGATGCGGTCCTCAAATTCATCATTGGGGATGAATGATTTGTTTTTGACCTTGGTTTTGTAGGTGTAGATGGTATTGACGGAATAGTTAAGGATTTTGCCGATGCTTTCGTTATCATGGATCCCTAAACGGATGAGAGCAAAAATCCGAAGCTCGCTATTCAGCAGCTGCCCTTCATTGAGGTGTACCCGGTGGGCCTCGTCAAATAGAGCGTTAAAATCCTGCACAAAATTGGGGAAGATATTAAGGAAAACCTTATCAAAACTATGTGACAGATTTTCCCTTTCCGAACCGGTATTAAGCCGGTTTAACGCCATCAGTACTTCTTCATAACGCTTCTCTTTCACCTTTTTTTCGATAGATCGCTTGAGCCTGTCAAGTTTTTCTATGTAGTCGGAGTGGATATTGAAGAAATAGCCAATGTACTCATCCTTGATCATGTTAGCCTCATCAAGCTTGGCATTAAACTGCGAAAGTTTGCGATTGGCATTATCCAGGTGATTGTTGGCTTTTAACAGTGATGTATTGGCTTCGTTCAGATCATTGTTCTTGTTAACAATAATCTGATCTGCAATACGGAGTTTTTTTAGTTGTTTGGATACGATAAATGCGAAGACGATCACAATAACTACCAGCAAAGTAATAATAGATGCATAGATCATCAACGAGCGTTTCTGCTTTTCGATGCCGTTGATTTGCTCGCTTTCAATAATTGGCATAATGATACTGATCTGCGCTTCGCGGTGTCGGGCACCATAAAAAACGGCATCGTCTATTGCTTTATTGATGTAATTGTAAGCCGTTTCTATATCGGTGTTCTTGATCCTATCTGCAAGGTTAGTAAGTGCCACCGACTCTTTGGTTGAATGGATGTTATCAATAATAGCTGATTTGATCAGCAATGGCAAACTCAAATCATCGCGCCCAAGGGCATGATAAACAAAACTCAGGCAACTATAATTGATGGCGCTATCCTGGTAAGCTTGCTCAAAACGCAAAAGTTTTTGATAAGGTTCAATTGCAGCTTTGTAATTATGGGTACGCAAAGCTTTTAAACCAAAAGCCGAAAGGTACTCATACGAGTCTGGCTTGTTTTGATGCATGATCGAATCGCAATACAATAAACCTGCATTGCTGTATTGAACATAATAATCTCCGATTCGATCAAAATCAGCAAGGTCGAAATTGCTGCGAACCTGTAAAAACAGGTATTCATAGCGCTGCTTATCGGTCAAAAATTTGGTGTCTACTTTGCTTAGCGTATCCAATCCTTCTTTAAACATGCCGGCAGATACCAGTACAAAACCCATATTTACACGGGCATAATTTATCTTGTTTTGATCCTTAAGCTGATACGCGCAAGCATTAAGCTTTTTACAATAAACAAAAGCCGAATCATGGATAAATGATTTGTAAGCATTAAACAACCGCTGGTAACCATTATACCTACTATTTAATGATGAATAGTTTTGCTTAAGATCATTTTTAAGAACTTTGATTTCCTTCTGTTTTTGCTCATCATATCTTTCGCGGTTTTCAAGTACGTAATTAAGCGACCGTTGAAGGCTATCCGGATTGCCTGAAGCGACGGATTTTGCCGCTGTCAGTAACAGGCAAAACATGATCAAGGATATAATAGGGTGTTGGTTGCTCAAAGTTTAATAGTTGATAGTCTATAGACTATCAAAGTTATACAATTAGAATTTAGTAATTAAAACACCTTCATTGTTAAATTGATTTTTTCCAACTAAGCCCCAACCTGCACATCCGGTTTCATTGAGTTAACCATGCCTTCATAGTTAAAGGTCTGAGTTATCTTCCGAATGCACCTTAATTCTCTTTTACACCTACAGCAATCGTATTCTTCTGAAATCCGGAGACCGGGTTCAAACCAGTGTATCTAAAAGTGGTGAAACATTTCGCCTCATTCTTATTAATTAAACTGCCATTGGTCAAATGTGCGTCTCCGAAAATTTGAAATGCACATAGAAACTTTTACTTTTACGCAAAATTTGCGTCATCACATTTCAAGACAAGAAAAAACTGGTGAGTCACGCAGTGAGTCAATTTTCAAAAGACGAATAATTGACTGAATATCAAAAGATTACAAAGGAAGGTCCTGAACCCTCCCTCTCCGCTTAACCAATTAAGGCCCGGCAATAGCTGGGCTTTGGTGTTTTATAACCTCGACAAAAAATCCGGATATGTTCTAAATCTCTTCGCCCATTTCAAAACACGTTGACAACAGCACATATAGACGTGAAAATCATTTAATATTAGCGGTTGCAGTCGGTGAGCTTTATGTTACACCGGTAAATGAAAAACATTTTCTTTTCCTACTTTAGGAGCAGCGCTTATTGTAGTGCATGTTATGGCGAAAATAAAAAATGCCCTTTCTTATTACACAGAAATCAACGATTTTCTGGCTTCTATTCCATGGCCCGCACGAACAACCGATCCAGACTTTTACTGTTTGAGGCTAAAACCCCTCGATCAGGATCTGCAGGTATACCGCCCGCCTTTTAAACGTTCATTTTACTTTTTCGCGCTGCTATCCAATTCCGGCAAGGTTGAGGTTAACTATGGCGATCAGACGGTTCATAACCCGGATTCCTATCTCGTTTTTCATTCTCCCAACCTTGTATATAGTTTTGCTCATAACAATGCCTTGAAGGGGTATATAATCTATTTTACGCAGGAGTGTTTCTCATTCTTCAAACCTGACTTCCATCAACAGTTCTCTTTATTCGACCCGCTGCATACTAACCTGTTCAAGTTTGACCACGCTGTATTTGACCACCTCGCACCACATTTTGAAGCTGTATTTACTTCTTACGAAAGATCGGCCAGGGAACAACATATTGAAGCAAAGATAAAGTTACTTGGCCTGCTCTATTACCTGGAAGACTTTGCGTTAGAAAACAAAAAGGATATTCCCCGGGCTACAGCGCAGCAAGTATTGTTGCGTAAATTTACTCAGTTGATTGATAACCACTACATCCATAAGCGCACCGTGCAGGAATACGCAGATCTGCTCTCTGTCACCGCTAACCATCTCTCTCGATCTGTAAAGCATGTTTCTGGCAAAAATGCGCTTACTTTTATTGCCGAACGCCTGGCCGGCGAAGCCAGATCGCTTATTCAATACACCGACTTTTCGGTCGCTGAAATTGCCTATCAACTCAACTTTTCAGATCCAACTAACTTTGGCAAATTCTTCAAAAAGCAGGTAGGTGTGTCGGCTTCAGAATTCCGGAAACGACGCAGGAATTAAATTGACCAGTTTATCCAAGTTTTCGACTAAATCGTCTGCATCAGTTTTAGTTTTTTTGTTCTCGCAATCGTTAACATTAAAATTTAACTTTATGGACCATAATTCGGCTGTGGATGTTTACATAGCTAACTCAGAAGATTTTGCAAAACCGATCCTTGAGCATTTACGAAGGCTTATTCATGAAAATTGCCCGGGTGTTAAAGAAACAATAAAATGGAGCTTGCCTCATTTTGATTACAATGGTGACAATATGTGTGTAGCGGCTTCCTATAAAAATCATTGCTCTTTCACATTCCTGAAGGCGGAACTGATGACTGATCCGCGCCTAAAGGCGAATAAAGACTTAAAGCCGGTCCAAAGATTTTTGGGTAAGATAACAAAGCTATCGGATCTGCCGCCTGATGATGAACTTATAGCTATGCTTAAAGAAGCCATACAGATAAACCAAAAAGGTATTAAAATAAAGAGAGAGAAGCCGGGATCTGATAAACCAAGGGTTTTGGAAATACCCGATTACCTGCTTGCCGCGTTAGCATCTAAGCCCGAAGCAAAAGAGATTTTTGAAAGTAAATCTAACTCTTTCCGCAAGGAGTATATTGTTTGGATTACCGATGCAAAAACCGACGAAACACGGCAAAAAAGGATCAATGAAGCGTTAGAATGGATTGCTGAAGGAAAAGGCAGGTTTTGGAAACACCAAAAATAGACATTTAAGCGATTGCTCCTCAAGGCCTGAGCGCCTCAATCATCCCTGCTGCGTTCTTATTTTCAGGATCGATTTCCAGTGCTTTTTTATAGTTAAGCAAAGCCTGTTCTTTATCATTCTTGCTTTGAAAAGCTTGCCCGATAAGTTCGTATGCATAAGATTTATCTCCTGCCCTTGCCGGTAATTCGGCTGCCAGGCGGTAGATGCGGATGGCATCATCATAGTGCGCACGGCGGCCCACATATTTTCCGGTGCTAATGAGATCGCCTATCTCGAAGCTAAAATCATATTTGTCCTGATGATATGCTTTCAGTTCATGATAGTAAGCTAAACCGCTGTCGGCGCTGGTCAGCATCTTCTCCCTGATCTCCAGGTAAAAAGATTTCTTAGGCACGATTACCGGTTTGTTTTGCAGAACATTCATCAGTGCGGTTTTAAGTGGGAGCACTTTCATCTGCTGGTTATTTGTCATCATCACAATGGTGATGCTATCGGGCAGCCAGCTGTAAATAGTAGCCTCATAGTTGCTGTTGGAGCCCTGATGCTGATGCCAGATGAGTTTGCCATTCTCAAAACCGGTTGAACCCAGACTGCTTTCTCCGCCCGGAAAATTAACTGCCAGTTCGGCTAAAGATTTCTCTGACAAAATCCTGTAATGCTCCAGCGCTTGTGTCCATTTGTACAAATCGTCTATAGGCAGACGCACCCAACCGCTCATTACCTGGCCGTAAGGTGTATTTTGTCCGTTGTTGTCAAAAGCCTGCGCCATCCCCGGCGAACCTACAGGATAATCTACCACTGTATGGCTCATACCTGCCGGTTCAAAAATGTTTTTTGCCAGGAATTGGGCATAGCTATTTTTGCTAACCTTTTCAATAATGCGCATTTGCAGGTAAACATTGGCGTGATTGTAGATGTAACCGGTGCCCGGAGCAAGCGCAAGTTCTTTTACAGACCGGAGATAGTTATATAAGGCCGAATCTGTATCGCCTACTGTTGACGGCGGCAGCGGAATGCCGCTGGTATAATTAATAAGATGCCTGATCTTTACCTGCCTGGCCCAGTTCGGAAATTCGGGAAAATAGAGGGACAAGGGATCATCCAGCGAAAGCTTGCCCTTTTCTTTTAGTATCATGATACCCGCACCGTTAAACTCTTTGCTAACCGAACCGATATCAAACCGCAGGGAATCATGCAGCGGGGTAGTTTTGTTGCCGTTAGCAAAACCCAATGAATGGCGGTAAATGATATTGCCGCCCTTTGCAACCAGGATGTTGCCATTATAAATGCCTCGTTGATAGGCCAGCTGCATTACAGAATCTATACGTTGTGTTAAAGACTGGGCTTCGCTTAAAACAGCGTTCGTGCCGATAAGGAGCAGGATAATTAATCTCTTCATATGGTGAATTAAAGACGTTTCATTTTTCAAAACGTTACCGTTCTGCTCAACTTTCCGGATAAGTTTATATCAACATGTGTTGGGTTTTAAGTCATAAATATTTTGTGATTAAAGAGACAACTAAACTGCAAGCTATACCATCGCATCAGGCGGAGAGATACAAGCACAAAAAAAGCCGCCCACAAGCGTGGGCAGCTCCTCAATCAACTATTATCTGGTATCTCATTTTACATCCCAGAAGATCTTTGTTGTACGTGTATCTTTTGCTTTTACATCATTATAATGACTGTTAAGGCCAGTTTCGACACTTGGATATACTAAACGGGTTGGTGGCGTAGTGTAATTGGCCAACTTACCGGTGCTTGGGAAATTCAATACAGGATATTTTGTACGCCTGTATTCGCTCCAGGCCTGGGTGCCTTGCATAAAGCCAAAATGCGCCCATTTCTGTGTCCATATTTTGGCCAGCTTTTGGGCTTGCGTACCGGTATAAGCAACTGGGGCCGAACTTAGTAAAGTCGCAATATCAGCTGCGTTTAAAGTTGGTTTACTACCGGTACCTAAGCTGTTCAGATAAAAATAATAGTAAACAGACTGGCTAATCGCGGTTTCGTATGCTGCTTTAGCATCACCACCGCCCCAACGTTCAAAAGCTTCAGCTTTCAGGAAATTAACCTCAGGTGCAGTGATTACGATACCCGGAAGTTTGTTGTTGGTTAAGAAAGTGGTTGAATCAACTACCGAATAATTAGGCGCTTCAGTTGAGGCTTGCTCGCTTGTGAAAGTTACCGGCATTGCCTTGTATGTTTTGTTACCGTTCTTGTCGTACAATACAGGGATCCTTGGATCATTAGCTGGTAACAATACGGTATTTAACAGGTAGTCTGGTGCATAGTTACTGCCACCTTCGGTAAGCGCATTTTGTAACGACCCGGTGTAAGTAGTTAACGGTGTTAATAAAACGTCGGTAGCCGCCGGGTTGTAAGCTGCAACGTTACCGCCATCAATCAATGGATACGATGTTGGATCAGCAAGCATTTTGGCTACCTCAGCTTTTGAACCAGCTTCGTCATAAAAAGACATACGCATCAGCATACGCAAGCGGATAGAGTTAGCATACCTTCTCCATTTATCAACACTGCCGCCTAACAAGATATCCTGTTGTGTAAATGCCTTGCTTGATTGGCCAGATAAAGTAGCAGTTTTAAAATATGTTGAAGCAGCATCCAAACCAGCGATGAAGCTTTTGTAAAGCGCTATCTGATCATCAAATTTTGGATTTTTTACAGTAGCGCTTGTTTCAAGGCTGCCTGCTTCGCTAAATGGAATGTCACCCCAGCAATCAACCATTTCTGATGCTTGGTCATATAAAACCACCCGGGCAGCATTCATGACGACGTCGTTAGCAGCCTTATCTGTAGCTGACATTTGGTTATAGGTAACTTCCATGGTACGGTATAAAGCCATTACACCATTAGCCGAACCATTTGGATGATAAAAATCCTCCCAACGATTACCCATGTATCCGTCATTAGGCTGGTAAACGGTATTGGTATTAGGTAGGAAACATGTTTGTGAAAAATCAGCTGTAGCCGTTAGTACAAACGTTCTGTAGTGCCAGTATTCGGCCCTTACCCTGGTATTATTTAACATACCGGTAAACATGTACGGGATAGTTACCACGGATGTCTTTTCCGGGTTGTTAAATTTCTCGTCGATGCTTTTTTTGCAGCTTCCTAATGATAAAGCAAGCAAAAACGCGTATCCTATATTTTTAAAATTCTTTTTCATAATTAATGACTTGTACTATTAAAAATTCGCGTTTAATGAAAATCCAAAACTCCTGGTAGCAGGTGATGAACCTTCATCAACACCTTGCCTGTACCAAGTGTCGCCAATCGGCGCTTCCGGGTCAAGGTTTTTAAGTGTGCGGTATACATACAATAGGTTTCTTCCTACTAATGAGAACCTTAAATTGTTCAGGTGAAGCGCTTTGTTTACGCTTGCGGGCAACCTGTATCCCAGCACAACCTCACGCAATTTCACATAGTTGTTTTTAAATACTGCGTTTTCGTTTACAGAATTTTCGCCCCAGTCATAAGTATTCAGGTAATATGAAGCAGCATCAACAATAGTGGTATTTTTTTGTCCGTTTTCATTTACACCTGCCAGTACAACACCATCATTATAGGTTTTACCACCGTTTGGCGCAGCACCCAAATGCTTGCCGCCATTGCCATCAATGTAATAAGCCAAACCGCCATGAGCTGCATCACGATATTGTAAAGTACTCTCGTACATACCTGCAGCAGTACCATATTTCAATGGATTTGACACCATCTTACCGCCAAAACGATAATCAACCAACACATCAAGAGAGAAGCCTTTGTAGTTGAATGTGTTGGCAATACCACCTACAATTTTAGGTTGGATATTACCTACATTTACATATTTTGATTTGTCAATAGTATACAAACCATCGCCGTTTACAATCTTGTTGCCGTTAGCATCTTTGGCAACCGGGTAAACCAGGATATTACCTATAAGTTGGTTGGCCTCGGCTACCACCGCTAATGCAGACTGATCACCGTAGTAGAAGGTAAGCTTATCAAAGCCAGGGGCCAGGTTGTTTGTTTTAGAACGGTTTATGGCAAAATTTAAACGCACGTCCCAGTTAAATTTACCGGTAATCGGTTTACCGTTTAAAGCAACCTCAAAGCCGTTGCTATGTAAAGTAGCAGCATTGGCCAATAAGTTGGCTGCTCCGTTAGATGGCGCAACGTTTAACGCCATAATTACGTCTTTAACTTTGTTGCTGTAGTAAGTAAAATCAAATCCTAAGCGATCTCTTAGGAAACGGGTTTCCAAACCATATTCCTGCTCATATTTCATCTCTGGCTTCAATTGTAAGTTGCCATAGGCCGAATCATAGGTAAGCTGGGTAACAGATGCTGTTTGTGTTTGCAATGATGATTGATTATATAGCACGTTTGCCACATACCTTGGCGCCCTGTTACCAACCACACCGTACGATGATCTTAATTTTCCATAGCTGATAAATTCGGGCATATGAAAGGCATCTGTAAACACAAAGCCCGCATTTACCGATGGATAAAAATAGGTATTGTTTTTGGGAGGAAGCGTTGAAGCCGACTCATTACGTGCAGTACCTTCTAAAAACAAATAATTTTTATAGTTAAAGTTTAAGACCCCAAAAAATGCCTGGCTTTTCAAGAAACCGCGGGTAGCCGTTGTATTTTGTACACCGTATGAATTTGATAAAGAAAAGAAATTCTCGGTTACCAAACCGCCATTTGTGCCAGAAGATTGGTCGCGATAAGTTTCACTACGTGAAGTATAGCCACCGCTAACAGACATGCTCAGATCTTTAGTCAATTTTGGCGAATAGGTTAATAATAAGTCGCCGTAAGTAATTGAATATTGACCTTTGGTAACGCCATAATAACCGGTACTTGATGAACCATTAAAGGCCGTAGGGTACTCGTTATACTGTTTCGAGTCGGTGTTGCGGCCTGTATAATCACTGCCGATACGTCCACGGAACTTTACATTTTTAAGTACATCCCAGTTTAAAGTAGCACTGGTGATTAAACGGTTTTCTGTTTCATCTTCGCTGTTCTTTAACTGCGTCCAGAAAAAGTCCATAATATCCGCACCGCTCATATTATATTTAAACGCTTCAGCTGGGTTTCTGGCTGCATTAGCAAGCGTTACATATTTATAACCTTCCGATGTTTGGTAGTTATCCAGCAATACATCTGCTTTTTCCGAACGGTTTAAGAAGCCGCCAAAGTTGGCTAAAACGCGGCCCAACTGGTACGGACGGTTATGGGT
>Ga0157371_10003984_pt1 | contig 13091 bp, 10 predicted proteins | sample C45metaG_FD_113462 | JGI IMG/M metagenome (GOLD analysis project Ga0157371, IMG submission 113462) | Corn rhizosphere microbial communities from Kellogg Biological Station, Michigan, USA - C4-5 metaG | ecosystem: Host-associated > Plants > Roots > Rhizosphere > Soil | place: USA: Michigan... | reverse complement strand
TCGTCACGGGCGTAGGCCGGTTCGACTTCAAGGTCGGCCCGCATACCTATGTGGAGATCGACGGCGGTCAGCACGACCCGAACTGGACGGGCGAGGGCGAGAGTACCTGGGCGAGCGATCATGACCGCGACACCACGATGGCGATCGAGGGCGACACGGTGCAGCGCTACATCTACCGCCAGTTGTATGGTGACTGGCCGCGGGTCTTGGCGGCAATCGAACGCGCGATCGCGGATGACTTGGTGCTGACCGCCCGCCGGCAACGGCATCCGTATCGTCCGCGCGTGCGCCGAAAACGCAGGACATCGGCCCTCGAGCGGCGTTGGTGAGCGCAAGACGGTTGTGTCGTCGACCATCTCCTGCGTTTTCGGAAAGAAGAGGCGGGGTGCAGCGCACTACCCTGAAAACATGACCTGGCTAGTGACCGGCGGCGCCGGCTATATCGGTGCACACGTTGTTCGGGCCCTGCAGAATGCGGGAATGGAGCCGGTCATCCTCGACGACCTGTCGAGCGGTCACGAAGAGTTCGTGCCGGGAGACGTGCCGTTCGTGCGCGGCTCGATTCTGGATGGCGAGCGGATCCTCGAGACGCTCGATCGCTACCGGGTGACCGGCGTCATCCACGTCGCGGGTTTCAAGTACGCCGGGGTCTCGGTGCAGCGCCCACTGCACACCTACGAGCAGAACGTGACGGGCACCGCGACCCTCCTCGCCGCCATGCAGGAGCGCGAGGTCGACCGCATCGTGTTCTCCTCGAGCGCGGCCGTCTATGGCACCCCGGACACCGACCTCGTCACCGAAGACACCCCCAAGAACCCCCAATCGCCCTACGGCGAGTCCAAGCTCATCGGGGAGTGGCTGCTGCGCGACCAGGCGGTCGCCTGCGGTCTCCGGCACACCTCCCTGCGGTACTTCAACGTGGTGGGCTCCGGCGACCCCGCTGTGTACGACACGAGCCCGCACAACCTGTTCCCGCTCGTGTTCGACGCTCTCGTCGCCGGGCGCACCCCGCACATCAACGGCAACGACTATCCGACGCCGGACGGCACCAACGTGCGCGACTACCTGCACGTCGCCGACCTCGCGGTGTCCCACGTCGAGGCCGCGCGACGGCTGGAGGCGGGCGAGTCGCTGGAACCCGCGTACAACCTGGGCAGCGGAGACGGGGTCTCGGTCGCCGAGATCATGGCGGCCGTCGCGGATGTCACCGGCATCCCGTTCACACCGCAGATCGGCCCCAGGCGCGAGGGCGACCCCGCCCGCATCGTCGCCTCCGGAGAACTCGCCGCCCGCGACCTGGACTGGCGGATGCGGCACAGCCTGCGCGAGATGGTGTCGAGCGCCTGGGACGCCCGCCGGGCATCCGCCGGCTGATTCGAGGGCCACGGGTGTACCGATAGGTGCACCCGAGAACGTGATCAGCGCTCGTCTGCAACGATCCCGGCACGGAGTCGTCGTCGTCGGCGCGTCGCCAACCCTCGATACGAAGTTGAGGCTTTACGATTTGCGACTTGACGCGGAGGTAACTACACCGGTGTAATTATGTCTAACGCGGTGCGCAAGTCGTGCGTTTCGCGGAGGGGAGACTGTGCTATGGCACTCAACGTCGAGGGGACCGGGGCCTACGGGGCAAGCGCCGGTCAGGTGCAGAGCACCCGGCCACGCACTGAGTTGACGAGTACGGGGCAGTCGAACGAGGTAGCAGGAAAACGGCCCGCCGGGGTTCCTGACGACTGGTTCGTCGATCCGATCCGCAGGGGGGTTCCCGGTGTCCACCGCCCCGCCGAAGACGACGACCCGCTCGCCTGGCAATCGGATGCCCTCTGCGCCCAGACCGACCCGGAAGCGTTCTTCCCCGAAAAGGGCGGATCGACCCGCGATGCCAAGAAGATCTGCGCATCGTGCGAGGTGCGCAACCAGTGCCTCGAATACGCGCTGAAGAACGACGAACGCTTCGGCATCTGGGGCGGGCTGTCCGAGCGCGAACGCAGGAAGCTGCGCAAGCGGGCCTAGGGCTCGGTGCGGCCGCGAGCGGCCCGCTCGACCGATGATGCCGGGTATCCGAACGGCAGCGTGTCACGGGAAGCTGACGGGGGAGCGAGCATAGTCTCGTAAGGATGCACCAGAGAGTCACTGCGATCGTCGTTGCCCGCACGGGGGCCGCGTTCCTGGAGCGGAGCCTCGCAGCCCTCGCGACACAGACCAGGCCACCGGACACCGTGATCGCCGTCGACGCCGGCTCCAGCGACGGCAGTGCCGAACTGCTCGCGGCGGCCGGCCCCGCCCAGTACGTGACGGTCGGCGCGAAGGCGAGCTTCGGCGAGGCCATTGCGCGAGCCCTCCACGTGACCGCGGACACGGCATCCGGCGACGAACTGCTCTGGCTGCTCGCCTACGACAACGCCCCGGAGCCGCACGCCCTCGAACAGCTCCTCGGCACCCTCGAGGTTGCGCCCTCGGTGGCCGTCGCCGGTCCGAAGCTCATGCGGTGGAACGAACCGGATGTCATCGACGGCTTCGGGATCTCGGTCACCGGCTTCGGGGCATCCGTCCCGCTCGTCGACGGCGAACTGGACCAGGCCCAGCACGATGTGACCAGCGACGTGCTCGGCGTCGCCGCGAACGGGATGCTCGTGCGCCGTTCGGTCTGGACGGCGCTCGGCGGCTTCGACCCCGGGCTGCCCACCATCGACGCGGGACTCGACTTCTCCATCCGCGCCCGCCTCGCGGGGCATCGGGTCTCGCTCGTGCCCGGCGCACGGGTCGCGAGCCTCGGCGGCCCCGAGCTGTTCGGCAGGCGCTCGGTGTCCGATCGGCGCAGGGCCCGCATCGCCCGCGCCGCCCAGCTGCACCGCCGACTGGTCTACGCCAGGGGAGGGGCGCTGCTCCTGCACTGGCTCAGCCTGGTTCCGCTGGCCTTCCTCCGGGCCATCGGCCAACTGCTGGTCAAACGGCCGGGTGCGGTGGCCGGCGAGTTCTCCACGGCGTTCACAACCGCATTCGGCGCGAGTCGCATCGGTGCGGCCCGCAGGCAGTTGAAACGCACGCGCACGCTCGGCTGGGGGGCGATCGCACCCCTGCGGCTGCCGGGACGAGAAGTACGCGAGCGCCGGGCCCAAGCGCGTGAGCGTGCGGCCGGCTCGCAGGGGCTGGCGGTAGAACGCGAGTCCCGCGCCGGATTCTTCGTCAACGGGGGGCTTTGGGTCGTGGCGATCGCCGGCATCCTCGGCATCGCGGCCTACGGGTCGCTGCTCGGGAACACCGCCGTCACCGGGGGAGGCCTGCTGCCGCTCAGCGTGCACCCCTCGGAGCTGTGGGGCAATGTCGGGTATGGCTGGCGGGACATCGGCCTCGGCTTCCTCGGCGCGGCCGATCCCTTCGCCTACGTGCTCGCGGTGCTCGGCTCGCTCACCTTCTGGGCGCCGTCGTTCAGCATCGTCCTGGTCTATGTGCTCGCTCTGCCGATCGCCGCGCTCGGCGCCTGGTTCTGCGCGCGTCGGCTCACCACGCGGCTGTGGCTCCCCGCCGTCGCCGCGGTCCTCTGGATGCTCGCCCCGCCCCTGCTCGGATCGCTGGCCGGAGGCCACCTGGGCGCGGTCCTCGCCCATCTGCTCCTGCCCTGGCTCGTGCTGTGCGCCGTCAACGCGGCCCGCTCCTGGGCGGCGGCGGCCGGTGCCGCGCTCCTGTTCGCCGCGGTGACCGCCTCGGCGCCGTTGCTGGCTCCCGCCCTGCTGGTCGTGTGGCTGGTCTGGGTGTTCGCCCAGCCGAAGAGCGCGGTGCGGCTGCTCGGCATCCCGATCCCCGCCGCCACCCTGTTCCTGCCGCTCGTGCTGCAGCAGTTGGCTGCGGGGAACCTGCTCGGAGTGTTCGCGGAGCCGGGCGCACCCACCGCGGGCGGGACGGCATCCGGATGGCAGCTTGCCCTGGCCGCCCCGGCCGGCGGCCTGCACGGCTGGGCCGATGTGCTCGAGGGCAGCACGCTGCCGGGCATGAGCGCGACGCTGCTGGCGGCCCTGCTTCTGATCCCGTTCGGGATCCTCGCCCTGCTCGCCCTGTTCGTGCCCGGGACCAGGCGGGCGATCCCCTCGATGTTGATCGCGCTGTTCGGCTATGCCACGGCGGTCGGCGCCGCGCACATCGCGGTGACGCATCTCGGGTCCGAGGTGGTCGCGGTGTGGTCGGGTGCCGCGCTCAGCCTGTTCTGGCTCGGCCTGCTCGGCGGCGCCATGGTCACCCTGGACGCGATCCGTTCCGTGGCCGCACCCTTCGCCGTGCTGACCAGTCTCACGGTGGGGGCGCTCGCGGTTCCCCTGCTCGGGGCCGCATACCTGGGCCTGGCCCAGCCGCGGTCCAGCGACGACCGGATGCTGCCCGCCTTCGTCACCGTCGAAGCCGCGGTTCACCCCTCGGTCGGCACCCTCGTGTTGACGCCGGTGGGCGACGGCAGCCTTGTCGCGAAGGTGCAGCAGGGCCGCGGCACGACCCTGGACGAGCAGTCGACGATCGACGCGACGAGAACCCGGCTGCGGCCGGAGGACGTGCGCCTCGCGACCCTCGCGGGCAACCTGGCCTCCCGCAGCGGCTACGAAGCCTCGGCGGACCTGGGCCGACTGAGGGTCGGCTTCGTGCTGCTCGCCCGGCAGGACGGCGACGACGCGGTGCACGAGCGCATTGCGCAGGCGCTCGACGGCAATGCGCTCCTGACCCCGGTGGGCAACACCGACAAGGGGTTCCTGTGGCGCACGGATGCGAGCCCCGTCACGGCGGCCGTGCATCCCGGCAACACGGGCACCCCACTCGGAGTCGCCATCCTCCTCGGCCAGGGCATTGTCTTCGCGGTGACCCTGCTGCTCGGGATCCCCACCGTCCGGCGCAGGCGGCGGCAGCGGGCGGGCGACCCGCTGACCGGCCCGGCGACCACTTTCGACGAGGAAAACGATGACTGAGCCGAGAGAGACCGGGCCGGGGGAGACCCGGCCAGAGGAGACCCGGCCAGAGGATGTCGGGCGCGACGATGCCGGGCCGGAAGAGGTGCGGCCGGAAGAGGTGAGCGCAGAGGAGACGCGCGCAGAGGATGCGCCCGTGGCGGCTGCTCCTGTGGCGTCCGGCACTGAGGCCGAGCCCAAACGGACCAGGAGCGCCCGCGGGGCGGTCATCATCGGCGCCCGCATCGCCACCGGGACGATCGGGATCGCCGTCGCGGTGGCGACCGTGGCCGCGGCGAGCTGGCTCCCGCTGCCGAGTCTGTCCGCGGAACCGCTCGTGACATCCGTCGTCCCCGTGCCCGCCGACCAGCAGCGGGTGTGTGCCGGCCCCATCCTCCGCCTGGGCAGCGACACCGGCGAAGAGGCGACGAAGGCGTCCTCGATCGGCATCCCGGAGGTGGTGTCGGCGGCCAGCAGCGGGCACGTCTCCGAGTCGCGGCTGTCCAGCACGGACAGCACGACGGGAATCGCGCCGGACCAGCTGATGCTGCCGGCCGAGGCGATCACGCCCGGCACGGTCCCGCTGCTCGCCGGCGGCCAGGCCCAGTCGGTGGCGCAGGGCGACTTCACCGGCCTCGCCGCCGCGGAGTGCCGTGAGGCGAGCGGGGACGCCTGGCTGGTCGGCGGTGCCACCACGACCGGGCGGACGACCTTGCTGACCATGAGCAACCCCGGGTCGGTCATCGCGACCGTCACGGTGACGATCTACACCGAGAACGGCAAGATCACCGCCGCGGGAACCGACGGGATCGTCGTCCCGCCCGGCGGCCAGCGCATCCTCTCCCTCGCGGGCTTCGCGCCGGACGCGGTCGCACCGGTCGTCCGGGTTCAGAGCACGGGAAGCCAGATCGTCGCGAACCTCCAGCAGTCCGTCGTGCGCACCCTCGTGCCGGGCGGAGTCGATGTGATCGGAGCGACCACCGCGCCCGCGAAGGTCGCCGTCATCCCCGGCCTGGTGCTGTCGACGATGGATGCCATCGAATCGCAGTCGCACAGGCCCGACTACGGGGATCTTGCCCCCGTGCTGCGTTTCCTGGTGCCGGGAACCCGGCAGGCGAACGCCGAGATCAGCATCGTTCCGGAGAACGGCACGGCCAAAGCCGTGGTGAACAAGCTGACCCTCGACCCGGGCAAGGTCACCGAGCTGCCGTTCGGCGACTTCGGGGCGGGGTCGTACACCGTCACCATCCGCTCGGACGTGCCCCTCGTGGCATCCGCCCGCACCTCGCGCTACGGAGGCGACGCCGTGCCGCAAGACACGGACTTCACCTGGTTCGCCACGGCACAGGCCGTGCGGAAGAACGCGCTCGTCGCGGTCGCCGCGGGCCCGTCACCGATGCTGCACCTTGCGAACACCGGGACCGCGGATGCCTCCGTCAGCATCGAGAGGAGGGGCGGCTCCGCGACGGCGCTTCCCCCCGTCACGATCCCGGCCGGCGGCGCGGTGTCGGTGCCGGTGCAGGCGGGCGGCAGCTATGAGCTGGGCGGATTCGGCAGCCTCGCGGTGTCGGTGAGCTACGACGGCGGCGGCGCCCTGGCCGCCTACACGGTCAGCCCCACCGGTCCGGCGGCCCAGCCGATCGACGTCTACCGCTGACTTTCCGGCTTAGAGGTGCCGGAACCGTTCCGGGGCCAGGTCCCACGGGTCCTTGCCGAGCAGTTCGGCGACCGCGCGGAACACGCAGCTCTCGATCATCATGCGGCGGTGCAGCTCGTCGTGGCGGTGCAGCCTCGCCAGCCGCTCGATCGGCAGCCGGAACAGGATCACCCGGCGCTCCGGGACGATCACCTGCCAGCGGTCCACCCGGCCCGTCGAACCGACCGTGGCGGGCAGCCCGGCGACCTCGAAGCTCACCTTGGCCAACTCATCCGGCCACATGTCCTTGAGATACTCGGCCGTCGACGCGACGGTCATCTCGAAGACGTCGACCCGGGTCTGCAACAACGGCAGATGCGGCCCGGTGACCGCCGAACGCAGGCCCCTGCCGTGGCGGTCGCGCCAGCCCGCGCGTGCGGAGGCGCGGGTGTTGCGGGAGGAGCTGGCCATCGCGCAATTCTACGCGGCGCCGCTGCATGGCCGGCCGTGCAGCCGGACCGCGCCGAACGACGGCGGGGCACCGCGCATCCGGTCGCCGCACATCTAAGGTGGAAGCAAATGGAGTCCCGGCTGTGTAGCAAAGTCGCCTGCAGTGCAGAGGCGGTGTCGACGCTCACTTACGTCTACGCGGACTCGATGGCGGTGCTCGGCCCGCTCAGCCTGAGCTCGGAGCCGCACAGCTACGACCTGTGCGAGAGGCATGCGGAGCGGATGTCGGTGCCGCAGGGCTGGCAGGTCGTTCGCCACGTCATGCTCGGCGGGATAGATTTTGATGCATGAGCCCCGCTGACAGTTCACCCATCGACCTCGCCCCGTTCATCAAGGCCTACGACGTCCGCGGGCTGGTCGGCTCGCAGCTGACCGACGAGGTGGTCACCGCTCTGGCCGCCGCCTTCGTCGACGAGGTCGAGCTGGCCGGCAAGGACGTCGTCGTGGGCCACGACATGCGGGACTCGTCCCCCGGATTCGCCGCCGCGTTCGCCGCCGGGGCCCAGGCGCGCGGGGCGAACGTGGTGTCCATCGGCCTGTGTTCCACGGACGAAAGCTATTTCGCATCCGGACACCTGAATGCGGCCGCGGCCATGTTCACCGCGAGCCACAACCCCGCAACCTACAACGGCATCAAGTTCAGCCGGGCCGGGGCCAGGGGCATCAGCTTCGACACCGGGCTGCACGGGATCCGCGACCGCGCGACGGCGTTCCTCGCGGGCGGCATCCCGGCCGCGGCGGTCCCCGGAAGCTACCGGGAAGTGGATGTGCTGGCCGACTACGCAGGATACCTGCGCGGTCTCGTCGACCTCTCCGGCATCCGCCCCATCACGATCGTGGTGGATGCGGGCAACGGCATGGGCGGGCTCAGTGTCCCGGCGGTGCTCGGCCAGGCCGCGGGCCTGCCGAAGCTGCCGATCGAGATCGTGCCGCTGTACTTCGAGCTCGACGGCAGCTTCCCGAACCACGAGGCCAACCCGCTCGAGCCCGCTAACCTGGTCGACCTGCAGAAGGCCGTCGTCGAGCACGGCGCCGACCTCGGGCTCGCCTTCGACGGCGACGCCGACCGCTGCTTCGCCGTCGATGAGAAGGGGAACGCCGTCAACCCCTCCGCTGTCGCCGCGATCGTCGCGCTGCGCGAGATCATCCGGGTGCGGAAGGCGCAACCCGAGGGAGAGATCGTCGTGCTGCACAACCTCATCACCTCGCGCATCGTCGCCGAGACCATCGAGGCCGCCGGCGCGGTCGCCGTGCGCACGAGGGTCGGCCACTCGCTCATCAAAGACAAGATGGCCGGGACCGGGGCGATCTTCGGCGGGGAGCACTCGGCGCACTACTACTTCCGCGACTTCTGGGGTGCGGACAACGGCATGCTCGCCGCCATGCACCTGCTCGCCGAGTTCGGTTCGCAGTCCGAGCCCCTCTCCGCCCTCTCCGCGCGGTACACGCCGTATGCGCTGAGCGGCGAGATCAACTCGGTGGTCAAGGACGTGCCTGCCGCATACAGCCGCATCGTGGAGGCCTACAGCGGGGTCGCCGACTTCGACGAGCTGGACGGGCTGACCGTCACAGGCATCGCCTCGTCGGACGAGCCGTGGTGGTGGTTCAACGTGCGCCCCTCGAACACCGAGCCGCTGTTGCGCCTCAACGTGGAGGCGTCGACCGCGGCAGAGATGGCGCGCGTGCGCGACGCGGTGCTCTCCCTCATCCGCAAGTAGGCGGTGCCGGGGCCGTGCTGCGAGAATAGGTGCATGACGCTTTCGACCAGTGCAGTTCCGACCACCGCTCTCCCGTTCAAGGTTCGCGACCTGTCCCTCGCCGAGGCCGGGCGACACCAGCTCCGCCTCGCCGAGAACGAGATGCCGGGGCTCATGTCCCTGCGCGAGGAGTTCGGCGCCAGCAAGCCGCTCGCCGGCGCCCGCATCGCCGGATCGCTGCACATGACCGTGCAGACGGCGGTGCTCATCGAGACCCTCGTCGCCCTCGGTGCGCAGGTGCGCTGGGCCAGCTGCAACATCTTCTCCACCCAGGACGAGGCGGCCGCGGCCGTCGCCGTCGGCCCCACCGGCACGGTCGACGCCCCGGCAGGCGTGCCCGTGTTCGCCTGGAAGGGCGAGAGCCTCGAGGAGTACTGGTGGTGCACCTCGCAGATCTTCGACTGGAGCGCCGAGGCGGCAGCGGCCGAGGCGGACTGGGCCGGCCCCAACCTGATCCTCGACGACGGCGGAGACGCCACCATGCTCGTGCACAAGGGCCGCGAGTTCGAATTGGCCGGCGCGGTCCCGGATGCCGCTGCCGACGACGCCCACGAATGGCGCATCGTCCTCGACACGCTCCGTGCCTCGCTCGAGGTCACCTCCGACCGCTGGACGAGGATCGCCGCGGAGATCACGGGCGTCACCGAGGAGACCACCACCGGCGTGCACCGCCTCTACGAACTGGCGAAGTCGGGCGAACTGCAGTTCGCCGCGATCAATGTCAACGACTCGGTGACCAAGTCGAAGTTCGACAACAAGTACGGCATCCGCCACTCCCTGCCCGACGGACTCAACCGGGCGACCGACGTGCTGATCGGCGGCAAGATCGTCTTCGTCTGCGGCTACGGCGACGTCGGCAAGGGCGCCGCGGAGGCGCTCAAGGGCCAGGGCGCCCGCGTGATCGTGAGCGAGATCGACCCGATCAACGCTCTGCAGGCGGCCATGGACGGCTTCCAGGTCACCACCCTCGAGTCGGTGATCGGCGAGGTCGACATCGTCGTGACCACCACGGGGAACAAGGATGTCGTCACCCTCGACCACCTGCTCGGGCTCAAGCACCTCGCGATCGTCGCGAACGTGGGCCACTTCGACAACGAGATCGACATGGCGTCCCTCGAGGCGCTGGCCGGGGTGGAGAAGGTCGAGATCAAGCCGCAGGTGCACGAATGGCGGCTGCCGAACGGGCGCAGCATCCTCGTGCTCTCCGAGGGGCGCCTGATGAACCTCGGCAACGCGACCGGGCATCCGTCCTTCGTCATGAGCAACTCCTTCACCAACCAGGTGCTCGCGCAGATCGAGCTGTGGGTTCACGGCGATGACTACCCCGTCGCGGTGCACGTGCTTCCGAAGCGGCTCGACGAGAAGGTCGCCAGGCTGCACCTCGACGCCCTCGGGGTGAAGCTCACCACGCTCACCCCGGAGCAGGCCGCGTACATCGGCGTGCCGGTCGAGGGGCCGTACAAGGTCGACCACTACCGCTACTGAGGCGGCTGCCCGGGCTGATGTCCGCTGAAACCGGTATCGGCTAATGCTCCGGGAACCGGTGCGGCAGGCCGTCCAGCACGGGCTCCAGCTGCCGGAGGTGTTGCTGCTGGAGCTGCAGAGCGCGGTGCTCCCGGTCGCGGCGCACGGCGGCGACGGCGGCGAGGAACAGCTCCGCGTTCTCGCGGGGAATGGGCGACACGTAGCGGGAGGCCTCCGCGGCGAGCTGCTCGCTGAGCCGCGCGCGGGTCTCCGGGGTGAGTCCGGCCGCCTGCCTCAGGAACTGGGCGATCCTGCGCGCGAGGCCGTCCGGCATCCGTGCCACGTCCGCCGTAAGCGCCCACTCCGAGAGCACGAGCGGCACCCCGAACACGGGCGGAGTCGCCTTCGACACGCGTTCGTGCTGGCTGTAGGTCCCGGCCAGCAGGTCGCCGAGGCGTCTCGACTTGCCGTTCAGCAGCGATACGGTCGCCGCTATGCCGCCGGCGGTCATGAGGATCTCGAGCACGCCGAGGAGCGCGCGGATGAACGCGTGCCGGAAGCCGATCGACCCGCCGTCGTCGCGGACGATCCTCGCCCCGACGGCCAGCTTGCCGAGCGATTTGCCCTGGGTCAGCGTCTCGACCGCGGTGGGCACGACCACGGTGCAGAACGCCAGCGCGGCGATGGAGATCGCGGCCGCGACGGCGTCGTCCATCACGGAGTCCAGCGCGAAGAAGGCGCCGGTGAGGATGAGCGCGAACAGCACCAGGTACGCGATCCAGTCGATGATCGCCCCGGCCGCCCGCAGCACGAAGCTGGTCGGGCGCAGCGCGAGCGCGACCGCCTCGCCCGTCATCAGGGCGTCATCCTCGAACGGCGACGGGCCGGACGACGACGGGCCGGACATCGGTGGATCGACGGATGCGGGCACTGCTGCGCTGGCCATGCCTAGTATTTAAGCAGATGGATCTCGACGCGTACTCCGCCGCCCACCGCGATGAATGGGACGAGCTTGCCCGGCTCGGCTCGAAGCGACGGTTCAGCGGGCGCGAGGCCGACTCCCTGATCGAGCACTACCAGTCCGGGGCGAGCCAGCTTTCCGCGATCACGACCACGGCGGGCCAGAGCGTCCAGGGCGACCGGCTCTCGCTGAGCCTGTCCCGTGCGAGGCTGAGATTCACGGGCGCGAGCACGAACGTGCTGAGCCAACTGCCGCGCTTCTTCGGCGCGCAGCTTCCGGCGGCCCTGTTCCGCATCCGCTGGCTCTGCCTGGCGGTCACCGCGGCATCCATCGCGGTCGCCGCGCTGTACTTCCTGTGGGCCTTCCAGACCCCCGGGGTGCTCGCCCATCTGGGGACGGCCGCCGAGCAGCAGCAGTACGCCGACCACGACTTCGTGAACTACTACTCGGAGCATCCCTCGGCCTCGTTCTTCAGCCGAGTGTGGACCAATAACGCCTGGCTGGCCGCCGGATGCGTCGCCTTCGGCATCAGCGGAGCGTACGTCCCGTACATGCTCTTCCAGAACGCCCAGAGCCTCGGACTGTCCGCCGCGCTCATGGCCCACAACGACCGGCTGGACACCTTCTTCCTCTACATCTCCCCGCACGGCCAGCTCGAGCTGTACTCGGTGTTCGTGGCGGGAGCGGCGGGGCTCGCGATCTTCTGGTCCTGGATCGCTCCCGGGGCCCGCACGAGAGGGCAGGCGCTCGCCGAGGAGGCCAGGGCGCTGTTCACGGTGGCGATCGGACTCATCCTCTCGCTGCTGGTCTCCGGTGTCATCGAGGGCTTCGTCACCGGGCAGCCCTGGCCGTGGGCGGTGAAGATCGGCATCGGGACGGTCGCGGTGGGCGCGTTCCTGTTCTACCAGTGGGTCGTGGGCCGCTGGGCCGTGCGGGCGGGGGAGACCGGCGACCTGGACGAGTTCGAGCGCGGGGCGCGGCGGATCATCGCGGGCTAGTTTCGCCCTCGGCTGCAATCGCCGGGTGAGCGTACACGGGTCGTCAACGACGGATGCCCCCGCGCCGCAGCGCGAAGGCATCCGTTCTGCTCGCCTCGATTCAGGCCTTGCGGTCGAACAGCGGCCGGTAGCTGTACCCCGCGATGAGTGCGCCGACGACCGGGGCGACGATGAACACCCAGAGCTGCGCGAAGGCATCCCCGCCGCCGAAGATCGCGGTCGCGAAGGAACGGGCCGGGTTGACCGAGGCATTGCTGACCGGGATGGCGACCAGGTGCACGAGGGTCAGGCCGAGTCCGATCGCGAGGCCGGCAAAACCGGCGGGAGCGCGACGGTCGGTCGCACCGAGGATCACGTACACGAAGACCGCGGTGAGCACGATCTCGGCGACGATCACCGCGAGCAGGCCGAAGCCGCCCGGCGAGTGCTCGCCGTAGCCGTTGGAGGCGAACTCGGCCTTCTGCGCGGGGGAGAACGCGCTGCTCGGCCGGTTCGTCGCAATCACGAAGAGCAGCGTCGTGGCGATCACGCCGCCGACGAACTGTGCGATCACGTAGGGGATCACGTCTTTCCAGGGGATGCGACCGGCGGCGGCGGCGCCGATGGAGACCGCCGGGTTGAAGTGCCCGCCGGAAATCCAGCCGACGGCGTAGACGCAACTGAGCACCGCAATGCCCGCCGCGAGGGCGACGGCGACGATGCCCGCCGTTTCCGAGGTGAACAGCGCGGCCCCGATGACGCCAAAGATGAGCACGAAGGTGCCGAAGGCTTCGGCGGCGAGGCGTTGCCCGAGGGGCGCGAGGGAGGTTTTGGGGATGGAAGTTGTCTCTGTCACCGATC
>Ga0157371_10003983_pt1 | contig 13091 bp, 10 predicted proteins | sample C45metaG_FD_113462 | JGI IMG/M metagenome (GOLD analysis project Ga0157371, IMG submission 113462) | Corn rhizosphere microbial communities from Kellogg Biological Station, Michigan, USA - C4-5 metaG | ecosystem: Host-associated > Plants > Roots > Rhizosphere > Soil | place: USA: Michigan... | reverse complement strand
ATCTGAAGAAACTAATTCAGGTTTTAGTGGAATGGAAAAATAAAAGGTTGAGCCTTTGCCTTCTTCGCTTTCTACCCAAACATATCCTTTATGCGCCCGGATAATTTGCTTGCATAAATAAAGCCCTAAGCCAATGCCCTCGATCTTCCGTGTTTTTTTTGCACGGAAAAACCTTTCAAAAATATAAGGCAGATTTTCTTTGGTAATGCCCATTCCTTCATCTTTTACAGCTACTGTAACAGATTGCTTATCCCGGGCAATAGTTAGAGTTACCTGCCTGTTTCCATTAGAATATTTTATCGCGTTACTCAGGTAGTTTACAATAACCTGGATAAGCCTGTAGCGGTCTGCAGTGACAATAAAATTACTTTCTCCTGTAATCATAATTTCAAAGCTTGGCTGCAGCACCGACATTGTTGAAATCGCTTCCTGTACCATTTCTCCAAAATTAAATTCGGAAGTTTCCAATAGAAATTGACCCGCATTTACTTTGGTGGATTCGTACAAACCAGCAATCATTTTGTTCATGCGCTGGATACTGTTTTCAAAACGGTTGAGAACACTATTTATTAATGGCAAATCATTTTCTTTTACCGCCTCTTTCATTATTTCATTTGATAATGATAAGGTTGATAACGGATTGCGTAGCTCGTGGGTTATAAATCCGATAATATCCTCACGCTCCCTTTCCAGTTGCTTATAAATAGTGATATCATGAATAACCAGCAAAAGATGACGTTGGTTCGCATTTAACAATGATGTACAGGTTACTTCAAAAAATCTTTTATTTCCTTCCGGCGTTTCAATCTCAATTTGCTTGTTTGAAAAACCATTTTGAGAAACCAGCACTTCCTGCAAGCTTCTATAAAGCATATTATCCGGATCGTAGCGGTTTATAAATGTTGCAAAGTTTAAAGAAGAAATTTCCATCTCTTCTTTTCTCAAAAGATTATAAAATGCATCATTGGCCTTTATGACATTCATGTTTTCATCTAAAACGATAACCACATCTTTTATCGTGGACAAAATATTTTCGTTGAAATTATTTAGCTCACGAATAGAAATTTCATCTGTTTTCTGCTGATGAATATTTTGTATAATCTTTAAAATGATCGCTTCTCCTTTTTCATTTTTTACCAAAACGGATTCTCCTGAAACCCATACAATTTCTTTCTTTTTATTGACCAGGTAGTTGTTGTCATCCGCTTGTCCGGTTGCCAGCACCTGGTCAAGCTCTTTTTTAGGCAACCCTTTTTTTTGATCTTCTTCAGTATATAAAAAAGCGGAATTCTTTCCGACCAGGTCTTCCTCATCATAACCAAAGTTGTCACAAAAAGCCTTGTTGATTAACGAAATAGTTCCATCTGGCTGCATTAATAAAGCAGCGTTTTGCTTTGCATTTTTAAACAGCGCAGTTAAATAACTAAGAGAAGGAAAATCTTTTGGATCAGGCATAGTCAAAAATACGGTAGATTGACGTAAATATTTTAAAAGGAAATAAAAAAAAATTATTTGATTTATTTTGTCATAGAATAAATTCTATTGCCACAATTCAATTTATTTTCAAAAACTGTACCCAGTCAATGATGTATTCCATAAACGTTACAATCCAACCAGGCAGGCGATTTTCAGAACCTTCAAAATCTTCTTTTATTTTTCCTTATTTAGTAAACAAACAAATAATGAAGATTCCTGATTATGGATATTTCAATTAATTAATTATGTAAGAGAAGCAATATAAATAAGCGAACTGCATTTTGTGTTATCAAAAACTGTTTCAATATTAGAAACAGTTCCATTTATCAATGCTCTTATTGGACGCGAATTACCGGTTTTATATTTTTCGCTTAGCATGCTAACATAAACGCTATCGTACCACATTGGCTTCATTTTTTCAATTTTCAATCCATGCGCATTTAATAACACTTTCATTGATTGTGGAGAGAAATGATAAAGATGCCGCGGCACATCATAAGCCGCCCAATATTGCTTATAAATTTTCTCATCACCGGATGTATAATTGGGAACCGCGATAAACAATTTCCCGTGCGGCGACAATAAATTTTTTAATTGCTGAATATATTTATGCAATTCATGAACATGCTCCAAAACGTGCCACAATGTAATGGCATCAAAGCTTTGAGAAGATAGTAAATAAATGTTTTCTGCTTTTTTTAAATTTAAATTATACAATTGCAATGCTTTTTCTCTTGCAGTTTTATCAGGTTCTATGCCTGTGCAATTCCAGTTTGCATTTTTCATTGTATTTAAAAAAGCGCCGGTTCCTGCTCCAACATCAAGTATATTTCCGGCTTTTTTTCCCGTCTCTTTTTCTATTAAATTTCTTTTTTGAATCAGCGTTCGATTTCTCACTCTGTGGTATAAATTATTGATTAAACCTTTTGATGTATCGCTGTGAGAAATGTAATTTTCAGATTGATAATATTTTCCAATATTTTGCTCATCAGGAATATTTTGGGTAAATCTCTGCGTACAATTTTTACATTCCCATATTTCAAATTCTTCTCCGGAAACTGTATAATCTTGTGCTGTAAGAACTTTGAAAATATTTGTATCCCGACAATTTGGACAACCAGTATACACAATCATTGTTTATAAATTAGCTTGGATAAATAACATCGCTATTACTTATTTAAATAAGTTGCCGGAGGAGATGGAGCTACGGTTTTTTGCTGGTTTCCGAATTCAGATAATGAAAACGGATGTCCATAAAAATGAAAAAATAAAATGATTAAAGCAATAGCTAAAAGGATGATAGCAATTATTTTCCAGGCGTTATTTTTTGTTGCCGTTTCTTCTTCATTGTAAAACTGGGCCATTGCAGAGGATGTCGTTTCCTTATCGCCGACAAGCACCGCATGTTCACTGTTTTTATGAATCACTCTTTCGGCAGCTACAGGCGCAAAAAATGAAATAGCGTTTTCACTTTCAAAGAAAATATTTCCCGAAGGTTCCTTTTTTAAAACACCGAGCGATTCTAACAAGATCGCTTCTCCGTTTTTTAATTTTGCTTTTGTTTCAGCACACCATTTTTTAATTTCTGCCAGTGCTTCAGAAGACGAAACATTTTTTTTATCGGAAATATATTTTACCAATCCGTCTGAAATTTTTTCTTCTCTTTTATTAAAAATAATTTCTGAGAAAGGTGGAGTAATTTGCTTATTGGCAACATCTGCCTTTGCAGGTGTGCTGACGATTGTAAACTTTCCTATGTCAGCAAGTTTGCATTCTTTTGATTGAATAATAAAGGATGTAATCAGATCCTGCATGAGAGCAAATATCTATATTTTATTTGATCAGGATTATAAAAAGTATTTTTTAAAAATGTACAATTACACCACCCAAAACCTGGAATCCATAAACCGGGTAATTGTTCCACCGCTCATACTTACTGTTCAATATATTATCAAAATCAAGCCATACACTGAATTGTTTATTTAACTTGAATTCTGCGCCGGCACTAAGATCTGTGCCACCCTTCATCTTTTTTTCATAACCGTTTTTCAGCAACGCTTTCGCTCCTGAAAATGCAATTACATCTGCCTTAAACAAAACCTGTTCAAATGCATTCCATCTTAGTGAACCGGTTAATTTTAATGGAAACAAACCCCACGCTTTTGCAATATTATAATGTATACCGGAATAATTATTTAAATCCAAACCTCCCGTCAGTGTAAATTTATCCTGGCTAATGAAATTCATGTCAGCATGAATTTGCAAGTCGTTCATTTTACTCGCGTTTAACATTACAAAGCTGTTTGCCGAAGCTGTATCATTTACAAACAATGGCATGTTTGAATAAGAAATAAACGCCGCTTTTGCATTAAAGCTGAAATGCTTGCCAACAGTAGCTTTGATGCCGCCATAATATTGAATTTCTTTGGTGTTATTAAAAGCAACAGGATCCTGCATGTAAGGATTTTCGTTGCTTAATGTCCGGAAACTATTCGGAATAAATCTTCCTATCCAACCGGCCTGGATCATAAAAATCTTTTGCGGTAATTGTACTTCTGCATAAATATTTGGTAGAATAGATAGTTCATTATTATTCCATGAAGGAGTGATGCCGCCATGAAAAGTAAATTGATCGCTGTAATAAACCAATTCCGGAGCCAGTTGGAATAAATTATTTGAAACAGATGTTGACGAATTTTTTATTTGGTATTTATCAAAATTCCCAAGCGCCGCAACCTTAACAGAAACTGCGTCTGAGAATCTTTTTTCTGCAGGTAAATTAAGAATTAATGTCGTTTCACTGGCTTTGTTTTCTCTTGAAAATTCATGTACTTCCAAATGAGGATCGTAATTAATTCCCAAATCATTGCTAACGATATTTCTATAACCAACTTTTGCCGAAAGATCCTGGTAGCTTCTCCGGATGTCAGATTTTTCAAAAGTTTCCAATGAATGATCATAGCCATACAAATAATGTTCATGCTGCGCAAACGCAACAGCAGCATAGGTTTCATGGGTTGGAGAAAAAAGACTGCCGGTTCCCTTTACGTTAATTTCGCTAAAATCCTGGTTCTCGATTTTTCCTCTTGACGAAATATAATCTCCATAAATATTGCCAAGACTATGTTTGCCATCACCAAAACTAAATGCGCCTTTGATGTAAGGTGTCGATAAATTTCCATAACCTACTTTCAATTCATTTCTATCGCCCAATTGCAATGAAGTGTCCGTTTGTAAAGAAAGCGGTTTTAACGAAACAGGCTGATAAGTGAAAAATAAATTCTCCGGCGGAATAGAATAAGCAAGCCGTGGATGTGAAGTATCTGCTGCAATTGGAGAAGCGTACAGATTTATTTTTACAGTATTTCGTAAAGAAGGTTTGTAAGAAGAAGTGATTTCAATCGTTTGTCTGTGCGTTGTATCCTGCGCCTCTATTTTCGAAAATAAAAAGCAAAGCGGCAAAAGAAAAAGAAATTTATAAAAAGAATTTGTCATCATCAATTTTTTAAACATCATATTTGTTGAATTTGTTTATTTACTGGTAGATGGTGTAGTTTCTACTTTAGAATTTTGCTGTTCTTCGGTAATTGCCGCTGCCAATTTATCCTGTGCTTCTTTTTTCAGCTCGGGGATTGTTGCATTGTCGGCTACGCTTTTATAGGTTGCTTTCGCATTAAAATAATCTTTCTCTTTTAAATAAATATCTCCTAATAAAATGTATGCTTTCGCAACCCAATAATCGTAAGCGCCAGTCACTTTTATTACATCAAGCGCTGCTTTTTCTGCCGTAGGAAGTTGATTTAAAGTGTAATAACAATTGGCAGTTTCATAGCGCGATTCTGCGCCCCACTCAGATTTATTAATCGCTGAAACCTGCTTGAATGCTGCAATCGCATCTTCGCATTGATTATTGACCTGCAATGATTTTCCCAAAACTAAATTCGCAATTGCTTTATCATCAGTACTGATTCCTTTTTTCGTAAGCAACTCTTTTGCAGTCGAATTTGCCTGTGCGAAATCTTTTGTTTGATAATAACTTCTTACCAGCCCGCGTAAAGCTTCCAACTGGTTTTCAGGGGTAGTTGCCAGTTCGAGAAGCTTTGTGAAATATAGAGTGGATTGCTTATAATCTTTCAGTTCAAAATAATAAATTCGTGCCGCTGCAAATGCTGCTCTTTCTGCAAAAGGGCTATTACCCTGGTTTACAACTGCATCATAACCAGTTACTGCATTTTGCCAATCTTTATTTTTTGAATAACACTCACTCTTATAAAAATTAGCGTTTAAAGTATAAGCGCCTTGAGGAAATTTAGCAAGATAATTATTGAATGAATTGATTGCAGAAGCACAATCATTATTGGTATATTGTAATTCTGCGGCAGCATAAGTCAGGGAATCAGCCTCGCTGATGCTGATTACTTTTCCGGCTTTTTGTACAAAGGCAACATAATCGTTTGGCTTGCCCATTTCCACATAAATATTCTTCATATTTTCGAGCGCTTCATTCGCTTCGTCAGACTGCGGATATTGATTTACCAGCTTTTGATAATCATTCAAAGCTTCTGAGTTGTTATTCAGATTATAATTTGCAAGACCGAGTTTTAAATACACTTTTGGATACTGGCTTGACGCGGATTTAATGTTTAATATTTTATTTAAATAAGGAATGGCATCTCTGAAATCTTCCTGCACCATATATGCATTTGCAATCTGCATGTACGATTCAGCAACAAGATCACTTTGCGGATAACGTTCTGTCAGCGTGTTAAATGTCTTTATTTTGGCTGCCGGATTATTAATTCCGTTTATCAACGCAACCTGGTACAAAGAATAATCGCTTTGAGGCAAACCATTATCAATCACATTTTGATACATGCTTTTTGCAGTACTATAATTTTTTTGCATGAAATAACAATCTGCGGCTCTTACGTAAGCATCCTGTTCCAATGCTGATGAACGTGACGAAATCGTTGGTGCTATCGATTTAAAATTTGCCAATGCCTGAGAATAATTTCCAAGGTTTAAATAACTATAACCAAGAACATATTTTGCATCCGTCGGATTTGCTTCACCTTGTATTCCGCCATATTGCAAATAATCGTTCATAAATTTAATTGCTTCATCATAACGGTTAAGCCTATACGCAACTTCCGCTTTCCAAAAGTCAGCGAAAGGGAGTACCGCTCCTGCATTTGGATCTTTAATAATCTGGTTTAATAAATCATCTGCCTCATTTAATTTCTGATCGTTGATGTACTCAGTTGCCCGTCCGAAAAGGATTTTAGGATAAATTCTCGCCATTGTAGGCGTTGGTTTTCCAAATGATTGATACAATCTTAATGCTTCCGCATAATTATTTGTATTTGCCAGGAGATTAATAATTATTTCTTTTGCTTCATTTGCATAAACAGAAGTTGGGTAGAGGTCAAGGAACTTGTTCATGGAGCTTAAAGCCACATCCTGGTAGCCTAATTCATAAGAAAGCTTTGCATAATTAAATCTTGAAATTTCCTGTTGCTTGCGGTTGCTGCTGTTATCTGCGCTGTAAAGAAAAGCATTTCTTGCATTCTCTTTCTGGCCGGTTCTTAAATAAAGGTCGCCAAGTAAATACATGGAGTTCTGACCTAAAGAATCTTTCTCGTTACTCAGTTGTTTAAATCCCTCAATCGCTTTCTCCACCTGGTTTGCATCGTAATAACAATAGCTTAGTTCATACATTATTTCCTTCGAAACTTTGTCGCTGTTTTTTACATAAGATTCCAACAAAGGCAATGCTTTCGCAAACTGTTTCTTTTCAAAATAAATTTGTCCCATCAAAAGATTTAGTTCTTTGCGGTTAGAAAGATCATTCTGATTAAGCTTGGTTTCTCCGTAATGCAAAGCCTCATCTTCATTCCCCTGGAAATAATAGATTTGGGCAATGTAATAAGGAACAAGGCGGCTGTATTTCGGAATCGATTCTACTTTTTGAAACGCGCTTAATGCATTTTTATAATCATGGTCCTGGTAACTTAAAAATCCGTAATAATAGTTGGCGTCGTAATAATATTTATTGTTGGGAAGCTGATGGATTTCATCGAATAATGGTTTTGCATTATTATATTGCCCTACATTAAAATAAGAATAAGCAAGTTCAAATTTTGCATCTGCAATTTCTTCATTGCTCAAGTTATTGTAACCTGCTCTTTCATAATAAACTACGGCCCGTGCATAATTATTTCTTGTAAAATAGTATTGCGCCAAATGAAAGCTCATCAATTGCTGACGCGGCTCGTTATTGGCGGCATTTATAAAACGTTGCGCCTGATCTTCAGCTGTCTCCTGGTTTAGTTTCAATTCACAAACAATAAAATAATACTCAATATCCTGGTTCAAATAAGCATGGCTGCTTGTAGTATTTTCAGGATACTTGTCGAGCAACGGTTTTAGTAATGGATAAGCGAGCGTATATTCACCTTTGATAAAATATTCTCTTGCATCTTTAAAATCTTTTTCAGGATCTGTTACATTATAATTAGCCTGTGAAAAACAAGAAACCGAAAGAAGAATGAATAGAATGGGAAGAAAGAAACGCGTCATCAATTTTATGTTTTAATTTTCATGATTGAATTAAAAAACAAACAAAACGTATTGCTTTGAAAAGCAAACTCGCCTGAAGCAAAAATACATCCACGATTTGACTATCAGTAATTCAAATATATTTGAATGCTTTTAAAAACACTTTAAATTGCACAAATCTTTGTTAATACAATTGTAAAAAAAAGTTATGAGTAAATTTCTTTCGACTAAGTATTCTGCCGTCGCATTTAATTTTGGTATGCTTGTTTTAAGGCTTTCAACAGGTTTATTATTGGCTAATCATGGTTATATGAAGCTGATTAAATTCAACACACTTAAATATAGGTTCATAAATTTTATGCATCTCGGATCTACTGTTTCTCTTTCGCTGATCATTTTTGCAGAGCTGGTTTGCGGAATATTATTGATCCTCGGGTTGTTCACCCGTTTTGCTTGTATTCCAATTCTGATCGGAATGGGAGTGGTTGTTTTCGTTGCATCAAACGGACACATATTTGCCGAGGGCGAAAGGGGAATGGTTTACCTTGCTGCTACACTTACTATTTTATTTTGTGGCCCTGGAAAAATAAGTGTTGATGGACTGATCAATAAATAATGGAACGGTGAATAAATAATGAGATTAGTAACACTGGATTTAATTCAATCCGATATTAAATTTCACTTCGTTGCTTTGAGAATAATTTTTTACAACATTATATAACGTGTCTCTTTCCACTGCTTCGCGGCCAGCCTGGGAAATAAGCATTACCAATTCGTCTGTACTCATTTTTGGAGTTTGTTCTTCGCTTCCTGCCATCGAATATATTTTGGTAGAATCATCGATTGTTCCATCTATATCATCTACGCCAAACGATAAGGAAAGCTGAGCGTTTTGCCTTCCCAGCATTGGCCAGTATGCTTTTAAATGTGGAAAATTATCCATGTAAATTCTGGCTACTGCATACATCTTCATGTCCTCAATAATTGAAGACTCAGGCACGTCGCTCATGTCATTATTTTTGTTTCTGAACTTTAAAGGAATGAAAGTATTAAAGCCATTTGTTTTGTCCTGCAGCTTCCTCAACCGGCTCATATGATCAATGCGATGTGCATAATTTTCAATATGCCCGTAAAGCATTGTTGCATTTGTATGCATTCCCAATAAATGCGCTTCTTCATGAATTTTAAGCCATCCTTCTGCATCCACTTTATCGTGGCAAATACGGCTTCTTATTTCGTCAGCAAAAATCTCTGCCCCTCCGCCAGGCATGGATTGTAAGCCTGCATCATGTAATTTTTTCATTCCTTCTTTTACAGAAAGTTTTGCTTTTTTGAACATGTAATCCAGTTCCACTGCTGTGAAACCTTTTACATGTAATTCAGGCCGGTGTTGTTTTATTCGGGAAATAAAATCACAGAAAAAATCAAGATTCATTTTTGGATGAACTCCGCCAACAATATGTACTTCGGTAACTGCTTTTCCATCATAGCTTTTTACGATATCCATCATTTGCTCTTTGCTCAATGCCCAGCCCTGATCCCGCTGCGCATACAATCGTGAGTAAGAACAAAATTTGCAGGAAAAAACACAAACATTTGTAGGTTCAATGTGAAAATTTCTATTAAAAAAAGTTTTATCACCATGCTTTTTTTCCCTGATATAATTGGCTAAAGTTGCACTCAATCCAAGACTTGCACTTTCAAAAAGAAACAGTCCTTCTTCGTCAGTTATTCTCTCATCCGCAATTATTTTTTCTGTGATATTTTTAAATGTTTTGCCTTGGGGTAATGCGTTTATTATGTCTAATAATTCTTCTTCTTTATTCATGTTTTCCATTTAGCAAAATTAAAGAATTACCGATGATTCAATTGAGTTTTACAGTAAACGAATAAACAACTGTAATTTCTATTTTATTTTCTCTTATAAATTCAAAAAGAAAGGAAAGGGTGAAAATGAGATTTTAATCATTTTTCCAATAATTCAGCCAATCAATCATCCGGCTTGTAAATCCATATTCATTATCAAACCAGGCGACTACTCTTGCATGATTTCCAATGACAGCGGTTTGAGTTCCGTCAATAATGCCTGAATTGCTGTTACCTTTTATATCCAGCGAAACCAGCGGTTCTTCAGTATAGTCAAGGATTCCTTTATATTCATTTTTAACAGCAGTCTGAAATAAATGATTCACTTCTGATGCAGTTACATTTCTGTTTAATTGAATCGAAAATGAAGCCATCGCGCCATTGGCAACCGGAACGCGTGTAGAAAAAACATTTATTTTACCCTTCAAAGCCGGAAGCAAACGGTTCAAAGATTTATGCAGGTCAATCGCGACGGGAATAATAGATTCAGCGGCCGCCCTTCCTCGGCGAAATTGCTCATGTGGCATGTCAACCAATGATTGCCTGGAAGTATATGAATGCAGAATATTAATATGAACTGAATTAATTCCGATAGAGTTTAAAATATATAGAATATGCAATGAGCAATTGGTCATGCAGCCGCCCGGCGATAATATATCTATGTCATCAACTGAAGCATTTTGGTTAAACCCGTAAACTAATAAGGGGATGTCATCGGCGCCGGTTGTAGACAATAAAACTTTTTTAGCACCGGCAGTTAAATGTTTTGAAGCGCCAGCTTTGTCAGTAAACGCACCGCTACATTCCAATACGACATCAATGTTCAAATTTTTCCAGGGAAGAGTTGCCGGATCGGCATTTTTTAAAGCAGTGATTTTTTTATTATTGATTAAAAGGGAAGATCCATCAGCTTTTATTTCAGCCGGAAAGGTTCCATAGACTGAATCATATTTTAAAAGATACGCCAGGTTTTCAACCGGCATTATATCATTTACGGCAATTACTTCAAAACGGTCATTATCAATAAGCCTTCTGAAAAGGAGACGACCGATCCGTCCCATTCCATTTATCGCAATTCGCATCGTTAACAAAATTTATTTGATGCAAATATCCGTAACAAAAAGGGATTGTTTTGATTTATGGAAGTAAAAAAGGCATAATCAGGGTATATATAATAGCTTATACCCTGATTAAAAAAGTTTCTTTTTCAATTTTTACATTCCGGTTAAGAACGCAATTGCAGCCATGATTCCCAAAAATAATAAGATAATTCCGATAGCAACAAATGTGTCATGTAATTCTACAGAGTTGATTTTCATAACCTACAGTTTAAATGTTTAATAATTAATTAACAAAAGGTTTAGAAAGGATGATTGGAAAAAAACCTGACTGTATGACTAGTTTTTTATCGGGAGAAGGATTAATACAAATATAAATTAAAATATTAGCATTATCAATTCTTTTTTTTCGCCTGTTAATGGCTAATTTTGCGTGCTACAAACTATGAATAAAAAATCATTTATCGCTTTATTGGTGGCCATTCTTTTACCGGTAACAGGCTATTTATTGGTGAGTTATTATAGTACCGGCGTGGTTCAAATGCCTCAAAGATATTTTTATGATAGTGTGAATGTTGTTGAAAAAAATGGGAAAACAACTTATGATACCGCGTGGCACCATGTTGATAATTTACATTTTACCAATCAGTTAGGTGAGCACGTTTCTCTAAGTGATTTAAAAGGAAAAATTATTGTACTTGATTTCTTTTTTACTCATTGTCCTACTATCTGTCCGAAATTGGCTATTGCAATGAAAAAATTGCAGAATTCATTTCCCAACAATGATTCTATTGTGCAATTTGTTTCTATTTCTATTGATCCAAAACATGATTCTCTTCAACAATTAAGAAAATGGGCGCGAAAATTTAATATAAACCCAGACAGTTGGTGGCTGGGAACCGGGAATCGTGATAGTATTTACAATTTTGCCCTTCATGAAGTAAAGGCGAGCGTTGCAGACGCGACCGTTGACACCGCTTTTGTTCATACAGAGAATTTTTTCCTTCTTGATAAAGACCGGGTTGTCAGAGGCTGGTTCAATGGTTTGGATTCAGTCGCCCAGTCACAATTGGTGCGCGATATTCCATTATTGATGTTGGAAAAAGATAAGAAAAGATCGTTTAAAGATTTTTTTAGCGACCTTTTAAAAGGAAGTACAACGAACCCGTAATGGAAAATTTTCCCAAACCTGTTTTAAAAAAAGATGATCGAAATGCGAAAGTCTTGATCTGGTCGGTTTCGATTCTTGTTTTTATTGGAATTGCTTTTCTTTCAGGAGCTAAACTGAAAATAAAAATTAATTTTGACCCCCATATTTTCGCTGCTTTAAATGCAATTATAAATTCCTGTGTTGTTGTTTTGTTGATCGCCGCTTTGATTGCTGTAAAATCAAAAAAATATTTGCTCCACAAAAAAATAATGATCACCGCGATCATTCTTTCGGTGCTTTTTTTAATCTCTTATGTTTGCCATCACTTGTTAAGCGGCGAAACCAAATTTGGCGATTTGAATCATGATGGCATTTTAAGTTTCAATGAAAAAACTGTAGCCGGCTCGCTACGCTATGTTTATTATTTTATTTTAATAACCCATATTCCGCTCGCCGGAATTATTCTGCCCTTTATTTTATTTACTGCTTACCGGGCTTTGACCGGAGATTATGAAAAACATAAAAAACTTGCCAGGATCACGTGGCCAATTTGGCTGTATGTTGCTATCAGCGGGGTAGTGGTTTATCTGCTGATCAGTCCTTATTACCCGTGAAAATTAAAGGAGAAAATTATGTGAAATTATATTTGCAATTCTTTCGCCGGATCCCAAAATAATTTTTCAAAATTTACAACCGTATCATTTTCCACTTTTATTTTTTCTTTCAATAACAATTCTTCCATTAAAGTCGGCGTTGCAAAATGAGCTTTTCCTGTCAGCATTCCATTGCGGTTTAAGACCCGGTGAGCAGGTACACTTGGGGAAGCGTGATGTGCGCCGTTCATCGCCCAGCCTACCATTCGCGCAGAAAGTTTGGTGCCCAAATAATTGGCAATAGCACCGAAAGAAGTAACGCGGCCTTTAGGAATTTGACGCACCACATCATAAACGTCTTCAAAAAAAGAGTATGACCGTCCGGTAGAT
>Ga0157371_10003982_pt1 | contig 13092 bp, 13 predicted proteins | sample C45metaG_FD_113462 | JGI IMG/M metagenome (GOLD analysis project Ga0157371, IMG submission 113462) | Corn rhizosphere microbial communities from Kellogg Biological Station, Michigan, USA - C4-5 metaG | ecosystem: Host-associated > Plants > Roots > Rhizosphere > Soil | place: USA: Michigan... | reverse complement strand
TTTTGTTCATTGATCTTATAACTTCCAAAAAGCATGAAGTGAATTTTAACGGTGAAGTCTTTAAAGCAAATTAAAAAATGTTTTCCCCAGCTTTTAAAATCGAGGATTTCCTGTCCCTGTAAACGCTGAATATCCTGCTTGCTGTTTCCTTCTACTCTGATAATTTTTTTTCCGATAAAAGGTTGAACTTCTTCTTTTAAAATGATAATTGAAGGACCTTCAGGCATCTAATTTTTTTTGTTTGTACTCCAAAAGTTAAACCAATATTTTTTTAATGAAATGATAAAACAGAAACTGTGTATTTTTATTCGTTTACTGCAATAATATTTTATTATGGATAAAGTAAATCCGCCTCTATTTTTTCCGACACCATCTTCTTTCAGAAAATGGCTTGAAAAAAATCATGATAAAGCGAAAGAGCTTTTGGTCGGCTTTTATAAAGTTAACAGCGGTAAACCAAGTATGACCTGGAGTGAATCTGTAGATGAAGCCATTTGTTTTGGCTGGATAGATGGAGTCAGAAAATCAATAGACGCAGAAAGTTATTCTATTCGTTTTACGCCGCGAAAACCTGGAAGTATCTGGAGTGCAATCAATATTCAGAAGGTTGAACATCTTTCAAAAAAAGGATTAATGCATCCTTCAGGAATAGCTGCTTTTGAAAAGAGAAAAGATAGTAAATCGCGCATTTATTCTTATGAAAAACCGCCGGAAGTTTTATCAGATGATTTTTTAAAAAAATTTAAATCGAATGAAAAAGCGTGGCAATTTTTTCAATCAATGCCGCCTTCTTATCGACGAACCGCGGTTCACTGGGTGATGAATGCAAAACAGGAAAACACGCGGTTGAAACGCCTTAATGAATTAATAAATGATTCTGAAGCAGGAAGAAAAATAAAAATATTAAACTATTAAAGGCATTTAAAGAAGAAGGAAAAGAGCTTGCCATATTTAATCCTGTTCAGAAAAATAAGCGAGAGTAAACCAAGAAATATAAAAGATTCTTGATTTCTTTTAACTAAAACTTGTAACGGTCGTCAAAGCCTATTTTTTTAAATCTTATTTTTGCCTAAAAATTTTATTATGAGCAAAGGGCCTGTTTCGCAATTTCTGGAGCATAATTATCGTCATTTTAACGCAGCCGCTTTAATTGACGCTGCCAAAGGTTATGTAGCACATCTTGATGAAGGTGGAAAAATGCTGGTATCGCTTGCAGGAGCAATGAGCACAGCGGAATTAGGAATTTCTTTTGCAGAAATGATTCGCCAGGATAAAGTAGCGATTATCAGTTGCACAGGCGCTAATCTTGAAGAAGATATCATGAACCTGGTAGCTCATTCTCATTATAAAAGAGTTCCCGATTATCGTCATTTAACGCCAAAAGAAGAATGGGATCTTTTGGAAAATCATTACAATCGCGTTACTGATACGTGCATTCCTGAAGAAGAAGCTTTTAGAAGATTGCAACAACATATTTACAAAATCTGGAAAGATGCGGATGACAAAGGCGAACGATATTTTCCGCATGAATACATGTACAAAATGTTGCTTAGTGGCGTTCTGGAACAGTATTATGAAATTGATCCAAAAAACAGCTGGATGCTTGCTGCAGCACAAAAAAATATTCCTATAGTTGTGCCAGGCTGGGAAGATAGCACGATGGGAAATATTTTTGCGTCGTATGTGATCAAAGGAGAATTGAAAGCAAGTACGATGAAAAGCGGAATTGAATATATGCAACAATTAACCGAATGGTACCGCGAATTATCAACAGGAAAAGGACTTGGATTTTTCCAAATCGGCGGAGGAATCGCAGGAGATTTTCCGATTTGCGTTGTACCGATGATGTACCAGGATTTGGAATGGCACGACGTTCCTTTCTGGAGCTATTTCTGCCAGATCTCTGATTCTACAACTTCATATGGCTCTTACTCGGGAGCCGTTCCAAACGAAAAAATTACCTGGGGAAAACTGGATATTCATACTCCAAAATTTATTGTAGAAAGTGATGCTACGATTGTTGCACCGTTGATTTTTGCATGGGTTTTAGGGCTTTAATTGGCTAATTAAAATACAATGTTTGCAAAAAAAAATTTTTCTCCACAGCAAGTTGGCTTTGTTACTTCCTTGCCGATAAGCGGTTTAGCTGCCATCGCAGTTTATCTGTTTTCAGAAAAATGGTTGCCCTCGCTGCTGTTATTTGCAGGTTTGTTCATCATCAGTTATTTAATTATTTCCCTTACAGTAAAACGATTTATTTACCGGAAAATAAAATTGATTTATAAACTTATTTATCAAACCAAAGCAAGCAAGAAAGAAGAGTTTTATTTCAAAAATATTTTGCCACAAAAATCTATCGATGAAGTAAATGAAGATGTGGAACAATGGGCAGTTCAGCATAAGGAAGAATTAGAGTTGCTCCACAAAAATGAAATTTTCAGAAAGGAGTTTTTATTAAATCTTTCTCACGAATTGAAGACGCCGATCTTTGCGATCCAGGGTTACGTCGACACGCTGTTAAATGGCGCTTTGGATAACAGCCAGGTGAATAAAAAGTTTTTGGAAAACACTTCAAAAAATGTCGATCGGCTGGTAAATTTATTGGAAGACCTGGATGAGATTACGAAGTTGGAGAGCGGCGAACAATTATTGCTGAAAGAGAATTTTATCATACAGGATCTGATCAAAGAAATCTTTGAATCGCTGTCCATAAAGGCTGACGAACAAAAAATAAAATGTTTTATAAAAGACGGTTGCGAATTGCCATTAAGCGTTTATGCGGATAAAGAAAAAATAAGAATGGTGATCATCAATTTGATTGATAACGCCATAAAATATGGAAAGCAAAACGGCATTATTGAAGCAAGCGCCTATAAAGTTGATGGAAAAAAGATTTTGATAGAAATTACTGATAACGGATATGGTATTGCGGAAGAACATTTGTCCAGAATCTTTGAAAGGTTTTATAGAACCGATCTTGCCCGTGTGAGAAAAGCTGGCGGTAGCGGCTTGGGCTTGTCGATCGTAAAACATATTATCGAAGCACATGAAGATATTATTCATGTGAGAAGCAAAATAGATGTAGGGACTACTTTTGGATTTTTGTTGGCCGCTTCAAAATCAACGATGTAGTAGACAAATAAATAATCGACTTTTTTATTTGTAATTTGAATTAAAAAAAATCCAGTTAAAAGCCTCTTTTTCTTTCCTTTTTACTTTTGAATTTGCATTTGCTTTCCATACCTTTGCACCCTCAAAAAAAAGACAAAATATGGTTGATATCAAACCGGATGAAATCTCGGCAATTCTCAAAAGCCAACTAAGTAATTTGGATGTAGAATCGAACCTTGAAGAAATAGGAACGGTATTGCAGGTGGGTGATGGTATTGCCCGCATTTACGGATTAAATAATGTGAGTTCCGGTGAACTCGTTGAATTTCCAAATGGAGTAAAAGCCATCGCATTGAATCTTGAAGAAGATAATGTGGGCGTGGTTTTGATGGGAAATTTTGGGGATATTAAAGAGGGAGACACCGTGAAGCGTACGGGGAAAATTGCATCAATAAAAGTAGGCGATGGCCTTGCCGGACGCGTAATAAATACGCTTGGCGAACCAATTGATGGTAAAGGGCCTATCACAGGTGAATTATATGAAATGCCCCTCGAGCGTAAAGCTCCCGGTGTTATTTTCCGGGAACCGGTAAAACAACCTTTACAAACCGGTATCAAAGCAATTGATGCAATGATTCCAATTGGTCGTGGCCAGAGAGAATTGGTTATTGGCGACAGGCAAACGGGGAAAAGCGCGATTTGTATCGATACGATCATCAATCAGAAAGAATTTTATAAAGCAGGAAAGCCGGTCTATTGCATTTATGTTGCGATCGGCCAGAAAGCTTCTACCATTGCCAACGTCATGAAAGTGTTGCAGGATCATGGTGCAATGGAATATACAACTATCGTTGCAGCTTCTGCCTCTGACCCGGCTCCATTACAATTTTATGCTCCATTTGCCGGCGCTGCTATTGGCGAGTTTTTCCGCGATACCGGACGGTCAGCTTTGATTATTTTCGACGATTTAAGCAAACAGGCAGTTGCTTACCGCGAAGTTTCTTTATTATTAAGAAGGCCGCCAGGGCGCGAAGCTTATCCGGGCGATGTGTTTTATCTGCACAGCCGTTTGCTGGAAAGAGCAGCAAAAATCGTTTCCAAAGATGAGATTGCGCGGAAGATGAATGATCTTCCTGAAAATATTAAACATCTGGTAAAAGGCGGTGGTTCTTTAACGGCTTTACCTATTATTGAAACCCAGGCCGGCGACGTTTCTGCTTATATTCCTACTAATGTAATTTCAATTACCGATGGACAAATTTTCCTTGAAGGAAACCTGTTCAATGCTGGTATTCGTCCTGCGATTAACGTCGGTATTTCTGTAAGTCGTGTAGGTGGAAATGCGCAGATTAAATCAATGAAAAAAGTAGCCGGAACATTAAAGTTGGACCAGGCTTTGTACCGTGAAATGGAAGCATTTTCCAAATTCGGTGGCGACCTGGATCCTGCAACAAAACTGGTTCTGGATAAAGGAGCGAGAAATGTGGAAATTTTAAAACAACCGCAGTTTTCGCCATACCCCGTAGAAAAGCAGGTGGCGATTATTTACCTGGGAACAAACGGATTAATCAGCAATGTTGCAGTAAGAAAGGTTCAGGATTTTGAAGAGCAATTTTTACTGGAAATGGAAAATAAATTACCAGAAGTTCTTGCAGAATTTAAGAAAGGAAATTTGCCTGAAGAAGGGATTAAAAAGATGGTGGAATTAGCAAGAGAAATTTCTCATCAGTTTGAATAATGGTAATATTTAAGTTATAAAAAAAAGGGAGATTTTTTCTCCCTTTTTTTTTATCTGACAAATATTTTTCTTTTACGCAACTTTCAGCATACTCAATTTACTAATGCTGAATTTACGTTGTGCGTATTCTAGAGCAACCGTAAATGTTTTTACTTTTTGAGACGGAAGTTCATACATCGCATCTGTAAGAATGCTTTCGCAAATGCTTCTTAATCCACGCGCTCCGAGTTTATATTCCATGGCTTTTTCTACCATAAAATCATACACATCATCTTCAATTACCAGGTTGATTCCTTCCAGCTCAAATAATTTTTTATATTGTTTGATCAGCGAATTTTTTGGTTCCGTAAGAATATTTCTAAGAGTAGTAGCATCAAGCGGATTCAGATAAGTAACTACCGGCAGCCTTCCAAGCAATTCCGGAATAAGGCCAAAAGATTTAAGATCCTGAGCGTTTACAAACTGCAACAGATTTTTACGCTGATATTCCTGAAGTTCCTTATTTACACTAAATCCAATTGCATTGGTATTGATCCTGCGGCCAATCAAACGATCAACTCCATCAAAAGCGCCGCCACAAATAAAGAGAATGTTGCTGGTATTTATTTTAATTAACTTTTGCTCGGGGTGTTTGCGGCCACCTTGTGGCGGAACAAGCACTTCTGTTCCTTCCAATAATTTCAATAAACCTTGTTGAACTCCTTCTCCGCTGACGTCTCGGGTAATGCTTGGGTTATCGCTTTTGCGTGCAATTTTATCAATTTCATCAATATAAACGATTCCCTTTTGCGCAGCGTTTACATCAAAGTTACAAACCTGCAGCAGTCGGCTTAAAATACTTTCCACATCTTCGCCAACGTAGCCTGCTTCTGTAAAAACGGTGGCATCAACAATAGCAAAAGGAACATTTAAAATACGCGCAATCGTTTTGGCCAACAAGGTTTTTCCGGTTCCGGTTTCGCCAACCATAATGATGTTGCTTTTTTCAATTTCAACATCAGTTTCAGTCTTTTGGTTAAGCCGTTTGTAATGATTGTACACTGCCACAGCAAGCACTTTTTTCGCATCGTCCTGCCCGATCACATATTCATCTAAAAACTTTTTTAAATCAATCGGTTTTTTTACTGAAAGTTTATAATTGGAAGCAGAAGAATTTTCCTGAGGGACAATTTCCTGCAGAATAATTTCCTGAGCATGCTCAATACAATTTTCGCAGATATGTCCTTCCTGACCTGCGATCAGGATTTTTACTTCATCACGGTTCCTTCCGCAAAATGAGCAATGTAGTGTTTGTTGTTTAGCCATAAGGGTTTACAGATATTTTTTGCAAATTAGCTTATTTGTAAAAAAATAAAAGCCAATTTTTATAATTATTAAAGACAGCAAAAACTGTCAAAACGATGCATTAGAGTTTTTTTAAAATCCCGTCAATGATACCGTATTTTTTACTTTCCTCTGCATCCATCCAGTAATCACGGTCAAAATCTTCCATCACTTTTTCATAAGACTGTCCGCAATTGTCAGCAAGTATTTTAGCTCCCAATTGCTTTGCCTTTAATATTTGAACAGCCATAATTTCAAGGTCGGCGCTGGTTCCCTGCCCGCCGCCGCTTGGTTGGTGTATCATCACTTCGCCATGCGGATATATAAACCGCTTTCCTTTTTCACCACCACTCAATAAAATGCTTCCCATGCTTGCCGCCATCCCCATACAAACAGTACTTACCGGCGAAGAAATCATTTGCATTGTATCATAAATTACCATTCCGCTGCTGATAACGCCGCCCGGGCTGTTAATATAAAATGTTATTTCTTTTCCCGGATCGATTGCCTCCAGGTATAAAAGTCTGTTGGTAATTTCTGTAGCACTTTTGTCATGTACTTCTCCCCAAAGAAATACTTTCCGCTGTTCCAGAAACTTTTTATCAAACATCATTCCACCCATCATTTTCTCTATCGGGTTTTCAGGGGCGGCTACTTCCGGTTCTTCTTCTTCCGCGGCAAAAAGGTTTAAATTATTTTTATAAAAATTCATATAGTCTGTTTTTTAAGTAAATCTATTTTTTTTCTTTTCTTGAGTTGGTAGTTAATACTTCATCAATCAATCCATATTCTTTCGCTTCGTCAGCAGTCATCCAGTAATCCCGGTTGCTGTCTTTGGCGATTTTTTCTACCGATTGCCCTGTATGGTTACTAAGAATATCATAAAGCTCCTGCTTTATTTTTCTTACTTCATTTACGGTAATTTCTACATCCGAAGCTTGTCCCATCGCGCCTGCGCTTGGTTGGTGCATCATAATTCTTGAATGCTTTAGTGCGCTTCTTTTGCCCGGAGCTCCCGCTGCCATTAATACGGCTGACATACTTGCGGCCATTCCTGTACAAATTGTAGCAATATCCGGATTTACAAATTGCATTGTGTCGTATAAACCCAAACCCGCGTAAACGCCGCCGCCGGGAGAATTAATATAAAGTTGTACATCTCTCGTGCGGTCAGTGCTTTCCAGAAACAATAACTGCGCGGTAATAATATTAGCGACTTCATCGTTCACCGGGTATCCGAGAAAGATGATCCTGTCCATCATCAAACGGCTGTAAACATCCATCACAGCTACATTCATCGGCCTTTCTTCGATAATGTTCGGAGTAAGATTGGTTACATTATGCTTGATATATCCCTGCAAAGTATTGCTGCTGATGCCCCTGTGTTTGACGGCATATTTTTCAAATTCTTTTCCTGTATTCATATTTTAAATTTAGGGTAAAAACATTTTACAGCGGTGAAGTTCCAAATATTATGCTAACAAAAAAAATAAGACAGAAGGTCAGATAACGTTTAAATATTCACGAGCAGTAAATGAATAAATAAAGGCAATTTTCCTTACAGTAAACCAATAAATATCGCGGATTTCTATTTGCTTGTGAATAACGAAAATGAGCATTTTTAAAACTCCTCTTTATTTCCTCTCTACAAATATTACCTGGTGCTCTTTCAGCAACGGTAACCCTTTAAAACGGAGAATTACATTGGCAACTGTTGCCACATCTTTTTCACAATAAATGGAAATACGTTCAAGATTTTTTTCTTTCCAGTAAACGTCGCCAACCTGGCTGCCATCAATATCATCTTTAGGAGAAGGAACACCGAGAACCGCCGCCAATAGCTTTAAAGAAGTATAATGTTTGTAATCGCCAAAACGCCAAAGATGTAACGTATCCAGTACCGGCGTTTCCCACGGTTTCATGTTTTGAAAATCAATATAAGAAGGAATGGAAATGTTGTTGACCAACAGTCGCCTGCACAAAAACGGAACGTCAAACTCTTTAATATTATGGCCGGTAAAAACCCAAGGATGATTGTTGCTGTGCAATTGCTGTAAAGTGGAAACAAATTGATTTAACAGTTCTTTTTCGTTTTCTGAATACAAGGATTTTATACGAAATTGCCAGTCATTATTCTCTCTTTTAAAATAACCAAAACTAATACAGGCAACTTTTGCAAACTCAGCGAGAATAGCCGCACGCATCGGATAGTAATCTTCCGGGAGCGTATTTGGCGGAAGGCTTTTAGAAACTTTTTCTGTCCATAATTCTTTCCATTGATCGTCTAATAAATGAAAATGTTCTTTTTCCGAAACCGTTTCAATATCGATAACAAATAAGTTCTCAATAGCTATTTGGTTCATAAATTTTGTTTAATAAAATGAATATACAAAAACGAACTATAAATCCTTATTTCTTACTCTTAAAATTAATTCAGTTAAAAACACATCGGCTGAATTGTCTGAATCAAGAGCGCGCAGTGATTCTTCAAAAATATTTTGAAAATGTAATTCTTTGATCTTTATATTTGCGCACAACGGGGGATTAGCTCATCTGGTAGAGCGCAAGCATGGCATGTTTGAGGTGATCGGTTCGAGTCCGATATCCTCCACAAAAAACCGGTTTTAAAACCGGCTTTTTTTATGAAAAATTAATCGCCCCAGATTTCTGCTTTTCCTTCCAGCCAAAGCTTTACCAAACGGTTGGAAACTGATTTCGGTCTTTCGAGCGGATAACCCAACGCGCGATCCCAGCAAAGGCTTGCCAAAACACCAAGCGACCTGGCAACGCCAAAAAGCACGGTATAAAATTCATATTCTACCATTCCATAATGAACAAGCAAAGCGCCGCTGTGCGCGTCTACATTTGGCCATGGGTTTTTTATTTTGGCGATAGATTGTAAAATTGGCGGAACCGCCTCATAAATATTCCAAACAGTTTGAACAAGTTTGTCATCGGGCATGTGTTTTTTACCGAATTCCATCTGCGCTTCAAAACGAGGATCTGTTCTTCTTAAAACGGCATGGCCATATCCGGGAACTACTTTTCCCTCTGATAAAGTTTTCTTTACATAATTTTCAATCTGCTCTTTATCAGGAAGATCACTTCCGATTTCTTTCTGCATTTCAAATATCCATTTGATTACTTCCTGGTTTGCCAATCCGTGCAAAGGACCCGCTAATCCATTCATTCCAGCGGCAAAAGAAAGATATGGATCGCTAAGAGCAGAGCCAACCAGATGCGTAGTATGTGCGGAAACATTTCCACCTTCATGATCAGAATGGATCGTCATATAAAGGCGCATCAGCTCATGAAAACTTTCATCTTCATATCCCAGCATGTGCGCAAAATTTCCAGCCCAATCCAATAGGCCGTTCGGTTGTATGTGTTTTCCGTTTTTATATTTACGACGATAAATATAGGCAGCAATTCTTGGAAGACGCGCAATCAGATCCATCGCATCATCAAACACGGGAGACCAATAATCCTTCTTGCTCATTCCTTCAGCATATTTTTTGGCAAACTGGCTTTCAGTTTGAAGTGCCATAATTCCCACAACAAATTGTGTCATCGGATGGGTGGTTTCCGGCAAAGATTCTATCGTATCAAATACATAATTGGGAACATGGCTTCTGCGTTGCCAGATGCTGCTCATTTGTTGTGCATCCTCATCTTTTGGCAAATCGCCGACGAGCATTAAATAAAAAATTCCTTCAGGCAAAGGTTCATTTCCACCTTCTGCTTTAGGAAGTTTTTCTTTTAATTCAGGAATAGAATATCCACGAAAACGAATTCCGTCCTGCGAATCAAGAAGCGAAGTCTCAGTCACCAATCCCGTTATACCGCGCATTCCCTGGTATATCTGCGATAATTTTACTTCCCCGATAATGCGGTCGCCATAAGTTTTCACGATATCTTTTACTTCTGAATATACAATGTCCGCTTTAGCTTTAAATCTGTCTTTGATTACTCCCATAATATAAAATGATTGTTATTGTGATTTGTCTTTTTAAATAAATTCAAGAGCGTTAAAGTTAACTATAGGGACGGTTTTTAGCAAAAGAAATATGTAAAAGGTTTCATGATCGCAATGATAGCCAGCAAGAACGGGATCATTCATTGTGCTAATTTATATAGTTCGTCTGTTAATGAATTTTTGACTGTTCCGCTATTTCGCGGTTCTGCGATATAAAAACCAGGCAAGAATTGCAAAAGCAAAGTTCGGCAGCCACGCTGCAATAATGGGATTAAAGTTGCCTTTTAATGCAAAAACAGAAGCAAAGCGGCCTACTAAAATATACAGTACGCAAATTAAAACACCAATAGCAAGATGAAAGCCACTACCGCCACGAATCTTCTGAGAAGCAATACAGGCGCCGATTATCGTCAAAATAAAAACAGATACCGGATTGGCATTCCGGTTATTTTTTTCAAGCATTAATGCATTTACATCACCAGAACCGCGGATCTTTTCCAGTTGAATAAATTCATTCAATTCCGGCGTTGTTAATTTATCTTTCATGTATTCATCGCGTTGGAGATCACGCGGCCTAAAATTAAAATTCATTTGCAAAACGGGCGTATCTGTTACCTGTTGATGAAGTCCGTTTATTTTTCTGATCACCACATTATTTAACCGCCACTTATTCGTAGCGGTGTCCCATGTAATGGTTAGTGCCCGCAGATTATAGATCAGATTTGTTTTATTAAACCGTTGAATAAAAAAATTACTTCCCGAACGGTTGGTTGTGTCATAATAACGGATACCCGCATACGAAAATGAATCAAGCTTAAAGTATTTATTACTGATGGTAGAAGTATTTTCATATCCTCCATAATTGTAGTCAATATATTTTGAATTAAAATTGGCCCATTTCTCATTGGCCGGAGGAAGGATATATTGATTGCACCACCACAAAAAAGCGGTGAATAAAAATCCTCCGACTATATATGGCCGCAGAAATCTTGCAAAGCTGATTCCGCTGCTGAGAATGGCAATTATTTCTGAACGGTTGGCCATTTTTGAAGTAAAAAAAATAACGGAAATAAAAATAAAAAGCGGAAAAAGCATGGCGTCAATGCGCGGAAGAAAACCAAAATAGTATTGCCTGATAATTTGTTTTGCAGTAAGGCCGGTCTTTGCGAAATCATCAGTCTTTTCGCTCAGGTCAACGATCACAACTAAAATTGTAAGCGCAATCAGGCAAAAGAAAAAAGTAGTGAAAAACTTCTTTATAATATACCAGTCAAGGATTTTCATACAGCCGCCAAAGAGTGTAAATAAAAGTTAGCGCCAAAAGTAACTGAAAAAAACACAGATTAATTTAAGCCAGTTGATTAAAAAATGATTTGTGAAATTTTTAAAAGGAGTAAACAAACTTTTAATGAAGATTTCGATTCTATAATTGTTATATAAACCTTTTGCTATTCTTATTTGATCTTCATTTTATGCCGACAGTAAACGGACTTTTATGAAAGATTTCTTATTTCTCGTTTTTATACAACATTATTTTTTTCCAGCTTTTTTCGAAACCAAATCATAAGAATCTTTGATAAAACTTTTTAATTGCGATTGCGATAATGTTCCATCAATGATAATCGTGTTCCAATGTTTTTTATTCATGTGATAGCCAGGTAAGATGCAGGAATGTTCTTCGCGCAATTCGATTGCCTTTTCCGGATTACATTTCACGTTAAACTGCAAAGGCGATGACGATAGAGAAGCGAGTAGAAATATCTTGTCATTCGTTTTAAACACCAGCGTATCTTCTCCAAAAGGAAAGCTTTCGGAAACATTTTTGAATGATAAAACATAATCTCTCAGTTCTTCGATATGCATAATGCTATTGCTTTTCGGGCCTCAAAATTCCTGTAACCACATTCTTGGTTGTCAGTAATAATTTTGCTGCTTCCTGGATATCTTTTGTTGTTAAAGCATCTACATACTTATCATAATTAATAAAATAATCAGGATTATCTCCGGGGAAATAGAAGTTTTGCAATTCAGAAAGCCACGTCCCATTTTCTTTGACATCTGTCTTATGTTGTTCTTTCCATTGCTTTTTTACTTTGTCGAGGTTTTCTTTGGAAGGGCCGTTTTTGATCAGGTTTTCAATTTCAGCATTTGCAGCTTTTAAAAGCGTATCTACTTTTTCCGGACCGCAAGGCAACTGTAAAAAGAAATCATAATGGGAATAGGGGATTTTTTGAAACTGAACGGGAATGCCACCGCCATAAATTCCCTGAATTTTTTCTCTTAAATTTTCGATTATCCGGATATTTAAAATTTCACTGATGGCCTGCGCTTTTAACTCCAATGCTTCACTATATGGAACTTCTCCGCTATAAATTGACAATATAAGGGCTTTCGGCTCTTTTCCTTTATAAACATCTACTTCAGCTTTCCCTTTTAAAGGCCGTAAGTGGTTATCAACGTAATGAAATTTTTTGGAGCTTGCAGGAAGGCTTGCAACGTATTTTTCTAACAAAGGTTTTAATTCATCTTCAGAAATACTTCCGGTAAAAGTAAAATGCATTTCATTCATGTCTTCAAATCTTTCCTTGTAGATCTGCATGATCCTGTCGAGATTTAATGCATCAAAATATTCAGGTTTCGGTACGGCAATCGGAGCCAATGGATTGTTTTGATAATAAACTTTAAATAAAGAATCAAGGAAAACCGCTTGCGGATTGGCGCTTAAAAAAGCCAGTTGTGATTTATTTTTTTGAATAAAAGATTTGAACAATGCAGTGTCAGTTCGCGGAGATGTAGCATACAAATAAACTAATTGCAACATCGGTTCTACATCTTTTACAGAACTGCTTCCGCTAAATCCTTCAGAAACTTCAGAGAAGGTCGGCCTCACGTTTACTGTTTTTCCACTCAGCGCTTTTTTCAAATCAAGCGGAGAAAAATTACC
>Ga0157371_10003976_pt1 | contig 13107 bp, 10 predicted proteins | sample C45metaG_FD_113462 | JGI IMG/M metagenome (GOLD analysis project Ga0157371, IMG submission 113462) | Corn rhizosphere microbial communities from Kellogg Biological Station, Michigan, USA - C4-5 metaG | ecosystem: Host-associated > Plants > Roots > Rhizosphere > Soil | place: USA: Michigan... | reverse complement strand
ATTTGCCGTGCTTTCTCACCGATGCAAACACCGTGGCTTCGTCGAGCGGGTTGATCGTACGCAGATCGATGATCTCCACCTGTCCTGCAAAATCCCTGCTTGCATTTTTCGCCCAGTACACGCCCATTCCGTAAGTGATGATGGTGATCGACGCTTTGCCAGTGTCTGCCACCGGTTCAGCCGTTTGTACAATGCGCGCTTTTCCAAGCGGAATGATATAATCTTCATCGGGTTCGATGGTTCGTGCATCTTCGGTGCCTTTGATCTTGCTCCAGTAAAGCCCTTTGTGCTCCAGCATGATCACCGGGTTGGGGTCGTAATAGGCAGCTTTCATAAGTCCTTTAAGATCGGCGCCGGTGGAAGGGTAGCAGATCTTGATGCCGCGAATATTCGCGAGCACGCTTTCAACGCTGGATGAATGGTAAGGTCCGCCGCTTCCGTATGCCCCGATGGGAACACGGATGATGCAGCTTACCGGCCATTTGCCGTTCGACAAATAGCAGGAGCGGCTCACTTCGGTGAACAGCTGGTTAAGGCCCGGCCAGATGTAATCTGCAAATTGTACTTCCACAATTGGTTTGCAGCCTGCGGCGCTCATGCCCACGGTGCTTCCGATGATGAATGCTTCCTGGATCGGTGTATTGAATACGCGGTTATCGCCATAGGTTTGCGCGAGTGTCGCTGCCTCGCGGAACACGCCGCCAAGGCGGCCGCCCACATCCTGGCCGTATAAAAGGCATTCCGGATGCTTCGCCATTAATTCGCGGATGGCGAACAAGGCAGAATCAACCATCACTGTTTTTTCTTTTCCTGCAGGCTCACGCTGTCCTTTTTCTTCAGTAACGGGAGTAGGCGCAAAGTCGTGATCGAAGAGATCTTCCGGGCGGGGATCCTCCGCAAGCAATGCACGCTGGTAATCTTCATCCACCCTTGCTTTCGCCTGCTTTTCAATCGCATTCAATTCCGAATTGTCGAAGCCTGCTACCAGCATCTGGTTGCGCAGCTTCGGGAACGGATCGCGTTTCTGCGCATCTTCAAGGTCGTCGCGGTACCATTCCTTGCGAACGCCGGAGGTGTGGTGATTAAGCAAAGGCACTTTTGCATGCACGAGGAAAGGCCTGCGCTCCTTGCGGATGATCGCGATCACTTCCTTTATTGTATTGTATGATTTTTCAAAATCGGTTCCGTCGATGGTGCGTGTTTCAAGGCCTTTAAAGCCTTTTGCATATTCGGTCGCATCCTGCGCGCGGATCTCTTTGGCATTCGCGGAAATGTCCCATTCGTTATCCTGCACAACATACAGGATCGGCATCTGCTTCAGCACCGCCATCTGGAAGGCTTCCGCAACTTCCCCCTCCGTGATGCATGCATCGCCGAGGGAACAAACCGCTATGGGCTTATCATCGCCGAAATCGGCTGCAAGGCCCTGCTTTTCGAGGTATTGAAGTCCCATGGCTACGCCGGTGGTGGGAATTGCCTGCATTCCGGTTGCAGACGACTGCATCGGGATCTTCGGCATATTGTCTCTTTTCAGGCTGGGGTGCGAGTAATAGGTGCGTCCGCCGGAAAATGGGTCGTCGCGCTTGGCGAGCAATTGGAGCATTAATTCGTAAGGTGACATGCCGATACCGAGAAGCATGCTGTCGTCGCGGTAATAGGCGGAAAGAAAATCCTGCGGCTTTAGCTGGAGGCTTACGGCAAGCTGGATAGCTTCGTGGCCGCGCGATGTGGCGTGCACATATTTTGCGGTGATCTCCTTGTTCGCTTCATACAGCTCGGCCATTGCCTTTGCAGTGCACATGAGCTCAAAGCCTTTCAGCATCATTTCCTCCGAAACAGAGGAATTAATTTTTCGCTTTTTTTCAGTCATCGATTCCGCCATGGTATCTTAATGTTTAAATGATGGTGAGCAGCCGGAAACGACAGCCGGATCCTTCTTTCACTTTTATTAAAATTACTACCGGCAGAGCAGTTTTCATAGGATTATTAGACGAACCCAATAAAAGGGCAGTTAAATTCGATTTTAATTACCTTTAATTCGCTCGGTTGAAATAGATTGAAAATTAAATATTGTAAAATTGTCGTATCGCCGAATAATATTTTGCGGGATGTTGAGCTCTCGCACGTTCTCGATACGCCCTTCCGAAAAGAAGGGCACTCGAACTGACGGCCCACTGTTAGAGCAGCATTACTTCGCCAGCTCTTCGCTTACTTTCCACAATTTTTCCTGCACGGCTTCATCGCCGGAATAGCCGGGCTTTTTGAGCTCCTTAAAGTTGGAATCAAAAAACTTTCCGTTCACGTTGTTGAAGTGGCTGCCTGTCATGAGTTGTGCGATCGCATGTCCCGGCTTCTCCGGTTTTTTGCTGATCAGCGTGAGCAGGGTGCGCACAAAGAAGGGCATTTCGCGGATCAGGTCGGATTTGATCAGTCCGGGATGAAAAGCCATAGCAGCTGTGCCGATGCCGTGCATCCTGCGGGAAAGCGCATAGGTGAACAGGTGGTTTGCCATTTTGGAAGCGCCGAATGCGTTGAAAGCGCTGTACTTTTTCCCGCTGTGCAGGTCGTCGAAATTGAGTTGCGTGGACGAAGGCGCAGTTACTGTGAGAACACGCGCGCCGGGAGTGGCATTGAGCAGGCTCAGCAGACCATTGGTGAGCACAAAAGCCGACATGTGGTTGACCCCGAACATGTATTCAAACTTATCGTTGGTGAGCTCACGCTTCGCCTTGTAAGCGGCGGCGATGTTGATGAGTCCGTCGAGCCTGGTCTGTTTCGCCTTTATTTCAGCAGCCGCTTTTTTAATGGATGCTACATTCCCCAGATCTGCGACCACGCTTTCGATCTCCTGTCCGCCCGCAGTCTTCAGCTCTTTTGCCACTTCGTCGAGCTTGCTTTTGTTCCTGCCGACAAGGATGAGCTTGTTGCCTGCTTTTGCCAGCTCAAGCGCTGCAGCTTTTCCGATAGCGCCGGTTGCGCCCGTAATTACGAATGTTTTCATACCAGGGAATTTAATAGGTTTATATGAGTTAAATTGTTTTCAGCCCGGTAATCTAAGATAAAAAATATGCCGGGATAACCCAATAAAAATACCTTTATCGCAGCCGACGGCTGATCATGCCGAGGAGCTCGACTTTTTGCTCCGGACTCAGATCCGCGATCCTGCTACGGTGCGATCCGTTTTTAACAATGAATTTCTTCGCCCTGCCCGTTTCCTGCATGGCCGACCAGGGATCATTCTCCCCGTAAATAAAAACTACCTTTTCGGCATTATCTGTCGCCAGGAACTTTCCGAGCGCCGTTAAATAGGAGTTATCAAAAGTGATCTTCATACCCTGCGGCGCGAACCTCCTGTTGGAATATTCTTTCTGCTTCAGCTTCGATCTGAATTTTCTGGTGTCGTATTCATAATAGCCCAGCTCATGATAAAACATGTAAAATGCAGGTTCCGTCCGCTTCATGCTTTTGGCATAATAAGAATAGAGGGAATTGATGCGGACTATGTTCAGGAACCGCATCTGTGTGTTTGCAAGTGGAATGTCGTTACAGCTATAACCCATCTGCCAGAACGCAAATGGAAGCTCAAGGATCATGTACTCCAGCACTGTTTCTGCATCCATGCCGAAGCTCATGTCATTCATTTTTTCATCCTGTTTCAGCCTTTGGATGAGTTCCGGCTTATGATCCAGGAGGTCCCACTGAAACTTTTCGAGCTTTTTTCCGCATTCGGTTTCCGATAATACGTTCAGCATGGAGTCTATCTTATTTTCATGCAGCGCCTTTTTTACAGCTGTTCCATACACAATGGTAAGTTCAACATCCTGGGGATAATAGATCCTGTGTGCCAGTGAAGCCTGTCCGCCCTTGCTGATCCCTGTCGAGATCCACTTGCCTTTCAAAACAGAAGAAAGAGCCAGCTTCACGCGGTGAACATCTTCTGCCGCCTGCCTGGTGGTCAGGAATTTATAATCCATGCTGTCGGGCACGGAATGGCCGAAGTAACGATGCTCTACGAGCACGAGATTGGCATTGAGAAGGGCAGCCAGCTCATGCTTGTAAACGGTGAGCAGCGGATAACTGCTGGCATAGCCCTCGGTATCCATCACTACTGCCGAATCAATGGAGTTGATGCCGACGATGATGCGCTGCCTGAATAATTTTGAATAAGGATTGGTATGATCGATGGGCTGGGCCAGCAGCACTTCATAATACTCTTTGAAATTGCCGTTGGAAAGCTCTCTCACGATAGCGCCCGGAATTTGCTCAAGCCGTTCCTTTGTGCTTTGCGCATTCAGCAGCTGTGCTGCGCCGAACAATATAGTGATAACAAGATTGCGTATAAAAAGCATATTCAAATATAACTGTTTTTTCATCCGGGCAGTCGCCTGTATTGACGCGGACATGTTTGGGACAGGAATCCGGTTTATTACCCGTACCTTTGCAGAATAATGGAAACAATGATACAACAGGTACTGGCGAATTTAAAGATAGATGCGTTGAATGAAATGCAGAAGGCAACGATGGATGCCGCTGCAAAAGGGAGTGACCTCATTCTCCTCTCGCCGACAGGCTCGGGAAAAACACTCGGGTTCTTACTCCCTGTGCTGTCACAGCTGAAAAAAGACAAGAAAGGCGTGCAGGCGCTCATCCTCGTGCCTTCAAGGGAATTGGCGATCCAGATAGAGTCGGTGTTCAGGCAGATGGGAACCGGGTTTAAGATCAATTGCTGCTATGGCGGACATTCCACCCGCATCGAAAAAAACAACCTCGAGCATCCGCCTGCAGTGCTGGTGGGAACACCCGGCAGGATCGCGTACCACGTGCGTAATTCCAATTTTGATGTTAACGCTGTGAACATGCTGGTGCTGGATGAGTTTGACAAGTCGCTCGAATTCGGCTTCAAGGAAGATATGTCGTTCATCATCTATGAGCTGAAGAACCTGGAAAGGCGCATGCTTACTTCAGCAACGAGCATGGAGGAAATTCCGGCGTTCACCGGTGTAAAGAAGCCGGCCGAAATTAATTTTTTGAGCAAAACGCCGACTAAATCCGCAGGGCTTAAATTAAAGCTGGTGAAGGGGAAAGATAAACTGGACGTGTTGTTTGCGCTCATCTGCAAGCATGGAGAAAAGGCAACGCTCGTGTTCTGCAATCACCGCGATGCCGTTGAGCGGATCAGCCAGCTGCTGCGCGACAAAGGCCTGTCGCATGACATTTTTCACGGCGGCATGGAGCAGGACGACCGTGAGCGGGCGCTGATCAAATTCAGGAATGGCAGCCACCGGATCCTGATCACTACCGACCTTGCCTCACGCGGGCTCGACATTCCCGAGATCGAGCTGGTAATCCATTACCAGCTGCCAACCACGGAAGATTCATACATTCACCGCAACGGGCGCACGGCAAGGATGAACGCGAAAGGCACCGCGTATCTTGTGTTGTCGGACACAGACCATGTTCCCGCGTTCATCAAGGAAAATCCCGAATCGGAGGAGCTGGACGGACAATACCCGCTGCCTGCAAATACGCCCTGGAGCACGCTTTACATCGCGGCGGGAAAGAAAGACAAGATCAACAAGATGGACATTGTGGGGATGCTGCTGCAGAAAGGCAAGCTTCAGAAAGATGAGCTCGGGCTGATCGAAGTGCTTGACAAATCGGCGTATGCGGCTGTGAAGCGCGATAAGATCAACAAGGTGGTGCAGCTCGTGAAAGAGGAAAAGATCAAAGGCAGGAAAATTAAAATGGCGGTTTCGGAGTAGTTATCAGATCATTTAGTTTTCCAGGTAAACCGCGTGCGCTATTATTTTTTCAATGTGCGTACATAATCCGTTGCTTTTACTGCGAGCGCTTTCCATTTTGCGGAATGCTTGTCCGACAATTGCACCCAGCCTTTCATAGGCCGTCCCATCCCGCTCGGGTCGAAGAGCTTTGCGCCGGATAACTTCATCGCTTCCTTTTCATCATCGGCATTCAGCTTGAAGATCATGTGCTCTTTCCAGAACATGGTAGATGCTTTTCCGTTGGGTGTTTTGGTGCAGAGCGCCCCGAACATTCTCCCTTCGGTAACATCCGGTAATCCCGCTGCAATAGTGTGGAATAATTCCTCGGCTTTCGCCATACGATTTAGGTTGCTGAACCACTAATTTACGATTTATGAGGATTTAATTGCTCGCGGGGCTTAATTTTTAGCTGGATCATTATTTGAAAATACAACAGTGAAACTAAATCGTAAACGTTATGAACAGTACAGAATTAAAATTAAGAGGAAGCTGGAACGAAGTGAAAGGGAAGATCAAGCAGGAGTACGCTGACCTCACAGATGATGACCTGAAGTATGAAGAGGGGAAAGATGATGAGCTGGTGGGAAGACTTCAACAGAAGATCGGGAAAACCAAGGATGAAGTGATCAATTGGATCCAGAACCTGTAATTCCCGATTTTGAAAAAGGATCGCTTTTACATTCTTATGGAATGTGAAGGCGATCCTTTTTTTATGCTTTTATTTTTTATGCTTTTGCTTTGAACTTGTTGATGGCATTCACCGTGAATTCGGAAAGCACCAGCCTGCCGCTCATTTCAGCGCGCTCGATGAGCAGTGTGTCCCAGCTTTCCGTTCCTTTCCAGAATACTTTTTTCAGCATCTCCATGGCTTCGGGATTCGATTTTGAAAGCTTGTCGGCAAGCGCCGCAATAGCTGCATCCAGCTCTTCGGTTGTTTTGAAGATCTCGGCATACAATCCTTTTTCCTTTGCCCATTGTGCTGTTTGCCATTCGGTGGCATTGATGGAAAGCGCTGTGAATGCGGAAGTACCTACTTTACGCTCTACAGCAGGCCCTACCACGAAGGGGCCGATGCCCACTGCCAGCTCGCTCAGCTTCACGGAGGCGGAATCTACTGCAAGCGTGTAATCAGCTGCGCTGGCAATGCCTACCCCGCCGCCAACCGCTTTGCCCTGTACGCGCGCGATCACAAACTTGGGTGCGGTGCGCATCGCGTTGATCACCATGGCGAAGCCGGAGAAAAATTTCTTTCCTGTTTCCAGGTCTTTGATCGAGATCAGCTCATCGAAGGAAGCGCCGGCACAAAATGCCTTGTCGCCCTCGCTTTGCAGCACGATCACTTTTGCATTTGCATCTTTGCCCGCTTTGGTGATCTCCTCAGCCAGCTGGCGCAGCAAGGCGCCGGGCATGGAGTTGCTCTGCGGGTGAAAAAAAGTGATGGTGGCGATGCCGTTGGATGTTGCTGATTTGATATGTCCGTCCATTTGGGGAATTGAGATTTAATGAGTTATTGATTAGAGAATTTTAAAGCGGGAGTAAATTTAAATAAATATTGCCTCACCTGCTTGAAATTTCCTTTTCGAGCCTGTCGAAATTCTCTTCATTTTTTGGTTCTGCGAATGGTTTGATCTTATTGCATTCTTCAGCAGTTGCGAAAATCATGCGGAATGAGATCCGGCTTTTTGCATCGTCAATTTTCTCAAATGCGATTTCCATATCAAATAAAGGCTGCGAAACCCTTTTCCAGCTCACAAGCTCATTCGGCTTCACCACTTTAAAAACGGAGGAATTCTCGTAGTTTCCTTTTTCCGGGCCGTGCATGGTCAGGATCCATTTTCCTCCGGGCTGCAGGTCAAATTCATGAATGGTGTTCGTAAAGCCGTTTGGCCCCCACCAGTTCTTTAACCGGGACGGATCGGCAAAAGCGTTGTAAACTTCTTCAACCGGGGAATTTAGAATCCGGGTGGAGAAAATTTCAAGATCGGAGGGTGGGTTCATAGTGACGGGGTTGATTTTTGGTTGTCAGTGTTTGATCGTGTGAATTAGCTCTGTTTACTTTAACTATTGGGGCTTTGGGCTTATAAGCGAGTAAACTCATAAAAGCAAAAATTAAGAAAATGATAAAACATAATCCATAATATTTTGCAAACTGCAAAGACTTAAATTGTAATTTTTCTTTCGATAGCCCACTGCCTATTAACCATGCACAAAACACTAAGAGCATTAAAGTAGCAAAAATGATCTCGGGAGAAAAAAATGTCTTCAGATCTTTACTTGCATTTATGTATTCATTTCCGATACTATAAAGCAAAAGGAAGCCAATTATTATTTTGAGTTTATTCATTATTTTAAGCGCCTTATATCATCACAAATCTAATCATTTAAAAGAAAGCCGAATGCCCTGCTTGGAAACAGTATTTTAACCACCCAACAAGGCATAAAAAAAGCACCTCGATTTCTCTCGGTGCTCTTTTAAACTAATGTCTAACCCTTATTTTATACCTTAGTTCTCCCTGTATGCCGGCAATTTACCTTCTTTGATCAATTGCAGGCTTTTTTGTTTATGCTCCTCAAAATTACCGAAGCAAAGTGCATCAAGCAATTCCTTTTTAGTTAACTGAGGATCATTCAGCTGGGCCTTGATCTCTTTCTCACAACGATCAACATATTTCTCAAAACGCTCAGGCGCCCAGATGTATTGTAATTTGAACCACTCAGGTTGTGAGCGGTCAACATTGAACTCTTTTGGCATGTCGTCGCTCATCTTGATGTTGGTTTTGATATCCAGCCCTTCGAATTTCTTCGGTAAAAGGCGGTTGTCAAATACCAGGGGACGGCTTATCTTGATCACATGCTTTTTTTTCTTAGGATCAACCATTGCTAATCCTTCTATTGTCAACCCTTTTTTCTTCAGGTGACCGTATTTTGATTCAAAGCTTTTTAATATTTCGAACATAGCTATTCCAATTAAGTGGACTACAAAGATACGGCATATCCGGCTAATTGAGTTATTAACAAGTCACTATTTAGACTATTGATTTACAATGTACTATGACTGTTGAAAAACTGTAGATGAATGAGGATGGTCGAACATGAAAGAGTTGTCCTCCTAAGTTGAAGTGATTTTTGCAAATAGCTGATAGCTAATTTGTTATGAATTAATTGAGCGCCGAACGCCTTAGATCCGGACCCCGATAACGAGCACATCGTCGATCTGCTCGAGGTTTCCCCGCCATTGCTCAAAAGTACTGTCAAGAATCTCCTTCTGAGCCTCCATTGGCAGATCACAATGGGCGAGGAGGGTCTCCTGGAGCTGTTTGTATTTGAATTTTTTGCCTTTTTCACCGCCAAACTGGTCGGCGAAGCCGTCGGTAAACGTATAGATAAGGTCGCCGGGCTGCAGGCTGAGCTTCTGAAGGGTAAAAGGCTTCATGTCGCCGCCGTATTTTCCCACGGGCATCTTATCGGCCTTGTATTCGGTCACCTTTCCGTTCCGCACATGCCAGAGCGGGTTGTTCGCAGCGGCAAATTCAAGCTGCATGTTCTCAAAATCATAGGCGCAGAGCACGCAATCCATGCCGTCCTTGCTTTCCTCCACGCTGCCTTCGGGGTTGAGTGATGAAATAATGCCGGTGCGCATGTTATCGAGGATCTCATTCGGATGGATGAGGTTTCTTTCAATGATGGATTCGTTCAGGCGGGAAATGCCCATCATGCTCATGAGCGCGCCCGGAACGCCGTGGCCGGTACAGTCGGCTGTGCACATGTAAAAAAGCTCGTTGGCGCTGCCGGCGGGCTTATGCGCCAGCGCATGGTAAAAATCGCCGCTGACGATGTCCTTCGGCTTATAAAGTATGAAAAAGCTCTTCGTGCCTGTCACTGTTTCCATTGGGCGAATTTACATGTTTTTGTAGTTTTACTGATCAGATCCTGATCCCGATCACCAGGATATCATCTACCTGCTCCAGGTTCCCTTTCCAGTCCTCCAGCTCCCTGTCAACCGCCTGCATCTGTTCCTGCACCGGCTTATTCCCGATCCTGCCGAGCAGCTCCTTGAACTGCGAGTATTTGAACTTTTTACCTTTGTCACCTCCGAACTGGTCGGCATAACCGTCGGTAAAAATAAAGAGGCGGTCATCCTTTTCCAGCTGGATGTGTTGTGTGCTGAAAGGTTTTGGACTGTCGGTTTTCCCGATGGGTTGCTTGTCGGGCTTATACTCGATGAGCGAGCCGTTCCGGATGATCCAGAGCGGATTGTTGGCGCCGCTCCAGCTGAGCTCATTTGTTCGTTTGTTGAGGCAGCAAAGTGAAATGTCCATGCCGTCCTTTACTGCATTCTCCAGTGTTTCCGGCGAATTGTCCTCGTGCACGAAGGTTGCTATCACCAGCTCGCGCACCTTGTCGAGGATCTTCCCGGTATCGGTAATGCCGAATTCCTTTACCGCGCGGTTCAATGCATTGGAGCAGATCACGCTTACCATTGCTCCCGGAACTCCGTGTCCCGTGCAATCGGCAGCGGCAAAGTAAATGTGGTCGCCGCTCTGGTACATCCAGTAAAAATCGCCCGCAACAATGTCTTTGGGTTTGTACAGGATGAACGCTTCCCTAAACTGATCGCGGAAGAATTGCTGCGAAGGGAGGATCGCGTTCTGGATGTGCTTGGCGTAATTGATGGAATCGGTGATCGCCTTGTTCTTTTCGCTTACCAGCTCGTTCATGTGCAGGAGCTTCGATTCATACGATTCGTTTGCCTTCTTGAAATAATAAGTGATGAAGTAGGTGATGACAATTCCGTTGATGAGGTTCATCACCCGGAAAAAGTAAAATTCATCTTCCGACAGTTTCAGCAGGGGATCGATATAGGGTTGTATGGTGCGCAGCGCAACCGAAAGCGCCATGATGAAGAAAAGGTAAAATACCGACATGCGCTTGTCGCTGAAGATGATCAGCGGCATTACCGACAGCGGGATGAACAACACTTCGCTCATTGCATTCCCCGTATTCAGCGTAAAGAAGGAGATGCAGGCGGCGATGACGAGCACCGCAAAATTTTTTGCAGTGCGGTAACGGCGGTTGTGAAGGAGGAAGTACGTTATATGTACGAAGGCCAGCATCACAATAAGAAAAGGGATGAACACATATACCTTGATGAATATCTCCACAACAATGTAGAACAGCAGCACCACTGCGGTGATCAGGTTCAGGCGGTTCATCAGCCGGATCCGTCGCTGTTCCGCAACGCTGAGGTCGGGATAGCATCCTATGTCAGAGATAAAATTCCAGCAGTTTTTCATACAGGCTATTGAAGCATTTTTAAATTTTTACGCCGATGATAAGGATGTCATCGATCTGTTCGAGCTTGCCCTTCCAGTCGTTCAGGTGATCTTCCAGCGCCTGCCATTGCTCTTTTACAGGCGCATGTGCGATCGACAGGAACAATTCCTGCAGCTTCGCATATTTGAATTTTTTTCCTTTGCTGCCGCCGAACTGGTCGGCATAGCCGTCGGTAAAAATGTAGATCACATCGCCGTGCTGCAGCTGGATGGTCTCTGTTGAATAGCTCAGCGGAAGATCTACCTTGCCGATGGATTGCTTGGTAGGCTTTATGTCGATCAGCGTTTTATTCCGCACGATCCACAACGGATTGTTGGCGCCCGACCATTTCAGCTCCAGCGTTTTATTGTTGAGCGAGCAGAGTGAAATGTCCATTCCGTCCTTCACTTCATTCTCGCTGCGTTCAAAGGTTTCCGTTACCAGCTCGCGCACCTTGTCGAGGATCTTTCCGGGCTCGCTGATGCCGAACTCCTTCACCGACCTGTTGAGCGCGTTGGAGCATACCATGCTCACCATTGCGCCCGGAACGCCGTGGCCTGTGCAATCGGCTGCTGCAAACAGCACCAGCTCTTCGCCATGAGGCTGCACAATTTCCATCCAGTAAAAATCGCCCGCAACAATGTCTTTCGGCTTATAAAAAATAAAGGAGTTCGCGAGATATTTCTCGATCATGCTGTGCGGCGGCAATATGGCCTCCTGCAAGCGTTTTGCGTAGGAGATGGAGGAGAGGATCTCGGTCTGCTTTTCCTCGATGATGAGCTTCTGCTCTTCCGTTTCCCTGTTCTTTACTTCAATGATCTGTTTCTGTTTCCGGATGATGCGGAAGCGGTTGTACATAACGCCACCGGAGATCAGCAACAGCAGCAGTCCGCCGTACAGCGCGCGCTTCTGTGTTTTGTCCTGGTCGATCTGCGCATTCTTTGCAAAGATCAGCGCATCCTTCACCTTTTGGTCTTCGGCGTGTTTCACGCTGTCGGCAGCGGTTCGCTTGTCGTAATCGTACTGCAGCTCCTTGCGCGTGATCTCGCGCTGGTTATCCTGCTTGAACAGCGTATCGCGGATCACAATGTAACGCTCATAGCATTTCAGCGCCTTGGCAGGCTCATTCACGGCTTTGTAAGTTTCATACATCACCAGCATGGCTTCCTTTTCCGAGTTCTGGTCTTCGGTCTCAATAGCGATCTGTTTTGCTTTTTCAAGGTAGTCGAGTGCCAGCGCATATTTTTTCTGCTTCATATAGGAGCGGCCGATGTTCGACATGGTGGTGGAAGTTCCCTGCCTGTCGCCGATCTCCTGCGAGAGCTTCAGGCTCTTTAGAAGGTATTGCAGCGCTTTTTCGTAGTCGCCCATATCGGAGCTCATGTTGCCGAGGTTGGCGTTCACCGCGGCGATGCCCTGCTTGTCGTCCACCTCTTCATACGCTTTCAGGCTGCGCTGGTGATACAGCAGCGCCTTGCTGAATTCGCGGCGCGTGTTGTAAACGATCCCGATGTTGTTCAGCGCGCTAGCTTCGCCCTGCTTGTTGCCGGTGAGCGTGAAGATCGCAAGGCTTTTGAAAAGGTATTTCAGCGCCTTCTCGTATTCAGCGATGTTGATGTAAATGCTGCCGATGTTTGCCAGCGATGCGGAAACGCCTTCCTTGTCGCCCAGCTGCTCGCGGATGCGCAGGCTCTGCTGGTAGAAGTCGATCGCTTTCAGGAAATCGCCTTTGATCTGGAAGGAAGCGCCGATGGTGTTCAGCGCTTTCGATTCCCACTTTTTTAAATGTTTGCTGCGTGCGCGCTCCAGCTCTTCCTGCCCGAGCAGGTAGGTGGAATCGGGATTGGTATACAGGAAGGTCCATGCAATATCGTTGAAGGCCTCGAAGCGGATGCTGTCGGGATTCTTAACATTCCGGTACACCGACCAGAGCGAATCCACATTCTGTGCGCCCAGCGGGAACACAAAAGCAAGGAGGAGGAAGACGAGAAAACGGAGCGTGTGTTTAGTT